>Ga0105048_10004011_pt1 | contig 24116 bp, 18 predicted proteins | sample MAT05_FD_78382 | JGI IMG/M metagenome (GOLD analysis project Ga0105048, IMG submission 78382) | Freshwater microbial communities from Lake Fryxell liftoff mats and glacier meltwater in Antarctica - MAT-05 | ecosystem: Environmental > Aquatic > Freshwater > Ice > Liftoff microbial mat | place... | reverse complement strand
GCTTCGAGTACAACCACGAGATCTGGCTCACCAACGGCATCACCACCGTGCGTGAAGTCGGTGCCGAGAGCGAGACGGTGAGTCTGGCACTCCGCGAACGGTCTGCGCGGGGAGAAATCGTCGCCCCGCGGATGTTCATCTATCCATTCTTCGACGTCAACCGCAGCAGCATCGACACGCCGACCGAAGCGCGGGCGCGAGTCCAGCAGATGAAGCGGCTCGGCGTGGACGGGATCAAGATCGGCGACATTCAGCGCGACATCATGGAAGCCACGCTGGACGAAGCGCACAAGGTTGGCCTGCGCGTCGCACACCACGTCGGTGTGACGGAGACGAATGCGTGGGACGACGTGAAGTTCGGCACCACCACCATCGAGCACTGGTACGGCATCCCCGACGCCGCCATCCCGGATCTGCGGCAGGACTTCCCCAGCAACTACAACTACTCCGACGAAACCGATCGCTTTCGCTGGGCCGGCCGGCTCTGGCGCGAAGCCGAGCCCGGCATCCTCGACTCGCTCTTCACGGCGATGGTGAAAGCCAAGGTCGCCTGGGTGCCGACGTTGGTCATCTACGAGGCCAGTCGCGACGTGCAGCGCGCCCAGGGGCAGCCCTGGTTTCAGGATTACCTGCACCCGTCGCTCGCCAACTACTTCAAGCCCGATCCCGCCAATCACGGCTCGGACTTCATCGGGTGGAGCAGCACCGACGAAGTGTACTGGAAGGAGAACTACCGCATCTGGATGGACGCGCTGCGGAAGTTCGAGCGGAAGGGCGGCCTGATCGGCTGTGGTGACGACGCCGGCTTCATCTACGAGCTGTACGGCTACGCACTCATCCGCGAGATGGAACTGCACGCCGAAGCGGGCTTCCACCCGCTCAAGGTCGTCGGGCACTGCACCGGCAACAACGCCAGAATCCTCAGCGAGGAGTCGCGGCTGGGGCGGGTGCGCGTGGGCTGGCTGGCCGACCTGATCGTGGTCGACGGCAACCCGCTCGAAGACATCAAGGTCCTCTACGCTGGCGGCACTGCGGCAATGCGCGACGGCAAGGAGGTTCGCACCCTCGGCACCGAGTGGATCATCAAGGACGGTATTCCGTACAATGGCCCGAGGTTGCTGCGCGAGGTGAAGGCGATCGCGGACGCCGCCACGCAGCGGGTGCGGCCGTAGAGATGGGGTGCGGCCTGCGTTCGCGTGTCTCATTCACCGGCCCCATGGCGCTCGCGCTGCTGTGCCAATCACGCGCCCGCAGACGTTCAACGGAGGAACGCAGGATGAGATCGACACACGCGCATCGCCCCGTGATGGTCGCCCTGGCCGTCGCCGGGATCGCGACGGGTCCCCGGCTCGAGGCACAGGTCACCGAGCTGACCCGCCGCCCCATCGCCGACGTCACGCACCTGACCTTCGGCAACCTCTGCGAGGATCGGTTCGTGATCCGTAACGACGGACCCACGCCCGTGTCTCTCGAGTATGCGGTGGCAAAGGGATCGCAGCGCTTTTCGCTGACCCTCGGCGGCCGTGAGCTGGTGGAACTGGAGTCGAAGGAGAAGGAGCCACTCGAACTCTGGGTGGATGGCTCGCTCGTGGCGCAGGCGGAGAAGGAGGGTCGCAAATGCCGCGACGTGCAGGGGAATGCGTCGGTGGCAGTCGCGCCGCTGAATCCGGTCGAGCTCCGCGACGATCGCCGCGGCCAGGTGAGGGGTGGCATCGGCGTCGGGTTCGGCATGCCCTTCTACGATCCCTGGTTCAGCCCCTTTGGTCATGGCTATGGATTCGGCATGTGGCCATACTACGCCGGTTTCCATGGCGTCCCGATCATCATCGGCGCCGCCGGACGTGGTGGCGGCGGACGTCGTCGCTGACCATGGCCCAATACTCGGGACCGGTTTTGTCAAACCCATGCGGCGCCCTTCCCCTCGAGGATCGGCGCCGCATTCTGCGCAGAGGCCTGACTTCGTAGCGGCGGGGTTCTGGACGCATCCCGGCATCACGACGCATCACGCTACCTCGTGCCGCAAGATGGTCACGGCGGTACGGTGCCGATGGCGTAACAGGGGGAACATCCGTACCATTGAGGTGCCCCTGCCCCGGAAACGTGCTCCCAGCGCTCCCTTGTGATATCGACGACCGCTACACGCTGACGGCGGAGCTCGGGCGCGGCTCGCACGCCATCGTGTATCGCGCGCTCGACCGGCACCTCGATCGGGAGGTGGCGGTGAAGTTGCTGCGCGAGGAGCTGCTCGGCTCCGCCGTCAGCGAGCGATTCCAACGCGAGATCCGGCTCACGTCGAAGCTCGAGCATCCGCACATCGCCCACGTGTACGGCACGGGCCAGTTCATGGGCACGCCGTACTTCGTCATCGCGCTGGCGCGTGGCACGACGCTCGGTGAACGCCTCACGCATGAGCATCAGCTGCCGGTGGCCGAGGCGCTCACCATCGCGAGGCAACTCGCCGGTGCGCTGCAGCACGCCCACACTGCAGGCATCATTCATCGCGACGTGAAGCCGGAGAACATCCTGCTCACCCCCGACGGCGCGCTGCTCACCGACTTCGGTGTGGCGCGCGCACTTGGCGCCACGCCGGGCACCCTCGCGACGTCCACCGGCACCGCCGTCGGCACGCTGCTCTACATGAGCCCCGAGCAGCTGTGTGCCGAGAAGGACGTCGACGCGCGCAGCGACCAGTATGCTCTCGCGCTGGTGCTGTACGAGATGCTCGCCGGCGTACCCGCCCACGTGGCAGCGAATGCAGAGGGATTGCGGGGACTGCGCATCATCGGGCAGCACGCCCCCGTGCGCGCGCACCGGCCCACGGTGCCCGAGCATGTGGAGCACGCGCTGCAGCAGGCGCTCGCCCCCGCGCCCGCCGATCGGTTCACGAGCATGTCCACGTTCATCGCAGCGCTGGACGGAGGACGGTCGTCGGCGTCGTATCGCATCAGCTCCGCGACGACGGCGGTGCGTCAGGTCGGCACACCGGCGCGCACACGTCGCTGGCTCGTTGGCGGCGTTGCGCTGGTGGCGGTGGCCGCGGGTGCCCTGGGAGCCACTCGATTCCGTGATCCGGCGGATGCGGCCACGCTGATGCCGGCGGGCATGGCGACGCGCTTCACGGTGCTGGCCGAAGGTGACACGGCGGTGGCGCATGCGCTGGCGACGGAGCTCGGGCTCTGGTCGGCGGAGATCCGGGCCGCCGTTGCGCCCGCAGACGCCGCCGCGTCTGGCGTGGTCCTGACGACGCGGGTGACGCCGCTCCCGGTCGGTGTGCATGCATCCGTGCAGATCCGCCCCGTCGGCGCGCCGGCGTGGGCTGAGGCGCGAGTGGTGCAGGTCATCCTGCCCGCCAGCGGGACACCGCGCGCCGACTCGCTGCGCCTCCTCGCGGCGCGGGTGCTGATGGCGACGCAGGTGAGCCCCGACTCGGTCGAGCTGCCCGATGCCGTGGTGGACCATCCGATGGCTGCGCTGCGCAGCTATGGCGAGGGATGGGTGGCACTGCACGCCGGCGACCTCGCGCAGGCCGAGCAGGCCTTCGCCGACGCGTCACGCAGCGGCAGCCTGCCGCAGGCGGCGTTGTGGCGGGCGACCGTGGCGTCGTGGCGGCAGCCGATGGCTCCTGGCGGGTGGCGCGATGCCGCGGCGGCGGCGCAGTCGGCCGTCGCGGTGTTGCCACGGCGCGACTCCTTGCTGGCCGAGGCGCTGCTGCATCGCGCGAACGACCGGATGCCCGAGTCGTGCGACGCCTACACGCGCGCGACGCGCATCGCCGGTGGCTCGTTCGCGGCGTGGTACGGGCTGGGGGAGTGCCTGCGGGTCGATTCGATCGTGGTGCTCGACACGGCGAGTCCGACGGGGGCGCGGTTCCGGACGTCGCGGTGGGGGGCGGAGACTGCGTACGAACAGGCGATCGATCGGCTGCCGGCGGCGGGACTCGTGAAGCTGTTCGCGCCGTTGCCGAAGATCACGCTGGCGTTGAACGGAACGAAGCGCAGCGGCCAGCTGCAGCAGATTGGCGGCACGAACCACGCCGGCCTGCCGGCGCTGAGCGGTGACACCGTCGTCGTCTGGCCCTCGCCACTGCTCGCCGCCGATGCGGCGCTGACGGTCCCACTCACCTACCAGACCGCGGTGCGACGACTCCGCACGCGCCTCCGCAAACTGACGGAGTCCCTCTCGCGCCGCGCGCCGCAGAGCGTTGCGGCGCAACTCGCCTATGCGGGTGCACTGGAGTATGCCGGTGTGCTGCGCGCCACGAGCGGTCCCTCGGCACTCGGTGTGCTGAACGCCGCGCTTCCGGTGGCGCGCACCCCATCTGATTCTGCGAGCATCAGGATTGCGATCCTGCGCCAGCATCTGCGGCTCGCGGATTTCGCGGCCGCGTCGACAGTGTCGTCGCAATTGCTGCAGTATGCCGATCGAGCCATCGCAGGCGAGGCCGAGCGCCTCGCGCCCGTGGCACTGCTGACCGGGCGCACCGCGCTGGCCGAATCGCTGCTCGTGCGCTCGATCGAGGTGAGCCCCGAGAATGGCGATGGCCTTCCACTGGCAGTCGCGACGGCTGTCGCGCAGTTCCGGATTGCATCGGCACTCGGTGCGTGTGAATCCCTCGGGAGACTGCGCGCTGCCGCTGTCGATGGCCTGCGCAATCATTTTTCGCAATCCGAGCGTACCGCCGCCGAGGCGCAGTTGCTGCACCCGGCAGACTGGTCGCGGCTGACCTGCGCCGGCGCACCCACTCCTCGGGATGCGCCGGCAGCCGACAAGCTCGTCCGCGCCCGCCAGGCGCTCCAGCGCGGCGACATGACGGGAGCCGCGCGAATCCTGCAGAGCATGCGCGAGGGACGGGCCGGTGCGTCGGCCGGCTCGGTCGCGTGGGATACCCGCTTTGCCGAGATGGCCCTGCTGCTGCAGGCGCGAGACACCGTCGGCACGCTGGCCACCCTCGTCACGGCGCTGGAGGGTTTCGACGCGACGATGGACTACGCGCTCCTCAACCTCGAGCAGAGCGCCGGATTGCGTCGCAGCCTCGCGTTGTGTGATTCGTTGCGCGTGCGTCTCCCGACGCTGCAGGGGCCTGGGGCGGTGTGTCACGCCGCGCAGGTGCAGTGGCAGGCGAGGAACAGCCGGTAGGCTGGCCGTCAGATGTCGTACGCAGGCCCACGTTCACCACGAGGTTTCGCATGCGCACTCGCTTGCTTCACTTGGCCGCATTGCTTGCCCTGCTCCCGCTGATCGGCGCGAGCTGCGGTCCGACGGCCAATCGCGGGCCCACGGGCATGCCGCTCGTTACGAGTTGCGTGCCGCGGGAAGGTGATCCGCTGGAATGCAAGAACATGCTGTACCAGGGCTGGAACACGGCCGGGCTGCAGCCGGCCTTGTCGAGGCTCAAGCTGCGGCTCGACCAGATCAAGGGCGACCTGCAGGAGGCCGGCGCCAATCAGCTGCGAGTGGCCGGTGCCGAGTGCCGATTGACCGCCGGTGCCAAGACGCCACGAATGGTGCGCGTTATTTACGGCGCGCCGAAGGACCTGCTCCGCTTTCCCGAGGCTGGCACCGATGGGCGTGATCTCGTGGTCGGATTCATGGATTCCGTCGAGGATAAGGACAACTGCTGGGAATCGCGCTATGGCGTGGTGCGGCAGTACGACGGGTGGACCCGCCTGTTCCATTTCATCACCGTCAGCACCGTTGCGGCCACCGTGCCCACGCCGGGTGACCCCGACGTCGCGTTCGGGACATGGAAGTCGTGGTCGTTGTACTCGCGTCAGGATCCGAACGACCCGTCGCTCACCGAATTCAAGCTCGACACCCTGCGTCGTGGGGCGTATGTGCGCTGTGGCACGCCGCACGTGGGGCCGAACGATGTCGCCTTCATCGATTGCCGGACCGTACACAAGCTGGTCGACTCGGCGACCAAGGTCGTGAACGCGGGTGTGGTTACGAGCACGAGCACGAACAACGGCCGGGCCGCGGCGAAGCCGAGCGTCAGTTTCGTGTTCGCCGGCCTGCTGGCGAAGTACAAGTTGGGGGAGATGTCGCTGCTGCGCGCGTTCGATTCCGAAGGTCCCAGCGTCGAGTCGGCCTGGGGGCGGTGCGGAAATCTTGGGTGTTGTGCGTCGGAGTAGGGGCTGAGCCGGCGACTGGTTCAGCTGCGGGTGGCGGCGTCCGGCTTTTGGAGTCATTGTTAGCGTATCTTCCGTCACTGATCCGCTCGCGCGCGGCGTGGTTCGGCAGTTCACGCCAGCGCGCGATCCGGGGCGGTTCTCGGTTCTCTTCGTCGTGATCAAGGAGACTCGCTCACGGTGCAACTAACGCGTTCTTTGAGTGGAGAATGCCAGCAGGGAGTCGACTGGATTCCGTTGCGGTGAGGTGGCGCGAATTCGAGATGCAGGTTCACGTAAAACGAGCGATGAGGTGGACGATGCGAAGTGGTACTGTCGTGGTGTTGATCGTAGCTGCGGTCGCTACAGCCTGCGGGCGGCTGAATGAAGATGAGTATCCTGAAGCTTCAATCGCAGCTGCATCCGTGACGAGAGCGACAGATTGCAGGGTTCAGCATGCTCCGAACGATCTCAAATGCAAGAACATCATGCCTTTTGGATGGAAGGCGTTCGATGCAACTGCGTTGCAGGGGATTGTTGATACCGTCAACGCGATGGTCGCCTCATCGAACGTTTTGACGCAAGCGCGCGTCCTTTCGCGCCAGTGCAGGGCTACCAAGACGATCGCGACTGCGGCCGTGAAGTACCGAGTTCCTGAAGCGGCAATGCAGGAGTTTCCAACGACCGGGACGGGCGAAGACGACCTACTGATCGCCGTGATGGAAACGGACAACAAGGACAGCTGTTGGACTCAGAAATACGGCATTCAGTCCGAACTTGGTGGACATCCCCGTCTCGTGCAATTCGTGACGGTCAGGACGATTTCCGCCGCAGCGCTGCCGGGTGTGGACCAACGTGTTGGCCAATGGCGATCATGGACCATTTACCGTGACCCTCAGAAGGGCCTGACGCTCCTGGAGACCGATAACGGCGCGTTCATCGCATGCGGACACCGCCACTTTGGGGATCCTGACCAGAGCCGGGTGCAACATGCCTTCATCGATTGTCGGACCGTCGCTGAAATTGCTAAATCCGCTCAATCCGCTCAAGACTCTTCGGCCACGCTCCTATCGTCCGCTGCCATTTTACCGAGTGCTGCTGCTGCGCGATTTGCTGACCTCATGCGGGAGTATCAAATAGGCAAGAATCCTCTTCGCCTCACGTACGATCCCACGACCGAGTCCGCGTGGGGCCGCTGCGGCAACCTCGGCTGTTGTGCCGCCGAATAGGCCGCCGAGCCGGCCGCCACTCACCGCCGAACCCTGAACCCCCGCGCCGCAATCACCCCACCCACCAACCCCCCCAGGTGCCCCTGCCAGCTGATCCCAGGGGCACCTGGCAGCACCCCGAACACCATCCCGCCCCATACCACCGCCACCCCCACACTGATCGCCACGCTCGCAAGACTCCGCGCATACCACCCGCTCAGCAGCAAGAACCCCAGATACCCGAAAATCACCCCGCTCGCCCCTACGTGCACCGTGCCGGGCAGCCCCAGCGCCCACGCCGCCAGCCCGCTGCACACCGCCGCGACCACCGTCACCGCCGCGAAGTGCCGCCGGTCCCTGAGCATCACCAGCCAGCCGAACAGCAGAAACGACAGCGTGTTCGCAACCAGGTGATTCAGGTTCGCATGCAGGAACGGCGCGACCACGAGGCCGATCAGGCCCGCCTCGGTCCGCGGCACGATCCCGAAGCGCAGCAGCGCACCGCCCAGCAGCGCGTTCACGCCGAACACCGCCCACAGCGCCGTCACCGACGCGGCAAGCGTCGCGACCTGCCCCTTCAGTGATCGTGTGACGCCGCGCGAGGTGCGGGTGAGGCTCCGAGACATGGCCACGCCACCGTCACTGCGCTGCGGGAAGGGTGTACGACAGGTCGTACCGGTGCACCGTGCCCTCGATCGTCAGCACGAAGGCGCCGGCAATTCCCGCCAGCGCACCGGTGCCACTGTCGGGCACGATCGTGATCGTCAGTGTTTGCGTGCCCGCGTGCATGACGCCAGTGTGCTGCAGCAGAAAGCTTCCGCTGCGCCCAGAGACCGTCCCCGTCACCCGCTCGATCGCGGAGTACGCCGCCGAGCCTTTCACAGCGCCCATGCCGGTGATCATCTGGCCCTTGGCACTGCCCGTGATGTCGCCAACGAACTGCTTGTCGAGGAGCATCCGGCCCATCGTCGCGGCATCGGCGTAGTCATCCGCCGGCAGCGGTGTGATCTGAACCTCGAACGTCCCGAGGGCATGCATGGGCACAGACTGCTCGGTGTGTGGTGAGACGTGCGCCGCCCGCGTGGGTGCCGACTGCGCGCCTGACGCCGGCGCAGCGATCCCTGCAGCCAGCAAGGTGCACGTGCCAAGGGATACGATCGCCGTGAGGTGCATGTTTCGTCCGATCTCTGGTTCAGGGCATGGCGAGCCGCTCGCCCGCCGCATCCGGGCGGTCGGCACTCGTCACTACGACAGCATAATGCAGAACGGCGCAGCCAGAGAATTGCCAGCGGCGAAACGCACAGCCGCTGAACCTCGGTCGGGAACACGTACGAATTTTGCGCGGTGCACCGCTGTGCGGTGTCCACGCAGGCCTCCAACCAACACCCCCCAACCCATGCCGTTGCCCATCCGCGGCAGTGCCGTTCCCCTCCGGCCCATCCGCGGCAGTGCCGTTCCCCTCCGGCCCGTCTGCGGCTGTGCCGTTCCGCATTATGCTGTTTCAGCGCCTTTCGCGCGTACCGATGCCGACGCAGCCGTTCCTCACCCGAGCCACGCCCCATGTCCTCCCGCCGCGATTTCGTCCGCACGATGGGCCTCTCCCTCGCCGCGTCGGCGGCGGCGGCCAGTGACCTCGCCGCACTCGACAGCGGTGCCCCGCCGCAGGGGTCCGAGAAACTCCTCGTCCGCAACCCGCATCATCCCGCGCCCGCCCCAGTCGGCGTGGACCGCCTGCCGCTGGCCTGGTACAAGGCCACCACCAACCGGCTGCGCGCCGCCGCCAAGGCGCGCGGCGTCAAGGCCGTCCTGCTGCAGGCCGATCCCAACCTCGTCTACTTCTCCGGCTGCTTCCGCGGCAGCGGCGAGCGCACCACCTGGGCGCTCCTGCTCGTCGACGAACCGGACACCATCTACTGGTACTCGCCGGCAATCGACCGCGACCTGATCCAGTCGTGGTGGTGCACACAGAACACGTACTACTTCTGCTACCCGCACGCCGCCGGCGGCTTCCCCAACCGCGGCCAGAACCTGCGCGGCGGCCGCGTGGACCTGTGGGCCTGGGTGCTCACCCAGCTCGCGGAACGCGGATTGGATGGCGCCTCCATCGGCCTCGATCGCGAGCTCACGCCGAGCGCGCAGGCCACCCTGACGCGCATCCTCCCGCGCGCGCACGCCGTCGACATCAGCGACATCTGCCTCGGCATGCGCATGATCCGCACGCCCGAGGAGATCGCGCTCATCCAGCGCGCCTATCGCTACTTCGACCGCATCCATGCCTTCGCCCGCGATTACATCCTCGAGCATGGTACCACCACCACCGACTACCAGGTGGGCCAGGCGCTCAGCAGCTACGGCATCAACCTCATGATGCGCGACGTGAAGCGCGACGGAAAACCGCACAGCGCCGTCGGCATCGAGGTCACCGGCAACTACGTGCGCGCCGGTGTGGCAACCGCGTACCCGCACCCCAACCAGTTCTTCCACACTTCGCTCCGGCGCGGCCAGCCGGTCTACGTGAACTGCGACATCCTCCTCGGCGGATTCGGCGGCGAGGGGTATCGGAACTACATCATCACGCCCAGCACGCCCGCTCACGACCGAATGTGGCAGGTCGTGGCCGAGACCATCCAGATCATGGTCGAGGAGACGAAGCCGGGGGCGGTCTGCGGCGAGATCGCGCAGAAGGTGCATGCCCACCAGATCCGCGCCGGCATGCAGGAGTTCATCTACCACCGGCCGGGGCATGGCCAGGGCACGAACTTCGAAGGCCATCAAGCGCCGTTCATCGCGCTCGGCGACGACACGGTGGTGCAGGAGGGCATGACCTTCTCGGTGGAACCGGGGCTCTACGACGCGGCGCGCGGCATTGGCATCAACCCCAGCGACCGACTGCTCGTGACGAAGGACCGGAGCGTCCTGATGAGCTCCATTCCGTACACAAAGGAATGGAGCTACCTGCGACTGTGACTGTGATGGCGCCCGTGTGCCGGTCGGACCGGCGTCTGGGCACGGCCGGTCAGATCGCGACTTTCGTCTGATTCAGGTCGGCCATCCAGCCCCGTGCCGGAGACACGCTGCCATGCGTGCCCGAGCGCCAGAGCAGGAAGACGCTGTTCGTATGGCTCGCGATCGCGGCAATGAAGGCGTTGTCGTCGAAGCCGCGAAGGCGTCGGTGCAACTCCACGAGCAGCCCCGATTCGACGGCGAGCACATGCGGCACGACGATGCCATTGTCGTCCCCGCCTCGCAGGACGATGAACATGTTGTCGTCATCGTCACTGTCATCGGTGGTCATCACCGTGACCTCGCGCAGGTCTCCCCACGAGATGGCGTTATACTGGCCGGAACCGACGTTGTGGCGGATGCCCCACTGCGCGAAGTCGAGGGACTCATCGTCCTGCACGACATTGCGCGACGACAGCGACGCGAGCTCGGGGCGGAGGTAGAGCAACGCGGCCACACAGCTCAACGCCAGGACGGCCCAGCCCGCGGTGTGCTCGTTGCGTCGTTCGGTGCCGCCGACAGCGAAAACGGCGGCGGCTGCGAGCGCGGGGACGCCCGCGCGAGTGGTGCCGTGGAACATGGTCCGTGATCTCCTGGGTCCCGCAGCGTCGTCGCTGCGATGTCAGTCCCGACTGATGTGTGCCACTGCCTCGTCGCGATGGGCGCATCTGCCGGAAGACGTTCGACCTCGTCCGTCTACTATAGCGTCTGCACATTCGGGGCCAAGGGTTTGCCGAACTCGACAATTGGAGAAATCGCGAACTCGGTAGCCCGCGATCTGTGGTCGAGTCTGGTCGCACCGTGTCTTGCCTTTCGCTCGACCAGGCGGCGTGCACGGGGCTTGCAGGAGTGAATTCCATGCAGTCCGAACCCAATACCAGCACCCGCGTCACCAGCACCCACGCCAGCGACCCGCGACCGCACGTCGTCATCATCGGCGGTGGGTTCGCCGGCATGAGCGCCGCGCGCACCCTCGCCGGTGCCGACGTCCGCATCACGCTGATCGATCGCACGAATCATCATCTCTTCCAGCCGCTGCTCTACCAGGTGGCGATGGCCGTGCTCAACCCCGCCGACATCACCGTCCCGATCCGGTGGCTGCTCCGCAAGCAGGCCAACGTCACGGTGATCATGGCAGAGGTGGACACGATCGACATCGCCAGCCGCACGATCACTCTCGATGGCGGGTCGAGCAACGTCGAATGGGAATACCTGATGCTCGCCAGCGGTGCGCGTCATGCCTACTTCGGCCATCCGGAGTGGGAGGCCAACGCCCCGGGCCTGAAGAGCATCGAGGATGCCCTGGAGATGCGCCGACGCTTTCTCCTCAGCTTCGAGGCCGCCGAGCGCGCCAGCGCGGCAGGCGAACGCGAGGCACTCCTCACATTCGTCATCGTCGGCGGCGGACCCACCGGGGTCGAACTGGCGGGGATGATCCCGGAAATCACGCGGCACACGCTGCGTGAGGACTTCCGCCGCATCGACCCGGCCAGCGCACGCGTGATCCTCATCGAAGGCGGCCCGCGCGTGCTGGCGCAATTTCCTGCCGAGTTGAGCGACACGGCGTACCGCGACCTGATGTCGCTGGGCGTCGACGTCCGCCTCGATACGGTCGTCACGGGCGTCGACGATGAGGGCGTGACGCTCGCCGGCGGAGAGCGGATCCTTGCGCACACCATCTTCTGGGGCGCCGGCAATCAGGCGTCGCCGCTGGCGGCACAGCTCGGTGTGCCGCTCGACCGCGCCGGACGGGTGATCGTCGACGACGATCTCTCCGTGCCGGAGCATCCGACCGTCTTCGCGATGGGCGACATCGCCTCGGTGCAGACGGAGGCAGGCACGCCGGTCCCCGCCGTGGCGCCGGCAGCGAATCAGATGGGCGCCCACGCAGCCCTCGGCATCCTCCACGACCTCGCCGGCACCGCGCGCACCCCCTTCCGCTACGTCAACAAGGGCGACCTTGCGACCATCGGCCGCTACCACGCCGTCGCGGCGATCGGGACCGTCCGCCTCACCGGCGTCGTCGCGTGGCTCACGTGGCTGTTCGTGCACATCATGTACCTTGCCGGATTCCGGAACCGCCTCACGGTGTTCGTCCAGTGGGCGTATCAGTACTTTACATATCAGCGTGGCGTGCGCCTGATCACCGGCACCACGGCACACCGTCTCCTGAAGACGAGTCGTGAACGTGCGCAGGCGCGCGCACGAGGAAAGCCCCCGGGGCGCGAGGCTGCCTGAGGTGCCTCGAAGACGCAATTCGCGTCCGGGATCCCGGTCCGTTCCCGTTTCTGTTCCCGGTCCTGTTCCTGTTCCTGTTCTGTTCGCGTTCCCGGCCCTGTTCCTGTTCTGCTCCCGTTCCCGTTCCCGGTCCTGTTCCTGTTCTGTTCCCGTTCCCGTCCCGATCGCCGACACCGGCATTGAAACGAACCCAGCAGCACCCGGCTCGTCCCGCATGCATGGCCGGCACCCCGGCAATGATTGACCGGGTCGCGCTGGTCCCGTAGCCTCACACCATGGCGCTGCCGCGAACCACCAGCATCCTCGAGCCGCCCTCGTCGCCAGTCGCGACGGTGGCCCGTCTGGAGCACATCTTCGATGCGCTTCCGCTGGCCGTCGCGGAGTTCGACGCGGAGTTGCTGCTGATGCGCGCCAACCTGCGCTATCGCACGCTCATCGGCGCCCTGGTCCCAGCCGGATGGCGACCCACCGCCTACGACGCCTTCCCGAACGCTCTCGCCGACCTCAGCGACGAGATCGACGCCGCCACCGTGAGGCAGGAGTCGCGCACCCGCCGCGTCGCCTTCCGCAACACGGCCAGCGCCCTGCAGATGGTGGAGCTCACCTTCGTGCCGCTGGCCTCGGGCGGGCTGCTGATCGTGGGCACCGAAGTGACCGAGATCGAGGGGCTGCGCCAGGCCCTCGCGCGCAGTGTGGCGCAGCTGGAGGCGATCTTCGACGTGCTGCCGGAGTCCGTGCGCGTCTACGATCAGCACGGCGTCGTCATCCGCGAAAACTCGGCCGCCCAGGCGGACCACGCCACGCAGGAGCTCGCTTCACTGCGCGAACTCTGGCGCGCCGACCTGCCGCGCCGTGTCGATGGCACCTCGCTGTTCGTGCACGAACACCCCACCGCGCGCGCGCTGCGTGGCGAGGCGGTGCGTAACGAAACGATGGTCGTGCGCCGCGGCGAAACGGGCGAGCAGGTGGTCGAGGTCAACTCGAACCCCCTCCGCGATGCGAGCGCGGTGGTGGTCGGCGCCGTCACCGTCGAGCGCGACGTCACCGAACGCGCCCGTCTCGCCCGCGAGCTGGCCGAGCAGGTGCGGCGCGCCAACGAGCTGTATGCGGTGGTGTCCACCGAGGCCGAACGCCTCGAGCAACAGGTGCGCGAGCGCACGGCCGAGCTCGCTCGGCTGGAGGAAACCCGCAACCGCGAACGTCGCCTCGCCGCCGTCGGTCAACTCGCCGCAGGCGTCATGCACGACGTCAACAACGCCCTCAACCCGATCGTGGCCGCCGCGCATCTGCTGCAGCTGCACGCCACCAACCCGGAGAAGGTGCGCGACTATGCGCTGCGCATCGCCCGCGCTGCCGAGACGGGCGCCGCGACGGCGTCGCGCGTGGGGCGGTTCCTGCGCCAGGACCCGATCAACCTCGCCCCCGGCGCCATGATCGATCTGGCCGTGGTCACCGACGAGGTGATCGCGATGACGCGACCGCTTTGGGCCGAACGGGTCGGTGGCGGGGCGGTGATGCTCAATCGCTCGCTGGCCCATGGCGTCATGGCCCGCGCCGTGGCCGGCGAGGTGCGCGAGGCGCTGCTCAACCTGATCCAGAATGCCCTCGACGCGATGAAGGGGGGCGGTACGCTGGGCGTGGCGGTCCGCCATGATCGCAGCAGCGCCATCGTCGAGGTCCACGACTCGGGCCACGGCATGAGCCCCGAGGTGGTCGAGCGCGCCTTCGAGCCGTTCTTCAGCACCAAGGGCGCCAACGGCTCGGGCCTCGGTCTGGCCGAGGTCTATGGTGTGGTCAAGCGGCACAACGGGCGCGTCGAGATCGAGTCGGAAGTCGGGCGAGGCACCACCGTGCGCCTCGTCTTCCCCCTCGCCGACCCCGCCACCCAGACGCCGCCCTCGCTGGCGGCCGTGCCGTTGCCCCCGACCGAGCCGCGCCGGATCCTCGTGGTCGAGGACCACGTGGACGGGCGCGAACTGGTGACGCAGGTGCTCGAGATGGCCGGTCACCAGGTGGTGGCGGTGGCGACGATGTCGGCTGCGGAGGCGGTCCTCGCCGGTGACGAGCCGCCGTTCGACGTCGTCATCACGGACATCGGCCTCCCGGATGGCGTCGGCACCGACCTGGCGTCGCGCATCCGCAGCCGGTTCCCGCGCATTCGTGTCGGCGTCATCACCGGATGGGAGCTGCGCCCGGAGGCAATGGCCGACGCACACTTTTCGCTCCGCAAGCCACTGGTCGCCGACGAGTTGCTGGCACAGGTGGCGGCCGAGTGACGGGCGGAGACGTGCGCCCGGTAGCTGCTGCAATACATTCCCCGGAGTCAGGTCGGACTCGACTTCATTCATCCTGCATTTTCGTAAAGGCTGCTCAATGGCTGACTCACCGATCCGGGTCGTTCTCGCTGACGACGATGTGCACGCACGACCGTTGCTGAGCGAACTGCTTCAATCGATGGGATTCGCCGTCGTCGGTGAGGCCGGCACCGGACGCGAGGCCGTGGCGGTGGCCGCCGACGTCCTGCCGGATGTGGTCCTCCTCGACGTGCACATGCCCGATGGCAGCGGCATCGACGCCGCCAAGGCGATCACGGCGACCGGTGCGCCGACCGCCGTGGTACTCTTCAGCGGTGACCAGTCGGTGTCACTCAGTGCCGACGATGCGCGTGCCACGGCCGCCATCGCCTTCCTTCCGAAGCCGGCGCCGCCGGGTATCCTCGACAGCACGCTGCGCCTGGCCGTGGCCCGCGCCCGTGAACTCTCGGAGAGCCGTGCCGACGCCGCCTTCTGGAAGCAGAAGCTGGAGGAGCGGAAGCTCATCGAGCGAGCGAAGGGCATCCTGATGCGGCGTACGGGCAGCACCGAACAGGAGTCGTACCGCATCATGCAGCGGAGTTCGCAGGACAACTCCGTCCCGATGTCGCAGATCGCGCAGGCGGTCATCGACAGCGAGCCGGGAGCGAAGAAGTCGGAGGCGGTGGTCTGAGGCCATGGGCGCTCCGCTGGCAGGACGGAGGGGCGCGGCAGTCGGTGCGCCCCTCTGTCGTTCGTGCTGGCATCGCGCCGCCGCGCTCGGGTCGATCCGAATGGGTTGCTCGCTTGCACCCGGCCAGGACGAGGCAGGCAGACCGCTGATGTGGATGGGAGGGATCGTGCGACGGACTCGTGACAAAGTGTCGGTGCTGCTGCTGGCCGCAGTCATCGCGGGCGTCGTGCCCGCCCTCGGTGCGCAGGCGCCCTGCGTCCGGCTCGACACGCCGTATTGGCAGGTCGGCGCGAGCCGGTTCCTGCAGATCAGCGGCTCGGGCCAGCGACAGTCGGGCGTGGTGATCGAGCGACACTTCACCGATCGTCGGATCCTGCGTCGCAGCAGCACGGGCTACCGCATGGAGATCGCCCGCACCCGGCTCGGACTGACCGACGCGACGCTCGCCCTCGTGGCGGATTTCGATGCCGACGGACGGGTGGTGCGGGTCACCGGTGATCCGGAGGGCCAGCAGCACGACCTGGCGCCTCTCACGGTGCTGCCGTGTGCCGACCTGCAGCGTGGTCGCACCATGGCCGATGCCGGTGGTCGCGTGGACGTGCTGCGCAGCGCCATCCAGCGCGGCACGACCCGATCCGTACCGGCGCGCCCGGTGTCGATCGGAGCGGCGCTCGACACCATCGGCGAGCGCGTGACGCCACTCGCGGCCGAGCGGCTGGTGGCGGACACGTCGGACGGTGACATGCTGCGTCAGCTGCCGGGGCAGGCCACTTCAGACACCGTGCATCCGTGGTCGCGGCTCGAAGGGATCGAGACCGAGCGTCAGCTGGTGCGCGTGCGCGATGGTGCAGTGGTGTTCCGCGAACGCTCCCGCCAGCTCGCGGGACGCGGCTGGGTGCCGCCGCACGACCTCAAGGACACGGTGCCGCTGCGTGTCGAGTCGGCACTCGTCGAACGACTCGTCGATTCAGCACACGTCGCGGCGATGCTGGCCATGCCGCGCCGCGGTGAGCGCAGCGTCAGTGGCGGTCCGCATGACACGGTGGCGGTGCACTTTCGCGAATGGCGCGGCGACACACTGATCCTGCGCCAGTTCCGACGCACGGGGTGGCGTGACGAGCTGCGCACGGTCTGGCGCGAATCGGCGCTCGCTGGCGCCCTGCTCACGGAGCCGGGCACCGCCACGCAGCCGCCGGGCATCACGCACCGGCCGTTCGGCGTCGCGCGCGGCTACCTGCGCGATGCCGGCGCGCGCGATTCGCTGATCGCCACTCCGGAACATGCCTGGTCGCTGGCCCTCGACGGCTACGAGGACGCAATCATCCCGGCGCTCCTGCTGATCCCCGCCGACTCGCAGCCACACCGCTTCTCCATGTACGCCCTCGCCGCCGAACAGGGGGGCTGGCTGCACTGGACCGTGTCGGTGGCGGCACGTGGCTCGATTCGCGTCGCGAAGTTCGTCACGCTGCAGAAGCAGTGGCTCGGCACCTTCATCTACACCGATGCAGGGGAGCTGCTGCTCGCGAATCTCGGCGGACCTGGCGGGGTGACGCGGGTCCCGTCCGCCGGCACGCGGCTCGATCAGGTCTGGTCGCGTCAGCGCGCCAACGTGAAGCGCGAGGACCTGATCGGCGCGCCGGCCGCCGCACCGCCGCGCCCCTGACGCCGCGTCGGATCGGCATGGCGAGGTGCGGCATCGATGGCATTCGCAGCACCTGCTGCAGCGACTGCAGCGAGGGGAATCGACTGTATCGACGGCAGCGTCGCAACTGACTGTGTCGACTGCAGCGTCGGAATCGACTGTAGTGTCGGAATCGACTGCAGCGTCGGCAGCGTCGGAATCGACTGCAACGTCGCTAGCGTCGGAATCGACTGCAACGTCGCTAGCGTCGGAATCGACTGCAGCGTCGCTAGCGTCGGAATCGACTGCAGCGTCGCTAGCGTCGGAATCGACTGCAGCGTCAGCGCGTCTGCAGCGTGCGCGTGAAGAACGCCCACACCCGGTTCCACGAATCGATCTGTTCCGGTGAATCATCCAGCTCGAGCGTCTGCCGATCGACGCGTCGGCTGAACGTGTGCCCGACGCTCGCCGGCCCCGGCGTGGGATTGACGTAGATCGTCGTCTCGGCCAGTGCCGGCTTCCGCGCCACCAGGGCATCGACCAGCGGGCGGGCCTCTTCGAAATTCACATCCTCGTCGTTGGTCGCGACATGCACCAGCAGCGGCGACCGCAGGCTGTCCACCCAGTAGTACGGTGAGCGGCGGATGTACTCGGCGCGGTTTTCGAACGGCAGGCCGCGGAGGCCGGCCTGCGTGGCAAACTGGCGCTGGTACGACGGCCCCTTGAACGAGAGGCGGAAGAGCAGGTTCGTCACCGGCACGATCGCCGCGCCCGACGTGAACGGCACCACACGCGCGTGACGCATCATCAACAGCGCGGTGATGTAGCCACCGTGGCTCCAGCCCATCACGCCCAGTCGCGTCGTGTCGACGGCGGGCATCGCACGCAACACCTGGACGGAGGAGAGGACGTCGTCCACCTCCTTGCCGCCGTAGTCGATCGCGTCGTGGAATGCCTGGCCGTATCCGGTGCTGCCGCGATAGTCGGGGCAGAGGATGACGTAACCCCGGCGCACCGCCTCGATGATGAATGGCAGGTAGTTCTGGTCCCAGTTGCCGTGCACGCCGCCGTGCACCCAGACCAGCGCCGGTTGCGTGCGAGGACCACGCGAGGTGAGCGGCTCGAAGACGTACGCCGGAATCTCGAGGCCATCGATGGCGCTGCGGTACGTCACCTTCGAATACTTCATCACGCCGGCACTGCGCGCGGCGAAGATGCTGTCGGTGGCGGCCTTGGCCGTGATCGCGCGTGCGTAATTCGCGGTCGGATGGTCCTGCGGGTCGGCACTGACGTACAGCGCTCGCGCCCGCGCCGAATCCATCACGATGCGCTGCGGTGCCGGTCGTGCCTCCTGATCCTGTGCCTCGACGGTCGGCGATGCGAGCACCGCGACGAGACCGGTGAGCAGGATGACGGTGAAACGGGGTGGCGTGCGCATGGAGTGGACGATGGGTACACGGGAGGATGGAGCGGGTCTCACGACTATGCCGCCGCGCCTGATTTCGTTGATCAAAATTCACGCGCCCGCGCGCCGATGGTGCGTCAGGTCCCGCAGGCGGTGCAGCCGCTCGGGCGGCCGACCCGGCCGTCACCCCGCTGACGCCGGCCGGACGACGGAATCATCTGTTCCATGCGTGACTTCGGAGCGAGGGGGAGACAGCCTGCTGATATATCACTATTTTCTACTGAGCATCGTGGCAGGCTTTCGTACTCGCGCCACTCGCTGACGCCGTAAGCCGGTGACATAATTCCGCTGCTGACACCGTTGCAATCCCGTGAATTGGTACGGGGGTGGCAACCACGGCGCAGGCTGGGCGGTGTTGCCCGGATGTTGCCACAGGACTCATCACACGCCGTCCATGCACGATCTGTTCACGAGAATCCCGCGCGCCCGGTCGTCAAGCGGCCCAGTTCGGTGCGCGGGAGGCTCCCTGCACGACGCGCGGTGAGCGATTCGGCGGGATCGACGCTCCTGACGGACCCGGATTACTACGGCTCGCTCGCTGCCGTGCGTGATCTGGGCCGTGCCGGTGTCTCGGTGCGTGTGGCAGACGAGCAGGGCCAGCGCTCGCGGTCGGCCACCAGCCGATTCTGTCGCCAGCGCGTGGTGGGACCCGATGCCGCACAGCACTCCGATCACCGGCTCGCCTTCCTCCTCGAGCAGGGACGCGAGCACGAAGGCACGTTCCTGTACCCGACGTCGGACGACATGGCGTGGCTGGTGGCCAGACATCAGGACGCGCTTCGCACGCACTTCCGTCTCTACCAACCTTCCGCCGACGCGACCTTCGGGCTGCTGGACAAGTCCCGCCTGTACGCCCACGCCGAGACCGCAGGCGTCCCGTTTCCGGCCACGCATGCGCCGACGACGCTGACCGCGCTCGCAGAGCTGTGTGCGCATCTGGAACGGAGCGGCGGCTTTCCGGTCATCCTCAAGCCGCGCACACAGGCCGGACTCCGCAACAAGGTCAAGGGACAGATCGTCACGACGACCGCCGAATTGCTCGCGGGCGTGTCACAGATGCGGCAGCCGGGATTCTACGAGGCCGACTTTCTGCAGTCGGCACCAACCGACATCACCTGGCCGCTGGTGCAGCGCTACATGCCGGACGCCCAGCAGAACACGTACTCGGTCTCAGGCTTCATCGACGCGACGGGAACTCTCCGCGCCGCCCGTGCGTCGGTCAAGGTATTTCAGATCCCCGTGCGGATCGGTGTCGGTGTGGCGTTCGAGGGGCGGCCGCTCGTCCCCCGGCTCATCACCAGGATCGAACAGATTGCACGCGCCACGGGGTACCACGGCGTCTGCGAAGTGGAGTTCATTCATGTCGCGAAGCAAGACCTGTACTACCTGATGGACTTCAATCCGCGCTATTACGGCCAGATGCAGTTCGAGATCAGCCGCGGCCTCGCGCTGCCTCGCCTCGCACATGCCGCGGCGCACGGGCGCGACGCGGAGGTGTCGGCACTGTGCGACACCGCGGATGACATCCATCGCACCACGAATCCTGCGTCACAGCGATACTGCAACCGCTGGCTCTTTCAGTCGCTGCTGCGTGCCCAGCGGCTCTCCGGGCGCATGCCGGCGGATCGGCATGCGGCGTGGTTGCAGTGGATGGACGGCCGGGAGGTTTTCGACAGCGTGCGTGCCGACGACGATCCGGCGCCCGCCGTTGCGGATCGGTCACGCCATCTCCGTCGCTGGGTGCGACATCCGCGCTCGGGGTACCGCGAGCTCTTTCAGTGACGGAGAAGCCGTGACGGGCGGCGCGAAAAACTGGGTCCGGGAGCAGGTGCACGCCTGGTTCACCCGGCGGCGCATCCCGCGGCGCCTCCCCTGGTCGCATTGGGGTTACACGGCGCACGACGACGGCATGTCGTTGCATGGCGCGTCGCTCGACTCACTCGCGCGCGAGTTCGGCTCGCCACTGCACGTGCTCAACGTGCCGCGGCTGCTCGCGAATCTCGATGCCTTTCTCGCCGGCAGCCGCACCATCACGCCCACGGTCTGCTGCTCGGTCAAGACCTACCCCGTGCCGGGCATGCTGGCGTTGCTGGTCGAGCACGGCGCCCAGGCCGAAGTGATCTCCGAACACGAGGTGTGGATGGCGCGGCAGCTCGGGCTTTCGGCCGCACAGGTCATCTACAACGGCCCGGCCAAGTCGGATGCGTCGCTCGAGTGGGCAGTGCTGCACGGCATCAAGGCGATTCACCTCAACCACCGCGAGGAGTTGCAGCGCGTTGCCGCGATCGCGCGACGGCTCGATCGCCGTGTGCGGGTGGGATTTCGCGTCACCGGCAGCGGCGTGGCGGGACAGTTCGGCCTCCCGATGGACGATCCCGCCACGATCGACGTCATCCGCGAGGCACTGCAGGAGCCGCACGTGGAGCTGGTGAGCCTGCACGGGCATCGCGGCTACTACATGCGCACCGCGGTCGACGTCTCGAGCCATATCGAGCCGATGCTCGCCTTCGCACGACAACTGCGCGACGTGCTGCGCTGGGAGTGCGCGATGCTCGACGTCGGCGGTGCGCTGGCGGTGCCGTCGGTGGCACCGCTGGCCGGGCGGAGCGGGCGACTCGCGCGGACCTTCGGCGTCCCCGCCGACGCCCCCGACCTCGACGCCACGCTCACGCCGGCACGGTACTCGGCGTTGGTCTGCGACCGGGTTGCGGAGTACTGCGCGCAACACGCGATGCCGGTGCCCGAGGTGGTGATGGAGCCGGGCCGCGCGCTCTCCGCCGATGCGCAGGCGCTGCTCAGCACCGTCCTCGAACTGCGCACCGATCACCCCTTGAGCTATGCGGTGACGGACGCGGGCACCGCCGTGGCTCCGGGGGCGTGCCACGAGTACCACCAGATGGGTGTGGCGCACCGTACGATGACTGCCGAGACTCGTCGCCTCGTCTATCGCATCGTCGGCCCGATCTGCCACCTCGGTGACGTCGCGAGCCTGGCCTGGGAACTGCCGGTACTCGCACGCGGCGACCGGCTGGTGATGATGGACACCGGTGCGTACTTCATCAGCGACGCGAGCAGCTTCTCGTTTGGCCAGCCTGGAGTCGTGGCGGTGTTCGCGGACGGCACGACGCGACTGCTGCGTCGCACGGAGACCTCCGACGACATGGTCCGCCGCGACGTCTGGGCGTGATCCGGGCGCCTGTATCGCAAGCGCAACGGCAACAGCAGAACGCACAGGCGCACAGGCGCCAGGACGCCAGGACAACTCGAGGGAATGCAACGCGGTCGGTGCGCGCGAGTCATGTCGTGCGTGATCGCTCGAAGCGCAACGCACCAGCAGAACGCACAGGCGCCACGACGCCAAGACGATTCGAGGGAACGCAAAGCGGTCGGTACGCGCGAGCCATGTCGTGCTCGACCCGGAGGACCAGACGGCTGTGGCAACAGCGTCTCACGAGCGCAGTTCTTACAGTCCTTCACCCTTGCTGGCGTTCGCGATCAGCGCTGGTGCACGAACGGAATCTTTGCGTACCTTCTGTTCTCTTTGCGCCTTTGCGCCTTTGCGCCTTTCCGCTTTGGCGCCTTTGCGTTCTGCTGTTGCTTTTGTCGCCGTGACCGTTGCCGCCGCTGCAACCGCAAGTGCGCGCGCTACGGAATTTTCGGGTCGGCCGGCAGCTTCGGTGCGTCTGGAATCGCGTTCGGCACGACGACGGGCGTCGGGGCTCGCTGTTCGGGCACCGGCATGTCAGCCCGAAGCCGGGACGGCGTCTTGTGCGGGATGGGCACGGGAATCACCGTGAACTCGTCACACCCGTTACGGAGCTGCGTCCCGACGAACTTCCATGCGGTGCTCGGAGACGGATGCACCGACGTGCCGGCCAGACGCGAAGTCCACGGCCCGGAAGGCATCGCTCCTTGAAATCGTGTTCGCCTGCTGGAGGTTGCCCATCGACCGGCCGTTCGGCACGCCGTCAGGCCCGCAGCGGTCAGCGGGTTCGCGCGTCAGCCGCTGCAGCGAAGCGATCGTCGGTTCGCAGGTCACGACGTCCTGCCGGATCATGGCCGAGTACTGCACGTTCGGCGCGAACAGCTCGCCGGCGAGGCTGCCGATGAGGCGATTCCCGTCGGCCACGATCGAGTCGGCGACCACGAGGTAGCCCCCGTTCTCCTCCCCGGCGACGAACGCATCGAGGCGCGGCCGGTCGGTGGACAGGATGGCGACGACGACCGTCTCCTCGGTCAGCGAAAATCGCCGGCGCTCGGCCTGCGTGAGTGCGCGGGGAGCACAGCGCCCACCGCGCGTGATCAGGCGCGCTTCACCGCGCTCCGCAGACAACAGCTGGATCTCAGTGCCGCTCGCACCTCGCCCGACCACGAACACGGTCACAAACGCCGGCTGGGTGACCTGAACGCGCAGCGCTTCGCGGCTCGTCAGGGCACCCTGCATCGAGAGCGCCGCCGACTCGGTCTGCGCACGACACTCGACCGTCGCCACGCCGGCCACCAGCGCAACTTGTACCCACCTGGACATCGACGCCATCACCCCTCCTTCCCACCAGCGGCGGATGTGCGCGTACACGCGAAAAGCTCGACACCGTCAAGCCCGGACACATGTGCCCGCCGGTGTCGTCACCCCTCAGCCAGTATGGCACTTCGGGGCTATCGTTCCTGTCGCCACGCCCGACCCGGCTCGGCACCCCCCATCACCGCCTCCTCGTTGCCCCCGATGCCCGTTCCGCACGCCACGCCAGCCCTGACTCGTGCGGCCGTGACCGCGACCATCACGCAGTACCGCGCCGAGAGCCGGGGCCCGGAGCGGCTGCGGCTCATCGTGATCGGCTTCTTCGGCCTGATCGGCGGTCCGACCCTGGTGGCGTTTCGCGCCATGCTCGCGCTCCCGGGGTGGCTGGACATGGGCTCCCTGCTGGCGGGCTGGGTGATCTTGGTCTGGTCGGTGACGGCAGTCTGGAAGCGTGAACAGGGGCTACGCCGCATCTACCAACTCCCCTGCCCACACTGCGGCGCACCGCTCCTCGCCCCCGGCGCCTGGAGCAGCAAGACGCCCCCCGCCGACCTCGCCGCGGCGCTGCGAACCTGCCCGCATTGCGGTGCTGTCGCCATTGCCGACTGACCGGCAACGTCCCGACGGCAACGACTCGGGCGAACGACACGGCAACAACCAGAACGCGAAGACGCGGAGACGCGGAGACGCAAAGACTGCGGACCCTGACGTGAAGTGGTCCGTGCACGCGAGTCATGTCGTGCACGACACCGTGTACGGGAACGGCAGTGGGAGCAGCGTCTCACGAGCGAAGTTCCCACCGCCCTTCGACGGTGATGGCGGATGCGATGAGCTCTGCTGCGCGAGCGAGTTCCATGTGGGAGCTACGTTCCCGTTGCGCCGGTGCGCCGTTGCGCCGGTGCGCCGTTGCGTTCTGTCGTCACAGATGCTGAGCTGCAATCAGCGCGGAAAGCCAGCCGCAGGCAGCCGC
>Ga0105048_10004007_pt1 | contig 24126 bp, 16 predicted proteins | sample MAT05_FD_78382 | JGI IMG/M metagenome (GOLD analysis project Ga0105048, IMG submission 78382) | Freshwater microbial communities from Lake Fryxell liftoff mats and glacier meltwater in Antarctica - MAT-05 | ecosystem: Environmental > Aquatic > Freshwater > Ice > Liftoff microbial mat | place... | reverse complement strand
CAACGAAAGTCGCTCGATTTGCGATTCGTCGTCTGCTTCGAGCTCTTCTTCAGAGAGCGTTGCTCTATCGTCATCGGCATCAATGGGAGACAAGAAGTTGTCGGTTATCAGTTGTCGGTTGTCCGGAATAGATTTCAGTTGGCAGTTGTCAGTTGTCTGAGAACTGACAACTGCCAACTGAGAACTGCCTACGGTCTTTCGATGTACTCTAAGTGTTTTTGCGAAGGCCTCAATCGATGACAAAAGCCGTTGCTGTAAACCAGTGATCAAAAGACCGGCGGAAGCTTGCGTACGTTTGCTTTCGCCCTTGAGGCGTTCCTCACGAATGTCAGCATATTGGTTTAGCAATAACGAAAGTGCCAACTCCGGCGCATCTTTGGGTAATCCATCGATATCGATCTGTACGACGTGTCGCTTGGGGAATCCGCCACGAATTTCACGGATGTCTTCCTTGAGTCGACGAACGACAACTTCATCTCGATGCTTTTCTGGTACGGGTACTCCACGGCAGAAGCGTTGTGGATCGAGGATTTCCAATAGTGCAGAAAAACTGTTTGAGTGACCATTGTGAGGAGTCGCAGACAGAAACAACCGATGCTCGAAACGCGGAGCAAGATCACGCACTGCTCGCGTTAACTGAGAATCGATTGCATACTTCTGACCGCTTGCAGGAGCCGCATGATGTGCTTCGTCCAAAATAAGTAAGCTACCAGAACGGAATGTACCCAGCCAATCCCTCAGCGGCCCTGTGTAGGCTTCATCGATCAGCAGTCGTTGTGAAATCAGAAACCGAGAATGAGTTGTCCAAGGATTGACACTGAATCCGCGTTCGCGGCGGATACGCTTCATGTACTCTTTGTCGATTATTTCGAAAGTTAGCCCGAACCTAGTTTCCAACTCTTCTTGCCATTGATAGAGCATAGATGGAGGACAGGATACGACAATCTCCCGAACCTTTTTGCGGAGTAGCAATTCGCGAGCTATTAGGCCAGCTTCGATCGTCTTGCCGAGTCCAACATCGTCGGCAATGAAAAGATTCACGCGAGGTAGTAGCAACGCTTTACGCAACGGTTCAAGCTGGTAGGCTTCTAATTTGATACCGGCACGAAATGGGGACTGAAACAACTTGGGATCAGTCGAGGTAACGCAGTTCCATCGGAGAGTATTTAAGTAAGCTCCGAACACTTTTGGATTGTCAAAGCCTTTTTTAGCAACGGACTCCCAAGCTTCACCGGTCAAAACCTCTCTGTCGATTTCGTTCTCCCAGAGAACTTCGAGAGGAACCCCTTGGTTGTCGTCGTCAACGCACGACATTCGCACGAGAGTGCTGTCAGAAACGGATGCTCCGTCTATTACTTCCTCGATAAGGTATGTTCGTTGGCGAACTCGAGCGATTGCTCCTGGACTCGGTAGGAGTTTCACCTGTTGCATAGGGCATCAACTTTGACGACGGATTTGATTATCTTGCTTGAGCATTCGCGACGACAGAAAACTAATCGCTGTCCCTACGCTATGTCATAGCCTACCAAATCCAACAGCCAGGATGTAGTTACAACAGAATGAAACTAGTTCAGCTGCTTTGATTTTCGCTTGCGATCCGTCGTTCGAGCGGTTGCGTTTTCGCTCAACTTGGTGATGCGAAGCTGTCGGCCCACAACCCATGCTCGACCGAGCACTTTAAAGACCTCGCGAGGCATGCCGGCTGGTAGATCGACGGTACTGTATTCGTCGAAGATGGCGATTTGACCAATGTTGGCCGACTCCAAGCCCGCTTCGTTGGCGATGGCTCCAACTAGATTGCCAGGTCGAACGCCGTGTGCACGACCAACTTCGACACGGAAGCGTTCCATCTCATTGGACTGCACCGCGCCGGCAATGCTCGGCTTGGCGGATCGGTTTCGATCTCTGCCAGAGGATTCTCGGTCGAACCCCTCGCGAGGGCCACGGCTATCGCGTTGTCCACGTCCGTCGCGAGAATCACCGCGACCGTTGTCGTCCGCGAATACGTCTCGACGTCTCGTACCTTTATTGGAATCTTCGGTCAGAAACGGCTTATCGCCCTGAATGATCATGGCCAAAGCCGTTGCAACTTTTGCTGGCGGGATTGAGTGCTCGGTCATGCATTGTTCGATGAGTTTTTCGAACATGGTGAATTGGCTATTTGGCACCGAGTTTTCAGCGCATGCTTTCACAAGTTGGTTCTTGAAGCGATTGATTCGCATTTCGTTGATCTCTTTGGCGGTTGGGACTGCCATGGGTTCAATCATCTGGCCAGCCGCGCGGTCGATTTCTCGCAGAAAACCACGTTGTCGCGGGGCAATGAACACGATCGCTTCGCCGCTGCGGCCTGCTCGGCCTGTACGCCCGATTCGGTGTACGTACGCTTCTGCGTCGACGGGCAAGTCGTAATTGATGACGTGCGTTACGCGTTGGACATCCAAACCGCGAGCCGCAACGTCCGTTGCAACCAGGATATTGAAGGAACCTTGCTTGAGCTGCTCCACGGTTCGTTCGCGTTGGGCTTGCGCGATGTCCCCATTGAGTGCGACCGCTGCATGTCCCATCGCGATCAAGTTATCAGCCAATTCCACGGTAGCGAGCTTGGTCTTCACAAAGATGATCATGCCTTCGTGGTCTGCGGCTTCGAGGATACGGAGCAGAGCCTCAAATTTGTGACTGTGTTCGACAAGAACAAAACGTTGTCGAATGGTTTCAGCTGTTTTCTGTTTCGAATCGATCGAAATAACATGAGGGTTCTTGAGGTGTTGGTCGGCGATTTCTCGAATGGCGGAGGGCATGGTGGCCGAGAACAACGCTATTTGACGGTGTTTTGGCGTTTGTTCCAAAATCCATTTCACGTCGTCAACAAATCCCATACGTAACATTTCGTCGGCTTCGTCCAAAACCAAACACTGCAAGGTATCGACTCGCAAGCGGTTTTCTCGCATGTGATCCATGACGCGGCCGGGCGTCCCAACGACAACATGCACACCGCGTTGCAACGCATGGATTTGGGTGGAGTAGGCTTGACCGCCATAGATAGGAGCCACTCTCAGCCCACGCATGTGTTGAGCATATCGCTGAAAGAACTCGGATACTTGGATTGCAAGTTCACGGGTGGGAGCAAGCACCAAAACTTGCGTGGCTGGATTTTGGATATTGATGCGGCTCAGGAGCGGCAAGGCGAAAGCAGCCGTTTTGCCCGTCCCTGTTTGAGCTTGTCCGAGCACATCGCGGCCTTCGAGCATGGCGGGAATGGTAGCGGCTTGAATTGCCGTTGGGTGTTCGTAGCCTGACGTTAACAGCGCACTACAGATTTCCGCTGGCAAGTTAAAATCAGCGAACTTGACGCGAGTGTCTAGTTCCAGGTCGCCCGAACCTTCGTGGTCGCCTGATGCTTCGTTACCGGATACTTCGTTACCGATTACTTCGTTACCGGATACTTCGTTACCGATTACTTCGTTACCGATTACTTCGTTACCGATTACTTCGTTACCGCGTTCTTGATCGCCGCGTTCTTGATCGCCGCGGACTTGTTTCACATTGCCCTCGGTAGAATTCTCATTCAGTGGCTTCCCGACCGAATCCTCGTGCTGAGAGGAAACCTGCATTACCGGCGCAACTTCCGCTGGCGGCGCTTTGGTTTTTGGGTTTTTGATCTTGTGCTTAGGCGCTTTGGGTTCGGCGATGGCGGGCGGAACGAATTCCGACCGAACTTCTACGTGCGCAACCTTAGAATTCAGTCTGTCGTCGCTATCTTCGATTTGAAGCGAGTCGATCAATTGAGACGCTTCCGCAAGATCAGCTTCGTGGAAATCGTTTTGGTGCGCAGAAATAGCTATCGTGGGCTCTTTTGAGCTCATGTGTTCCTCTTCAAGATACAAAGGGTCGAAAACCTGAATTCCATGGCCTGCACGGTACTCGGACGGTGCAGGAACTCGGGAAAGTCTGGTTCGAGTCAACCTTTGTCGGTGGAGCCAGTAATGGCTCGCAGATAGCGTTGAGAGTAAGAACCCTGCTTTCCAAGCTTTAATCTTCAAAGATATTACCGAAAACGCCAAATTTCAGAAGGGGTAAAATGAAAAGATTGACTTTCTGCGTAGCGTTGGATTTCTAGAAAAGCGTTCTGGCTGCCCTACAAAATGCTTGATTTGTTCGCGATCTATGCACGATAATCGGAAGATCGATTTGGATTCCAACCTCCACTACGGGCGTCGACTCCACTTTGCTCCCCAATAAGGTTGTTATGAATCAAATAGACGAAACGCAAAACGCAAAATGCAAAATCAAAACGAAGGCACGTTGCCAAGTTCACCCACTCAAAAGCATTGGATGGTCGAAAGTGTGCCGTCCCAAGAAAATGGTTACGTTGGTTGTTCCGAGAAAAAAACCATTGAAAGTACGGTGATCTGGATTGGGAAAGATAGCGAGTCGGAATCGAACGAGTATCTGGAAGAATGCAATACGCATCAAAGCGGAGAATGATCGTCCGATCCTGTCACGTTTAATGGGTGTTGAGACAGAGTACGCGATCCGTTGCAAACACAGCGCCACAACCCTGGGGTCCGTTCTTGATTTCAATCGGTTGATAACGAGTCTTGGACTCGAAATCCCGATTGCTCCGAGTTTTCGAAACCCGCACCGTTTTTTTCTTGCAAACGGTGGATGTATTTCCTTAGAGACTGGGGCTTCATCAAGCTTTCAGCATGCGATGTTGGAGTCAGCAACGCCAGAATGCCATAGTCCACGCGAATTGCTGTGTTACCAAATAGCAATGGAAAAGCTTATCTCGGAGATGGTTAGCAAAACGTTTGTCGATCAAGACGCTCACCTATTAAAAGGGAGTGCGGACGCCCATGGTCATACCTATGGTCAACACGAGTCTTACGAGATGTGCATTGCTAAGGGCTCCAACTTAATTGGTTGGCGTCTGGGTCTGTTGCTCATGCTGCCTGTTGTCATTGCCTATCGTTTCTTCGCAGCATTTTGGTTTGTCCAGATCTGGCTAGCGAGTCAAGTGATCGGCTCGGTATGGCGTACGGGACGTAAGTTTCAGCAGTCGGTTCCTAAAGAGGGCAAATCGACAGCAAGCCTTAGACCTGCCAAAGGGTTGCGACTGACCTTGCTTCACCCACGTTGGGTTTCTTTGTGTGCTTTTGGATTACGTATTTTGCATTTGCCCCTCGCGTTTCTATTGTGGGCAAACATTTATTGCTTTGCACTCAGGTCGCAACGAAGGCACCTTACGGCTTTTTTGGCATCGCGGTGTATTGTCGACGGTGCGGGGTATCTTGATAAAGAAAACCGTTTCTGGGTCAGTGCTCGTGCTTCGACCGTCAATTCCGTCATTGGTTTTGGCAGTTACGGTCGTTCTTGTCCATTGTTGCGATGCGATTCATGGCTGCGGGGACTATGCGTAGGCCCATTATGGTCTCTCGGAAACTATACCAAGCTCTTTCATGCTAGGCAGCGAGTTGAGATTGCCATTGGCGATTCAGGAATGTGCGAGCAATCGCAATATGTTCGACTAGGTGCCACTGCGCTTGTGTTGGATTTAGTTGAAAGAACCATTCCGAAAGTGCCCCGTTTGAAGAATCCAATCGACGCAATCGGTCGCTTTGCGCGCGACTGGATGTTGCTATCCAGTGTGCCAGACCGCTCACAACGTCAATGGACATCTTTGGATATACAGCATGCTTATACGGCATCCGTACGTCAGATGTTGCAATCCAAATCGAATGTGCCGATCGAGGCCTGGAAGATCCTCGATCAATGGCAGTCCACGCTCAATCAATTGCATCCGACGGACGACGAGGATAACCTACCGCGCACGATGCTCGGGCGAATTGATTGGCTTAGTAAACTTTGGTTGCTTCATCAAACCAACACGGATGCTACCTGGCAGGCTCGCAAGAAAATCGATCTGCGCTACCACGAGTTGTCGGTTAACGGGTATCACCGCCGACTTAGTGAAAGTTTGGAACTCGCTCCGATTCTAGATCCGTTTGATATTTCGCGTTCCAAACGTACGCCGCCCGTGGAATCGCCCGCGACCCAACGGGGCTATTTGATTCGAGAGTTCGCGGACCCGGAATGCAAACTACACGTCGATTGGACCCATGCAGAATTTGTCCTCGAGGGCAAGAAACGCCGAGTCGAGTTTTAAAAGTCCCGGTACCATCGGTGCAGTCGCGATATCCCGAACTGCTGTTGCTTTGCTGTCAACTCTTCACAAAATAAATTCAACTGGAAATGGCTTCGTGGTCGATCGAATCAATTGCTACCGTCCGAAACTTCTATCTTGATGCACATGGATGTGCTGAACAGCAAAACATCCAATGCTCTCGAATTTCCTTCGCAAACCAGTCGGTGTTGTCACGATCTTGGGCGCCGCCGTAGGTGGCCCCTACGCTGCATTTGAGACCGACGTCGGCCGGCAACTGCGTCAATCCCTCGTTAGCCGTATGGCTCAACCGCCAAACGCACAGGAACCGAATTACGCTCCATCCAATTACGCGTCATCGGATCCGTATTCCTTGTTGGCAGCCAATGTCTCAGGCCGTTCGCCATCCGTTGCTGCGTCTCAGACATCCACGTGGACTCAGAATGAACGGAGTAGCCCCAGCAACAACTATGCGGCGGTCGGGCCTCAGGCTGGAATGACCCATTTCGCGCCTAACGGACAAGTTGTTTCCACCGTTTTTGGACCAGCAACCATCCAGCCCCTGGGACCGGCCACACCGCAGCAGGCTACGACGCAAGCCATGCCTACTTTCCCAAGTGGCAGCTTCATTCCAAGTCCTTATCTTGAAACGAGATCTGGACCGGCAGTCGCCGTTCCGGGCAAAACCGATCAGCTTTGGGACTACACGCTAGGCACGCCGACGCTTAGCCAAATCCAAGAGCAGCCAAACGCAGCCGTTGGCGGTGGCGTCGTTTACGACTTGCGCGAAGTGCTGCGGTTTGACATCGTGCCCGGATGGTTGCCACAACGCTTTGCTCGCGTTTCCACCGTTACTTCCAATGTCCAAATGGACGGATTGCGAGTTCCGCTCATCACCGGCACGCAACCGAAAGACATCGCAGGCTCGCTGACCTACTATTTCGACTCGAGTCAAACCTTGAAGCGAATCAATCTTCACGGTCTAACGGGGGATCCAACGCAGTTGGCCAATTTGATGGTCCAATTCTATCAACTGAAGCCAGAGCAAAGCCTTGGCGGGCAACTGTTCACTACGCGTTGGAACAACCGCATCACCAGCGTCATGCAAATCTCGCCTGCGCCTATTATTTATGCCGGAGCAGACCATTCCAAATACATTATTTTCCTCGAACTCAATCAGCCGACCAACCAGTACGGCCTAAGCGATGAGGCGAGCGAGGTCTTGCGCAATTCACAAGCGACCCAACGATGGTAGGCAACGCCGGTAGTAAAAGCTGGTAGTTACCGTCCCCACGCAAACGGATCTTGCTCGTCAACGATCACATGACCGTCTGCGTTGACAAACGCTCGCCCTGAAATCTTTGGAACGACACGCCCACTCTGCCGATCAAGCCATCGATAACTCGCTTGAAATGTACTTCCAATAATACTCTCTTGGATCCAGACTTCTCCTTCAGCCAGCTTTTCATCGGCGGCCAAGCAGGCAAGTTTTGCGCTGGTGCCGGTTCCACACGGAGAACGGTCATACATGCCACCGGGGCACAACACAAAGTTTCTCGAATTGGCGGAACCCGTTTTGGTTGGGCCAAAGAGTTCGACGTGATCTACCTCTGGAAAATCTATTCGACACACTTCGAGAATACGACTCGTAAGGTCGAGCAATTCGGAAACGGGACGGTCTAAGTCGTCACGATGCGGTGACTCAACCAGACAAAACCAATTGCCCGCATATGCGATGTCGGCCTTAATTTTTCCAAGCCCGCCCAAATCCAATTCGATTGCCTTGTGCGAACGATAGCTTGGCACGTTTTCGATGGTCACGGTTGAGTCAGCGTGCAGCGTTGCGTTCACGGTTCCGGCCACGGTTTCGAAACGATGCACACCGGTGGTCAATTTGCCAAGGTAGGCCAAGGTCGCCACGACCCCAATCGTTCCGTGACCGCACATACCGAGGTAGCCGACATTGTTAAAGAAGATGATGCCACAATGATTGTCGGGATCGAGGGCTTGCGTCAAGTACGCTCCAACCATAACCTCCGACCCTCGTGGTTCATTGACGATGGCACGCCTGAATCCATCGTGGTTGACTCGCATATCATCAAGTTGTGCAGCCATGGAGTCGCCGATAAGGCGCGGGCCTCCCTCGACAATGGTGCGCGTCGGTTCACCGCCGGTATGTGAGTCAATCACCCGAAATGCTTGCATGCTAGCTCCTGGTTGTTCATCGAGATCGATTCGCGCCATGGATAGGATTAGCAAACCGATTGCAAAACGCCAACAGTACCAAGCGACAAATCCGCCAAAATTCAACGAGAAAACTCAAACGTTCCAACCGCCAAAAATGGTGACTGCAAAAAAGGTGCTTGGACTGCAAAAAAGGTGCTTGGAACCGTTTATGGCATTATTCAGACGTTAGTATCGTCTGCAACTTGGTCTGCCAGGTGACTCAAATCCATCTTGCAGCCAATATCTTGCCTGACATTTATTGACCTGGCATTTCCTTTCCTCCGGATCAACAAAGCGGAATTAGTTCAACTAGCCAGTCGAAGCGTGATTCTCCAAATAGTCGCGATGCGCGAAGTAGTTTAATTCTCGCTGTTTTGCGTTTGTGGAACGCCATTTTTTTAGCTCCAAGATCCTTCGGCGTGCGCGTTCATCGGAGTCCAATCCGTAAATCCGAATTGTCGCCGCTGTTTTCCCCAACAAATAGGTGGACTTCTCCAGCGTTTGGCTCGGAGTTTAGCTCCGGAAATTCTACAACTTGCCTTGCAAATGGCGGCAGGTCGTACTTGCAGGATCGGCACTTTCACTCCCCAAGAACCCATATTTCCAGTAGTGAGATTCATGGTCGTGACGGCTATGACCACTGAAATTGCAAATCGCTATCAATGGAGGTGTTCAATGAAATACGTGCATTGTTTACTAGTCGCCCTGGTGTTGGCACCATTGTCTGAGCTGCATGCTGCGGAAACACAGTTTGCCAAACCCAACATTATCTTCCTGCTCGCGGATGACTCGGGCTTCGCGGACTTCGGTTGCTACGGACATCCGTATGCGAGGACGCCAAATATCGACAAGCTGGCTGCGGATGGCACGCGATTCACGCAGTTTTATGCAACCGGCGTGACCTGCTGCCCGACGCGCACCGGCTTGATGACCAGCAAGTGGCCTGCCTCGTATCCCACTTACCCTGCGAACGGCGGCTTTGCGGATCGAATCACGATAACCGAACTGCTGCGCAAGCATGGCTATGCAACAGGGCACTTCGGCAAGTGGCACATTGGGCCTGAGGATCAAACGAAGCTTGGTACGTATGGCATCGAAGTCATCAGCGCAGCGGCCGGTGCAGCGAAGAAGAAGAATACTGCGGGTCGAGATGCCCCCATTTATGACGAAGCGATCAAGTTTATCGAGCAGCACAAGGACGGGCCGTTTTTCATGAACGTCTGGGGCCACGTCTCACATCACAAGGTCGATCCTCCGCAGAGCTACATCGACAAATTTAAAAACGTAACGGTGGACGAGTCCAAGTTCGCCGAGCCGATGCAGGAAAAGTTCGCTGCCTGCAAAGCCCTGGATGGGAACGTGAGCGAGCATATGCGGGCTTACTTGGCGGACATTTTCTCATTGGATGAAGACGTTGGTCGCCTGCTGAAGCGACTCGATGAACTTGGTCTGCGCGAGAATACCATCGTCGTTTTTTCCAGCGATCAGGGTGCAGCCCCAATCAGAGCGGACGGCAAAAAGACCGGCAGCAACAAGGACGATTCTGACAAGGTGAGACTCAATGCAATGGGCTACTCCGGTATCCTTCGAGGCGGCAAGCACGGCATGTTGGAAGGGGGTGTCCGCGTGCCTTGGATTGTCCGCTGGCCCGGCCATGTGCCCGCGAATCGAGTGGATGAGAAATCCGTTATCAGTGGCGCAGACTTCCTGCCCACGCTGTGCGCTATCGTCGGCGTGAAGATCAACGCGAACGACTTTGATGGCGAAGACGCCTCTGCCGCCTGGCTGGGGAAAGGCGAGCATGTGCGCACCAAACCGCTGCTGTGGAAAACCAGTTCCGTAAACAGCGACGCCTGCATCCGCATGAGCCAGTGGAAGCTCATCCACCCGACACGCAAGAACGGCGCCGAACTCGCGCTCTACGATATTGTCAGTGATCCGAGCGAGAAACAAAACCTTGTCTCCAAGCATCCCGACATCGTGAAAAGACTTTCAACCCAAGTCGAAGCCTGGGTCGCCACGTTGCCCAAGGAATACGTCAAGACGGACGACAAGGATAAGTAAGCCATGAATCAGAGAATTTTCAATGTGCGGCATTTGATCGTCTCTCTCATCCCTCTCGTCTTCATTGGGCTTTGCGGGCGCACGATTGGGCTTTGCGGGGGCACGCTGCAGGCGGATCGCCCAAACATCCTGCTGATCATGGTCGATGATTTGCGAGACTACGGTGGCGCTTTCACAAGCGAAGTCGTGAAGACACCGAACCTCGATCGACTGCGAGCTCACGGCACCACGTTCGAGCGAGCTTATGTGCAATACCCGGTCTGCAATCCGAGCCGCAGCTCCATGATGGTCGGGCTGCGAGCCGAGCAGACTGGCATCACCGGCAATGACACGCGTCTCCGCCAGAAAATGCCGGAGATCATCACAATGCCGCAGCTCTGCAAAGACGCTGGCTGGCAGACACACGCGTTTGGCAAGCTCTTTCACCTCGGGGGCGGAAAGAATGACAAACAGAAAGCGTTGTGGATGGACGCAGGCCGCTCGTGGCATACCGCTCAAGCATTTGAGGCGACTCAACTCGGTCGCAGAATAATCGAGGGTCGCAACGTCACCGATGGAGCCCTCAACTGGTGTCAATGGGGGGCTGCTGATGGCACGGACGATGACCAGCCAGACGGCCAGATCGCGGCGGCTACGGTGGCGATGATCGAGAAGCCCGGCGACGCACCGTGGTTCATCGGTTGTGGCTTCATGAAGCCACACGATCCTTTTATAGCACCCAAGAAGTACTTCGATTTGTATCCGCCTAAGTCGCTAGAAATATGGCGTGATCCGGCTGACATCGCACCGGTTCGCAGGGAAGCAGTGGGCTTCGGGGCGTTGGGTGAAGCGTTCGCAAAATTCACCGAGCAAGAATGGCGAGAGCTATTCCGAGCTTATTGTGCTGGGACAAGCTTCATGGATGCGCAACTCGGTCGCGTGCTCGATGCACTCGACCGGTACAAACTCTGGGGCAAGACGCTCGTCATCTTCGTCGGTGATCACGGGTAAGTACGCCAACATCGTGAAAGAACTCTTGCAGCAACTTCAGGTAATCGGAAAGCCACAATCATGAAACACATCCTCTCTTTGTTCCTCTGTATCCTCTGTGGTTTTACCTTTGCTGACTCGTCCGAGTTCGCGCAGTGCCAGTGGGCGATGTCATCAAGTGACGGACAATGTCTTTCGACGCGTATCGTGGCTGACGCGTATCGTGGCCGACGCGTATCGTGGCCGACGCTGCTAGCGTCGGTTCGGATGCTGGCAGCATCCGCCACGCGTCGGTTCGGATGCTGGCAGCATCCGCCACGAGGAACTGGCAAATCGCCATCGTGCGCCGCTCGACTTACTTCGCATACGGAGAGCACAATGGATCGCCAATGACGATGTCTTCCCAGCCGACGAAGCGGGAGGCTGCGTAGAAACTTTCTGCAAGATTCCAACCGCGAGTATAACGATCGAAAAGTATGGTTGGCGACGCAATGGCAGGCAAAAACGGTTCGTCGCAATAACCCTTGACACCCGTTACGCGGGCTTCGATCAACTCAGCGATCAGTGACTGACCGCCAGGGGAGGGCAAGAAGGTGCGACCACTCGTTGAAACAGCGGTTTCTGCAATCGCACCTGGCGCAAAACGATTGGACTTGTAGTTTTCCACCTCAAACTTGCCGTCGTTGCTGCCCCACGAGGCGTACCCCATCAGGCCCTGTTTATTGCCGATAAAAGTTTCGGTTCGATCCAACTCGACCGAAGCACCTGCTCTTGTAAGATTCTCCGAGGCTGCAAACAAGTCCACATTCCAAGCGGCAAACTCCATCCCGCTAATCATTTCCATATCGGTTGCGCCGTTTTTGACAGGCGACAGTGGGACTTTGGAAATATCGATGGGTTCGGACAGGGGCATACAGTCCAAAAAGATCTTTCCAGTCGGTTTGCTCTTGTCTCCCGCCAGCGAACTATCAACCAAAGCCAACGCAGATGCGGTGGTGAATCCATCCAGCCGCGTCACCAAATATCCGCCATGTTTGGCATGGGAAAATCGGTCTGACGAATTCCAAAAGCGGTTCACGAAACACTTGCCCGTATACCCCCCTTCGTCGATCACAACTTTCAAGGAGTCGCTCATGTCGAAATAGTCGAGTGCAGCCAGATACGAATCAAGCGAAGGGCGATTGTTGCCAAGACCAACGGGAGCGCCTGACAGACGAATGGGTATCCCTTTTGTAAGAACGATGTAATCGATCTTAGGGTACTTTGACAAGTACTCGCGAAGGGGTTTTTCGATGGTCGATTGAAAAATTGCAAACTCGAGAGTCTCACTACTTGCATCGAGCGAGGAATCTTGGCAGTGAATTTGCAAAACTTTTTGAACACCCCGCTTTTCCATATAGTACTTGGCAATTTGTATCGACGTCGGACTATTCGTGTTTTCCATTACCAACACATGCTCCAGAATGGAATCTACGACTGCGGCTTTCTCGGCTGCCTTTTCTCCTTTGTCGATACTTGGCTTTTCCGTGGACTGTTTGCATCCTACCGCCTCGATACAGGCCAAACAGATCAGCAAGGAAATCGAAGCGATGTTCCTATCGATGGAGCAATCATTTTGCAACATGGCGGTTCCCTTTAGTAAGCTTGAATTCTCGTTGAGATCAGTGATGTTTTGTCTTTGGGAGAATCGTCCGCAGATGGCAAGATCATGGATTTACTCAGCTCGCCCGCAATTTCAACCACGTACTTAGGTACGGCGTAGCCGGGCAAGCGTTTGGCCAATTCATCCACGATCGCAAGCCCTTTCGCCCTGTCCGTTTCAAAGTGAGTCGCTCCAGAAACTCGATCCAGTTGATGCAGGTAATATGGCAGCACACCGCAATCGACTAACCGTTCGCACAAGGATTCCAGAACTTCCACCGAGTCATTGATGCCTCGAAGCAGCACGGCTTGATTGAGCACCGTCGCGTTGGTCCGCTGGAGCCTCGATATCGCCTTGGTGAGATGGTCGTCGATTTCTTGGGGATGGTTGATGTGCAGCACAACCCACTTGGACAAACGCGTTTTCTCGAGCCAACGACAAAGGTTCTGGTCGACTCTTTGAGGAATGACGACCGGCAGCCGTGTATGGATCCTCAAGCGCGTAAGGTGTGGGATCGCATCGAAGAGTTCGACTAACTCGGCGAGTTGCTCGTCGACTACCGTAAACGGATCGCCGCCGGACAAGATCACTTCATGGATGCTCGAATCGCTTCGGATATACTCGAGGGCTGGCAACCAACGCTCGATGCTTTTGGGTGCTGTGGCGTAAGGGTAATGACGTCGAAAGCAGTATCGACAGTGCACACCGCAGGCGCCAGAGACCATTAGCAAGACTCGGCCATGGTATTTATGGAGCAGACCTGGAGCTCTTTCCACTTGCCCATCGCCAACAGGGTCATGATCAAAGTCAGGGTCCACCACAGACTCTTCGGATCTAGGCAAGACCTGCAGCAGGAGCGGGTCAAGCGCATCGCCCGTGCGCATGCGACGCAAAAACTCCAATGGTACAAAAACTGGGAACTGCGATTCGCCGCCGATGGACGTCTGTATGGCTTCAAGGTTGAGACTCAAGGCTTCGCACAATTCTTTAGAGTTGCGGATCGCGCGTTTCATAGCCATTTGCCATGACTGAGTCTGTTTGGCTTGGGTCAATACGGTTGCCAATGGCAATACCCTTAAGTTCTTTGGTTCATTTCAAGCGGACGATGTTTCACACGATACTCGTTGTACAAGACCAGCCCGGTTGCTGGAATGAATGGAAGGAAATAGTAAATGACTCGAAACAAGACGATCGCTGCAACGACAGAACCCGACGTCTCATCAGGGAAGAATGAAAGTAGCACCATTTCCAAAATTCCGTATCCGCCGGGAACATGAAAGAGGACTGTGATGATTTGTCCAGTCAAATAGGCGACCAAAACAGTTGAAAAGTTGATGTTCGGGTTTCCTGATGGAAGTAGCCAATAAAGAACGAGCGAAGCTAGCAGAAAATCCCCGGCAGAGACCATAAGCTGCATCGCCGAAAGCCGAAATGGAGGCAACGTCACTGCAAAATCACGGATGCGGATCGGTTTTCGATAAAAGGTACAGGCGAGAAGGTAGGACAGAATGCAAACCAGAAATAGCCATCCCCACACATGGTGGTCTAAGAAGAGTTTTTCACGGACATCTTCGGTCAGCTTGACCGGTAACCAAACGAATGCAACGCCAGCCAAAAGAAATAATCCAAGCCAAAACGTAGTCGCAAGAATCGTTACAAACGCAACGATTTCCAGGAGTGAAAACCCCCACGTCGAATAGAGTCGATAGCGAACTGCGTTCCCACCAAGCAGCCAACCAAGGACATTGCCGTAGGAGTACCCCACAATGGCTCCCGTCATGATCTTCGACATCGGCAACGTTTTTCGGAGGTGGCGAACTGCGATCCAGTCATAGCCCGTCAAGATCAGATAGTTGAGCGCGGTCAAAAAAAGTGCAAATCCGATCTGAAAATAGGAGACGTTGGAAATCCCCTCCTGCACCTTTGCGAACGTCACGTCCGCTTTCTGAAGCTTCCATTTTACTAGCCAGAAAGCCACCAACATAATTGCGATGATCGCTGTGATTTTTGCGGACTCACCAAGTCGGCTAACGATTTGCGAGCCTGGGTTGGCTGGCGCTCTCTCGATGGCGGAAGAGGTATTTTCTTGGTCGTCCGGCGAGGAATGGGACTGAATCGGGTTCAAGAACTTTGCCTATTGAATGTTGTTTTGAAACAGGTATGTCAACGGTAAGCTACGCAATTTGCGTTCAGTTTGGTAGCCCTATGCGAAAACTACGATTCTAACGGTTTTTCCTGCCGATACGCAGTGGACGCCGTCATTTCGGTGAAACAAACGTCTCAACGGGAACCGCTCTGCGATGAAACTTCTTCACCATACTCTATTGGTCGGATTTGGCTATTGCCTTTTTGCAAGTGTGGCTCTTGGCCAGAACGCAACCGACATCGTTGTTCCAGGAACGGGAGTTCAACTGACGCAAGTTGGGGACGATTTCGAGGACGAAGGTTGGGATTTCATCCCCAACAACCCAAAAAGCTCGGAGGATATCGACGAAAAGCAACGAATGCCGATGGGCAAGTCCACCAATGGACGTTGGTATGAGGGGGCCAAACGAGGCCACCCGGACGTCGTGAAACGCGTTCCAACTCCCCCTGGTGGTCTGGAAGGAAGTGAAGGCTCCTTGCTTCTCAAGTCGCTGCAAACTGGCGTACCGAAATCACCTAGCTTTACCATGCACCAAGATGACTTCATCTGCAATGTTCAATATCGGCTAGGTGGAACCGTTCGAGTTGACCAGTCGCCGAGCATGACAACACGAGTTTATTTACCCCCTATAAACAAGTGGGAAAACAGAAATGGTCCCCATTTTGCGTTCCGCGCAGCAGTGGAAACTACCATACAAGAAACGAAATCGAAGTTCTTGTTTGCTTCGAAACAGGAAAAAGAGGAGATTTACTGGCCCGGTTTGTTCATCCTCAGGGCCTCACGCGTTGAGAATGGCAAAGCTGTTTCGTATGCGCACTTTAGGATTCGAGCCGATAAGCGCGGTGGTGATTTTATGGGTCCCGAAATCAAAACGATGGGATGGTGGACGCTCGGTATCTCATTTACTCCGGATGGATTAACGCACTACTTCGCCAAGCCCGGGGTAGATGATCTGACTCGCGATGACTATCTTGCCTCGGCCATGCCTTATGGCTATCGATGCGAGGAGGTCCGTTCCTTCTTTTATAACGTGGTTAACGGAGACAACGGACGCGATTGGACAACGGACTGGATCATCGACGACCCCAAATTCTACGTATCCAAGAACTCACGATTCGCGATCAAGAAATAGCGTGCAATGGAGCTAAGCTGCGGAGGTTGGACTCTCGGTTTCAGGAATTGATTGCGAAACGGATTTGCGGCCGTTTTTCCTTCGGGTTGGACGCACAACCTCAAGTGCAATGCAGTAATCCAAGTTGGGCCGAAAAATGGTAAGAAGAGCCAGTGGGATAAACCATGCCATATAGAGGCCGCCTCCAAATCCATGCCAAAACTGTGTGGCGGCCATGATTGCCGAGGAACAGCTCAATAAGGTGGCAAGATTCTTTTGTGCTGGCCAAACGACAAACGAAAGGCTTAGTAGAACAAAAAGAACGATGATGGGAATCCGCATGATTGGATACCAGCCCAAGCCCCAAATTCCGCCCATGTTATTCATCGCAACTTGCTTTAGACCAAACATATAACTGAGGTCCTGCAACAGGTTGTTGGGGTGTAAAAAAATCATGGCTAGTACTAATGCAAAAATCGAAACGGCAAAACCACCGGCAAATCGGCGGATTCCGCGCTGCCAATAAAAGCTGCACCAAAGCGGTAACAGCGAGAAGGGGTAGTAAACCACTCCGGCCGCACAGCCCAGGAAAAGACCTGCCACGAATGGTTGCCGATACATCAGAATAGCCAGAAGCAAGAGAGCGCTCGGAACCACATGGTCAACGCGACCCGTCATATGCGCTGTGCAAGGAAGCAATAAGTAGAAAGTCACGGCTCCCACCCCAGTCTTGAAATTGCCGAAATGCCAGTAACCGATCGCCAAGATGCAAAAAACCAACGTCAAATTGGCTCCGATGGCTAACACCCTGGCCAAACTAAGCGCCAAGTTGCTGCGAGGTGCGTCGGAAGAATCCCCTATAGACGCAGGCATTTGCGGTGTGGTTGAAATCTGCGGCAATGCGCTCAATAGAACGTAGCCTGGTCCGGTCTCCGAACTGCTTCGCCGCTGTTCCACTGGACTGCTAGTCGCGACGTTGACCATTAAATAGATGAGCAGTGAAGTGCCCAGAAAAAGCATCCCGCCGCTGCTCAAGTTTGGGTCTAGCAGCGGTCTGCGAACAATGGTTGTGTCCAGAAGCATCCGGGTCACGGTCAAGCCGGCGCAGATAAGTAGCCATACAAATCCCCAATACCGGAATTTTTCCGGGGGCCAAGATGTATCGACCTTTGCCACTTCCGTTGCTAATTCGCTGATGGGAGGGCCGGATTCCTGTCCGTTTTGAAGTAAGGCGACCTCTGGCGTTGCATTTCGAAATGCCTTTTGCCGGCCTTCGTAAACCAACATCATCCCAGGGGTAAAAGCCAGAACTAGCAAAATGTCCAGGTTTCGGAGGGACCAAAACCTGTGAAACATCAGAAAAAGGCCAATTACCAAAAGCGTAGACAAGAAGACCCACGTTGGGGGTTCTAGCCTGACATAATGAAAGAGAAACTGGCTCATGGAGTGCTTAGGCGCTACGGCTCAGCTGTGTAAACAAAACATCCTGTCGAAAACGTGGAACCTAATGTTTTTTCCGAAAAAGTACAAGGGTGCCCGGTATCGGCAGCGATTCGACCCGTTACCCATTTTACCCAAATTGCTTGCAGGCGAATCGTAGGTCGTCAGACGGGCCAATCAGGCATCCAGGCTGTGGCAAATAACTCTAGCGATTCACCGCGCCCTTCGTACCTCAGAGCGTGCCACCCAGTTTATAGGTAGATTTCAAACTGCTCCTCGCCTAACGCGAGCGGGAACGGCTCGCCCAAAATGGATAGGGACTGTCGTTGAAGCTTTTGAAACGTTAGGCTACTGCTCACACCCAGAATCGACTTATACCGCTGAGTAAGAATGAAAGCCTTAGTCAAAGCAAAAAGAGATATCGGTCTCGAACTTCAAGACGTTCCTTTTCCTCAAATTGGAATTAATGATTGTTTGATTCGCGTTGAAAAAACAGGAATTTGCGGAACCGATTTGCATATCTACAATTGGGACGCTTGGGCTCAAAAAACGATCCCGGTACCAATGGTTGTTGGGCACGAATTCGTTGGCGAGATCGTGGAAGTTGGGTCGAACGTTACCGATTTCTTCCCAGGCGAAATCGTTTCAGGCGAGGGGCATGTGGTTTGCGGTCGTTGCCGCAATTGCTTGGCTGGCCGAAGGCACCTTTGCAAAGACACTCAAGGAGTCGGGGTGAATCGTACCGGTGCATTCGCCGAATACATCGCGTTGCCCATGACCAATGTCTGGCATCACAATCCAGCCATCGATCGAGAGATCGCATCCATTTTCGATCCACTTGGCAACGCTGTGCACACCGCACTCAGCTTCGATTGTTTGGGCGAAGATGTTCTGATCACGGGCGCCGGCCCGATCGGGTTGATGGCGTCGGCTGTTGTACGGCATGCTGGAGCGCGACATATTGTGGTTTCGGATGTCAACCCTTTTCGTTTGGAACTTGCAAAGCGAATGGGCGCTACGTTGGCAGTCGATGCACGGCATCGAACCATGGCCGATGTACAGCAAGAACTCGGCATGCGCGAGGGATTTGACGTTGGGCTGGAAATGTCCGGTGCGCCATCGGCCTTACGAACCATGCTCGCCAATATGTGTCATGGAGGGAAGATCGCAATGCTAGGAATTCCGTCCGAACAGATCGCAATCGACTGGAATTTGGTTGTGTTCAACATGCTGACCATCCGCGGAATCTACGGTCGCGAGATGTACGAAACTTGGTACAAAATGTCGGTTTTGTTGGAGAGTGGCTTGGATATTTCGCCGGTGATTACCCATCGGTTTCACTATTCCGAATTCGAAAAAGGTTTCGAGGCGATGCAAAAGGGACTGTCGGGAAAAGTCATTCTGGATTGGTCGAAATAGCGACGAAACTTGCCTATTTTGTGTACAATCCCCGGACAGTTTTTCGAGAGCGGATCACACGAAGCCCTCAAAACTACTTGCTCACTATCTTGGAATGCCAACTCAAATAAATGACCGATAGAAAACTCTTGGTGACCGCTGCGCTCCCATACGCGAACGGACACATCCATTTGGGGCACTTGGTCGAATACATTCAGACCGATATTTGGGTACGCTTCCAAAGACTGCGAGGCAACCGATGCTTGTTTGTCTGCGCCGATGATACGCACGGGACCGCTATCATGATTCGGGCTCGTCAAGAGGCGAGGCCCGAGGCGGAGTTGATCGCAGATATGCAAGCCGCCCACGAACGGGACTTCGCCGGATTCGGAATCTCTTTTGATCACTACGGCAGTACTAACTCGCCCGAAAATTACGAACTCTGCAAAGAGATTTGGAAATCGCTGCGCACAGCGGACCTCATCGCGGAACGAGACATCGAGCAGCTCTTTGACCCCGTCGCAGGTACTTTTTTGGCCGATCGTTTTGTAAAGGGAACCTGTCCAACTTGCAAAGCCGAAGATCAGTACGGGGACAATTGCAGCAAATGTAGCGCCACCTATTCTCCGACCGATTTGATCAACCCAGTCAGCACGCTCAGCGGTGCCACACCGATAACCAAATCCGCCAGCCATTTGTTTGTTCAACTGGAAAAGCAACACGCATTTCTAGAGACTTGGACGCAATCAGGTGAACACTTGCAATCCGAAGTTGCCAACTACCTCAAGGGACATTTCTTAGGTAACCCACTTCGCGATTGGGACGTCTCACGACCGGCTCCCTACTTTGGTTTTGAGATCCCAGATAGCCCAGACAATTTCTGGTACGTCTGGTTCGATGCCCCGATCGGCTACATCGCCTCGACATGGCAATGGTGCCAACGGAACAACGAATCGCTCGCAGACTGGTGGCGAAGTGACAATACCGAAATACATCACTTTATCGGCAAAGACATCACCTATTTTCATACTTTGTTTTGGCCCGGTGTCCTCAAGGCAGCAGGCTACACTCTACCTAAGTTTGTTCACATCCACGGATTCCTCACCGTCAATGGTGAGAAAATGTCAAAGAGCAAGGGGACGCAAATTCAAGCCAGCACGTATCTCAAGCATCTCGACCCCGCCTACCTTCGATACTACTACGCGTCGAAACTCGGACCGAAGCTCGATGATATCGACATGAATCTAACCGAATTCATCAACAAGATCGATTCGGACCTAGTAGGTAAGGTTATCAACTTGGCCAGTCGAACCGCGCGATTTGCGGAACCGCTAGGGCTTTCAGTTGAGTATCCGCATGATGGTGGTTTGTTTGCTGCGGGTGCCGCTACGGGACAGCGAATCGCACAAGCTTACGACCAACTCGACTACTCTCGGGCTATGAGGCTGATCATGGAGTTAGCCGACCAAGCCAATGCGTTCGTCGAAAACTCCGCTCCGTGGACGCTCAAGAAAGACCCAACCCAACAAGTGCGACTTCAAGAGGTCTGCACGATTGTCTTGAATCTATTTCGCCAGCTTTGCGTTTATCTTTCTCCCGTTTTGCCGCGGCTTGCTCAACAATGTGGTCAGCTATTGCAAGCCGAGATTCGTCGATGGGACGATAGTCAGGAACACTTAGTCGGGACTGGTATTTCCAAATTCGAACACCTATTACAACGTATCGCGCCAGAGAAAGTCCAAGCCATGATCGACGAGAGCAAAGAAGCTGAACTAACCTCAACCGAACCAGCCTCAACGGAAACTGCAGCCGCAACTCACTCAGCACCACCTGCCGATTCGGGAGATGCGTTGTTGCAAGAGCCCCTGGCACCGACCTGCACGATCGACGATTTCACCAAGGTTGATTTGAGAGTAGCCCGTATTCTCAAAGCGGAAGAAGTTCCAGAAGCAAAGAAACTGGTTAAGCTAACGGTGAGTCTGGGGGGTGATAATACCCGTACTTTGTTTGCGGGAATCAAAGCTGCCTATACTTTGGAACAACTCCAAGGCAGACTTGTTGTCATTGTCGCCAATCTACAACCGCGGCAGATGAAGTTTGGATTGAGCGAAGGCATGGTAACGGCGGCTGGCCCGGGTGGTACGGAAGTCTTCTTGCTCGGCATCGACTCGGGTGCGGTGCCTGGCCAGCGAGTTCATTAGTAATGAGCCAAGGATCCGAGCTTCCTGCAGATGATCCCCCTGTGCGAAAGCCATCCCGTGATCCGTTGCATGGAATCACGCTTGAAATGATGGTCACGCGGTTGGTGGATCGGCACGGCTGGGAGGAATTAGGCCGACAAATACCCATTCGTTGTTTTCAAATCGATCCAAGCGTGAAATCCAGTCTGGTGTTTCTTCGAAAGACTCCTTGGGCTCGCAAGCGTGTCGAAGATTGGTACGCCTACGATGCACGTCGGAAATTGATGCCTCCTGCCGATTCGAATGAGGAATGAGGCACCCTTCCGAGCGACGATTCATGCCGAGGTAATCCCGCTGGCTAGGAAGTGGTCCAGCTTTCGGATCAATCAAATCAAAGGAAATCGACATGTGTGGCACGCTCTGAGGAACGAAGGGCGTGGTGAGTCGCTAGAGACATCTGCCAAGCTTCCCACGCCCAACGCATTCGCGCATTCGCTTTTAGCGCCGCCCTTCGCGTGTGGCACGCTCTGAGGAACGAAGGGCGTGGTGAGTCGCTAGAGACATCTGCCAAGCTTCCCACGCCCAACGCATTCGCGCATTCGCTCTGGGCGTGCCACCCGTGCCACCCGTGCCACCCGTGCCATACGTGCCATACGTGCCATACGTGCCATACGTTGATTTGAAGCGAGGTCCTAAGCTGGACGGCCTCCAAGCCAGCGGGATTCACTCGGGAAACCAGACTTTATTGATCGAACGATGCTTACTACTTACTAGTTGCCGCTTCGCATGCCTTGAGTACTCGCATCATATTGCCTGACATGATTTTGTGAATATCGGTTTCCGAGTAGCCCTTTCTCAATAGCAACTCCGTGATCGAAGGGTACTTGGAAACGTCCTCGAGTCCTTTGGGAAGCATATCAACGCCGTCGAAGTCACCTCCCAAACCGACGTGATCAATACCCGCTGTCTTGGCCACGTGATCGATGTGTTCAATTACGATTGCAATGTCGCCCGCCGTGCTCGGGTGAGCGGCTCTCCATTTCAGCATGGCATTCTTGCTGGCATCGGTATCGCTTCCGAACTCCTTTTCGATTTCGCGTCGGGCGCCAAACATGTCTTTTAGATTCTTGGCAGACTCAGGGACGACGAAGCCGGAAAAGAAATTGATCATGACAAGACCGCCATTGTCTCGTACGCGGACCAAAATATCGTCTGGAACATTTCTCGGATGGTCGGCAATCGCCATTGCTGAGGAATGGGAGAAAAGGACCGGAGCTTTGGTGATATTCAATGCATCGGACATGGTTGCTGGCGAAACATGGGAAAGGTCCACAAGCATTCCCATTCGATTCATTTCTCGAACGACCTCTTCGCCAAACGGAGAGAGCCCGTCACTTTTCGATTGATCGGTGGCAGCATCGGCCCAGTCGAGTGTGTCTCCGTGCGTTAGCGTCATGTATCGTGCTCCTCGCGAATACAACTCCTTAAGCTTGCCGAGTGAGTTTTCGATGGAGTGGCCCCCTTCGACCCCCATCAGCGATGCGATCTTGCCAGCCTTTCGAATTCGCTGGACATCGCTTGTGGTCAAGGCGATTTCAAACACATCTGGATACTTCTTGACCATTGCGTAAACGCAATCGATTTGTTCCATGGTGGTCTGGAAAGCAGTTCCGGCTTGTCGTGTCTTTGAGGGGACGAAAACGGACCAGAACTGCGCCCCGACGTTTCCAGCCCGAAGTCTTGGGATGTCTGTATGAAGTTTTGGCTCGTTCCAAAGATCTATTTTTTCGAAACGAACGTCGTCGCGTTCGCGGGCAGCCCATGGCAGATCGTTGTGCCCATCCCAAACGTATCCATTCGTATGAATTTTTAGAGCCGCTTTTGAGATTTCGACGGGGTGCTCGTCTCCCAGAACGCATAGGCAAAAAGCAACTGAATGCGAGACTAAACAAGCTGCAAACAAAAAGGACTGGTTCATCGTGGCGGACCGTTTCGGTAACATGCCTGTGCGCATAGGGCAAGGCAAAGCCCAGGGAAATGCAAAGAGGCCGGGAGATTCTCCCAGCCTCTTTCAAAGAAATCAAACGGTTTCACGCCGAGTTGCCTTAGGGAGCTGGATTACCACGCCCACCACCTCGAGCTGGTTGAGCCGGGAATTCGAACTTGTCACCCTTCATTTTCTCCATTTCGGCTTTTTGACCAGCAGTCAACACAGCCATGGTTTTTTCATCGCTTTCCTTGCGTACTTTCTCCATTACCTCGCGGAAATCGGCTCCCGGAGTCATAGCTGCTCGCATTTCCTCACCGGCACTAGTCTCAAGTGCGGTAACTTTGGTTTTCTGATCTGCGGTGATTTTCAGGCGCGCCGCAACCGTCTTGCTGCTGAACGACCGAACTCCGTCTTTTTGAATATGCAATCCTACCAGCCGATCCATTTGGATTGGATCCAAGATATCACTCAGCTTATCCTCGGATTTGTTGCGTAGCTCCGTCATGGCTTCTCGCACCTTTTCCATGTCAAATCCTCCAGGTCCACCCGCTCCCCGTCCGCCCGCACCACCTCCGGGTCCGCCCGCACCGCCTCCAGGTCCGCCGGCACCGCCTCCAGGTCCACCTGCACCTCGACCGCCAGCACCGCCAAACATCGACGACATCTGAGTTCGCATTTCTTCCCCCATCTCCTTTGTGGCGGCTTCTAAGTCCTTGGCTTGTGATTCGTCTATTTTGAGCTCATCGCGGACTTCTTTCATTGCAACAAGTGCAGCCATACCTCCGCCACCGCCGAAT
>Ga0105048_10004005_pt1 | contig 24132 bp, 22 predicted proteins | sample MAT05_FD_78382 | JGI IMG/M metagenome (GOLD analysis project Ga0105048, IMG submission 78382) | Freshwater microbial communities from Lake Fryxell liftoff mats and glacier meltwater in Antarctica - MAT-05 | ecosystem: Environmental > Aquatic > Freshwater > Ice > Liftoff microbial mat | place... | reverse complement strand
TCGCGAAGTCCTAAAACGCTTCGTCCTACGCCAGTTCTTGGACTGCGGCAGTCCTCTGCCGCTTTGTGGCTTGACACACGGAGTGACCTTTTATTTCCCCTCACCAAACCGCGCAAAATGATGAAAATCCACAGCCACAGAAATCGTCCAAAATCCCGCTTAACTTATTGCCATTCCGGACTGCCCCCTTTTGCGTGCCCCCTTTGCTTGGATGTCGTGGGTTTGACCGACGTAAAAGTTTCCAAGGGAATTTTGAAGAACGTAGACCCAGACCATGAAGAAAAAACCGAAAGAATGGCTCCTGAGCTAGGATTTGAACCTAGGACCGATCGGTTAACAGCCGATTGCTCTACCGCTGAGCTACTCAGGATTTTTTGAGGGACGGGAAATTGACTTTGAAATGATACTTTTGCAAGCTCATTTTCGCCGAAAAAATTGTGCAGCACGTCCCGCACGTTTTTCACAAAAATGGGATCAGGGCTCGCTTGCGTAAATTACGAAAGCGTTTCGGTGCCGGAGTCCGGTGATCCAACCGTCGCTTTACTATAATAAAAAAAGCCCGCCTTTGCAGGCGGGCTTTTTTTGAAAACACGAACCTTCGCTTAATAGCGGTAATGCTCGGGTTTGAACGGACCCTCGGGCGAGATGTCGAGATACTCGGACTGCTTCGACGTGAGTGTCGTCAGCTTGACGCCGATTTTTTCGAGGTGCAAACGGGCCACTTCTTCGTCGAGCTTTTTGGGCAGGACGTACACGGCGGGTTTGTAGAGATCACGATTCTTCCAGAGATCCAGCTGCGCAAGCATCTGGTTTGAAAAACTGGCGCTCATCACAAACGACGGATGGCCCGTGGCACAACCGAGGTTTACCAGACGGCCTTCGGCCAGCAGAAAGACTTCGCGGCCATCAGGGAAGATGTACTTGTCGAGTTGCGGCTTAATGTTCACGTGCTGGATGCCCGGGAAGTTAACGAGTTTGTCCACTTGGATCTCATTGTCGAAGTGGCCGATGTTGGCAATGACCGCCTGATCTTTCATCTTCGCAATGTGCTCAATGGTGATGACATCCACGTTGCCCGTCGTAGTGATGTAAATGTCTGCGCGGCCAAGGGTGTCCTCAAGCGTTGTGACTTCATAACCTTCCATCGCGGCTTGCAGCGCGTTGATTGGATCAATTTCGGTGACAATGACGCGTGCGCCCTGACCGCGCAGCGATTGCGCAGAGCCCTTGCCCACGTCGCCGTAACCGCAGACCACAGCGACCTTGCCGGAGATCATGACGTCGAGTGCGCGGTTCAATCCGTCCACCAACGAGTGGCGGCAGCCGTAAAGATTGTCAAACTTCGACTTCGTCACGGAGTCGTTCACGTTGAACGCCGGGACGAGAAGTTTGCCCTGCTCCTGGAGCTTGTAGAGACGATGCACGCCAGTCGTGGTCTCCTCGGAAACGCCACGCCAATCCTTCACGATCTCATGGAAAATGAAGGGGTTCTCTGCGTGGATTTTCTTGAGAAGATCTTTGATGACTTTTTCTTCGTGCGAACCGCTCTCGCTGTTCACCCAATCGCTGCCTTCTTCGAGTTCATATCCTTTGTGCAGGAAAAGTGTCACGTCGCCGCCGTCGTCCACCACCATCTGCGGGCCTTTGCCCTCGGCGTTGACGATCGCTTTCCATGTGCAATCCCAATATTCCTCGAGCGTCTCGCCCTTCCAGGCAAACACCGGAACACCGGTAACGGCGATCGCGGCTGCGGCATGATCTTGTGTGGAGAAAATGTTGCACGAAGCCCAGCGCACGTCGGCACCGAGATCGACGAGCGTCTCAATGAGGACCGCTGTCTGGATCGTCATGTGCAGTGAACCCGTGATGCGCACGTCTTGTAACGGCTTGTCCTTCGCGTATTGCTTGCGAATGGACATCAGGCCGGGCATTTCCTTCTCGGCAATGTCGAGTTCCTTGCGGCCCCAATCGGCCAATGTGATATCGGCAACTTTGTAATCTGTGCCGGTTTTGTTTGATGCAATGGTAGTGCTCATAAGTTGTATTTTAATGGTTGGCTCTCGCCGCGATAATTAAACGTTCGACGCCGGAAACCGGACGCATCAGCATATACTGATATGTTTATGGGATAGCATTCTGGTGCCTTCGCGTCAAATGGCTTTTTTATGATGTTCCCGCGCCTAGAACCCACTTTTGTCCTGGGCTTTCGCTCAACCAAACACCCGGAATCCCGCTTTTTCAAAATGGCGGTCAAACGTGAACGCAGTCTGAATCCGCTCGTGTCGCATCAGCGCGAAGCTCAGGCAATCCACAAAACCCATTTCCTGATCCGCAAATTTTTCGAGCAAATTCAGGGCCGTCATTTCCTCCTGCTTCGTGGCCCTGAGAATATGGAGCGCCTTCCAACCCTGCATGAAACGCCCGGCTTCAACCGCCGCGTGAGGTCCGATGCGTCGTCCCAACAACGCAATGGTTTCCACCATCACCGAATCGCTGGTCACAACCCGCCCACCAGAAACCCGCAGCTTCATCCAGAGTTCGAGAGACGTCTGATGATACTGATCTCGTTTGGAAAAACGGGCGACCCATGCCCCAGTATCAATGAAAATCATAAACGGCGTTTCTTGAAACGCGCGTCGGTTGGTTCGTCGTAAAGATGCTTATCGTGATGGATAGCCCCATCGACAGGACCGCCATCGAAGGTGGGAAACGCGGGCCAATCGGCCCCCGCCGCAGTCTCCATGATGCGCGCCGATGTTTCCGCTTCCAAAGAAACGACCTGGACTTTGCGCAATGAAATAATGTCGGCCCCGCTGATGATGCCTATGTCTTCCCCAATGGCTGCGAGCTTCAGGTATTGGCCAAGGCTGCGCTTGGCCTCGGTAATGGTGATGGTTTTCATGGCTGCAAAATAACCGCAGTAACTCGCAAATCAAGACTTTTTAGAGTCTCCATACGCGCATCGAAACTCGGCGTTAAAACTCCGAAAACGACACTAGCTCACCGCTCACTACTCAATGCCGCGGTTCGACAATCTCCACGCTGGCGCGCTGGCCGTTGCGTGAAGATGCGGAGCTCACCAAGGTGCGCAGCGCCTCAATCGTGTGCCCGCTCTTTCCGATCACCTTGCCGATGTCCGATTGGCGCATCGTCAAAAAATACGTGACGCGCTTACCCTCATCATGACGCGTCACGGCGAGTTCATCGGGATATTCGATGAGCTGCTTGACGACATGTTCGAGAAAGGCTTCCACAGGTTGGATGTGATTACTTGCGTGGGACTATGCAAAAGTCTTTTGCATTTGAAAAGCAAGAAGCGGGTGCGCGGCAAAATTGCGGCGCGCACCCGCTCATTCGTTCATGGGGAGATTCGGGAGGGAAAGGGTCCGATGCTTGTGCGTCGAACAAAGATCGCGCACGGCTCCGCCCCCACCGGGGAAATCCTTGAAAATTTAAGCGGAGACAGCTTCAGCCGAAGCGCGCTGCGTGCGGCGTGCTTTGCGAATGATGCTGGCCACGGTCTCGCTCGGCTGTGCGCCGGTGCCGACCCAATAATCCACGCGATCAAGATCGATATTGTAATTGGTGCCTTCTTTTTTCGGATCGTAGTTGCCAATGATCTCGATGAATTTGCCGTCACGGGGACTGCGTGAATTTGCCACCACCACGCGGTAATACGGGCGTTTCGTTGCGCCATCTCGGCGGAGTCGGATTTTAACCATAATGTTCTGTGTTTTGTGTTCTAGCGTTTTAAAAATTGCGGAAGCCTGCCGGAGCGGGCCATCATTTTTTCCATATTTCCCATGTTTCCCATGCTCTTCATCAGCTTCTTCATTTCATTGAATCGCTTCAAAAGATCATTCACTTCGGTCACCGACGTTCCGCTCCCCCGGGCGATGCGCTGGCGGCGGCGTGCGTTCATGAGATCAGGATTCGCACGCTCCCCCGGCGTCATTGAAAGCACCATGGCTTCCACCCGTTTGAGCTGTTTTTCGTCGACCGAAAAGTCCTTGACCTTAGACATCCCGGGCAACATGCCAAGTATATTCTCAAGGGGACCCAGTTTTTTCATGAATTTAAACTGGGCGAGGAAATCGTTGAAATCGAATTGAGCCTTCCGGAATTTCTCCTCCATCCGCTTCGCTTCGTCTTCATCAATAGCTTCCGCCGCCTTTTCCACGAGCGAAACAATGTCGCCCATCCCAAGGATGCGACCCGCCAGACGGTCCGGATGAAACGGCTCAAATTGATCGAGTTTTTCTCCGAGACCCGCGAATTTAATGGGCTGCCGGGTGACTTCCCGCATGGAAAGCGCCGCGCCGCCACGGGCGTCACCATCCAGTTTGGTGAGCACCAGACCGGTGATTTCCAGGGCCTTGTGAAAATGTGTGGCGACACTAACGGCTTGCTGTCCCGTCGCCGCGTCTGCAACCAACAGCACTTCCTGAGGCTGCAAAAATTCTTTAAGTTCGCGCAGCTCCTGAACGAGCACCTCGTCGATTTCCTGGCGTCCGGCTGTATCCCAGATTTGCACGTTGCCGATGGATTCCTCTGCCCACGCCAGCGCGGCTTTGGCGGAGCGCAACACATCCGTCTCGCCCGGCGCAGGGGTGTACACCGGAACACCGATCTGTTTACCGAGCGTTGCGAGTTGTTGAATAGCCGCCGGACGATGCAGATCGCTCGCGATCAGGAGCGGCGTGCGGCCCTGCTTCTTCAACCAGGCAGCCAGTTTGGCGGAACTTGTCGTCTTACCAGCGCCGTTCAACCCCACCATCAGAATGCGGCCAGGTGCCGAAAGATCGAGCGGCGAGGCGTCTCCTCCGAGCAGCGTGGTGAGTTCGTCGTGGAAAATTTTAACAATTTGCTGCCCGGGCGTCACGCTGCGGAGCACCTCATCGCCTAGGGCTTTTACTTTCACCCGCGCGATGAAATTCTTGGAAACCTGATAATCCACGTCGGCCTCAAGCAGCGCCATACGCACCATCCGCATGGCATCCGAAACGTTTACCTCACTGATCGTGCCGTGACCGCGGAGATCCTTGAATACGTCCTGAAGTTTGTCTGCTAGTTGCGAAAACATTGTGTGCGAAGGGCGGCGAATGTAGCGCAGAAATAGCCCCTGTCCATGCTGGCGTTGCAGAATTTATACGCACTGGCGGCAACCGGAATCAGCGGAAATCTCCCGCCGGTGCGCCAAAAGCATTGAAATCCCCGTTCGGAACGGGCAAAAGAACAAAGCTATTTTCGATTCATGACCGCACCTGACAACGCTCTCGCCAACCTCCAATGCCGCGATACCGCGCAGGAGAGTTTGCACCGGGCGGCGGGCGAACAAAGGGATGTTGTTTTTGGACGGAAAATCTTCGTTCGCGGCGTCGTGGAGGTTTCCAACTACTGCCGCGAAAACTGTTCCTACTGCGGAATGCGCCGGGACAACCGGAATCTCCATCGTTACCGCATGGAACGTGACGCGCTGCTCGAACTGGTCCTCAACCAACGGCCCGCGTCCATAACGGATATCAATTTCCAGACCGGAGAGGATCCGGTCGCCGTCCGCGAAATCATCATCCCGGTCATCCGCGAAATCCGCCGCACAACGCATCTCGGCATCAGCGTTTGTCTCGGCACGTTACCGGACAACCTCTACCGCGAACTGCACGAGGCTGGGGCTGATTTTTACATCATCAAACTGGAGACCGGCAATGAGGCGCACTACAGGCAAATGGCTTCCCCGGGAAATCTCGCGGAACGACTCACGGCGATCCGGCATCTCGCAGCCACTGGTTGGAATGTTTCCAGTGGATTCATCCTGGGGCTGCCAGGACAGGACGACGCCATGATTCTTCAAACGCTGGAACTCCTCGGCACGCTGCCGCTGGCGGGATGCAGCGTCAGCCCCTTCATTCCAGGAAACGACACCCTGCTTTCGAGCCAACCCACAGGCAGCTTGGAAAGCGCGCTGAACTGCCTCGCCATGATGCGCCTCGCTCATCCGCAATGGATCATTCCAGCCGTCAGCGCCATGACGCTCCTCGGTGAAGGCGGCTACGCGCGCGCCATTCAGGCCGGGGCGAACTTGGCGACGATCAATCTCACCCCGAGTGCGGTGCGCGATGATTATCTGCTCTACACTCGGGGACGGAATATCATGACCGAGGAGCGTATTCTGCGTGAGATTGAAAACGCCGGGTGCAAACCCTCCACCGAAGGCATTTGTACAGCGCTTGCCAACAAACTGCATTGTGCAGCCGCCTAGGAAGTTGCTGGCTCACTTTCCACTAGCCCCCCGTTTTTCCACTTTGTGAACCACTGCGGATCCCCCATCCCTCCGGCATTCAGGAAAAATTCAGCGCGTGCGTTTTTCTTGGCAACCATCTCGAAATGGCGGGGTTCGGAAAAGTGTGACCGTTGCCTTGCCATTACCAGTGCTCCCCGAAGAAGCTACTGATGCTCCTTTTCCTTCGATGGATTCCACCCAAGCTCCAGAGGATTCTGCCGATGCGCAGGATATTGCTCTCATGCTGCGCGTAAAGCAGGGGGACATGCAGGCTTTCGAATCTCTGGTGGAAAATCATCAGCACCGCGTCGTTGGCACCGTGGCGCGGATGCTTGGAAATGATTCCGATGCTCAGGATGTTGCCCAGCAGGTGTTCGTTCGCGTCTGGCATTCTGCGGTGCGCTACGAACCGTCGGCAAAATTTACGACTTGGCTTTTCACCATCACGCGCAATCTTGTTTTTAACGAAATGCGCCGCAGAAAACGGCACCCGGTCAGCGCGCTCGAAGAGGAAGAGGAAACGCACCACTTCCAGGCGGCGGACCTTTCAGGGCGTGCTCCGGACGCCACCCTGCTCGACGACGAAATGCACGAGGCCATCCAGAGGGCCATCGATTCCCTCCCCGAGCAACAGCGCATGGCCATTGTGCTGCGGCGCTACGAGGAGATGCCCTACGAGGACATGGCCGTCATTCTTAAACTCACGGTTCCCGCAGTGAAAAGCCTGCTCTTTCGGGCACGCACCGAACTGCGGACCAAGCTGGCGCAGTATCTCAACGCCTGATTTCCTTCCGTTCGGACGGGAATACCGAAATGAATACCAAGGATACCGGTTGACCTGATTCAATTCATCTCTAAGTTCTCCCCCTTCGTATATACAGCAATGGCACAACTTGATTCTCGTCCTCCAAAGGACCAACGGCGTCGCGATGAAAACGGTAACGGCAACGGTGGCGACCCCAATTTTAACTGGCGTGGCGTCGTCCTCTTCGCACTCGCCGTCCTGCTGATCGGCGGAGCTTTCCTCGTCAAAGGCGGAAATTATCCTACTGCGCAGGAGATCCCGTTTTATGAATTCGAAAGGCTGCTGAAGGACAAACAGATCGTCAGCACCGACAAACAACCGCTGGAGTTGGTCGTCGAAGAAGGACGCCAGACCCAGTTTCTCCGCGGGATGTACACGCCCAAGGATGGCGCGAATGGCGTGGTGTTCCGCACCGCTGTATTCATGGATTTCAATCGCGACCTGGAAAGTCGTCTGCGTGAAGCCGGACTCGACCTCAAGGTCACGCCCGAATCCAACATGCTTGGCAACGCACTGCTGAACTTCCTGCCGTTCATCCTCCTGATGGTGCTGATCTATTTCTTCTTCCGTCAGCAAATCCGCATGGCTGGCAAAGGCGCGATGAACTTTGGAAAAAGCCGCGCGCGCATGCTCAACCGCGACAAAAACAAGATCACATTCAAGGACGTTGCAGGCGTCGAAGAAGCCAAGGACGAAGTGCAGGAACTCGTGGAGTTTTTGCGCGATCCGAAAAAGTTTCAGAAACTCGGCGGACGCATCCCCAAAGGCGTGCTGCTCGTCGGACCTCCCGGCACCGGCAAAACCCTTCTCGCCCGCGCCATCGCCGGCGAAGCGGACGTTCCGTTTTTCTCGATCAGCGGTTCGGACTTCGTGGAAATGTTCGTGGGCGTCGGTGCAAGCCGCGTGCGCGACATGTTTGAGCAGGGCAAGAAATCCGCGCCCTGCATTATTTTCATCGACGAAATTGACGCCGTCGGACGCCACCGCGGCCACGGCCTCGGCGGCGGACACGACGAACGCGAGCAGACGCTGAACGCAATGCTCGTGGAGATGGATGGCTTCGACACCCAGGAAGGCGTCATTATCATCGCCGCGACGAATCGCCCCGACGTGCTGGATCCCGCGCTGTTGCGTCCGGGTCGTTTCGATCGTCAGGTCACCGTGAGCCTCCCCGACGTCAAAGGCCGCGAACAAATACTCCATGTGCACGCGAAAAAAGTGAAGCTCGCCGAAGACGTGGATCTCTCCGTCATCGCACGCGGAACCCCCGGATATTCCGGCGCGGAACTCGCCAACGTGATGAACGAGGCCGCACTGCTCGCCGCACGCAAAGGACTCAAAGGCATCACGCACGATGAACTCGAAGACGCCCGCGACAAAGTGCGCTGGGGCCGCGAACGCCGCAGCCTCGCGATGAGCGAGAAGGAAAAGGAATCCACAGCCTGGCACGAAGCCGGACACGCCATCGTCAGCGTGCTGCTCGAACACACCGATCCGCTCCACAAAGTCACCATCATTCCGCGCGGCCCGGCCCTCGGTGTGACAATGTCACTGCCGGAAGGCGATCAGTATTCATTTCACCGCAAGGAAGCCCTTGACCGCATGACGATGACCGCCGCCGGCCGAATCGCGGAGGAACTCTTCACGCACGACCTCTCCACCGGGGCGTCCAATGACATCAAGCAAATGACCCGACTCGCCCGCAAGATGGTATGCGAATGGGGCATGAGCGATAAAATGGGCATGGTGGAATACGGCGAACACGAGGACCATGTGTTCCTCGGACGCGACATCAACAAGGGCAGCGTGTACAGCGAAGCCACCGCACAGGAGATCGACCGCGAAGTCCGCAAACTCTGCGACGAAGCTTACGCTCAGGCGAAGAAGCTCGTTACGGAGCATCGCGATCATGTCGAATCCATCGCCAAAGCCCTGTTGGAATTTGAAACGCTCGACGGCAAGCACATCCGCGAAATCGTGGAGCACGGACGGATGATCAATCCGCCCAAGCCCCTGCCACCGCCCCCGCGCAGCACGCCGCCACCACTCGACACGCAACGTCCTGCCGAGCCGGAAATCCCACCGGGCCTCACTGGTCAGCCGGCCTGACGGCCAATCGACGCAGCGCGCCGGATCTTCCGTGCGCGCATTTGCACATGAATACCGCATTCAAAGAATGGGCACTCGTCTGCGAAGCCTTGGGCTGCGGCGAAACCAGCGTGATCCTGCGCAAAGGCGGCATTCACGAGGGCCGCGACGGGTTTCGGTTCGAGCATCCGGAGTTCTTCCTTTTTCCGACGCAATTCCACTCGCAAACGGATCGACTCAAAGTACCATCCGACACTCCCCTCCCCCCTCATGTGGAAGGTGAAATCACCATCCGCTACATGGCGCGCGTGGAGTGGACGAAGCTCGTCACTGACGAAACCACAGCCCTCGCGCTTGATGCATTTCATCCGTGGAAAAAAGAAGTCGTGCTGGAACGTTTCCATTACGACACACCCGCCGGAGTACACATCGCGTTCGTGCGCGTGTATCGACTCGAAACACCATGGACTTTTCCCGACGCATCGCAATATGGCGGCTGCCGTTCCTGGGTGACGCTTCCCGAACCTCCCTCGCTCAAGCTCATCCCCGTTCTCGACGACGCGACGCATCGCTCCCTCGAAGTCGATTTAAACGCGCTGCTGCAGCGCACTATTCCTCCCTGTACCGTCGGTCTATGACCGTCGCAAATATCCCCATCCCTGTATCGTCGGTCTATGACCGTCGCACGTTTGTGCAATTTTCATGCGACGGCCACAGACTGCCGCTACAGACTTCAACGCCGACGCCTGCCGCGCAGATTTCCAAGAAACACCGCCGTGATAATCAGCGCCACGCTGCACGGTTCTGGAACGGTGCTGTAGCCGACAACCAGCGCGTAGTTTTCGCCGCCGCTGGAGCCATCGGCGAGATCCACGGCCCGCACTTCCAGACGGTAGTTGGTCGAACCGCTGAGCGTGGGCGCGTAAATGTGGCCAATGTTTCCAATCGTCCCTGCCGAGATGAAAATATCCTGCCACAAGCCGGGTGAATTTTCCTCCTGCAACACCAGATCCAACCGGCTCAACATCGCTTTATCCAGCGTGCCGATCTCTTCGCTTTCAAGACTCGTATCAAAAGTGAAATCCACGTGCCGATCCCACACGAGCGTTGCGGTGAGGCTGAAAAGAAAAGGCAGATCCCCCAAGCTCACAAACTTTCCTTCGCCAAACGTGTAACGGTCCATGTCGCCGGTGACCGCGAGCGTATCGAGTTCCCAGAATTTTCCCGCCGATTCGCGGTAACTTTCGTAAGCGGAATTGGCGTTGGCTTTTCCCGAACCCACCGCGTAGTTCAGCGGCGCAAGCGCGGTGGGCGTGCCACCGGAACCCGTAACCATAAGCCCCGGCTGCCATTCGACCTGTGCATTCCCGTTTTCATCAAGCCCGGCGATCTTGTCGGCGCTGTTGATGATCACGGCCTTGATGAGCTTGTGATCCGTGGAAAGCGCAGTGCCTTTTTCCGTGAGGCCGTCAACGAGAGGAAATGTGCCCGCCCCGTAAAGCAGCGCAGCAACCCCGGCAACGTGCGGCGCAGCAAAACTGGTGCCGTCCGCCGCCCCCGCGACAAGCGAATCGCTGGTGATGTTAAAAAGATCCTGCGCCACGTTAATCGCCACGTTGGACCACAGATTCGACCCCGGCGCAACGACATGAACCCCCGAACGCCCATCCGCCAACGGTCGCCACGAGCTGAACGGTGCCACGCTTCCCGCAGGCGCACGAGATGGGTCCGTCAGGTCCGTGGCAGCCGGATTCAGCGCATCCAGCGCACCTACAGACAATCCGTTAAATGACGACGCTGGCGCTCCGAGAAAACCCGTCGTATCTCCGGAATTTCCCGCAGCGAACACCATCAGCACATCGTGGTATTGTCCGGTCGATCCGCCCGATTTCCCCGCGTACCCGGCAAACTCATCCATGAGCAGCGAGGTCCCGTCATTGCCATCCAACTCCGCAGCCGAAGCCGCCTCCGAGCCCCAGCTATTATTGATCACCTGCGCCCCTGCCGTATTCACGAGGTAATCCACCGATTGGCGCAGCGTTAAAAAACCAGCCTTTGAACCTGAGCCGCTGAAAATCGCCCCATAATACGAAGCTCCCGGAGCCACGCCCGAAAACGGATAGCTCGTACCGCTGATCGAAAGCGAAGCGTTATTCGCCATGAACCCGGCGACGAACGTCCCGTGAAAATTTGAGTCCGATGGATCGCCCGTCGCCGCGTTGCCCCCGCTGAAATCCTTCACATCCTGATACCCATAATTCACCAGAACCAACCCCCCGCTCGTTGGCAAAAAAGCGGTCCCCGGCGCAAAAGCCGAGTGCCGATGGCCGTCGAAACCGTCGATCCCGTTGCCGTCATCGTTCCGCACCTCGATCTGCCCCACCACCGCGCCGAAACCCAGCAACGCATTCGTCCCGCTCTGCGAAAGCCCATCAAGAACATAAGGAACCGAAAAATCCAACGCGCCAACCGGAGAGCCGGCAAGAAAAAGAGCCAGCGCCCAGACCCGAACTGCCCTCACACCAGAAAGCACTGGAAAACAAATACGACGTAAATCGGCGACAACCATTAAAGAGTGCCTTACGCCCTGCACCCCCGGAATGCAAAAATTATTATCCGCAAAGCTACGGCGGAAAGGCTCCACACCTAGCGACACCTTATTGGAAATGCCGATTAAACAGTAGGAAGCCTTACCGACCGATTCTTGCTGTACCGTCGCTCTATGAGCGTCGCTTACCGACCGATTCTTGCTGTACCGTCGCTCTATGAGCGTCGCACGAAAATCGCTGGTGCCGCGTTAGCGCTTTTACTCTAAAATCTACGCATAATCGTGAAACACGCGGAGCGCATCCTCCCCCATAGCGTTGACGAGTATACCCATCTCGAGAGCGCCAAAGACGCGGCAATTCAACAGCCCAGTCTGAAGGGATGGGTCATCTGGCGACCCAAAAAATGAGGGCTGAAAGTCCGCAATTCACGAAGGGGGCGGGATTTTCCATCGATTCCAACGAATTGCGGACTTTCAGCCCGCTATGATGCGACATTTTTTACCCGGCCCTGCGGACCGGGCTATAGGATTTTGGCCCTTCGGGCCAGCCATGCGACGCACGGCGAAATGTGTATACTCGTCAGGGCGACGCCTCAGGAATGTGATGAGGAGAGCGATCAGGGCTGAAGGCCGGATTTATGCGAACATGGATCCATCGAACTTGGCGCATCACAGATGAGGCGGGCTTTCAGCCCTCATTGCCCGATTTTCAATGGGCTCAGGGCCTTCGACTCAGGATGGTATTAATGCGCACCTTTGGTGCTCGATGAATCCATGCGCGCTCTTGGCTCTCAAAGAACTCTGCCCTACCCCCGATCACAACCTTGCAAAATCGGCATTGCATCGATCCCTGCCCCGGCGGACTATCCGCCACCACCTATGCTTACTTCCCAACGCATCATCGACGCTATCAACGATCAGATCGGCATGGAATTTGGAGCCATGCTGCAATACACCGCGATCTCCGCCCATTTTGCAGGCGAAACGCTCACGGAACTTTCCCAACTGTTCGCCAAACAGGCTGAGGAGGAAAAGGAGCACGCCCATAAATTCATCCAGTTCGTCGTGGACATCGGCGGTCGCGTTGCCATCCCGTCGCTGCCGGCACCGCAAGCACACTTTAAATTTGCCGAGGACGCGGTGAAACTTTCTCTGGAGCAGGAAATCAAAGTCACCAAGGCGATCAATGAACTCGTCGCCCTCGCGAAAGAGGAGCGCGATTTCATCACGGACAATTTCCTCCAATGGTTCGTTCAAGAGCAGCTTGAAGAGGTGTCGTCCATGCAGGATTTGCTGAGCATCGTGCAGCGCGCAGGCGAAGGAAACCTGCTGCGCGTCGAAGAATATCTGGCGCGCTCCGTCGGAAGTCGCGGCTCCAAAGGCACCGAAGCCTAATCCCTTTCTCCATGCAAACCGCTCTCACTCGCGACGTTGAAGCCATCCGCATTCCCAGCGGCGAACGCATTGTGCTCCCCAGGGAAACCGAGGTGGTGATCACACAATCCCTCGGCGGCAGTTTCACCGTACTGGTGGCGAATCAGGCCGGGCTGTATCGCATTTCCGGCACGGACGCCGATGCGATGGGCCGCGAGAAACCCACCGATACCGCTCCCAAAGAAGGCCCTTTTGACGAACAACAAGTGTGGGAACAACTCAAGCAATGCTACGACCCGGAGATCCCGGTCAACATCGTCGATCTAGGATTGGTTTACAGCCTCGAAGCCAAGGACGCCGACGCCGGTAAACATGTGGAAATGCGCATGACCCTGACGGCACCGGGCTGCGGCATGGGTCCGTCGCTCGCGGCGGATGCCCAACAGCGCATCCTCTCCGTGCCGGGCGTCACCAGCGCCAATGTGGAACTGACGTGGGAACCGCCATGGAGTCCGGAACGCATTTCAGAAGCAGGACGCCGTTTGTTGGGCATGGACTGAGTTCCCGCGCGGAATGGTGAATACCCTTTTGGAAAACCCGCTGCAGCTTGCCGTTCTGAATCCGGGAGGACGCGATGAGGAACAGTATTTTCCCGAAGGCTGCGGTTCTCCCTGGGACCCTGGCCATCCGCCTGTCAACTTCCACGCGTTCGCCGCGTGCACAGCGGGTTCTTTTCATAGAAAAGTGATGACGATTCCCGACAGCGTGCCCGTTCTGTTGTTGTTGCGAAAGGATCTAAAGCCCTCGCTGCTGGCGCTGCGGGATCTTAAAGCACGAGGGCATCGCGTTGCCATTTCGTGGAAGGAAGCCGGGCTTTCCCAAATCGCCGGTCAACTCGACGATCCGATCAGCCTGCGCATTTTCCATGAACTTCATGCGCAAGCCGATGCGGTGCTCGCTCCCACCGAGGAGCTGAAAGCCATTCACGAAGCGGTCGGCGGCAGGAACGTGCAGTTCATTCCCAATCCCTATCCCGTCGAGGATTCCCGCTTTAACTTCGCGGCCCCGGCTTCCACGCGGGGCGGGATTTTTCTCGGCACAAGGGAGTTCGACACGCCTTCGCGAAATCACGCGGCCGCTTTGATGATCGCTCTTTCGCTGGGCCACCGCGTGACCGTCATGAACACCTCCGGCAGACAGGGCCGGCTGCGGCTCGCGGCTTTCAATAATCCGCTGATGGATATTCACGAGGGCTCACTCCCCTACCCCGACTATTTGAAACTGATGGCGCAGCACGCGTTGGTTTTTCAACTCGACCGCTCGGCTGTTCCGGGACAGGTCGCGGGCGACGCTTTGCTTTGTGGAATTCCCTGCGTGGGGGGCGACGGCGCCGTGGATCGTCTCGCCCATCCAGAGACCTGTGGATTTGGCAGAACCACCGGCGAACTGGCCGGGATCGCCGGAAAGATTCTGGAAGGATGGACTCCCTCGCTGTTTCCGGACACCGTTTCTTTTTCCAACGTGGAGAAAAAACTACGCGCGCTTTTCGTATGAAACGATTTCTCATCCTGCTTATCACCCTGACCTCCGCACTTCCCGGATTCGCCTTGGAACGCGCCTTCTGGGTGAATCCGCGTGAAACAAAAATCACTTCGATGGAGATGGAGGAACTCCAAAAACTCGGGGTGACCACGCTCTATTGGCGCTGGGGCACCATGGGCAACATCAACGGCGCATGGCAATGGGACAGGCAACCGGTCTGGCCGCAACAAAACCTCGAAGCCATCCGCGTCGTTCCCACGGTTTTTCTGGATACCAAATCTCTGCGACCATTTCCGAAACAAGCTGGAGAGGCGCTCGCACAAAAATTGGCTGAGAAGTTTGCGAAAACTCAGGCCGACGAGTTGCACCTCGATTTCGCCTGCCCCGAATCGGCTCTCGCCGAGTACGCAGCCTCGCTGAAACTGCTCCGCAAGAAAGTCCCTCGTATTTCCATCACTGCGCTGCCTTCGTGGATTTCATCCCCCCATTTTCCAGCGCTCTGCGATGCTGTAGATGAGATGATTCCCCGCTTTGGAGCGCCCGACGAGGACACGCTTGATGCACTCCAACCCGCACTCTCTATCGAGCGCGTAGCCGAACAGCTCGCCGCGTGGGAAGCCTGTAAAACGCCGTGGCGCGGCGGGTTCAGCCTGATCACACGTATTACCAGCTATGATCGGATCACCAATCGCCCGCGCGAAAACCTGCGGTTTTGGAGATGGTCAGATATCGTCTATCAATCAGGACTCAAGGTGGTCGAAGAATCCCCCAACGGCATTACCAAGCTAGTCAGCCAGCAAGCGACCAAGATTCAACAAATGGAGCTGGCTCAGGATGATTTCGCTGTGGTGCGCCGCCCTTCGTTGCAGGCGATTGCGGGTGCCGAAAAATTGCTTGGAAAACGATGCGCCGTATACGACCGGCTCCCCGACTCAAGCGACGACGTTTCGTGGTCACTCCGGCAACTGGCACACCCCGAATCCGCAGAACCCCCAAAACTCACGCTCAAAGCAGGAAGCGGATTGTCGCTCATCAATGAATCGTCCACGGACCTTCCTCCGAAACTGAACGGCGGATACGTTTTGCAAATTGACGCTCCAGCCGCAGCATTCGGAAACGCCAGGGAGGGCGATTTCGTAAAAATGAAGAGCTGGGGAAAACCCCGCTACACCCGCGAAAGTGACCGCTCCGAAAGCTCGGGCTACGAAGTTCCGGTTACACTTGCATGGCGCCTCGCATTTTACTTCACCCACCTTCCGGCAGGAAAAGCGCTGCAAGTGCGCCCATGGGAAATGGGGCCCGACGGCAAGCTCTCAGATCTTCGCTTCCGGATTCTTCACGCGGAAGGCAATGAAGAATGGATGCCCGTCCGCTGATTACTCCATCCACGCCATGACTGAGACCTTGTTAACGATCGATTGCCCTGACCGCGTGGGCCTTCTGGCCCGACTCACGCAGTTCATCGCCACGCGAGGTGGCAACCTGCGCGAGGTCCATCAGTTCACCGAGGAAACCAGCGGCTGGTTCTTCGCGCGGATGGCCATCGAAACCAAAACGCTCTCGGTCACTATTCCGAAGTTGCGCGAGGAATTTTCGGCACTCGGCAGCGAGTTGAAGGCCGACTGGAATATAGCCGACCATGCCCAACCTAAACGCACCGTGCTGATGGTAAGCCAGTCCGGCCATTGCCTCGCCGATCTGCTCTGGCGCTGGCGTTCCGGCGATCTGCCCATGGAGATCGTGGCCGTCGTGGCAAATCACGAAACCTTCCGCTCCGTCGTGGAACGCGAGGGTTTGCGTTTTATTCATGTTCCCATTGCGAAAGAAACGAGAGCAGCGGATTTCGAAAAGGTGGGAACCCTGCTAAGGAACCTGCGCGCGGAGCTTGTGGTGCTCGCACGTTACATGCAGATCATCCCTGAATCGCTTTGCACCGAGTTTACGGGCCGCATCATCAATATTCATCACAGCTTCCTGCCCTCTTTCATTGGTGCCAACCCTTACAAACGCGCCTTCGAGCGCGGCGTAAAACTCATCGGAGCCACGTGCCACTACGTAACCCCGGTGCTCGATGAAGGTCCTATCATCGAACAGGAGGTCGTGCGCGTGGAGCATTTTCATAATCCCGACGATCTGCTGCGACTCGGCCAGGACTGCGAGCGCCTCGCTCTGGCGCGCGGCCTGCGTTATCATCTTGCGGACCGCGTGCTCATTCACGGCAACAAGACCGTCGTCTTCCGGGATTAAAAAAACTCAGAACCCAAACTCGTCAGGCGGGCGCAGAAAATTGAAATACCACGCCACAAGCTGAGGTCCGGCGAAGATCCACACAAGCGCACCAAGCGCAAGGTAAGGACCAAACGGAATTTTCGAAGAACGATCGCGCTGTCCTGTGATCAGCGCGGCCAGGCCGATAGCCGCACCCGTGATCGAGGCGACAATGATCGTCAACAGCACAGCCTGCCACCCGAGGAAGGCGCCGATACACGCGATGAATTTCACATCGCCAAATCCCATGGCGTCCCGCTTGAACTGCATGGCACGAATACGCGCGGAAAAACGTTCCACCGCATTGAGATCATACTCCTTCTCCTGCACAGTTATCTGCTCGTAGCGCGAACGAACGGTAAGCTCCGTGACCTTCAATTCACCCATTTCCAATTCGACGCATTCCAGCGTCAGCACATCTTTTTCGTTGGTAAAAAGTTCGTCCCAAGGCATCGACTCCTCGCCGAGGGTTACCACCGCATGATCACCCTCCCGCTTCCATTCGAACTGCTGTGGCGGATCAAACGCCATCTTCTTTCGTCCGAACGCGACTTTCCCGAAAAAAGAAATCGCCCACAAAACTCCGAATCCCAAGGCCGCCCCGCACGCGGAAAACAACAGGGCATACCAACGCGAATCGACATCCATCAGCCCCGGAAACACAAACGCGCAGACCAGCCCGATCACCGTCCCGCCAATGGTGATTTCATCCGGAATAATGAAGTAATCGAAATCGATGAACGTCGCGACAATCAGCAGGCCCAGAAGAATCCAGAGCGGCAGCGCAAGTTCCCAAGGTTGAGTCAGCCACACCGCAAGAAACAGGCATGCGGTGAGGAACTCGACGCCAAAATAACGGAAGGCAATCGGAGCCGAACAATTGGCGCATTTTCCGCGAAGCATCAGCCAGGAAACCAGAGGTAGATTTCGATACCACGGGATCATGTAGTTGCAGTGGGGACAAAATGAGCGGCGCGGTTTGTTGACCGAAAGCCCGAGCGGCATCCGGTAAATGGCAACGTTCAGAAACGAGCCGATACAGGCTCCAAGCAGGAACGCAAAAACGGTAAAAAGCCAAAGGAAGTATTCCGGAAACACCAGTCACCTATGGAGCAATAATGCCCTTGGGTCGAGCCTGTAAAGCGCTCTCCAGGTTTCCTTAGAACGCCTCGCATTCAGCGTTTTTTCACATCCGCCAACTTGCATTTATTTCCCCCACAGACAAAATGCGCTTTATGAGCTCCGCCCTGGCTTTTCTTCCCCAACGCACTTTGGCCATCATCATGGGAGGAGGCGCAGGATCCCGTCTGTTCCCGCTCACCAAGGAGCGCTCGAAGCCGGCTGTTCCCCTGGGCGGTAAATACCGATTGGTAGATATTCCGATCAGCAACTGCATCAACTCGGGGCTGCGTCACATGTACGTGCTCACGCAGTTCAACAGCACCTCGCTCATCCGTCACATCCAGTCAGCTTACAAATTCGACCATTTCTCGCGCAGTTTCGTGGAAATTCTCGCTGCCCAACAAACACCGAAAGGCGCAAACTGGTATCAGGGTACAGCCGATGCCGTGCGCCAGAATCTGGAGGATTTTCTCCAGCACGATTACCAGTACTACCTCATCCTGAGCGGCGATCAGCTATACCGCATGAACTTCCAAAGTCTTCTGCGTCAGCATATCGAATCGGCCTCCGACCTCACGATCGCGACCATTCCCGTGACGCGCGAGGCTGCGACGGATTTCGGCATCATGCACAGTGACGCCAACAAGCAGATCACCCGGTTTGTTGAAAAACCCAAGGACCCGGCGCTGCTCGATGAACTCAAGGTGCCCGCAGATCTGCTTAAGGAAATGGGCAAGAGCGAGGACGAGGAGCTGTTTCAAGCCTCCATGGGTATTTACGTTTTCAACCGCCAACTCCTGATTGATGCGCTGGATAATGATCACGTGGATTTCGGCAAAAACATCATCCCTGCTTTGATAGAAAAGAAAAAAGTCTCAGCGTACATTTTCCAAGGCTACTGGGAGGACATCGGAACGATCCGCGCCTTCTTCGACGCAAACCTGGCACTCACCAATTCCCTGCCGCCCTTCAGCTTTTTCGACGCCACCTCGCCCATCTACACGCATGCGCGCTTTCTGCCCGCGAGCAAGATCAACTCCGCAGTGATCAAACACGCGATCATTTCCGACGGCTGCATCGTGAGCGACGCCCACATCGAACGTTCTGTCGTCGGGATCCGCAGCGTCATTCGCAGCGGAACCACGATTCGCAACTCCATCCTCATGGGCGCGGACTTTTATCACGACAGCCCCATGGCTCAACAGCGCACCGCCGAAACCCCACTGGGCATCGGTCGCAACTGCTCCATCGATCACGCTATCATCGATAAAAACGCGCGCATCGGCGACAACGTGGTGATCACCCCTCAGGGCAAACCGCAAAATCTGGATGCGGAAAATTACTACATCCGCGACGGCATCGTGGTCGTGCCCAAGGACGCGGAGATTCCAGCCGGTTCCTGGATCTAAACGCGGCCAGCTATTCGCCTTTGATCCGATAACCAAATCCGCGCACGGTTTCAATACAATCCCCGTGCTTTCCAAGCTTCTCGCGGAGCCGCCGGACATGCGTATCCACGGTGCGCGTGTCGATGGCTGATTCATAACCCCACACGTCGTTCAACAATTTGTCGCGACTCAGAACGCGGCCCTTGCGCTCAAGCAGGATGGAAAGCAGCTTGAATTCCGTCGCGGTAAATTCCTGAGGTTTGCCCTTGATGCTGACGCTGTGCGTGCTGCGATCCACCACGATGTCCTGATACACTAGGCGCTGTTCGTAGTCCGATGGTGCATCGAGACGGCGCAGAACGGACTTCACTCGAAGCACCAGTTCCCGCGGACTGAACGGTTTGGTCACATAATCATCAGCGCCCAATTCCAGACCTACGATGCGATCCACTTCGTCCGCTTTTGCGGTAAGAATAATAATCGGAATACCTGCCGTGGCGCGTTCGTTTTTCAATGCACGACAAACTTCGAGTCCCGGCATTTTGGGCAGATGCAGATCCAATAAAATAAGCGCAGGAACCTCCTCTTTCGCTTTTTCCACAACACCCGCTCCATCAAAAAGACTGATCACGCTGAACCCGCCTGCTTTCAGGTTCGTGACAACGAGTTTTTGCACATCGATCTCGTCCTCGACCAATAGAATCTTTTTGTTCATGCAGACGCGAGCCTTCGCAAGGTTGCGTCATGGGGTCAAGAAATGAATGACAGGTGCCCGAAAACCCTTATCAAATCAGAATCGCAAGGCATTGAGCGCAAGGCAATCTGACACACATTTGTAACATTCGCGGACCAACCCCCTACTCAACCAGCTTCCGGTGAACCCAAACGCTGTTCACCAACCCGAGCCCAAGCATCACAATCACGAGAAACGAGCCGCCGTAACTGATGAATGGCAACGGCAAGCCCGTGATCGGCATCAACTGAATCGTCATGCCCACATTTTGATAGACGTGGAAAAAGATCAGGGTCCCGACACCCACGCACAAAAGCAGCCCCACATCATCCGCAGCCTGATGCCCGACGATGAACACCGTCAGCAGTAGAATGGCAAAAGTCCCAAGCAGGAGCAGCGCACCTTTAAAACCCCACTGCTCACCGACCGCCGCAAAAATGTAGTCCGTGTGCACCGTGGTAGATGGCAGAAACCCCTGCTCCACCTGCGTGGCCGGTGCTTTGAAACCCTTGCCCCACCATCCTCCGGAACCGATGGCGATCAGCGATTGCTTGATGCCCCAGCCCGCGCCCTGTGGATCAATGTCTGGATCGACAAAAGCGATGATACGTTTCTGCTGATACGGCTTCATTCCGAAGTAGTAAGCCAGCGGAAGCATCGCAATTCCAATGATCAGGATGCAGTAGAGATAGCGTTTTGGTATGCCACCGACAAAAAGGATCGCCAGCAGCACGGGCATCCACGCCATGGTCATGCCGACGTCGGGTTGTTTCAAAATCAACAGCATCGGCCCGCCGGCAATCGCTCCGCAAAAAGCCAGCCGCAACATCGGATGCAAATGCCGGAACTGGCTCAAAAACAGCGAGAGCACCAGAATTCCGCCGATGATGGTCAACTGCGAAGGCTGAAACTCCGGCAATCCCGGGACTTTCAACCAGCATTTCGCGCCGCCATGCTCGACGCCAAGCGGCGTGTAAGTGAGCACCAACGCCACAATGCTCACCAAATAAATCGGGAGTGCTGCCCATTTGATCCAGCGGTAATCCAGTAGACTCACGATGAAAAACACCACCAGTGCCGCACACGCCCACGACGCCTGCTTATGCCAGTAGTCGTCTGTCTTGAAAAAACTCGCGCTGTACACCGCAACGATGCCGAACACGGTAAGTCCAAGCATGACCGCTATAAGCAGCCAGTTCATGCCGATGAATTTGCGAAGAAAAGATGTCATCCAGATGTCGAAGTTTTACAGACGGGGCACGGCTGCAAGCAGTTTTTTTGTGTAATCATGCGCGGGAGCCTCGTAGAGCTGCTTCGCCGGTGCTTCCTCAACGATTTTTCCGCGATACATGACGAGCACCTTGTCGCTGATATGCTCCACCACCGCCAGATCGTGCGCGATGAAAAGGTAGGTGAGCCCCAACTCTTCCTGTAGATCCTGAAGCAAATTCACGATCTGGGCCTGCACCGACACATCGAGCGCACTGACCGGTTCGTCGCATACGATAAACTTCGGCTTCACCGCCAAAGCCCGTGCGATACCGATGCGCTGACGCTGCCCGCCGCTGAACTCGTGCGGATGCCGGGTCATCATTTCAGCCTCCAACCCCACCTGCCGCAGCAAGTCCGCCACGCGATCCTTGCGCTCCCCGCGTTGCATTTGGGGAAAATGAATCTCCAGCGCTTCGCCGACAATGTCCTGAATCGTCATGCGCGGATTCAGCGAGCCGAACGGATCCTGAAAAATCATCTGCATCTCGCGGCGCATCGGGCGAAACTCGCCCTCCGACATTCCAAGGAGCGAGCGTCCGTCGAATAGCACCTCGCCACTTGTCGCCGGCGTGAGCTTGAGCAGGGTACGTCCCACCGTCGTCTTGCCGCTGCCGCTTTCGCCCACAAGACCCGCGGTCGTCCCCGCTTCGATGGTAAACGACACGTCGTCCACAGCTTTCACATCGCCGGAATGACGCTGCAACAATCCGGTCCGAACCGGAAACCATGTGCGTAAATTGCGGACTTCAACCAGTGGCATAAAATGAGTCGTTCGAAAAATTCCCGGATTCTTACGTGCCGGTTGTGGTTTGAAAAAATGTGGTAAGCGGACTTGTGGGAACGGCGTGGCTTCCCGGAGTTGCCAGCCCCACTTCGTAGGCAGCCCGCCCCGCCTGCACTGCCGCTCGAAACGCTCTCGCCATGCGAACAGGATCCGGGGCAATGGCAATCGCTGTGTTCACCAGCACGCCCGCCGCCCCCATTTCCATGGCCTCCGCCGCCTGACTAGGCGCACCCAGTCCGGCATCGACGATCACCGGCACGTTGCTTTGTTCGATGATGATCTCGATCTGCGCACGCGTCTCGATGCCGCGGTTGCTCCCGATGGGCGATCCCAGCGGCATGACGGTCGCCGTGCCCACGTCCTGAAGACGCTTCGCCAGCACCGGGTCCGCATTGATGTATGGCAAGACGGTGAAGCCATCCTTCACGAGTTCCTCCGCCGCAAGCAGCGTTTCGATCGGATCAGGTAAAAGGTGACGCGGGTCCGGATGAATCTCCAGTTTGATCCAATCCGAGATACCCGCCGCACGGGCTAACCGCGCAAGCCGCACCGCTTCCGCTGCGTTCATCGCTCCGCTGGTGTTCGGCAAAAGCAGGTAGCGCTTCGGATCAATGAAACTCAAAATGTTCGCAAAGGCGTCCCCCGCCCCGCTCAAATCCGCACGACGCAACGCCACGGTGACAATCTCCGTCCCGCTTGCGATCAGCGCATCGGCCATGCCTTGATTCGAAGCAAACTTGCCCGTCCCGAGCAGTAATCGGGACTGAAAGGTGCGACCGGCAATGATTAAAGGCTGACAGGATTCGGGCATGACGAGACCGGGGAGTATGACTTCAACCCGTCAGGATTCAACTGCGAGCAGCGACCAAACCCGAAAAAGTACGGCGCACGCGTGGACAGTCCCGGCGTCATGAGAGGGCGTCATGAGACTTGCGCCCACGCGTAACTCCTTTATTTTGCGCACCCCATGTCCGACGAACGCAAGACTCTCGAAGAACGCCATCAAATGACCGACCAGGAACGCCTGCGGCACTCCTGTGCCCACGTGCTTGCCACTGCAATCCTGCGGATCTGGCCGGAAGCGCAGTTTGCCGCCGGACCGCCCGTGGAAAGCGGATTTTACTACGACGTCGATCTGTCCCACCGCATTTCTCCCGACGATTTCCCCCGCATCGAGGAGGAGATGAAAAAGGAAATCAAGGCCAACAACGTGTTTCAAAAAACCGTGGTGAGCCGCGCGGACGCCATCACCCTCGCGGAAAGCGGGCGCCTCGGAGGTTTGGGCGAACGCCTGGGCAATCCGTCCAAATTCAAAATCGGCAACCTGGACGACATTCCCGAAAACGAAGAACTATCGCTTTTTGCCAACGGCGATTTTATCGACCTCTGCGCCGGACCGCACGTCATGCGCACCGGCAACATCGGCGCCTTCCGTCTCACCTCCGTGGCCAGCGCCTATTACAAAGGCGACGAGAAAAATCCGCAGCTTCAGCGCATCTACGGCACGGCGTTTAAAAACAAAACGCAGCTCGAAGAATACTTCGCGATGATCGAGGAAGCCAAAAAGCGCGACCACCGCAAACTCGGACGCGAACTGGAGTTGTTTTGCTTCGACGAAGACGTCGGCCCTGGTCTCCCGCTCTGGCTGCCGCGCGGCACCGCACTCATCGAGGAACTCGAAAAACTCGCGAAGGAAACGGAGTTCGCCGCAGGTTACGACCGCGTGCGCACCCCGCACCTCGCCCGCGAAACCCTGTACATCACCAGCGGCCACCTGCCTTACTACGCGGAAAGCATGTTCCCTCCGATGGTGTTGGAAAATGAGGGCAGGGCGGGTGTCCCGCCTGCCGATTCGTCCACCCGCGACCGCTACTACCTCAAGGCGATGAACTGCCCGCATCACCACAAACTCTTCGGAGCGGTGCCGC
>Ga0105048_10004004_pt1 | contig 24133 bp, 18 predicted proteins | sample MAT05_FD_78382 | JGI IMG/M metagenome (GOLD analysis project Ga0105048, IMG submission 78382) | Freshwater microbial communities from Lake Fryxell liftoff mats and glacier meltwater in Antarctica - MAT-05 | ecosystem: Environmental > Aquatic > Freshwater > Ice > Liftoff microbial mat | place... | reverse complement strand
GTAACCGTAACCGTGACCGTGACCGTCACCGTAACCGCGACCGTAACCGTGACCGTGACCGTAACCGTCGACCGTGACCGTGACCGTGACCGTAACCGTGACCGTAACCGTGACCGTAACCGTGACCGTAACCGTGACCGTCGACGGTGACCGTGACCGTGACCGTAACCGTAACCGTAACCGTAACCGTAACCGTGACCGTGTGCGGCTACTCGAGCGCCTCCCGCAGGTCGGCGATCAGCTCGTCGGCGTCCTCGAGCCCGACCGACACGCGCAGCAGGTCCTTGGGCACCGGCGAGTCGGCTGGCTCGACCGAGGCGCGGTGCTCGACGAGCGACTCGACGCCGCCGAGCGACGTGGCGCGAGCGAACATGCGGAGGCGCCCGGCCACCGCGAGGGCGCCGGGAGCGCCGCCGGCGACGCGGAGCGACAGCATGCCGCCAAAGCCGCCGTGCATCTGAGCCGAGGCGACGGCGTGGTGCGGATGGGAGGGCAGGCCGGGATAGAGCACCGCCGTCAGCCCCGCGTGGCCGTCGAGGGCCTGCGCGATGCGCAGCGCGGTGTCGCTCTGTCGGCGGACGCGGACCGAGAGGGTACGCAGGCCGCGGTGCAAGAGCCAGGCTTCGAAGGGGCCGAGCACCGCGCCGCCGTTGCGCCGCTGCCAGCGCAGGCGTTGCCAGGGCTCGTCGTCGGCCCGGGTCACCAGCACCCCGGCGATCACGTCGGAGTGGCCGTTCAAGTACTTGGTCGCCGAGTGCATCACCAGGTCGGCGCCCAGAGCCAGCGGCTGGCAATGCACCGGCGACGCCGCGGTCGAGTCGACGGCGAGGCGGGCCCCGGCCGCGTGGGCGATCGCGGCCGCGCCGGCGATGTCGGTCACGTCCCAGGTCGGATTGGACGGCGTCTCGATCCACACCAGCTTGGTCACGCCCGGCCGCACCGCGGCGCGCAGCGCGTCGAGGTCGTGGGTGTCGACCAGGTCCAGCGCGAGGCCCCAGCGCGCACAGAAGTCGACGATCCAGCCGCGCAGCGCCCAGTACATCAGCCGCGACGCCACCACGTGATCGCCGGGCGCCAGGCCTTGGAAGGGCGCGGCAGCCGCCGCCATCCCCGACGAGAACAACCGCGCGCCGGCGCCGCCCTCGAGCGCGTTGATCAGCGTCTCCGCCGGCTCGCCGGTCGGGTTGTCGTCGCGGCTGTACATGCGCGGCGACGGCAGCTGATAGCCGTCGTCGCGAGCGTAGGTGGTGGCGGGCTGGATCGGCGGCGCCAGGGCGCCGGTCGCGGCATCGGGCACGAACCCGCCCTGGGCCAGCAGGGTGTCGATCGACGACATCACGGGCCCGCGTCGACGGCGGCGGCCGGCCCGTCCATGGCAGCGAGATCGGCCTTGGCCTGGGCCAGGGTCTCGGGTTGCGCGGCCTCCTTGGGCAGGGCCTCGAGCACCGCGACCAGCTCGGTGCGCGCCGCGCGCTCGGCGCCGACGTCGCCGACCGCCTTGGTGGCCTCGACGAGCAGGCTCTGGACGCGCACCTTGCGCGGCCCGTAGGCCTTGCTGGCGGCGTCCTTGGCCCAGGTCGCCGCGTCGGCCGGCTTACCGGTCTTCATGTAGACCCAGGCCAGGCGATAGGGCGGATCGTACTCGGTTGGCAGGTCCTTGGTCGACTGGGCGAGCGCACCGACGATGGCGTCGCCGCGGCCCAGATAGACGTAGACCTCGGCGCGGTGCCAGTTGAAGGTCATCGCCTCGGCCGGGGTCTTGGCGGCGCGGGCGGCGTCATCGAGCATCGTGACCTGACGCTCGGCGACCGCCTTGGCCTCGTCGTCGCGGCCCAGCGCGTCGAGCACCGTGCGCAGGTTGAGCATCAGGTCGCTGCGATCGTCGAGGGTGAGCGGCGCGCTCGGGTCGGCGTCGAGGGCGGCCAGCACGGTCACGGCCCGCTCGCGCACCGCCTTGGCGGCGGCCACGTCGGCGCCCTCGTCGTCGGCGCAGGCGAGGGCCCAGACCAAAAAGTCGGTGGCGTTGGCCGAGCGGCCGGTCTGATCGGCCGCGCGGGTCCCGAGCGCGAGGCAGCCCGCGAGGTCGCCCTGCTTGTGCAACACCGAGATCTGCGCGACCAGCACGTCGGCGCGCCGCGGCCAGTCGGCGGGCGCGGCGGCCAGCGCAGCTCGGTAGGCCGCCTCGGCCGCGGCCCAGTCCCTCCGGGTCGCCGCGACGTCACCGGTGCGGATCTGGGCCAGCAGCGGATCGAGCGTGGCGCCGCCGCCGTTGGCCAGCACCGCCGACTCGCCGTCCTTGAGGAACTGGCGGAACCCGGTCGCGCTGGCCGCACCCAGCCAGCGGGCCTGGATGCTCTCGTCGGCCGAGTCGAGCACGAAGTAGGTCGGCCAGTTCTGCAGCGCGAACTTGCCGACCACCGCGGCGTTGAGCTCGCGATCGGTGTCGAGCCCGACGAAGACGAAGCGATCCGCGATCGTCGCCAAGGTCGGATCGACGAGCACGGTCGCGCTCATCGACAGGCAGGTGTGGCACCACGGCGCCCACATGTCGATCACCAGCGGGCGCTTGGTCGCGCGCGCGCAGGCCAGCGCCTTGGCGTAGTCGTCCTCGAACCAGCGCAGCGGGCCCTTGGCGATCGCGCCCGCGCACGCGGCCGACCCGGCGCTGGTGACCGGCGCCGGCGCGGCCTGGTCGGCGGGTGGTTCCGTCTTCTTGCAGCCCGCCACCAGCATCCCCGCGATCGCGATCGAGACCCACGTCGTCGGACGGCCCATGACGCGCGTCTTACCACGTTCTCCTGTAAGGTCCGCGGCCATGTCCGACGAGCCGAGCCACGAATCCACCCTCGACCGCATCATGGCCGAGCGCCGGGCCAAGGCCGACAAGCTGCGCGCCGCGCAGCTCGATCCGTACCGCAACGACTGGAAGCCCGACCACGGCATCGCCGAGGTGCGCGCGCGCTACGAGCCGACCAAGCCGGCGCCGCCGGCCGCCGACGCCCCCCGCGACAAGGGCGCGCCCATCACGCCGGTCGACGGCCAGGTCGTGCGCCTCGCCGGTCGGGTGATCGCGCGCCGCGGCTTCGGCAAGACCGTGTTCGCGCCGATCCGCGACGTCTCGGGCGAGCTGCAGCTCTACCTCGCGATCGATCACCTCGACGCCGGCGAGTTCGCGACCGTGGTGCCCGAGCTCGACGTCGGCGACATCGTCGGCGCCCAGGGCGTGATCTTCTGGACCAAGCGCGGTGAGCTGTCGCTGCTGGTGTCGCGCCTGGCGATCCTCACCAAGTCGATCCGACCCTTGCCCGACAAGTGGCACGGCCTCACCGACGTCGAGCAGCGCTACCGCCAGCGCTACGTCGATCTCGCGATGAGCCCCGAGGTGCGCGCGGTCTTCGCCAAGCGCAGCCAGCTCGTCGCCGGCATCCGGCGCTTCCTCGACGACCGCGCCTTCCTCGAGGTCGAGACGCCGATGATGCACCCGATCATCGGCGGTGCCGCGGCCCGGCCCTTCGTCACCCACCACAACGCGCTCGCCATGAAGCTCTACATGCGCATCGCGCCCGAGCTGTACCTCAAGCGCCTCGTCGTCGGCGGCTTCGATCGGGTCTACGAGATCAACCGCAACTTCCGCAACGAGGGGCTGTCGCGCACGCACAACCCCGAGTTCACGATGCTCGAGTTCTACTGGGCCTACGCGGTCTACACCGACCTGATGGACCTCACCGAGGAGCTCATCACCGGGCTGGCCCAGCAGCTCAACGGCAGCCTCACCCTCGACTGGGATGGCGTCGCGCTCGACCTGGCGCGGCCGTGGCGCCGCATCTCGATCCGCGACGCGGTCCACGAGCTGGGCGGGCTGTCCGCCGCCGACACCGACGCGCTGTTTGGCGATCCGGTGGCCGGCGCGCTCATCGCGCAGCAGGCCGGCGTCCCGGCCGCCGACATCGTCCGCGTGCTCCTGGCCGGCGTCACCGGCTCCGGCCACGGCCTCGATCACGCGGCGCTCACCGCCGAGCTCAAGCAGGCTGACAGCCGCGCCGGCGTCGCGCCCCGGGTGGTCGCGCACTACCCGGGCGACCTCGAGCGCCGGATCCGCGCCGGCCACCTCGGCTACCTGGTCTTCGAGGCCATCGCCGAGGCCAAGCTGGTGCAGCCGACCTTCCTCACCGACTTCCCGCTCGCGGTCTCGCCGCTGGCCCGCAAGAGCGAGCGCGACCCGGCGTTTTGCGATCGCTTCGAGCTGTTCGTCGCGGGCCGCGAGATCGCCAACGGCTTCTCCGAGCTCAACGATCCCGACGACCAGCGCGCGCGGTTCCAGGCGCAGGTCGACGCCAAGGCGGTCGGCGTCGACGAGACCATGGACTACGACGAGGACTACTGCCGCGCTCTCGAGGTCGGCATGCCGCCCACCGCCGGCGAGGGCATCGGCATCGATCGGCTGGCGATGATGCTCACCGGCCAGGCCTCGATCCGCGACGTGATCCTGTTCCCGCTGATGCGCCCCGAGTGACGCGCGGCGCGTGGCCACGGCACTGGCGCGCCCTGCGGGTAAGTGGTACCGCCTAGCCCCGATGGCGCGCAGCCGGTTCCAGACCTTCGTCGCGTTGCGCTACCTCATGGCGCACCCGCGTCACTTCAGCCGGCTCGCCCTGGTCCCGGCGCTGATCGGGCTCGGGCTCGGGTTCGCGATCGTGATGTTCGCGAGCCACGGGCTCGAGGCGCCCAACCCGCGCTCGCTGGTGGAAACCGGCTCGCCCTACCGACGGCTGGTCATGCAGATCGGCGGGGGCTGCATGGGCGTCGGCGCGCTCCTGCTCTACGTTTTTTGTATCCGGTGGTTCTTCACGTTCTATTCGACGGTGTCCGTCGTCGGGGTCTCGATCGGCTGCTCGGCGCTCGTCATCGTGCTCTCGGTGGTGAACGGCTTCGAGTCGGATCTGCGCCAGAAGATCCTCGGCTCCAACGCCCACATCCAGATCAGCAAGGACGACGGCGAGTTCACCGAGTGGGAAGACCTCCGGGCCCGCATCGACCGCGTGCCCGGGGTGGTGGCCTCGACCCCCTTCGCGACCAGCGAGGTGGTGGTCGCCGCCAACAGCAACTACTACAACGTCATCATCAAGGGCATCGACGTCGCCAGCGCGGTGAAGGTCACCAAGCTCGAGAAGAACCTCGAGAAAGAGGACGGCCTCCGCAACCTCGAGCCGCTGATCGCCGACGAGAGCGAGCCGGCGCCGGTGCAGGCCGGCTCGCCACCGCCCGGTCCCGACGCCATCGATCCCGCGCCGGCCGATCTGCCGACCGGTGGTGATCCCATCGACTACAGCGATCCCGACGCCGACGCGCTCGACGCCCCGCCCGCGCCGGTCCTCGATCCTGCGCCGACCGACTTCGCCGAGGGCGCCGAGCTCGACGACGAGGTCGCCCCCCGCGACTTCTCGACCGGCCCCATCGACGTCCAGATCCGCGACCTCAAGCCCGGCGACCTGCCCACCAAGCGGCCGGTGGTCGGCAGCCCGCGCATCGCCACCTTGTCGGGCGTGCTGGTCGGGCGCGAGCTGGTCAAGCAGATCCACCTGTACGTCGGTCAGGAAGTACGCCTGGTCTCGCCGCTGGTCGACCCGATGAACCCCGACGCCAACGGCTCCCCGATCCCGTTCAACCGCGACTACCGCGTGGCCGGCATCTTCTACACCGGCATGTACGAGTACGACCTCAAGCTGGTCTACGTCACGCTCGACTCGCTGCAGCGCTTCTTGCGGCTGGGCGACGCGATCGACGGCATCGAGGTCCGCCTCGAGCACGCCACGACGTCGACGTGATGGTGGGCCGGCTGCAAAAGGAGCTGGGCCCGACCTACCGCGTGCAGGGCTGGCGCGAGCTCAACCGCAACTTGTTCTCGGCGCTCAAGCTCGAGAAGATCGCGATGTTCTTGATCCTGGCGATCATCATCATCGTCGCGTCCTTCTCGATCGTCGGCACGCTCATCATGACCGTGGTCGAGAAGGCCCGGCAGATCGCGCTCCTGAAGACCTTGGGCGCCAGCGACCTGGGCATCGTGCTGGTGTTCGTGATCCAGGGCTCGCTCATCGGCCTCATCGGCGGCACGCTCGGCCTCATCATCGGGCTGTCGGGCTGCGCGTATCTGATCCGCGTCGGCTATGGCATCCCGGCCGAGGTCTATTACATCGAGCAGCTGCCCGTGCAGATCGACGGCGCGACGGTGGCGCTGGTGTTCGTGAGCGCGTTGGTCATCAGCTTCGCGGCGACGATCTATCCGTCGATCCTGGGCGCGCAGCTGCGTCCCGCGGTCGGCCTCAAGCGGTCCTAACCTCACGCCGGCTGTGAACGCGAGGTCATGCTCGCGTGAGGGCAGGGCCCGCAAGTGCTCGTCCTGACGTGGCGTTTGGTGTGGCACATGGGTTGCTGATGGTGGAGGCATGCGACGCCTCCTCTCCGCTGCCATCCTCGTCGCCGCGCTCCTCGCCACATCCTCCCTCGCTTCCGCCGGTACCTACGTCTCGCTCGGTCTGGGCGGCACGCCCGATCCCCAAGGCGAGCTCGCGATCGCCACCGCCGGTGGATCGAGCGACGTGGCCCAGCGCCGCGCCGCGCTCGGCTTTAGCCTCAGCCGGGTCGCGGTCGAGGCCACCGTGGCCCGCTACCCGCTGGGCGCCGGGCACGCTACGGCCGCGGGCGTCCACGCCCGGCTGTCGATCCCCATCGACGGCGGCTTCGGCGCTTACGGCCGGATCGGCCTCGAGCGGGCCTGGCTGTCGGGCCTCGCGCCTCGCCTCGGCGAGCGCGCCGACGGCGTGGCTGGCGGCCTCGGCCTCGAGTACCGGGTCGACGCGCCGCTCCTGGGCCGGGCCGCGATCTGGGCCGAGGTCAGCCAGGATCAGCTGACCTTCGCCGACGACAGCGAGGGTGGCGCCCGCATGTGGACCGTCGGCCTGAGCCTCGGGCTGTAGCCGCGATCTCACAGGCAACCGGGGGGCGTCAGCCGGGGTCCAAGTGCGTTGACAGCCCCCGACCCGCCGACTAAGTTCCGGCGCCGCTTAGAGATTCGCGTGACCGACGACCTTCCACCAACGCCTGCCGAACCCCCCGTTGGCGCCTCGGCGCCGGTTGCGACCTCCGTGAGCGCGTCCGAGCCGAAGCCCGCGCCGCGAGGGCGTCGCCCCGGGTCGGTCGGCGCCCGCATCGATATCGTCGGCCTCGCCAAGGAGTACCAGCACGGCGGCGTCACGCTGACGGTGCTGCACGGCGTCGAGCTGCATCTCGATCCCGGCCAGATGGTGGCGGTGGTCGGCACCTCCGGCGTCGGCAAGTCCACGTTCCTGCAGATCCTCGGCACGCTCGATCTGCCGACGCGCGGGTCGATCCAGTTCGACGGTGAAGAGCTCACCACGATGGGCCCCGAGCGCCTCGCGATGTTCCGCAATCGCAAGATCGGGTTCGTCTTCCAGTTCCATCACCTGCTGCCCGAGTTCACGGCGCTCGAGAACGTGATGATGCCCGGCCTCATTCAGCGCCTGCCCAAGGCCGACGTGAAGAAGCGCGCCCTCGAGATCCTGGGCCGGGTCGGGCTGTCCAAGCGGCTCACCCACAAGCCGTCGCAGCTGTCGGGCGGCGAGCAACAGCGCGTCGCCCTGGCCCGCGCGATGGTCCTCGAGCCTGCGCTGCTGCTCGCCGACGAGCCCACCGGCAACCTCGACCGTCACACCGGGCAAGAGATCCACGAGCTGTTCATCGAGCTCAACCGCGAGCGCGGGTCGACCCTGCTCGTGGTGACCCACAACCCGGAGCTCGCCCGCCTGATGCCGACCTCGTTGAAGATGATCGACGGCGGTCGCCTGGTGGCCGTGCAAAAGGGTGAGCAACCGATGGAGCTCGACTTCGGCGCCTCGCAGGCCGCGGCCGCCGCAGCGGGGATCCCATGAAGTCCGTCCGCGTCCTTGCGGTGTGCGTCGCGCTGGCCCTCACCGCCGGCGCCGCGCTCGCCCAGCCCGGCGGCTCGAACCCCGACTCCGATAGCTCCGGCGCCGCTGACGTCGGGACCCCCAAGATGATCGGTCGGCCCATCGACCGCATCCAGTTCCGCGGCAACCGCAAGGTCGAGGACGACGCGATCCGGGTCAACCTGATCTCCAAGGTCGGCACCACGATCGACCCCTCCAAGCTGCGCGACGACGTGCGCGCGATGTGGAAGATGAACTTCTTCTCCGACGTCACCGTCGAGGCCGAGCTCGGCCCGGGCGGCGGCGCGATCCTGACCTTTGCGGTCAAGGAGAAGCCCTCGGTCCGCAAGGTCATCGTCGACGGAGCCAGCGACCTCGGCCTCGACAAGGTCAACGGCGTCATCGACCTCGAACGCGACGCGATCCTCGACATCTCCAAGGTCAAACAGAACCAGCAGAAGATCGCCGAGCTCTACATCCACGAGGGCTACTACCTGGCGACCGTCGACTACGAGATCAAGCCGATCAACGAGGCCGAGGTCGACGTCTGGTACACCGTCGACGAGCACGCCAAGGTCGAGATCCGCGACGTCGAGTTCATCGGCAACAAGGAGATCTCGGACGACGAGCTGCGCAGCTTCATCGCGACCCGCAAGGGCGGGGCGCTGTCGTTCCTGTCCGACGGCGGCACCTTCAGCGAGGAGGCCTTCGAGCGCGACCTGGTCATCATCAGCGCGCACTACTGGGACAAGGGCTACGCCGCGGTGAAGCTGGGCACGCCCCAGCTCCAGCTGTCGCGCGACAAGAAGTACATGTACCTCGCGATCCCGATCGACGAGGGCCCGGTCTTCTCGATCGCCGAGGTGAAGTTCAAGGGCTCGCTCATCGGCGACGAGGCGGGCCATCGCGGTCGCACCGCGACCAAGGCCGGCAACCGCTTCAGCCGCTCGGACCTGGCCGGCGACCGTGAGCGCCTGTCGAACTACTACATGGATCAAGGCTACGCGTACGCCAACGTGTCGCCGATGACCATCCCCGACATGAAGGCCCACACCATCTCGCTGGTGTGGGAGATCGAGTCGGGCAAGAAGGCCTACTTCGAGCGCATCAACGTGCGCGGCAACTCCAAGACCCGCGACAAGGTCATCCGCCGCGAGATGAAGATCAGCGAGGGCGAGCTGTACTCGGCCTCCAACCTCGAGGAGTCCAAGCGCCGCATCACCGCGCTGGGCTTCTTCGAGAAGGTCGAGGTCTCGACCAAGCGCGGCTCGTCCGACGAGCTGGTCGAGGTCAACGTCGAGGTGAGCGAGCGCCCGACCGGGACGTTCCAGATCGGCGCCGGGTTCTCGTCGGTCGAGAACTTCATCGCCCAGGCTCAGGTCTCCCAGAACAACCTGTTCGGCCGGGGCCAGACCCTCGCGCTCCAGGCCCAGCTGTCGAGCCTGCGTCAGCTCTTCTTGCTGCGCTTCGTCGAGCCCTACTTCCTGGACACCAACTGGACCTTCGCCTTCGATCTCTACAACCAGAGCCGGGCGTTCGACAATTTCTCGCGCAACGCCAAGGGCTTTAGCCTGACCTGGGGCTACCCGCTGTCGTACTGGGCGCGCGCCTTCGTGACCTACAAGCTCGAGGACGTCGGCATCTCGACCGGCGCGAGCGGCTTCGCCAGCCTGGGCGCGGTCCGCCAGCCCATCGATCGTGAGCAGGTCGCCAACCTGTTCCGCGGCGGCGTGACCTCGTCGGTGCGTACGTCGCTCCAGTGGGACTCGCGCAACAACCGCCTGTTCCCGACCGGCGGTTGGTTCGAGAACGTCTTCGTCGAGTACGCCAGCAAGTTCACCGGCTCGGAGAACGTGTTCTGGCGCTGGGGCGGCTACATCCGGCACTACCGCGAGCTGTGGGGCCCGTTCGTCCTGCACCTCAACGGCGAGATCGGCGTGACCACGTCGACCGACCGCCTGGGCGTGCCGATCAGCGAGCGCTACCTCATCGGCGGCATCTACGACGTGCGCGGCTTCCGCCCGCGCTCGCTGGGGCCGGTCCTGCGCACCGGCATCTCGCCCGACGGCGGCCTGTCCGAGCTGCCGCTGGGCGGCAACATGCAGCTCATCTTCAACAGCGAGGTCGAGTTCCCGCTCATCAAGCGGCTCCAGATCTCGGGCGTGCTCTTCTTCGACATGGGCAACGCCTACAACCTCGAGGCCCGCTACTGCAGCGGCCTGTCGAGCGTCACGACCAGCATCTCTCCCAAGTACGACCCGTGCTTCCGCTTCCCCGAGTCGCTCACGACCGGCATTCGCAAGTCGGTCGGGTTCGGCTTCCGCTGGTTCTCGCCGATCGGTCTGCTCCGCTTTGAATGGGGCATTCCGCTCGACCGTCAGCCAAGCGAAGACCCGCTGGTTTTCGAATTTACTATCGGCAACTTCTTCTAAGACGGGGTAGACCCGGAGGCATCATGGTCAGCGCTCGCTTCACCTCGCTCGTCACCGCACTCGGCATCGCGCTCGGTCTCGGAGTGGTCTCGGCCCCCTTCGTCGGCCTGGTCGACGCGGCGCCTGGCACGACCATCAAGATCGGCGTGGTCGACCTCGAGCAGACGCTCTACGAGACCCCGGTCGGTAAGCGCGCCAGCGAGGCCTTCGACAAGACCCGCAAGGCCAAGCAGTCCGAGCTCGACAAGAAGCAGAAGGACCTCCAGAAGGCCGCTGCCGAGCTCGACAAGCAGGCCGCGGTGCTCAAGCCCGACGTCCTGGCCCAGAAGAAGAGCGTCCTCGAGAAGCAGTTCGTCGAGCTGCAGCAGACCTACGTCAAGCTCGAGCGCGACCTGGCCGGAGAGCGCACCAAGCTCGTGCAAGACGTGCTCACCAAGGCCCAGCCGATCATCGAGCAGGTCGCCAAGGCCGAGGGCGTGACGATCGTGTTCGATCGCAGCGCGGTGTTGTGGAGCGATCCCGCGCTCGACCTGACCGCCAAGCTAAACGCGAAGATGCAGTAAGGCGTCGCGGCGGCGGCGGGTTTGACACCGGCGGTCCTCGTCGGGTAAGAGACCGGCTCGCGCTCGCGACCGACTCTGGCAAGGACCGCCCCATGTACGACACCTCTGACATCCGCAAGGGCCTCAAGGTCCTCCTCGACGGCAACCCCTACAACGTCGTGGAGTTTCAGTTCATCAAGCCGGGCAAGGGCGCCGCGTTCACGCGGACCAGGTTCAAGAACCTGCTCAGCGGTGCGGTCATCGAGCGCAACATCCGCTCGGGCGAGAAGCTCGAGCCGGCCAACGTCGAGGAGCGCAACATGCAGTTCCTCTACAAGGACGCCGGCGACATGGTGTTCATGGACGAGAAGTCCTTCGAGCAGGTCCAGGTCTCGGCCGCGATGATCGGCGAGTCGTCCGACCTCATGAAGGACAACCTGCCGTGCACGGTGCTGTTCTTCAACGAGCGCCCGGTCGACGTCAGCCTGCCGACCTTCGTCGTGCTCGAGGTCACCGCGGCCGAGCCCGGCGTCCGCGGCGACACCTCGGGCAACGTGACCAAGCAGGCCACGCTCGAGACCAACGCGACCGTCGCGGTGCCGCTGTTCATCAACATCGGCGACCTGCTCAAGATCGATACCCGCACGCACGAGTACGTCGAGCGCGTGAACAAGAAGTGAACCGCGGCCATGAGTGACGCGCCCGGCGGGCCCATCCGCGGGCGCGTGATCGCGCGCGACGGCGACGACGCCCTGGTGCGGACCGCCCGCGGCGATGTGCGCGTGAAGCACGCGAGCGGCGTGCTGGCCGGGGATCTGGTCGAGCTCGACGGACCCAAGGCCCGGCTGCGCCGGATCCGCAAATATCCGCGCACCGAGTACCCGCCGCGCGACTCGGAGGTGGCGCGGCTGGGGCAGGGCCGGCGCGGCAACCTGGCGGCCCGCAGCCGGCTGATGTCGGCGTTGCGCGAGTTCTTCGCCGGCCGTGACTTCCTCGAGGTCGAGACCCCGCTGCGGGTGGCGACGCCCGGGCTCGAGGTCCAGCTGGCCGCGGTGCCCAGCGGCGACCGCTGGCTCATCACCTCGCCCGAGTATCAGATGAAGCGGCTCCTGGCCGGCGGCATGGAGCGCATCTACCAGGTGTGCCGGTGCTTTCGCGCCGGCGAGGATGGGCCGCACCACCAGCCCGAGTTTTCGATGCTCGAGTGGTACCGGGCCTGGGACGACCTCGACACGATCGCGCGCGACACCGAGGAGCTGGTGGCCCACGTCGCCCAGGCGGTCAACGGTAAGCCCGAGGTGCGGGTCGGCGGCGGCACGCTGCGCGTCGACGGACCGTGGTTGCGCATGTCGGTGGCCGAGGCGATGTACGACTTCGCGGGCGTCGCGGTGCGCGGCGACGAGTCGCCCGGCGAGCTGGCGGTCAACGTGCGCGAGGCTGGCATCGAGCTGGGCACCGCGCGCCACTGGGACGACATCTTCTACTGCGCCTTCGTCGAGCGGGTCGAGCCGGCGCTGGCCAAGCTCGACCGCCCGGTGCTGCTGTCGGACTGGCCGGTGGCGCTGGCCGCGCTGGCCCGCCGCAAGGACGGCAACCCGGCCGTGGTCGAGCGCTTCGAGGCCTACCTGGGCGGCGTCGAGCTGGCCAACGCGTTTGGCGAGCTGACCGACCCGGTCGAGCAGCGGGCGCGGTTCGAGGACGATCTGAGCCTGCGCGCCGCCAAGGGCCTGCCCCAGCCGCCCATCGACGAGAAGCTCCTCGCCGCGCTCAGCGAGGGTCTGCCGCCGTGCGCCGGCATCGCGCTCGGCGTGGACCGGTTGGCGATGCTGGTGTTGGGCGCGACCTCGATCCGCGACGTGATCGCGTTCAGCGCGACCGAGCTGTGAGCGCGCGCAGCACCTGATCGGCGCGCTGGGCGACGGTGCCGGTCACCTCGAGGGTCGCGACCTCGAAGCCGTGCGGATCGTCGAGGATCAGCGGACGCAGGCGCTGGTCGACGAGGCGGCGCAGGCGGACCTCGTCGGACGGCACCACGACCCGATCGGGCCGCTCGATCGGCACGACCACGATCAGCCCGAGGCGGCCGACGCTGTCGCGCAGCGCGTCGATCCAGTCGTCGAGGTCGAAGTCGTCCCAGCTCTCGAGGTACGCGACGAAGTCGAGCGGGCAGCGATCGAGGAGGACGTCGGCGGGCGCGGCGACCAGCGTGGCGATCGAGCGCCGCAGCTGATGCTCGAAGTCCTCGACGGCTGGAGGGTCGGAGAGCTCGTAGCCCTCGTCTTCGAGCTCGCGGTAGGGCTCGTCGCAGACCTGGTAGCGGGGCAGGTGACGGGCCACCGCCTCGACCAGGGTGGTCTTGCCGGTGCGATGGGTGCCGGAAAACGCGATGCGCACGGCTCACGCTACATGGAGAGGGCAGCCTGACCGCGCGCGGGTCGAAGATCGGGGGCGAGCTCCTGGGCGACATCATCGAATCACGCCCTGGCGCGAGCAAGTTCTTGCCTGCGAACCGTCCGGTTCGCGACCGCCCGCAGTACGATGGGCGGGTGCCTGCTGGCGTGCTGACCGTGGCGGTGACCGGTGATCAGGACGAGCGTCGCCTCACGCTGCGCGGCCGGCTCGACGAGGCGACCCAGCTGGTCGCGCAGGTGCCGGGGTGGACCGCGCGCCGGGTCATCCTCGACACCGGTGAGCTGACCTTCATCAACTCGATCGGCATTCGCGAGTGGATGCACTTCCTCGCCGCCCTCACCAGCGCGGGCGCGACCATCGTCCACGAGCGCTGCTCGGAGCCGCTGGTCGAGCAGATGTGCTTCATCCCGGCGGTCCGGGCCGGGGGCACGGTGCGCTCGTTCCACGCGCCGTACCTGTGCCCGAGCTGCGGCGCCGAGTCCAGCGAGCTCCTCGACGTGGCGGAGCATCGCGACGCGCTGCGCGCGCTGCGTGCGCCGGCGCTGCCGTGTCCGAATTGCCAGCAGGCGATGGAGCTCGGCGACGTCCCCGAACGGCTGTTCGCGTTCCTGCGCGAGTGATCGGTTTTGTGGGCGGGACCTGCTAGTTTTCGCCCGTGACCACGCCGCCGACGTCCGCGCTGCCGAATCTTCTCCTGGCCTCCGACACCTTCGCGCCGCGCCACCTGGGGCCACGCGAGCACGACGTGGCCGCGATGCTCGCCACGCTCGGGCTGGGCTCGCTCGCCGAGCTGGCCGACGCCACCGTGCCGGCCGGCATCCGCCTCCAGCGGCCGCTCGAGCTGGGCCCCGCGCTCACCGAGCACCACCTGCTCGAGGAGCTCAAGACCCTCGCCAGCGACAACCAGATCTTCCGGTCGTTCATCGGCCAGGGCTACTACGACACGATCACGCCGTCGGTGATCCTGCGCAACGTGCTCGAGAACCCGGGCTGGTACACCGCGTACACGCCGTACCAAGCCGAGATCTCGCAAGGCCGCCTCGAGGCCCTCGTCAACTTCCAGACGATGATCGTCGACCTCACCGGGCTGCCCCTTGCCAACGCCTCGCTCCTCGACGAGGCGACCGCGGCGGCCGAGGCGATGAACATGTGCCACGAGGCCCACGAGCGGAAGCGCCCGGTGTTCCTCGCCGACGCTGCCACCCACCCGCAGACGCTCGCCGTCATGCAGACCCGCGCCACCCCGCTCGCCATCGACCTGCGCGTGGTCGACCGCGTCGCGATGGCGGCCGCCCTCGACGGTACGGTGTGTGGCGTGCTGTTGTCTTACCCGACCACCGACGGCGGCGTGCACGGCGATCACGCGCTGTGCGCCCAGGCCAAGGCGGCCGGCGCCAAGATCGTCCACGCCACCGACCTGCTCGCGCTGACGCTGCTGACCTCGCCGGGTGAGCTGGGCGCCGACATCGCGATCGGCACCACCCAGCGCTTCGGCGTGCCGATGGGCTTTGGCGGCCCCCACGCCGCGTTCCTCGCCACCACCGACGCGTTCCGGCGCTTGCTGCCGGGCCGCATCATCGGGGTGTCGCGCGACGCCAAGGGCCACGTCGCCTACCGGCTCGCGCTGCAGACCCGTGAGCAGCACATCCGACGCGAGCGCGCGACGTCGAACATCTGCACCGCCCAGGTGCTGCTCGCGGTGGTCGCGTCGATGTACGCCGTCTATCACGGCCCCGAAGGCCTGACCGCGATCGCGCGGCGGGTGCGGGCCTGGACCGCGATCGTCGCTGCCGGCCTGACCCGCCTGGGCTGCCCGCCGCGGGCCGGTAGCTTCGTCGACACGCTGCGCGTCGACCTCGACGCCCATCGCCAGGCCGAGGTGCTCGCGGCTGGCATCGAGCGCGGCCTCAACCTGCGCCGCTACGACGACGGGGTCGGCCTGTCGTGCGACGAGACCACCAGCGCCGACGACGTGGTCGCCCTGCTCGAGTGCTTCGCCGGCGGCGAGCTAGGCTTTGCGATCGGTGAGCTGGCGGCGTCGCCGGTGCCGGCGCTGCCCGCCGAGCTGGTCCGGACCTCGGCGTTCCTGACCCACGAGGTCTTCCACCGCTACCGCTCCGAGCACGACCTGCTGCGCTACCTGCACCGCCTCGAGAGCAAGGACCTGTCGCTCACGACGTCGATGATCGCGCTGGGTTCGTGCACCATGAAGCTCAACGCCACCGCCGAGATGATCCCGGTGACCTGGCCGGAGTTCGGGCGCATGCACCCGTTCGCGCCGACCGAGCAGACCGCGGGCTACCGCGCCCTGTTCACGCAGCTCGAGGCGTGGCTGGCCGAGATCACCGGCTTCGCGGCGGTGTCACTGCAGCCCAACTCCGGCGCCCAGGGCGAGTACGCCGGGCTCCTGGCGATCCGCGCCTACCACGCGTCACGCGGCCACGGCCATCGCACGGTCTGCCTCATCCCGATGAGCGCCCACGGCACCAACCCGGCGAGCGCGGTGCTGGCTGGCTTCGAGGTCGTGACCGTCGCGACCGCGGCCGACGGCACCATCGACCTGGTCGACCTGGCGGCCAAGGCGGCCAAGCACGCCGACCGCCTCGGCGCGATCATGGTGACCTACCCGTCGACGCACGGGGTCTTCGAGGAGGGCATCCGCGAGCTGTGCTCGACGGTCCACCACCACGGCGGACAGGTCTATCTCGACGGCGCCAACCTCAACGCGCAGCTCGGCCTGTGCCGGCCCGGCGACTTTGGCGCCGACGTCTGCCATCTCAACTTGCATAAGACCTTCTGTATCCCCCACGGCGGCGGCGGCCCCGGCATGGGCCCGATCGCGGTGGCGGCCCACCTGGCGCCGTACCTGCCGAGCCACCTGCTGGGCCGCGTGGGCCCGCACGACGTCGGCCCGGTGGCGGCGGCGCCCTACGGCTCGCCCAGCATCCTGCCGATCTCCTTCGCGTACATCGCGATGATGGGCGGCGAGGGTCTGACCCGCGCGACCCAGATCGCGATCCTCAACGCCAACTACATGGCGCACCGCCTCGAGGACCACTTCCCGGTGCTGTACCGGGGCGCGCGCGGCCGGGTCGCCCACGAGTTCATTCTCGACTGCCGCCCGTTCAAGAAGACCGCGGGGATCGAGGCGGAGGACATCGCCAAGCGGTTGATGGACTACGGCTTCCACGCGCCGACGATGTCGTTCCCGGTGCCGGGCACGCTCATGGTCGAACCGACCGAGAGCGAGCCGCGCAGCGAGCTGGACCGCTTCTGCGATGCGCTGATCGCGATCCGCAAGGAGATCGCCGCGATCGAGAGCGGCGCGATGCACAAGACCGACAACCCGCTCAAGAACGCGCCGCACACGGCGACCGCGGTGACGGCGACCGAGTGGCCGCACAGCTATTCGCGCGAGCAGGCGGCGTATCCGGCGGCCTGGCTGCGGGAGCACAAGTACTGGCCGTCGGTGGCGCGCGTCGACAACGCGTACGGCGATCGGAACTTGGTGTGCAGCTGTCCGCCGATGGAAGCGTACTGACGGCGAGCGCGGCGCGCCGATCGCGCCAGTCGTGGAGGGCGATTGATTCGCGCAGTGATCGGCGGCGGGCCCTTAGGGCCCGCGAATGGACAAGTCGATCGAGGCTCGCGGTCGAGGCGCCCGGAGGGCAAGGCGACGGTGAGGACCGGAGGGGAGCATCCTCGACGGATGTGACCCGAGGACCGGAACCGGCAACGCAGCCAGTCGGGATGGATCGGCCGCGAGAACGGTCGACTGGTTCATTCGCGGGCCCTTACGGGGCGCGGGCGGCTTCGACGCGGTCGGCGGCGGGGCCGAGGACCTTCATGAAGTCTGACGGGCCGACGTACTCGTGGAAGCGGCCCAGCTCGGTGCCGTCGGCGGTGAAGAAGATGACCGTCGGCGTGCCGGCCTGGTAGCGCGCGAGGAGCGCGTCGTTGGCGTCGGAGTCCTTGGTCACGTCGAACTGGAGCGGCACGAAGTTGTCGTTGAGCGTCTCGAAGACCGGCGACTTGGCGAAGGTGTGCTCGAGCTCTTTGCAGGGCCCGCACCACGAGGCCCAGAAGTCGATCATCACGCCCTTGCCCTCGGCCTTGGCCTTGGCGAAGGCGAGCTGCTCGGCCGCGGCCGGGTCGACGCGATCGCGGACCCACGCCAGGTGGCGATCGACGGAGACCACCCAGTTGACGGCCAGCGACAGGCCGATGACCGTGAGCGCGACCGCCACCCCCTTGCGCAACCGGACCTTGAGCTCGTCGTGGAACGACAGGTGGATCGCGCCCAGGAGCAGGCCCGCGACCGCGACCACGATCGCGACCGCCAGGAACCACCACGGCGTCAGCACCACGCGCTCGATGGCGGGCACGATCGGCTTGAGGAAGTGGATGCCGGCGACCACCAGGGCGACGCCGCCGACCGACTTCATCCACTCCATCCAGCGGCCGCTCTTGGGCAAGGACACCGCGAAGGCGGCCAGCACCCAGAACAGGACGCCCATGCCCAGCGCGTAGGTGAACAGCAGCGACGAGCCGATCGCGACGTCCTTGGTCTGCGTGACGTAGCCGAGAATACCCAGGAGGAACGGGCCGGTGCAGGGCGCCGCGGTGAAGCCTCCGACCACGCCCATCGCGAAGGCGCCGCCCGCGCCAGTGCCCGACACCGACGACAGCCGCTGCTGGAGCGCCATCGGCAGCTGCAGCTCGAAGGCCCCGAACATCGACGCCGCGAGCACGAGGTACAGCACCACGATCGGGATGACCACGACCGGATCGCCGAGCAGCGCGCCCGAGCGCTTGCCGATGAGCGCGAAGACGACGCCGAGCACCGAGAACATGAGGCCCATACCCAGCACGTAGAGCGTGGCGAGGAAGAACGCACGACCGCGCGACACCTCGGCGCCGCGTCCGCCGAAGATGCCGACCACGATCGGGATCATCGGGTACACGCAGGGCGTGAGCGAGGTGACCAGGCCGAAGCCGAAGGCGCCGAGGTAGGTCCACAGCAGCCCCTTGGAGCGGTACTCGTCGAAGACGGACGGATCGTCGGCGGCGAAGGCGGCGTGGGGCAGCGCGATCAGGGCCAGGGCCACGACGGCGAGGAATAGAAGCGGGCGGGGCAGGCGACGCATGATGGACGGATGAGCCCGGACTATAGTATGCCGCGCACCGATTCCCATGCCCTCGAACCGGCCGTCTAGCGAGTCCATTCCTCACGCTGTGACCCCACCGAACTCACTGACCCCACCGAACCCACTGACCCCACCGAACCCACTGACCCTGTCGGCGGATCTGGTGCCGCCCCACGTTCGCCTGCTCGACGCCTACCAGCCCGGCAAGCCGATCGAGGAGCTCGAGCGCGAGCTCGGCATCACCGGCGCGCTCAAGGTGGCGTCCAACGAGAACCCGCTGGGCCCGGCGCCGCGCGCCCTGGCCGCGATCGGGGCGGCGCTGGCCAACCTGCATCTGTATCCCGACGCCAGCGGGCACGCGCTCACCCAGGCCCTGGCTGCGCGTTACCAAGTCGCGCCCGCGCAGGTCGCGCTGGGCGCCGGCTCGAACGATCTGCTCTACCAGCTGGTGCTCGCGCTGGTCGGTCCCGACGAGGAGCTGGTCACGCCCTCCTTCGGCTTCCTCAGCTACCGGCTGGCGGCGGCGGTGGCCGGGCGTCGCTTCGTGGCCACGGCGGCCACGCCGGAGGCGCCCGATCTCGACGCGCTGATCGCCGCGTTCGGCCCCCAGACCAAGCTGGTCGTCCTCGGTACGCCCAACAACCCGACCGGCTCGGTGCTGACCGCCGCGCAGATCGATCGCGTGCTGGCCGCGCTGCCGCCGCGCGCGCTGCTGGTGCTCGACGAGGCCTACCAGGAGTACGCCGCGGCCTGGCCCGAGGTCGACCACGTCGACGGCGTCGAGGTGCTGCGCCGCGATCCCCGCGTGGTCGTGCTGCGCACCTTCTCGAAGATCTACGGCCTGGCCGCGCTGCGGGTCGGGTACGCGCTGGCCCACCCCCACGTGATCGAGACGCTGGGCCGGGTGGTGCGCACCTTCCACGTCAACACCCTGGCCCAGGTCGCGGCGCTGGCCGCCCTCGACGACGGCGCCCACGTCGCGTCGTCGGCGGCGCTGGCCCGACGCGGCATCGAGCGCTTGCGCGCCGAGGTGCGCGGCCCCGGCGTGGTGGTGTACCCGTCGCTGGCCAACTTCGCCCTGATCGAGACCGGCCGCCCGGCCGCGCCGATCTACGACGCGCTGCTGCGCCAGGGCGTGATCGTGCGGCCGATGGCGGCCTGGGGCTTGCCGACCTGCCTGCGGGTGTCGATCGCCGCCGACGACCAGATGGCGCGCGTCGTCGGAGCGCTGTGCGAGGCGCTGGCGTCGCGCTGAGCGCGGCGGTCGCGCTGGCGGCGTGCTCGTCGGCCCGACGGACCGCCGATCCGGGCCCGATCGCGGCCCCGACCCGGACCCTGACCGCGGGCGACCGGCTGCTGGCGCGCGCGCCCGCCGGCGCGGCGCTGCTGCTCGAGATCGATCTGGCGCGGCTGCGCGCCAACCCGACGATCGGCGCGATGGTGAGCGCCTTCATCGACGGCCAGGCCGCGCTGCCGGTCGCGCTGCCGGCGCGGCTGGCGGGCGCCGACGCGGTGCTGATCGCGGCGTACCGGATCGGCAGCCCCGAGGCCACCGCGATCACGATCGTCGAGGGCGGCGTGCGCCCCGACGAGGCCATCGCGCTCGACGGCCGGGTCTGGGCGCTGACCGACGAGGGCGAGACCGCGGCGCTGCTCGCGACCGCGGCCGGCGGCGCCAGCATGGCCAGCGACGCTGCGATGCTGGCCCTGCGCGCCCAGGCGATGCCGAGCGGGGCCGAGGGCGCGTCGCTGCGGCTGGCGGCGCGGCTCGACGGGCCGGCCCGCAAGAACCTGACCGCGACGCTCGGGCTCGGGCCGGCGCCGACGACGATCTCGCTGTGGGCCGACGTCGCCGACGACCTGGCGGTGATCGCGCACCTGGGCGACGGCGCCGATCAGGCGGCGACCTTGCGAGCCCTCCGCGATCGCCTGGCCGGGCTGGCCGAGGTGCGCGCGCTGGGGGTGGCTCCGTCGGTGACCGCGGTGACCATCGCGCGCGATCCCGCCGGGGCCCGGGCCGTGCTCGTGATCGGGCCGGCCCGCCTCGCGCGCGCGGTGGCGCGCTGGCAAGCTGTGCAGCCATGACCGCCTTCGTCGTCACGCCCACTGGACGTCCGCTTTCCGGACGCGTGACCGCGCCCGGTGACAAGTCGATCGGCCACCGCGCGCTGCTGTTCTCGGCGCTGGCCGAGCAGCCGATCCGCATCAGCGGGCTGGGCGGCGGCGCCGACAACGGCCGCACCGCCAAGGCCATCACCCAGCTGGGCGCGCGGGTCGAGCGCGACGGCGCCGACCTGATCGTGCGCGGCCGGGGCTGGCGCGATCTCGACGAGCCGAGCGCGCCGATCGATTGCGGCAACTCGGGCACCACGATCCGCTTGCTCACCGGCCTGCTCGCCGGGCAGCCCTTCGGCAGCGAGCTGTTCGGCGACGCCTCGCTGTCGAAGCGGCCGATGGCGCGGGTGATCGAGCCACTGCGGCTCATGGGCGCCAAGATCCGCGGCGAGCGCGACGAGCGCGACGAGCGCGACGTGCTGCCGCCGCTGACGATCACGGCGGCGCCCGGGCGCCTCAAGGCCCGGGACCACACGCTGGCGATCGCGTCGGCCCAGGTGAAGACCGCGCTCCTGCTGGCCGGGCTGTACGCCGACGGGCCCAGCCTCATCCGCGAGCCCTACCAGAGCCGCGACCACAGCGAGAACCTGCTGGCCGCGATGGGCGCGCCGATCCGCGCCCGCGGGCCCGAGGTGCTCTTCGATCCGACGGGCTGGGACGGCCGGCTCGGCCTCGATCGGATCGTCGTGCCCGGCGATCCCAGCTCGGCGGCCTTCATGCTCGCGGCGGCGCTGGTGGCCGGCGTCGGCGACGGCGGCGTGACGGTGACCGAGGTCAACCCCAACCCGACCCGGGCCGGGTTCTTCGACGCGCTGACCGCGATGGGCTGGACCGCGCCGATGCGCGACCACGTCACGCACTACCGCGGCGAGGGCGCGACCACGATCACCGTCGAGGGCGCGCCACCGAGCTTGCGCGGGGCGCGCATCGCCGGCGAGCTGACGGTGCGCGCCATCGACGAGATCCCGATCCTGTCGGCGCTGGCCGCGTTCGCCGAGGGCGAGACCGTCATCGACGACGCCGGCGAGCTGCGCGTGAAGGAGTCGGACCGGATCGCGACGACGGTGGCGATGCTGCGCGGGTTCGGCGTCGAGGCCGAGGCGCGCGGCGAGGGTCTGGTCATCGTCGGGCGCGGGCGCCGCACCCTGCGCGCGGCCCAGGTCGACAGCGCCGGCGATCACCGCATCGCGATGTCGGCGACGGTGCTGGCGCTGGTCGCCGACGGTCCGTCCCGCATCGAGGACGTCGCCAACGTCGCGACCTCGTACCCCGGCTTCGTCGACGCGCTGCGCGGGCTGGGCGCCGACCTTCGCGTCGAGCCGTGAAGCTCGCGCTCGACCACGGCGTGGTCGTGGCGGTCGCGATCGACGCGGCGGTCGAGGTCGAGGTCGACAACGTCGACGCCGAGCACGCGCTGATGGCGGCCCGCAGCCCGAGCCGTCGCGGCGAGTGGCTGGCCGGTCGACGCGCGCTGCGCGCCGCGTTGCGCGAGGCCGGGCTGGCGGTGCCGAGCGGCGCGATCGACGCCGACGATCGCGGGGCGCCCCGGCTGCCGGCGGGCGCGGTCGGCTCGATCAGCCACAAGCCCGACTACGCGATCGCGATCGCGGCGGCGGCGACCGGGCAGGCCCTCGGCATCGATCTCGAGCGTCGGGGGCCGCGCCGCATCGACGTGTCGCGGCGGGTGCTGACGCCGGCCGAGCTCGCGGCGCTGGTCGCGCGGGCGCCCTCGACCGGGGACCGCGACGACGCGGTGGTGCGGGCCTTCGCGATCAAGGAGGCGATCTACAAGGCGATCGATCCGTTCCTGCGCCGCTACGTCGGGTTCCAGGAGGTCGCGGTGTGGCCGGCGGCCGACGGTACCGCGCGCGTCGAGCCGCTGGTCGACTGGGGGCTGGTCGTCGAGGCGACCTGGCTGGCCACCGACGAGCACTGGATCGCGACCGCGTCCGCGCGTCGGCGTTAGCGCGGCTTGGCTTTGAGGATGCGCTCGAGGGCCAGCCCGGCGGCGCGGCCCCCGACGGTGACGTGCTCATCGAAGGAGTGGCGGTAGCGGCCGTCGGCGTAGACCACGCCGACCACGCGCTCGCGCACCGCGACCGGCACCGCGAGCATGTCGTCGGTGATCGAGCCGAACATCGCCTTCACCAAGCCGCGGCTGGCGGCGTCGGCGATGGGCCCGCGGTAGGGCAGGCGGGTGCCGATCACGTCGGCGAACGTCGACGGGGTGGCGAGGCTGAGCTTGGCCGCCGGCGCGCCGGCCAGGGCCGGCGGCGACTGCATGAACGCGGTGACCTCGGCCGCCTTCACGGCCAGGAACGCCGCGCGGTGATGCGAGGCCGCGACGAAGTCGACCAGCATCGCGATGACGTGATCGCGCGACTGCGCGTGGTCGAGGCCGCGCAGCAGGTCGACCAGCTGCGTCGAGGCCTCCTCGAGCTGCTTGGCCATCACCGCCGCGTCGGGCAGCGCGTGCCTGCGCGAGGTCGAGCCCGACGGCGAGATCGCCGCGGCGGGCGCGGGGGCAGCGGCGATCCGGGCTGGGCCCGCCCCGAGCTGCGCCGCGGCGGGCGCGGGGGACGACCCCGCCGGCGCGCGAATCGGCGCCCCACTCGGCGGCGGCGGCGCGGTGTGGGCGACCGTGGCGTCCTGGGCCGCCGGTGCCGCGACGGGCGCGGCGTCGTTGGCGAAGCGCGGCGACGCGATCGCGGTCGCGCGCAGCGACGCCAGGATCGGCGCCGAGTCGGTGGCGTCGGCCATCGACAGCGGGATCTGGCCCGAGGGCGCGTCCTCGATCGCCTGCATCGCGCCGAGGAACGGCGGCGGGATCGTGGTGCCGGGCGGGCCGTACTCGTGGCCGTCGGTGGTCTCGCCCCAGCCGTCGTCGACGCTGGGCGGCGGCTCGTCGAGGGCGACCCGGCGGGTCTTGGCGTCCTCGTCGGTGACCTCGCTCGGCACGCCCTCGTCGTTGGTGGGCGCGCGGCGCAGCGGCATGGGCAGCGGCTGCACCAGCGACAGCGGCACCTGTGCGGTCGGCTGGTCGAGGTTCCAGGCTTCGCGAGGGCCGACCGGCTGGTTGCCCATCGGCGGCGGCATCGTCGGCGGACGCGGAGTATGGGGCGGCGGGTCGATCGACGTCGGGATCGGGCCCATCACGCCGATGCCGAGGACGGTGCGCTTGTCGCGGCGCGGCACCAACCCCTTCTTGCGCTCGAGCAGCAGCACCGGGCCCGACGGCTCGTCGGTGATGGTCGCCGCGACCGGCGCCGCCTCGGGCGGCGGCTCGCCGCGCCGGAAGTGCTCGAGCAAGATCGGTTGCGACTCGGTGTCGAGCAGATCGTGGATGACCGCGACGTCGTCGCGATCGGCCAGCGCGGTCGCCTCCGACGAGCTGCCGTCGACGACCAGCATCACCGGCGGCGGAACGGGCCGCTTGGGGGCGAGGGCGATGACCTCGGGCACGTCGTCACGACCCAGATCGTCGGATGCGTCGGAGACGTCGGAGTCTTGAGAATCGTCGG
>Ga0105048_10004002_pt1 | contig 24135 bp, 15 predicted proteins | sample MAT05_FD_78382 | JGI IMG/M metagenome (GOLD analysis project Ga0105048, IMG submission 78382) | Freshwater microbial communities from Lake Fryxell liftoff mats and glacier meltwater in Antarctica - MAT-05 | ecosystem: Environmental > Aquatic > Freshwater > Ice > Liftoff microbial mat | place... | reverse complement strand
GTTGATCCACGAGATACATGCCATCTGGCCCCTCGGCCACAATATACATGGCCCCAATCTGGCCTACCACGCGCAGGGCTGGTAGTTGTTTCTTTTGCGCCGTCACCTCTACCTCACGCGGCAAACCGGTGCTAGGGGCTGGCGGCGGGGCTGGTGCCGACGGATTTGCGACAGGCGCTTGCCTTGGTGCTACAGTTGGCAGGGATGCAGGCAATGGCGCGGGCGACTGAGGTATAGCAGGCATGGTGCGGGCCAGTGGCGGCGGTGTATAGAGATCCAGCCGCGCTTGCTCGGTCGTGGCCGACTGGGTTGGTAGCTCACCCCAGCCTGTCATCGGCGGGCGGGTGGGGGCAGACCATTCACTGCGCGTGCTGACATCGGCATCCTGGGGGGAACTGGGCGGCACTGCGGGTGTGGGCAAGGGCATATCGGGGATGGGTGCCGTGGCAACAATCACGCGGCGCACAGCCTTTTGCACCGCGCCAAAGATTGCGCGTTCATCCACAAAGCGTACCTGCACCTTTTGCGGATGAACATTGACATCTACTTGGCTTGGATCAATTTCGACAAAGATCGTAGCCAGCGGATAGCGTCCCCCAGGCAACAGTGTGTGATACGCCTGTATAATCGCGTGGGTGACGCTGCGGTCTTCGACATAGCGTCGGTTTACAAAAATATCAATATTGCCCCGATTGGCACGCGTCAACGTGGGCAGGCTTGTATAGCCATAGACACGCAAAGGCGCTTCGCTACCCGTCTCCAGCGTGGACATAAATGCAACATCCTGGGTTAGTGCGTCGGATGCAGCGGCTATCTGCCGCTTATCACCGAGTCCTCCAACGGGAGTCATCTGCCGGGCATTTTCCAAGCCATAGAGCTTTACCAGCACATCCAGCAGATCGCCACTACCGGTCGATTGAAAGACCAGTCGGCCATCATTGACCAAGCTAAACCGGCGGTCGGGGTAAGCCAGGGCATAGCGTTGAACGACTGCTGTGATTTGGCCGGATTCGGTCGGTGCTTTGCGCAGAAATTTTTTGCGCGCCGGCACATTATAAAAGAGATGCTCAATGTTAATGATCGTGCCGACGGGGCTGCCGGCGCGTTGTTGGGCAACAATCTCGCCCGCTTCGGCGCGGATCTGCGTACCAAAGGCTTCGTCTTTGTGCCGTGTGGTAAGGGTCAACTGGCTGACCGCGGCAATACTATAGAGCGCTTCCCCGCGAAACCCAAAGGTGCGAATCTGGTAGAGTTCCTCGGCGGTATGGATTTTGCTGGTGGCATGGCGCAGCAAAGCCAAGGGTGCTTCGTCGGCGGTCATACCCTCACCATTATCGATCACGCGCAACAGCCGCTGGCCCCCCTCGCGGATCTCAACGCGGATCTCGGTGGCACCGGCATCCAAGCTGTTTTCGAGCAACTCTTTTGCCACATTTGCAGGCCGCTCTACCACCTCGCCAGCGGCAATTTTGGCAGCAATATCGGGCGCTAAAATCTGGATTGTCATAGATATAGTATACCATTGCCAATTGCGTATAGAAAACTGAATCGGGTGAGTAGGCACGCCCTGGAAACGACGCATTCTATCCGCAGGTGCCCTTGCTTTTGATGCCGATTGATTGATGCTGATTGATAGACCCCAGCTGGCAAAACCCCGCTGATTGTACTTTTTTCGCAGGTGTTCTATACTCCAAATAGCGATTCGCCCAGATCCAGTATCGTCTAAATCCACTGGCGTCGAGATACCGGGGCAGAATCAGTCTTGGAAGCAATTTCATGCGCAAGTCGATAATTCCGAATGATGAACCTCCCGATGATCTAAGCCACCTACGGGCGGAATCTTTACGCACAATGGCGCTCTGTACGGGCGCGGTTAGCTATGGTTGGCTTGTGCTACTTTTCTGGCCCATTACAGGCGGATCGGCTCCGCCAAGTGCCTGGATCGGCGCGCTGCTGCTACTCAGTACAGCTATGTTGGCCCTGTTACGAAATCGGCCCACGCAACGCAGTACACGTTGGGTCTTTATTCTAGGCACGTTTGGTGCCACACTTTGTACTATACTAGCGCTACACGACGCGATGGCTATCTACCTATTTATTTTGCCGATTATTTTTGCCAGCGTTTTGCTTAATCGGTGGTCGGTTTTTTTGCTGGCGGCTGTCTCGATTGGGGTCATACCGCCGTTGGCCAGTGAACAAGGTATGCTGGCTTTCGTCTTGCCCATGGCCATTATCGCCTTGGTCACCTTGGCTGCTTGGCTTTCTGCCCATAATTTGTATAGCACCCTAAGCTGGCTCAATAATGCGTATAGCCGTGCCCATCACAATGAATGGCTAGCCCGTGAGCGCCAGGCCGAATTGCAACAGGCGCTCAAAGAATTGCACGAAGCCCGATATCGCACCGAGCGCATGAACTACATGCTAAACCTGGCCCGCGATCAGGCTGAAGAAGCGCGGCGCATCAAGCAGAACTTTGTGCAAACGATCAGTCACGAATTGCGTACCCCCCTCAACTTAGTGGTGGGGTTTACGGAACTGATGGTCCAATCCCCCGAGTATTACGGCGGCCAGTTGCCCCCTGCCTACCTGCGTGATCTGCACATTATTCATCGCAATGCTAGTCATTTGCAAACCTTGGTCAATGATGTGTTGGATCTAGCGCGTATCGAGACGGCTCAGATGAGCTTGCTGCCCGAACTGACCGACCCGGCCGCGTTGACACAGGAAGCGGTTGCGACGGCGCGCAGCTTGGTCGAATCGCGCGGGTTGACCTTGACGATGGAGATCGCACCCGATCTGCCCACCACGGCTTTGGACCCCACGCGCATCCGTCAGGTGCTCTTCAACTTGCTCAATAATGCTGCTCGATTTACCGAACAAGGCGGCGTGACTGTGCGTGTCGCTTGTGCCGATCCGGTGCTCGTCTTTAGCGTTACCGATACCGGGATTGGCATTGCTCCCGCTGATCTGCCCCATATTTTTGATGAATTCTATCAAGTAGATGGAAGCACGCGCCGTCGTCATGGCGGCGCGGGGTTGGGCTTGGCGATCAGTCAACGTTTTGTGCGGCTGCATGGTGGGCAGATCTGGGTAGAAAGCCAACTTGACCAGGGTAGCAGCTTCTATTTTACCCTGCCCCTTAATCCGCGCGACGAACCTGCTACACTCGCTACCGGTCGTGTGTCGGGCCTCTCCCCTTGGCGTTATTTGGATCATGGCAAAAAACCTATTCTCTTGGTGGTGACCGCCAGCACAACCGCGGCCATGTTATTGACCCGATATATCCAAGGCTATCGCATTGTGGTCGCCAACAATTTATTGTTGGCCGCGCAGCTAGCAAGCCAGTCTGTCCCGCAAGCCGTTGTTATTGATACCGCGTGTACGGCCCTGGATCAACCGCGCATGATCGAGCTAGCGCAGCAGTGGGGGGTGTCGCATGTGCCCATGATTGGTTGCGCCTTGCCCGGCGAAGAACCACTACGACAGCGGTTGGCAGTGGATGGGTATTTGATCAAGCCCGTCTTGCGCCAAAGTTTGTGGGATATGTTGCAACAGTTTGGCGATAAAGTGGCAAGTATCCTCGTGGTGGATGATAACCGCGATTTTGTGCGCTTTATTCGTCGAATCCTTACGCATTCGACGCGCCAGTTCCAGGTTGCAACCGCGCACAGTGGTCAAGAAGCATTGGCCATACTGTGCCACCGTCAGCCTGATCTGATCCTGCTTGACTTGATCTTGCCCGATCTAAATGGGATCCAAATTATTGAGATCCTACGCAGCACCCCCGATTGGCAGGAAATTCCCATTGTGATTGTTTCGGCTCAGGATGAAATCGATAACCTGGAAGTGCTACAGGGTGGATTCTTGATCACAAAAGCCAGTGGTCTGCTGCCGGGCCAGCTAGTACAGTGGATTCAACAAGTGGTAGACAACGCAACCGCCAGATCGCAGCCTGTAGACATGTAGCAAGTGAGATCACCGCGCGTGCCAATGCGTAGTACGCTTATATTGTTTCGAGTGTATGCAACGTTTCCAATAAAGTTTGCTCTGTCACCGGTTTTTCGAGAAAGGCCGCGGCCCCGAGCGCAAAGGCTAAACTTTTGGCACTGAGGACTGTGCAGATAATAATCGGGATGTGCTGAGTATCGGGTTGATTGGTGAGCGTTTGTAAGACCTCCCAGCCATCGCGTTCAGGTAGCATCAGGTCGAGGATGATGGCGTGGGGACGAAATTCTTGCGCTAACTGGAGTGCTTCGTTGCTGCTTTGTGTGGGCATAATTTGATAGTGATGCTGTTGTAGATAGCGTCGGAATAGCTCTAGCACATCGGCATTGTCATCCACAACCAGAATCGTGCGCGGTAAGTCGGCGGGTAAGGTAATCTGAAAGCTTTTCACGCCAGACGCATCACTACTAGTTTGAATCTGCGCCTCTTGCATGGCTGCCAACTCGCTCAACATGCTCAAGTGTACATCGCTATCACTCGGCGAAGATGTGGCTATAGTAGCCCTGCCCGAAGAATGAATGCCCTGGCTCTGTAGGAGTAATACACAGCCTTTGTGTTCATCCTCGCCAATGCGGATCGTCCCCTGGGCCAGATGTTCTACCTGGTAGCTTAATAATCCCAATAGCACTTGACGCAAGATGTTGCGATCCATAGAAACTCGCGTGGTCGAACGGTCAAGCGTAACTTCAATGTGGATGCCCTTCTGATCTGCCATCTCGCGAATGATCTCGACTGTGCTCGCGATGACTTCGGCCAGTGAACTGTCGCAGCCCGATGGGTTCAGCCGCGCGGCCTCTTCGCGCAGCAAGGCCAACCGGTCACCCGCTTGCGCCTGCGTATGTTGTTCGGTGTGTGCGGTATTGCGCGGCGTGACAGGGGATTGTCTTTGCATGGAAATGGGCTGCTGGAGATAGCGTTCCCATAGGACACTGATGATCGCTTCAACCGCGGCATCATGTTCGCGATAGTAGTGCCGACGGCTAATCGATAGCTCTTGGGCCACTGCTTGCGGATCCAGGCCATCCGTATAGCGCAAAGTCAACAATCGGTAGCGCCGCCACTCACGCGAAAAGATCGGGACTTGGGGGCCAGGATCAAGTTCTTCAATTACATTGAGCAGAATATCATGTAAGACCCAGGCTTTGTGCTTACGCCGCATCGCTTGGTCCGGAATGAGGATATCGGCGAGCGGATGACTGCGTAAATAGACTAAATCGTACAGATGTTGATAGGCCGTGACAATCTGCTGACCAAATTCTTCTTTTGCCAGAACCATAGTTGGCCTCCGATAACACACTGAGGTGACATGTTGGGATGACAGATTAGGATGGCACAGACTGGCACAAACCCGGCACAATGGGGGTGGGGTACGGACCTATGTGGGCGTATCCTTAAAAGGATGCTTCCCAGTAAAAGACAAGGGAGCAGAGAAGCCGGATTTGTCTAAAAACACACAATAAAAGTATACAATAAAACCGGTAGGTTGGGTATGTGACAAAAAATGCTCTGCGTGACGGAGCAAACTTGTGTGCTGCCTCATTCACAACAGACAACCGCTACACAAAATGCTGGTTAACAAAATGACTGCTGGAGAAAATAACGATGGCCACTAGACACAAAAGCCGTAAAGTTGCTGTGATTGGTTGCGGTGGCATGGGGCGTACACATGCCATCGCGCTGGCCGCCTTGCCCGATATCGCCTTGGTAGGGCTGGCCGACGTGATGCCAGAAAATCTAGCGCGGGCCGGCCAGGAAGCAGGCGTAGACGCCGCGCATTGCTATCTCGATTTTGAAACCATGCTGGAAGAGGAGCACCCTGATTTTGTGGTGATCGCCACCCAAGCGCCGCAACATGCCCCCATCACGATTGCAGCCGCACAACGTGGGATTCATGTATTATGTGAAAAGCCGCTCGCCCTCAATTTGGCAGAAGCCGACACCATGCTGCAAGTCTGTGCGGCGGCGGGTGTCCGATTAGCGGTCAATCATCTGCGTCGCATGACGCCTGCCAGCACCCTGGCACGCAACTTGATTGCCGATGGTGCGATTGGTGAAATTCTCGCTGTTGATATTTATGACAAAGGGGGGCGTCCCGTTGGTAATACATTGATGGAGATGTCAACCCACTATTTTGATGAAGCCCGTTTTTTGCTGGGCAAGCGTATGTTGGCAGATGGGCGGCGCGCCGATGAGTTAGAATGGGTCTATGCCCATCTTTCCACGGGTACAGGTGCCACGGCCCATCCTGCCACGCCCAATGAAATTATGCCGAGCCAAGTTGCAAAGCCGACCGACCGCGACTGTGGGCTCGTGTTAGGCGAACGTGCCACGATTATGCTTGGGTTTGTGGGGGAGGTGCAAGGTGTGGCGCGCCTCCATAACTTGCCCAAAGCCGATGCCAGCTATGACGGCATTGATGTCTTGGGTACAGAAGGAGCGTTGGCAGTACGTGGGGGATTTCTCAAGCAGCTCTACCGGCGGCGCGGCCATACGTTCGCTGCCCATGATCGTTGGGAAGCGGTGCCGATTCCCAATTGTGAAGCTTACTTTGCCCTCACCGACCGCGAAGCTAGCCGCTGGCTTTGCCAACAGATGGCGCGTGAATTGGTCGCTGCGATCGAGGAAGGGCGCGAGCATGTCTCCAGTGGGCGCGATGGGTTGGTCGCCTTGGAATCCCTGATGGCCGTCTATGTTTCGCACCGTCAAGGGGGGCCCGTTACGCTCCCGCTACCAGATCGACGTCACCCATTAACTGTTTGGCAGGAGGAATCAAGATGACACACCAACGACAGCACCGGGCCGCAGTGATCGGTCACACGGGGCACGGTAATTATGGCCATGGTCTCGATATGGCCTTTGTTGGCATACCCGGGATTGAGATCGTCGCCCTTGCGGATGCTGATGAAGCGGGGCGTCAGGCAATGCAAACCCGGCTGGGCGCACCCGCAGCCTACGCCGATTACCGTGAAATGTTCGCACGTGAAAAGCCAAGCTTGGTCGCGATTGGGCCGCGTTGGGTCAGTCAACGCGTGGCAATGGTCGAAGCTGCCGCCGCCGTGGGTGCCCATATTTTTCTAGAAAAACCAATGGCTGCCACGGTAGCCGATGCCGATGCCATGTTGGCCGCCTGTGACCGCGCCGGTGTGAAAATGGCCGTGGCCCATCAAGGGCGGCTGCATCCAACAACGCTATATACCTTGCGGTTGGTAGAGGACGGTGCGATTGGGCAACTGCGCCTGATTCGCGGTTACGGCAAAATGGATCACCGTGGCGGTGGCCAAGATTTGATGATCCTGGGCACACATGTGCTGGATCTGATGCGCCTATTTGGGGGTGATGCGAGCTGGGCCAGCGGCGAGTTGTTGGCTGGTTCAACCTTGGCCGGCGAGGGAGACCTGCGCGCCGGTGATGAAGAGATCGGCCCCATCGCGGGCAACGGTCTGCGCGCGACCTACGGCTTCCAAAACGGCGTGATTGGCCTCTTTGAATCCTTTGCGGGTTTGGGCAAAGGCGAAGACCTTTTTGGCCTTGATCTCGTCGGCGAAACCGGACAACTTTCCTTGCGCGGTGGCTTTGCCAAGCGCCTATTACGCTATCCCCACCCCTATGTGATTCCAGGCGCGCCAGACGATCGCTGGGAAATCGTGCCGGTACCCACCCCCGCGCTGAATGCCGCCACCGATCCATCACTTTCCCCGCAAGCAGAGGGCAACCGACGTCTGGTACTCGATCTGCTGGCCGCGATTGAGGAAGATCGCGCGCCCCTGGGCAGTGGTGAGCGCGCTCGCGCCGCATTGGAGCTAATTCAGGCGGTGGCTGCTGCCCATGCTGCCGGGGGGCGCGTCAGCTTGCCATTGGCACAACGTACCCATCCTTACGAAACATTGATCTGAACATACGCTGAATATAGTTACAGAATATAGGTATATAGGGCTGAAGAAGGAGAACGGGCAGATGGCTACTTTTCGCCACTTGGCAATCCGTACGCAAGATATTGATCGAGCACGCCGTTTCTATGAAGAAGGCATTGGACTACGTTTCCTTGGCTACCGCCCCGCGGGGGATTCAATGGATTTGAGTGACGGTACCATGAACCTGACCCTATTACCCTACCCTGGTCCCGCGCGCACGACCTTGGAAGAAGGCACCGAGTTTATCCACTTGGGATTGCTGGTAGATGATCTAGCCATGGTCTATCAGCGCTTGTTGGCACTCGGTGCGCCCATTGTGCGTGATGATGTCAAGGAACGACGTGTGCATGATACCAGTCAAGTTCCGGTGGGTTCCTTCAAGGTGCTTGACCCTGATGGCAATGTGCTTGACATTAGTGATCAGCCGCAAGAATGGCGTACCTAACCCGCGCGCGCTTATTCGCCGACAACGGTTTCGATTACACGTAGGAAATTGTCGCCCAGAATCTTTTGGATCGCCAGGGGTGTATAGCCACGGCGCAGCAGCGCGGCGGTGACATTGGGGGTTTGGGCGGCAGAATCAAAATCAATAACGGCATCTTCTAAAAACTGAAAATCAGTGCCGATTCCCACATGTTCGATACCGACTAGATTTACCAGATAATCAATTACATCGATCAGGCGTTCTAGATGCACCGTGGGAAAGTGGGCGTCGGCAGCAAGGGCGGACGCGGCGCGCTGTTCGGCCTCAAAACTGATAGATAAAACCCTTAAAAGTCATAGATACGCTCTCGTGTATTACCGGGCTTATTTGGTTGACTTTTAAATGGTTTGTCCATGAGTGGTTCCAGCGCACCCGGTGTTAGGATTTTGCCGATCAGATCCAGCCGTTGTGTGCCATGTAGTGAACCGCTGCCGCCACTGCGTTGGTGTAGGCAATTAATATCGACAAATGTGGATGAGCAGTGGATGCCAATGACGCCACCCCCGTCGGCAATCGCGCGCGCAATTTCATCGCTGAGATTACGCATGATGGGCGAGAAGTGTTTGACGTTGGCATGGGAAGCCACAATCGGCTGCTTGCTTTCCGCCAACACCGCACGGATCGCATCCTCCGAAGCTGCGAGATATCAATGACAATACCCAGCGTATTCATCTCGCACACAATTTGCCATCCCAGGTCGGTCAACCCACCAAGCCGTTGCTCACGATCACAGTCGATCCAATCCAGCGGCGCGGCGTGGACCAAGCCAGAGACGCGCAGCCCTAGCGCATGATAGCTGCGCAACATGGCCAGATCATCGGCAATGAGCAGTGCCTCGGTGTGCAGCAACACCGCGATCTTGCCCCCGCGCGGCAATGTCACGAATTTGTTGAGCAGAGGTCGCTAGTTCTAGATCGTTCGGGTAGCTCTGGCAGAGGCGACGGGTCGCATCAAAACCGCGCAAGATGCGTTGCACCTCGGACGCGCCACGAAAGACGGTGCGCGTGGAGGGGCGTGTATTGGGCTCGACTGTGCTGCGTGCTTTGGGCTCAGGATCTACTGTCACTTCGCCCGGCCCCCCTTCCGAGAGCCAGATACAGTTGACGCCACCTTGCCGTAACTTGGGAATATCAACTTGGCGGCCAGTCAGATCTTCGTACGGGCGTACGTATTCAATCCCTGTCGGTGTAATCTGGCGTTCTAGGTGCAGATGGGCCAGCATGACCAAGGCTGATTGATGAATTTGGGTAGCTTGCGCTGATTGAGTGGCTGGGTAAGAAAGGGTTTGTACGTCGGGCTGTGACATAGCGCCTCCTAACGATTTATCTGCTCCAGGTCATTCGTTATTTTGCACGCTGAAAATGTGTGAATAGTTTGTCGATTAGCTCTTGAGGCCCGTTAGCGCGATACCGCGGATAAAGTATTTTTGTGTAAATAGAAACGCAATGATGATCGGCATAACTGAGACGACGGAAATGGCCATCATGAGATGAAATTGTGTTTCGTATTGGGTACGAAACCAGCGAATACCTACGGCCAGCGTCAAATTGTTGGGCGTCGAGAGAAAGATAAAGGGTTCAAAAAAGTCATTCCAGGCATCAATAAAGGTAAAGACAGCCACCGTGGCAATGGCCGGTTTGCTCAGGGGCAGTAGGAGGCGCCACAGAATATCCCAGGTATTGGCACCATCAATCTCGGCGGCTTCATCTAACTCACGTGGCAGGGTCATCAAGAACTGACGAATCAGGAAGACAGCAAAGGCTGTGCTAAAGAAGTTGGGTGCGATGAGAGGCCAAAAGGTATCAAGCCAATGCCAATCGCGGAACATGAGAAAGCGCGGAATAATCGTTACATGGCCGGGCAGCATGAGGCTTGAAAGCAGCAGGATAAAGAGCATTCGGCTGCCCGGAAAGGCAAACCGTGCAAAGCCATAGGCGACAATCAGGCTGCTCAATGTGCGCAGCACAACACTCGACGCCGTGATCACGGTTGAGTTCCAGATCCAAGCCCAGACCGGCCCAATGTCAAAAATTTGGTTATAATTATCCCAAGCAATCGGGTCTGGAATCCATTGTGGGGGATCCAGATAGATATTTTGTGGAATCTTGAGCGAGGTGCTGATCATCCAAAAAAAAGGAAAGGCGTAGATCAGACTCCCCACAATTAACAAAGCCAGAATGAGCAAGCGCCACCCAAGTGTACGGCTCCGTTCAGCTTCATTGCCAGTTGTGTCAACGGTCACAGTTACCTCATATTTCCAAATATTTCCGAGTGCAGTATGGGTGAAGTACTAACGTTTCTTCTGTAGCCTATTTTCTGTGGCCTATTTGGTCTGTTCGCCTTCGTAATAGACCCAACGCGAAGCTAGCCAGAATTGAAGTGCTGTAAAGATCATAATAATCAGAAAGAGTACCCAAGCAATAGCCGAGGCGTAGCCCATACGAAAGAAGCGGAAGGCATTGTAGTAAATATGCAATAGAACAAACAGGGTGGCGTATCCTGGCCCGCCTTCGGTGGCAACTAGCGCTGCTGTAAAGACTTGAAAGCTACCAATGATGCCCAACACCAATGTCAGGAAAATCGAAGGCGTCATCATGGGCAAGGTCACATAGCGCACCCGCTGGAGCGCATTGGCACCATCGATCTCGGCTGCATCATAGAGCTGCTGAGGAACGCCCTGTAGGCCAGCTAGATAGATCAACATGGTGGTACCAATGTTCCAGAAGCTCATGAGCACCAAGCCTGGCAGCGCCCAGGTTGTCGAGCCAAACCAGTTGGGGCCTGCAATGCCAACCGTGGCCAATGCTCGATTGAGCAGACCGGTTGGGTGCAGAATCCACACCCAAAGCACGACTGTCGCTACACCACTAGTGACCGAAGGTAGATAAAAAAGTGTGCGAAACAAAGGCATAAAGCGTACACGCTGGTTGAGCAACAGGGCGACTATAAAGGCCAGGAACATCATGCCGGGTACATGGACCGCGGTGTAGGCAATCGTATTCCGGATGCTGTAGAGAAATGCATCATCATCTGTAAACATGCGCACGTAGTTGGCCCAGCCAATATAGCGCGGCGTGCCAATGCCCTTCCAATCCATAAAGCTTAATTGAATCGACCAGATAAAGGGATAGGCAATGAAGATCAAGAAGCCGATCAGCCATGGGGCAACATAAAGTAGCCCATACCATTCGCGGCGGCGTACGCGCTGCCAACGGAAGCGCCACCATTGTCGTTGGGGACGTAATTCAATCTTTCCTGCAAAGTTATTCATACGGTAGCCATTTGGGGTGTTACTAGACTTTCTTGTCAGACAGGGTGCGCTTGGAAATATAACCAGAGCGCCGGGGGACAAGATGATAGTTATAGGTCATCTTGTCTCCCAGTCAACAGAGCACCAACCGCGCGTGAATCGAGATCGCGGCTAGGCTTGAATATTCGCTAGCACCTTGTTGCACTCGGTTACCATACCTTCGATGGTCGCATCGATATCGCGCTCACCGATCAACCCTAGCTCAAATTCCTTGTTGGCGACCCCATACCATTCCAACCAGTTTGGGAAATAGAAAGGGCCGACCTCTTGTCCCAATTCATCGAGGACGATCTGCATGCTTGCTGGTGGCGCCGATAGATACGTGTTGCTCTCTTGAATGGTCCGTACTGTAGGCGTAGAGCCGCGATCCTGTGCAATGATCGTTTGTACTTCGTCACTGGCTAAAAAGACAACGAATTTTGTGGCTTCTTCCAGCACCTGACGTTCACGCGCATTGCTGGTAACAACATGGGGTTGGTCGTTCCACAACCCACCACCCTTGCCGGTGAGCGGTGCCTTGGGCGTTGGCATAATGTCCCACTCGAAGCGATCGCCCACTTGAGCCTGAAGCGAGCCAATCGCACCTGCATTGACCCGGTTCATAGCCACCTTGCCCGTCGCAAAGAGATTGGAAATACCGGCGGTCAATAAGCCTTCTACTTCTGACGGTGGCGGCGACACTTTATGCAATTGGACACTCTCAATACTCCAACGAATGGCTTGAGCAAAGCCCGGCTCATCCCAATTGGTCTTGGTAAGATCTTCGGTCACCCAGTGGATATCGCTGTTGCTCAAGCCAGCCGACCCATATTGGTGAAACATATCAACTCGCGTCCAGAGGCCATAGGTTTCCGGTGCATTGGTCAACTGTTTGGCCACATCCAACACCATATCCCAGTCCCACGTGTCCTCGGGCAGTGGCACACCTTTTTCCTCAAACATACTCTTATTATAGACCCATACCGCGGGTGTCAATTGGAAAGGTACGGCGTAGACTTTGTTTTCTTGTTTGAAGATGTGTACAACGCCAGGATTCCATTTGCTCTGGTCAACCGCCATCGAATCCAGGGTCGCCGAGATGTCCATGATCAAGCCTTCTTTGATGAACTCTAACCCTAGCACGCCTTCAAAGAGAATGGCATCAGCAACCGTCCCACCCGAGAATTGGATCAAGAGCCGGTCAAAATAGTCGCCACCGATGGGCTCCAAAATGACCTTGGTATCAGGATTTTGTTCAGCAAACATGGCTAACGCGGCATCCAGGGTGGCCCCACGCGCCCCTTCGACCCAGTCTGTGGCAAAGCGTAACTCTTTGGCTGCCGCGTCTGGGGCTGCTTCGCTTCCTTCGGCCGCGGGGGCAACTGCTTGGGGTGGCGTACAGGCGGCCAACATGGCACCGGTCGCGCCGATACCCATCATGCGTAAAAGTTCACGCCGGCTCAATTGCAGGTGACTTTGTCTTGGATGATTCATTACCCTCTCCTCCTTGTGCTGTCTACTTCTTTTGTATACGTGTTGCTTCGATCTCACCACCGGTTATGGGAACAGTTATGAGAAAATAACAGGCTTACCGAAAAACTTGTGATACGAAAATAGCATAGATTTGGGTGACTAGGATTGAGTGTGCTCATTCTACCCGATGTCTTGCGCGCTGTCGCACACGCCGCGGCCATTTTGTGCCATTTTGTGCCATTTTGTGCCATTTTGTGCCATATGGGTTGACACCTAATGCATAACAGTAGGAAATATAGGGGAAATATAGATGGCGATACAGCTTGATAGTGCTATCCTTTTAACGCCCTAATCGTTGGTCTTCTGCCTGTAGCCACTCTGGGTAGGGGCGCGGGGTTGGCGTAGGGGGCGCTAAACCCGCTTCCTGCCGCCAGCGCAAAAGCGGATGATCGCGCTGTGCTTGGGGCAGATCCACCGGATGCCCATAGGCCGCCGACTCGAAGATGCCCATCATGATTTCCATGACATGCCGCCCCTGTATACCACTGCAAATATGTTCCCGCCCCTGATCCAACGCCTGCACATACTCTTCAACAAAGCCGTAATCATCCGCGGCTGATTCCAATGGCGACTGGAAGGTAGTCTGATTTTGCCGGTGGTGATAGGCTGCTGGTAGCCGAAACTCCAGGGGCTGCCAGATGCTCTGTTCATCATCGGGTGTATAGCTTGGCACAGGTAACCACCAGGGTCCCCGCTGATGGCTATGTAGCAAGCGACCTGTGGCCCCCAAAATCTCAATGTTCATCGCTGGCGAATCAATGGCTGGAAACCGATGCTGGCGTAACGTGGCCGTTAGGTTGCCGGCAAATTGCAAGGTGGCGGTGATATGTTCGCCCATGATCGGCCCCATGCCAGAGGGCGCTAGGATCACATCGGCAGGTGTGGCTGGTCGGCCATCAACCAAAGCAATCGCCGAGACGCGCCGACAAGGTCCTGTAAACTCTAGCAAACTATTGATCAAATGGGTACCAATATTCATCAGACCATAGCCGCCATAGTAGCCTTTCCCACTGGCCGTTAGATAGTGTGGCTGGCCAATCTGTCCAGCGCGCAGCGCGTGGGCCAACGTCTGGATCGAGACCCCCGCCCGCGATTGATGATGGACCGCGGTGCGCAGTCCTTTGGCCTGGGCTTTTGCCAGCAGGATATCTGCTTCTGCCAGCGTCGTGCACAAAGGTTTCTCCACTTCTAGATTGACCCCGTGTTCGAGCACACGCATACAGAGCTCATAATGAAATTCAGTGGCTGTGGGAATGGCAACAATATCGGGGCGACTCTGTTCGATCATCTGATCGAGATCGGTAAAATGCGCATCGACCCCTAACTCAGCACCGAGTTGTGCTAAGCGCTCCGGGACTAGATCGCACAGGCCGACGATTTGGGCGCGTGGATGTGCGTGGTAGGCTCTAGCCGCCGCCGCACCCCGTGCCCGACAGCCGAGAATCGCAATGCGATAGGGTTGCATAACCTACTCTTTCTACAAGCTGCTCTGATAACTCTGATAAATAGGAAATGGAAAGATGATCAAGCTTGCTCTATATCTTACAGGATAGCGCGCGTGCTGTCGCACTATTTATGTCATGATTGTGCCATACTGTGCCATTTTGCTTGTCTGTGAGTCCTCCGCGGTTGACGAGGGAAGGCAGTTTAGTCTAGATTATGCGCCTCTTTCCATCGAGATACATTGGATGCGCGCGATGGTGTGGTAGGATATAGGCTGGGCTATGTGTGTCACCCGCGGCTATCTACACCCGACTGTTCAACAATCTGTAGAATCGTCAAGCCAAGGTATAAGGCAAAGCCGCCAGACAAAATTAACTGTGAAAATAACCGTGAAATGTAAACGTGAAATCAATATGAAATTCTTTTCAACAATTCCTCAGCAATTTACTAGTGGATTGATCGCAGCGCTGATTGTTTTGCTATCGCTGGGTTCATTGGCTTTGGGGCAAGCGCAACTGGTAGGAACGGTCGATCGCAATGCGAATCTGCGCGCGGGGCCAGGCACAACTTATGCCATTGTTGGCCGCGCCGCTCAAGGTCAATCTGTCACCATTGTTGATACGAATACGACGGGCGACTGGTATCGACTCGCGGATGAACAATGGATCGCCGCCTTTTTAGTCAATGTCGTCAATGCTGCGCCTGCGCCCGTCACCACACGCGTTTTGCTGCCGAGCAATCAACCAGCCATAGGGGCAACGCCATTGGCAGAAACTTCAACAGCAACGGCCAGCCGGGCCGCCAATCTGCGCGGCGGGCCAGGCACAAGCTATGCGGTGGTGGGTACTGTCAGCACGGGGCAAGCGCTTACCTTGTCGGGCCACAACGCCAATGGCTCCTGGTATCAGCTGGCGGACGGTGCCTGGATTGCGGCCTTTTTGGTAAATGATGTGTCGTCCGCGTTCTCACCTGCACCTTCATCTGTGCCAGCCATCGCAACGCCCGTGCCTGTCCGTATACAGACCACACCTGTGCCGACCGCGCCACCCGTTCGCAACGGCAATGACTTTGTGCTGGTACAAAAGCGACTGTGGGATCCCTATGAAAATGGTGGTTCATTGGACGGGCCTTCGGTGCATTGTGGCTATAGCCGCCGGCTGGTGGTCAATGTGCTGGATGCCAATGGTAATCGTTTGAATGGCGTCGCGGTACAAGTCCAATATGGCGCGCGTGAGATAGAGGTTACAGGTGCCCAGGGGCGTGGGGATGGTGTGGCTGAATTTGTCCTCGGGGGCGGTCAAGATGTGAAGATCATTCGGGATACAGATGGCAGCGCGGCGGCCAGCGATCTGGCAACTGGGCTTTCGACCAATCCACAAGCCATCCCCTTTGACCTGCTGATCAGTGGCCGCTACTGTCAGGACGCGGCGACTTGTCGCAATTTTGCCGAAACCAACAGTTGTAACGGCCATTTCAGTTGGACGGTGACCTTTCAACGTGCCGGGAACTAAATTGCCATAGCCACAACCTTGGCGGCAAGGCGCTGTAACGCAACGTGGGCGTCTGGTGGAGCGAGGATCTGTCGGGCAAGCCAACTGGGATGATAGTGGCCTGAGCGCGCAACAGATCATCGACCACCACAATACTGTGCTCGGCAATTGGTTTGCCACGGTAACACCGACAGCAGAGATGCAGTTCTAAAGCGTAGCCCCGCAGATGCCAAACATCTGCGGGGCTACGAGCTTACCGCAAGCGGGGTGGCAATTTGGGTAGGGCGCGACTGGGGCGTGTCGAAACATCGGGTTTGATAATGGGCTGTTCGGCCAACAAGCGCATAATTTCTTCGATGGCGCGGCCCAACTGTGGATCGCGCCCGTTACGGTAATCTTGCGGGGTGACATCCACCTCAATATCGGGTTCGGTACCATAATTTTCCAGATTCCACCCGACATCTTGAAACCAAAAACTATATTCAGGCTGGGTGGTCACTGTGCCATCGACCAGGGTATGATGGGGCGAGATACCCACAACGCCACCCCACGTGCGTTTGCCGATCAGTGGCCCTAGTTTCATCAATTTAAAGCTGTGACAGAAGATGTCGCCATCGCTGCCCGCATGTTCATTGGTGATCGCCACCAACGGGCCCGCTACCGAATCCGCCGGATAGGAAGACAAGCCGCCCCAGCGCGATAGATCATAGCCGAGCCGCCGCCGTGCCAGCTTTTCCAATAGCAATTGGCTGACATTGCCCCCGGCGTTGTAGCGCACATCTACAATCAAGGCATCGCGCTCGGTTTCGGCCAGGTAGCCACGGTGAAATTCGGCATAGCCAGAGACCCCCATATCGGGAATATGAATATAGCCCACGCGTCCGTTGGTTGCCTCGTGCACACGCCGGCGATTGGCTTCGATCCAGCCGCGATAGCGCGCCGGCATTTCATTCTGGATGGTCGATACCACCATGGAACGCAAGTGTTGTTTTTCGGTGGCTGCGCCTTTGCCAATCTCGGCGTGGCGGTCGTCGGGCGCGGGCGTTTCTGCTGCGGGTATGCTGGTCTCGCCTGTGGGCGTTTCTGCTTCGACAGGCCGCGGTGCCAGGGTGAGAAGTACCTCTTGTCCCGCCTGATTGACAAGTAACTGGGCCGGACTCGTTTCGGCATCTAAGCGCTGCCCGTTGATTGCCAGGAGCAGATCGCCCGGACGAATATCGATGCCGGGGGCTGCCAGCGGTGAATTGCTCTGGGCATCCCACGGATCGCCGATTACCAAGTTGCCAATGCGATAACCATTTGTTGTAGCATCCCAGGTGAAGGATGTGCCCAAGAAACCCTGATTGTAATAGGGGCGCGGGCGATAGTCGCCGCCATATTCATAGGCATGACTGGTGCCAAGTTCCCCTTGCATTTCCCACATGAGATCGCTAAATTCGCTGCGCGTGCTTACCCGTTCAATGATCGGAAAATAACGTTGGTAGATCATCTGCCAATCCACTTCGGACATATCTTCGGTCCAAAAGTGATCGCGTTGCAAGCGCCATGCTTCGCGGAACATCTGCTCCCATTCACTCTGCGGATCGATGGAGACTTTCACACGGTGCAAATCGATCCAGCCGGTGCGGCGATAGGAGCCAATTTCACTCAGCGGCTTTTCTCCAGCTGTGATCACGCGCAGGCGACGGTGACTGGCATAGAGCAGCTTTTTGCGATTTCCCGAGAGCTGAAACCACGCCACATCTTCGGCCAGGGTTTCATTTTTATATTCTTTGAAGTTATACGAGCGCAGCGTACCCGCCACAAACTCGTCTTCATCCTCTTCTGCGCCGTTGTCCAACGTGCCATGAATGGGCAAAACCGTAAAAATCGCCTTATTGGGAATACCGGCAATTTGCCCATAGCGCCCATCGGGCACGGGGAAAGGCAAAATTCGGCGCTCAATGCCCTCGAGATCAATGTGCAGCGGCTTGATCTTGTCGTGTGCGCCCTCACCTTTGGCCGCGTGCCCTTCTTTTTTGGCTTTTTCTTTGTCGCTGGCGTCTGCTTTATCGCTCGCGCGCGGCTTGGTCGAATCCTGGGGCGCTTCGCTCTGCGTGGCTGAACGTTGCCACCCTTGTTGGTGCTGATGGACAAAATGCTTGTGATCAATCTCCCCTTCGTCGATCACATCATCGCCCTCTTCATCACCAATCAGATCATCAATTTCCTCGTCGTCGGCCGCGCTGCCGGCATCTGTCTCTTCATCGTCGCTGTGATCATCGGCGCTCTCTTCCTCCTCGTCATCCAACTCGGGTTGCGGAATAAATGGGTTGGGCAATTCTGTGCGCAGCGTAAGCAGATAGGGACGCATTCCCCACGGAAAGCCTAATTCAAAGTGCAATCCATCATAGACCGGGTTGAATTCCCGATAGCTGAGAAAATAGAGATAGTTGCCACCTGGGTCAAAGGCCGGGTTCACATCGTGTAATACGGGGCGTGTCACGGTGTGAATTTTGCCTTGGCGCGCACTTTCCTCTTCGGCGGTGGGGTCGGCCAGTTGATAGAGCCGAATCGCAGTTGTCTTGTCGGTGGTGCCATAGCCATAGGCCAGCCAGCGGCCATCGGGCGACCAATCGAAACCGGCAATCGGGCGGTGCAGACAGCGATCGACAACGGTCAACTCACTTGTATCCAGGTTGACCAAAAGCAGTTCATGGCGATGGTTGGTAATTGCCAGCAGATCTTGAGTTGGCGATAGTTTGATGGTGACGGCGCGCCCAATGTCGAGATTGTCCAAGCGGCGGACTGTGCCCTGCGGGTCCAGGGGATGAATCTCGATCACCTCTTCGCCCGGCTCATCGCTGAGCAAGATCAGGTTTTCCTTGTCATTGGTCCACTCGGGAAGCCGATAGCGAACCCCAGCGCGTTTGCCATATTGCAGCACCGGCCCTTCATGATTAAAAAAGATAAAGGCTTTGCCGCGCGTGGTCAACGCAAGTGCCTTGCCCGATCCATCTAGCCGTACATTATCCCAATAGCGCATAGGGTCAACAAAGCGCCGATTGCGCTGGACACGTGGGCTAAAGAAGGCGATCTCTACCTTCTGCTCACGATCCGCTGCCACATCATAGACGTAGAGTGTGCCACCTACATGATAAATAATCGAGACGCCATCGGTCGTTGGATTGCGCACATAAAAATCTTCATGGTCTGTATGGCGCCGCAATTCCGTACCATCGGTCAGCGCACTATACAGATTGCCAATGCCCTCATGATCGCTAATAAAGAAAACCCGATCCTGGGGCGCGGCTCCGGCGCGGGCGCTGCTGAGCCACATGGGCGAGGCTATATTTCCCTGCATGGCATCCAAAAAACGGGCGAATTCGCCATCGCCTTGGGTGTCGATCCACAAGTGGCCTGCCGTACCACCGCGATAGCGCTTCCAATAGGCCGGATCTTGGGTATGCCGCCCGATCACCACCTGATTCTGTGGGCCAAAGGTCACTGCGCGGGCCGGGCCGTAGGACAGTGGGGCAACAATGCCGTTTAAACTGTCATAGGCAATCGTAAAGAGACCATATTCACTTTGCGCAATCTGACCATAGTTGCTGGCAAAGATGATCTGCTGGCCGTCTGGCGTCCATCCTACAACCCGACACTGGGTGTTGAGATAGGTCAGGCGACGGGCGCGACCTCCTTCGGCGGGCATCACATACACCTCGGTGACGCCTTCTTCGCGGCCCACAAAGGCCAGCCATTCGCCATTGGGCGAAAGTACGGGATAGGTCACTTCGCCTAAATTGCTGGTCAATCGGCGTGCCGTGCCTCCCTGGCGCGCGACCTGCCAGAGATCGTCTTCAGAAACAAAAACAATGGTATCCCGATGAATCGTTGGAAATCGATAATAACCTTCTGCCACTACTTTTTTATCCTCAATGTCACTGGATAGGCCGACGGTAAACAAGGCGATAGGTAAATAGGCCGATAGATAGTTCCAACTACGGCGTGGCCTGCTGGTCACCTATCTGCCTATCTGCCTATTTGCTGCTACTTATCTACCCATCTACCTCATGGTATGCGTATTCGTCATTTTTTCTGTTAACAGTATAGCCAGAATCGTGTAAAAGTGATAAAAATCACCAGCATGGCAGGCTATACGCGCATTGGTTACCATCCTACCAGAAAAACGCGCCAAACTTGGGGATGTAGCCGACAGAAATTCTTTTCCAGCGATTCATCCAACAGGGGTTGGTTTTCTCCTGATCTGGGCATTTTTCAGAACCCATCGTTTGATTGTACAATGGGGCGTCACGAAGATTTTGAGCTGATAGATTTTGCGTTGATTTTGCTGTCTCAGGACTTACGCAATTACTCCTGGGCACCCAGAGGGTTCCCGCAGCATCCTGCTGGCTGCCGCCAGGATGGCGGTGCTCCCGGCTGCGTAAGTCCTGTGTCTGACGTAGCTTCGTTGCATTCACTGCATTCGAGCTAATTTCTTTGTGTTTACTTCAACTTACTGCCTGTAAACCATACTGAAACATGCCCAAAAAAATCAGTGTTGTTGGTCTCTCGGCTGCAACCGAGCCAAAACTTGTACGCATCTCTTTATTGGGTCCAATTCGCATTGAGACTGCCAAGGGACTCATTCACCTGCCGCGCCGCAAAGTGGAATCGCTGCTGGCCTATCTGCTGTTGCATCCAGAACAACAGACGCGCGACCACCTGGCTACGCTCTTCTGGGGGGATAGCCCAGAGGACAAGGCGCGCCATTCGCTGCGCACGGCCCTCGCTACGCTGCGCCAGCACATTGACGAGGGGCTGCTACTCACCGATCGCGAGCATGTCCAACTCAATCCCGATTTTCGGGTGTGGGTGGATCTGCGCGAACTGCTGGCTTTGCGTCGGCGGGTGGACGATCCCGATCTGGTGACGCCGGGGCGTTTGCCGGCCTTGTTGGCGCTGTGGCAGGGCGACCTGTTGAGTGGTTCCTACGAGGATTGGATGATTGCCGAGCGTGAACATGTCCAGGCCCGGCTGCTTCACACCCTGCTGGATCTGACGCAGGCGTTGCGCGCACACAGCGAATATACACTGGCGATTGCAGTAGCGCACAAGGTGCTGACCTTCGACCCGGCCAATGAATCTGCCCACCAACATTTGATGTTTTGTTACATGGCCGCGGGGGAGCGATCGGCGGCGCTGCGCCAGTATGAGTTGTGCGAACAGGCGCTGCTCGACGACCTCGATGTGCCGCCCATGGCCGAGACCACCGCGCTCTATCTGTGGATCAAGCAGCAGGCCGGCGAAGCGTCATCCGCCGCCGCTAGAATTACCAATCTGCCCATTCCGCTCACCAGTTTTGTCGGGCGTACCCAGCAGATGACGGCGGTCAAGCGGCTGCTGCACCCGGCGACCCACGAAACGCGCCTGCTAACCCTGACGGGTGCCGGTGGCAGTGGCAAGACCCGGCTGGCTATCCAAGTGGCAACCGATCTGATCGACCGCTTTGCCCACGGCGTGTGGTGGGTAGAGCTGGCCGCGCTGAGTGATGGCGATCTGGTTGTCCATGCTGTTGCCAAAGCACTGGGCGTTATGGAACGCTCCAACGAGCCTTGTCGGCAAAGCGTGATCAATTTTCTGCAGGATAAACAACTGCTCCTGGTGTTCGACAATTGCGAGCATTTGATCGAGCCCGCGGCCCAACTTGCTGCAGTATTGTTGAGTTGCTGTCCCCAGCTACAAATCCTAACCACCAGCCGCGAAGCATTGAATGTGGCTGGCGAACTGCTCTGGCAGGTGCCAACCTTTACGACACCCGATCCCGCGAAATTATCGTTGGTCAATTTGTTGCTGCAATTTGAGAGTCTGCAACTCTTTGTTGCGCGGGCGGCGACGGTGCAACCCGATTTTGTGCTGACGCTCGCCAATGCTCAGGCCGTGGCGGAGATTTGCCACCGGCTCGACGGCATTCCGCTGGCGCTGGAGTTGGCTGCTGCTCGCATTAAGATCTTATCGGCGGAGCAAATTGCGGCCTATTTGCAAAACGCACTTGGCGCGCGCTTCGACTTGTTGACCCAGGGTAGCCGCACCGTGCTGCCACGCCACCAAACCCTGCGTGCCACCATCGATTGGAGCTATAATCTCCTGGATGAGGCCGAACGCGCGTTGTTTCGCCAAATGGCGATTTTTGCCGGCAGTTTCACATTGGAAGCCCTTGAACAGGTTACCGGTTCAGGCGCAAATGGCATACCGCGCGCTCCCCTGAATCTACTCGATCTGCTCACCCAATTGGTTGACAAATCGCTAGTGATGGTCGAGTCCACGGCTAGCCAACGGCGGTATCGCCTCTTGGAAACGTTGCGCGAATATGCCCTAGAACAGTTGACCATGACGGCTGAATTAGCCGGTTTGCAACAGCGTCACGCCGCGTTTTTCCTGGGGCTAGCCGAGCAGGCTGCGCCCCAATTGATGAGCATCCACCAGCACACCTGGCTGATGCGCTTAGATGCCGAACATGCCAATCTGCGCGGGGCATTGAGTTATTTGATCGCAACCGCCGATGGCGAACGCGCGCTGCGGCTGGCCACGGCCATTACGCGCTTCTGGGAAGTGCGTGGCTACGTGAGCGAGGGGCGCGAATGGTTGCACAAAGCGCTGGCCCAACGCAGGACGGCGGCCATCAATACACAGGCCAAGGCCTTGAATGCGGGTGGCTATCTTGCTCTGCGCCAAAGTGATTTTGTCCAAGCAGAAGTGCTGGTTGTCGAGAGCTTATCGCTCTTTGAACAGTGTGAAGAGGAAATGGGCATCGCCGAGGCATTACAAAACCTTGCCACCGCACATATAAATCAAGGCGAGTACCCGATCGCGCAGCAGCGTCTGGAGCACAGTCTTACGCTGTGTCGGTCGCTCAAGTACAATTATGGCGCTGCCCGTGCGCTTAATTTGCTGGGCAACCTGGCCATAGACCAAGATCGATACACGGCTGCCCGTGACTATTATCAGGAGAGCCTACACCACTATCAATCCAGTGGTGATCAAGTCAGTATCGCCACTGGATTCTTTAACCTGGGAAATACCGCGCGCGAATTGGGCGATAGCAGCGCTGCCCGCACCAATTATGAAGCCTGCCTCGCCATCAGTCGTGCCTTGGGCCACAAAGGATTGACGGGGGTTGCCCTCCGTAATCTGGGCGTAGTGGCCTATGATCAAGCCGCCTATGTCCAAGCGCGCGGCTATGCAGAAGAGTCCCTGCCCATTTTGCGGGGGCTTGGCGACAAGGTCAATAGTGGGTTTACCCTTCTTGTGCTCGGTGATGTCGCACGCAAGCTGGGCGAAAGCAGCGTAGCCTTGGCCTACTATTGCCAAACTTTGCAGCTCCTACACGCAGTGGGACATAAATGGGGCATGTTTTATACGCTAGAAGCAATCGCCAGCCTCTTTACCGAAGTAGGGATAGAGCCAGCATCTGCGGTGCGGCTGTTGGCCGCTGCTCATAGCCTCCGTCAAGCTACCAGCACTGCCGTACCACTTGTTGAACAGGCCGCGTATGCGCAGCGCTTGGACGATCTGCGTCACCAAGTGGGGGAGGCGACCTTTGCCACGCTGTGGGATGAGGGACAAATCGCGCCGCTTGCCGATATTGTTGAAGCCGCCACTACGCTTTCCGCACCATGATGTAAATCTCCGTTGCGCCGCCCCCCATCCACATAACCTTTGCTTGCCAACCACATACATCATCTCGATCCCGGAATCTGTAGATTCCGGGATTTTTGTCCCCGCACGCGATGACAGGGTGCTGTGACGGTACTGTGACATTGTTGTGACGCTCGCCGTGTATCCTGTGGATCGCTTTAGGAACAAAACGCTCTTTTACATCGCGTAGAGGAGCGCACTCTAGAAAGAAACAAGGGTATGACAAGCAAGTTACAACAGTGGATCGCTGGACAGGCCCGACCGGATCAAAGCTCGGTTACTGTGCGCCCAATTCGGCCCAGC
>Ga0105048_10003999_pt1 | contig 24138 bp, 17 predicted proteins | sample MAT05_FD_78382 | JGI IMG/M metagenome (GOLD analysis project Ga0105048, IMG submission 78382) | Freshwater microbial communities from Lake Fryxell liftoff mats and glacier meltwater in Antarctica - MAT-05 | ecosystem: Environmental > Aquatic > Freshwater > Ice > Liftoff microbial mat | place... | reverse complement strand
TAGCGCGCTCTGCGACTCAGAACACCCCTCCGTGGCTCACTTGCACCTCCAAGCGAGCCAATGAGCGCGCTCTGCGACTCAGAACACCCCTCCGTGGCTCACTTTGCGGACGCGCGCTCGCCCTGTGTCGCTCCATCCGATGCGTCGCCTCGCGCGCTCCACCTCGCGAACGCATCGATTGCCTGCGCGAACGCGAGATTCCCGACCACCGTGCACAGCGTCCCGAATGCCAGCAGGACCAGCGCGGAGATCGTTCCGAGTCCGCCGAGCTCCTGTCTGGCGCTGGCGCTCACGATCAGCGCATAGCTCAGACCGAGGGCGAGCGCGGCTAGCGAGAGCAGACGCAGCAGCGTTGCCGCGAATCGCAGCCAGACGTGCCGGTCGCCCCCTTCTCTTGCTCTTCCATCACGCTGAGCGGTAGCACGAGCCATGCCTGCGGAGCGACCGTTCGCGCCCGATGATCGCCGGGCAAAGTACGCCGTGCATCGGCTGCGCTGGTTGCATGCAACGAGCTTCACCCCGAATCGCGCGGCAAGGGCGGAGGCTGCGACAGCCGTCTTCGGAGCCGCAGACCTTTATATGAAGGCCCAGCCCTCGCCTCGGTAGGTGCGCTCGCGACCGACCACGGCGCCACCCTGAATCAACAGCACTTCGTTGAAGCGCTCCATCAGCTCACCCGCTTTCGCGTGCCGAAAAATAACCGGCGCGCCGATGCTGACCTGGCGAGCTCCGGTCAGTGGCGTCTGCACTTCACCGGCGCCCTCTCTCGGGATCAACGCGAGACCCTCGGGCAGCCACGGTCGAGGCAGCTTGTCCGGCCCGGCGCTGCCGGACGCCACATAGCCGCCTCCGAGACAGGTGCATAGCTCCGGCGACGGCTTGCGTGTCACCTCCAGCGCAAAAAACGCTGCCGGCTCGAGCCCTTTCACGAACGGGCTGGAGAACGCGTCGAACAAGAGCGGCTTGTAGAAGCCGGAGCCGGTCGTCACCTCGGTCACGCCGTTGTCGGGTCCTGTCAGATCGAGAGAGCCGGTGCCGCCCCCGTTCACGAACGCCAGATCACAGCCGATGGCCGAAAGATCGCGGGCGATCCGGCTGCGGCGCTTCGTGATTTCGGCCATCGATGCAATGCGCACCAGACGCTTACCGAGCTTCATCAGCAGGGTGTCGAAGCTGCTCTGGTCTCCCAGACCGGCCACCTGCGCCTCGTAGCCGAGCACGCCGTGAACGCGCAGCATCGGCAACGCTCGCACGTGTTTCGCGAACGCCACCACGGTTTCACAATCATGGAGCGGCGAGCGACGCACACCGATGTGCACGAGGCCGCCCAGCGGTCGCAAGCTCATGTCGACACAAAGCACCGCCAGCAGCTCGACGCCGTACTTCTTTGCCACCTGCGACATGCGCGACGCCGTTATCTCCGAATCGACCGCGACGCTCACGATCACGCCGCGCGCGCGTAGCGCTGCGACAATCTCCAGATCGTGCTCGGAGAAGATCGGATACGCGATCAGCAGATCGTCGAAGCCGCGCGACGCGAGTTGGTGCGCCTCGCTCGCCGAGTAGCACATCAAGCCGCGCAGCCTGCCCTGCCCTCGGTCCAAGAGACGCCGTATCAGCGCAGGCACGCGGATCGACTTCGTCGCGACGCGTAGCGGTACAGCCATCGGCATCGCACTCAGGTGGCGCGCCAAGTTGCCGTCGAAGGCGTCCAGATCGACGATCGCACACGGCAACGGGACGCCAGCGAGCGCCGCTCGAAAATCGGCATAGGAAAGCGCCATACAGGTCGAGAGTCGATCCAAACCGGCTCGCGAAGCAACTCCTTGCGGAGCCAAACCGATCGACCCGCAACGTCTTCTCGTGGTCTGATCGGATCGTGCCTCGTCCCCCGCCCTGGTTGTTGGCCGTCGCCGTGGCTGGGCTCGTGATACAGGGGGGCTGCTCCGACGACGAGACGTGCACGAAAGACTGCACGCCCGCGACTGTCGTTCGCATGGACTTCGCGGATACCGGCGATTTTTTCGCATCACCGTTTCCGAGCGACGCGCGCCGAGACGCATCGGGCAAGCCGATCGTCGACGGTTTTCCCAATCCCCAGGCAGTGTTCCTCGTCGATCGGGTGCTCGACGTGATTCGCGCAGACGCGAAGGGCTTCGGTGTCTCGTCGGGTGTTTTCTTCGCGACAACAGGGCCACTCGACTCGGCGACATTGCCGAGCCTTCATGACAGCGTGGAGAGCGGCGCCTCCGTCTTCCTCGTCGCCATCGACGGCGACGCTCCTGACTACCTGGTGAAAGCCCCCGTCTCGGTCCGCTTCAGCGCTGACCCGGGCCTGTATGGTCCCAAAAACATGCTCTCTCTCGTTCCGTTGCAGGGTGCACCGCTGAGGCCGCTGCATCGTTACGCCGCCGTCGTAACGCGCGCCGTAGCCAGCGCCGATGGTCGCCCCTTGGGCGTCTCCGAGGCGGTCAGCACGCTCGTCGCCGGAGGCACCCCCGCGGGCATGACCGAAGACGTCGCGGCCGACTATCGAACCGCGTTCGACGCTTTGGCGGCTGCTTCGATAGCAATCGACAACGTCGCTGCGCTGACCGTGTTCACCACCGATGACCCGGTCGCGACGATGGGCAAAGCCGTCGAGCGCTCCCGCAGCGACAGCATGCCGCCCAGCGCGCCATTCGCGAAGACAGACGAGTTCGAGACGTTCTGCGTGTACGCGACGACCATCGAAATGCCCGTCTATCAATCGGGTGAGCCGCCTTACCTCGAAGAGGGCGGCGGCTGGGTGACCGACGAACAAGGCAGCGTCGTGCTCGACCATTACGAGACGGCACGCTTCGTGGTGAGCATCCCGAAGGGCACAATGCCGCCGAGCGGCTATCCGACCGTGGTGTTCTCGCGCACTGGCGCGGGTGGCGACAGGCCGCTCGTCGACCGCGGCGTCCGCGCCGTTCCAGGGGGAGAGGCCGTCACGCCCGGCAGCGGCCCGGGGCTCGAGTTCGCCAGCGTGGGTTTCGCTGGGGCCAGCATCGACGGGCCGCATGGCGGTCTCCGCAACATCACGGAAGACGACGAACAGTTCCTGGTCTTCAATTTCCAAAATCCGATCGCCCTTCGCGACAACGTGCGCCAGTCGGCTGTCGAGCTCGCGTTGGTTCCCGGAATCTTCGAGGGCCTGTCGATCGATGTCTCCGATTGTGACGGAGCCGTGGCCCCTGACAATCAGGTCAGCTTCGACCCCGACACGTTCGCCATCATGGGCCACTCGATGGGTGCGTCGATCGCCCCGCTGGCGCTGGTCTTCGAGCCTCGTTATCGCGCCATGCTGCTGTCTGGCGCCGGCGGCAGCTTCCTTCAGAACATGATTCACAAGCAGAAGCCGATCCCTGTGAAGCCGCTCGCGGAGCTTATCTTGGCGCTCGCAACCTCGGGCTATTCACTCAACGAAGAAGATCCGATGTTGTCGATGTTGCAATGGGCGGGCGAGCCCGCCGACGACCCCATCTATGGCCGCCATGTCATCAGGGAGCCGCTCGTCGGGGGGCCGCGACACGTGCTCATGATGCAAGGCATCGTCGACCATTACATCATGCCGCCGATCGCCAATGCCACGAGCCTCTCGTTCGGGCTCGATCTGGCGGGCACCGAGCTCGACGTCGAATCGGAAGAGCTCGCCGCACTCTACCCTCCCGAGGCCTCGCTCGGTAGCTTGCTCGCCCTCGTGGGCAAACAGGTCATCGCGCTTCCTGCAATGGGCAATGGCAGCTCCGATGCGGGCGAGGTGGTCACCGCCGTCGTCACACAGAACGCAGAAGACGGCATCGAAGACGGCCACGAGGTCGTCTACCAGACCGAAGGCCCAAAGCGAGCCTATCGCTGCTTTCTGAGTGGCTTGAAGAGCGAGCAGCCGCGTGTGCCGGCGCCTGCCGCGGGAGACGCGCCCTGTGAATGAAGACCTGCTCCGTTCCGCTTTTGCGTTCGCGGTCGTCGCCCTCGCCCTCTCGACCAGCGCTGCCGCCAGCGCCGACGTACCGGGTCCCCGGCCCGTTTGCGACGCCGAGGGTCTCGCCTGCGAGACGTGCTGGCAGTCGTATTCCGACACGGCAGACGACAAGACCAGGTTCGACGAGTGCGCTGCCCCGCTGAAAGCGAAGGGCTACAGCGAGGGTTGTCGCCACCGACAAGGCGCCGGAGACTCCGTCTTCTTCTGCGCCGCCGGCGCCAAACCAGAGGTCGTCACGCGCGGAGGAGGCTGCGGTGGCTGCGCGCTGCCGGCTCGCGATGAACCGCTCGGCTCGGGGCTGGCGCTGGCTGCGCTCGCGCTCACTTGCTGGTCAGTCCGTCGGGCGCGATCGCGTCCCAGCCGGTAGCCCGCGCCAGCTTGGCCAGCGCCAGGTCGAGCTCCATCGTTGCGTTCATCGTGTTGAAGCGACCGAGCGCAAACGCCTTCGCGGGCTCCAGCAGCTCTTTGTCTTCCACAGTGCCGATCTCGATTCCTTGTTGGATCGTGATCAGCCACTTCTTCGCGTAGCCGACCGACTTCACGTACGCGGCTCGCCGCTTCTGCCAGTCTTCGACCTCGGCGTACGCGACACGAATCTCGGCCTCGATGCCGCCGTCTGCGAGCTTCTCGGTCGCCCGCATCTCGGAGAGCTGCGCTTTCGCCTGCTTGAGGCGAGCGGCTTGCGGTGCAAAATCGAGGTTCCACTGAAATGCGAGGCCGGCGCCATAGCGAAAGTAGTTGGCCGGGTCGTAGGCGAACGGGTTGATCTGGTCATCGATCTCCGGCGCGACACCGAGGCCGAGCGACAGCGCCAGCCCGATGTCGGGATAGAAGCCCGACTCTGCCAGGTGCACTTGCGCTTCGCGCGCGGAGAGGCCGTAACGCACTTGCGCGAGCTCGGGCCGGTACTTCACAGCGGCTTCCAGGTAGCGTTCGACCGGCAAGAGATCGTGAGTCGGCGGCGCCAGTGGCAAGTCGGGAACGTCGAAGGCCGAGAGCCCAGTGTAAAAGCGCAAACCGGCGAGCGCAGAGGCGACGAACTTGTCGGCTTCGGCGGCGCGAATGTCGAGCTCCGAAGCGAAGGTTTGCAGCTTGTACAAATCAGCGGGGCTGCCTTCGCCTTTGTCGACCTTCTCCTTCAGCGCCTTTTCCGCGCTCTTGAGCTGCTTGTCGACGTCACGGAGCAGTACCTGTCCGTCCCGCGCCAACAAAAGGCCGTAGTAGGCGCGGCGCACCTCGAGCCGAACGAGGTCGCGCTCTTTTTCGACGCCTGCCTCGTGCACCTTCACGTTGGCCTCGGCCGCCTCCCACAAGTGTCCGATCTTGCCGAAGGTCCACAGCGGCACGACGCCTTGCAGATCGATGCGCCAAGCCAGCGCGACGCCACTCGAAAGCGAGACGTCGTTGTCCGGGCTGTACGCGCTGGTTCCCACCAGCTCCGGAGCGATGCCGACGCCGCCAGAGAGCTTGAAAATGCTGAACGGTGCAGCGTGCGCTTCATCGAGCTGCGCCCGGGTACCCGTCAGTCGTGCGCGAGCCGCCAGGATGTTCGGGTGGTTCTTGTCCGCGAGGGCGAGCGCGTCAGCCAACGTCTGCCCCTTCGGTGGAGCGGGGGTAGCCGCCTCGGCGACGGCAGGCGCTGCCTTCTCCTCCGGCTCGGCCGCGTCGAGCGGCAAGACGAGGGCGAGGAACGCAGCGCCCAGAAGGCCTGCCACCCTGCGCGAGAGGCTCATTACGGCCGCGAAGTTATCATCAATGGTTTGGCCTGTCTCAGCCGCGGCTCTTGGTACGCTTGGCCAACCGTCTGAAGTTCGCGCGGTCCATGCCGGCGAGGTGTGCCGCGCGCGTGACGTTGCCGCCGCTGAACGCGAGCACGTTCTCGACGTACACCTGATCGAACTCTGCCACCGTTCGGTCTTTGGCTTCGCTGTAGGGCTCGACTCCTTCGGGCGGCTCGCGCTTGGCGCGTGAAAAGCCGAGATCTCCCATGGCAATCGAGCCGGTCCCGCCCGCCGCGATGGCAGCCTCGACCCGCGCTTCCAGCTCCGGGATGTTGCCCTCCCAGTCTGCCCCTCGCAGCACGCGCAGCGCCTCCGGGCTGAAGCGCCGCGCGCCGAGACCGAGTCGCGCTGACGTGCGTCGCGCAAATACTTGAGCGAGCACGGCGATGTCGTCCGGGCGATCCGCCAAGCGAGGCAGGTCGACCACGTGGCTGGAGAGCTCGACGTAGAGATCACGCGCGGGCTTGCCGTGACTGCCCTGCTCACGAAACGTGGGCAACGCCGTCGCGATCACGCGTGCAGCGCGGTCTTCGCGCAAGAAGCGGAGCAGCAGCGCTTGGCCGCGTTCGTCGAGCGCGTCGATACGATCGAGCAGCAGCGAGCCGCTCGCGGCGTTTTCAGCGCCCAGGCGCAGTGCGGTTTCAAGCACCCCCAGCGTCGGTTCGAGTAAGCCGACCGTCACGAAAGGTCGCCCCTGTCGAATGCCCCGCTCGTGGATAAGCCTCGCGATCGCGCGCTTGCCGACGCCAGGCTCGCCCAAAAGGAGCACGCCGGAGCGGGCGTCGGCGAAGCTCGGGATGCGCGCGACGACGGCTCGCATCGCGCGAGACGAGGTCACCAGCGAGCCAAGCGTGTCGTTTTCTCCGGAGCGCCCCCGCAGCGCCTGCTCGCGAGCCCGCGTGACCAATAGCGCGAGACCAAACGGCGCCGCGTCCGTGCGCTCCAGCACCGCAAACGCGACGCCTTTCGCGGCCTCGAGCTGCTCGACGCTGCCGATGTCGACCAGCAATATGGCGATCGCCCGCTCGATCAGCGCCTTTTGCACGCTGCCCTTGTCGGCTTTTGCGCGGATGGCGAGCTCGGCTTCAGCCACCAGCACCACCGGCTCGCGGCGCCCGAGGAGCGCCGCGCCTTCCGCGAGAGACGCTGCCGTCAACGCTTCGCAACCGTCGGCGATCAACAGTCGAGCGCACGCGCGTCGGACCACCGACTTCGAGTCGACGATCAGAACGCGCGGCTGCTCTGCTGTGCGAGCCTTCAGAAGGAAGGCTGACCGTAGCCGTTGAACGCAGTGAGCGTGCTGCGCGGGCCAGGCGGCAGGTCGATGTTCTTGCGACCCGAGGCTTTCTCGTAGAGCACGTCGATGTTGGCGACGATGTCGAGATAGAACTGCGCGCCGGGGCTGTAGAAGACGTTTCGGCTCTTGCCGTCTTCGCCGAGCGTCAACGTCTCGTTGTTGTACCCGAGGTTCAGCTGAAACATGTCGTAGATGGGCTGCGACAGTGAGATGTCGAACGTCGAGTCGGTGAGGTAAGTGGCGGCACTCTGCGCGCCGAGCTCTTCGGGGGTCGAGGCTCTGCCGCACTCGTCGCCGTTGAAGGTGAACTCACAGTCCGAGCCTTCGAAAACGTGCTTGAAGCGGCCGATCATGCGGAACGCGGTGCTGAGCGAGAGATCTTTGTACAGCGGAAGAATGAGCGTGAGGGACGGAATCACGCGGTCGATGTCGAACGAGCGAAACGACAGCTGGTCGCTGAGGATCGTGTTGCCCGACGCGTTCTGGCGCGTGCGCTCGAGATCCGGATTGGTCGGAGTGAACGCACGTGAGAACAAGTGCGAGTAGGTGAAGCCAGCGACGACAGTCAGGTTGTTGAGACCGTTGGCATCATTGCCCAAAAGACGAAGCACCTGCGTCATCGAGATGCTGGGCGAGAGCACACCGTAACGGCCTTGCTCGATCGAAATGACCGAGGTGGGGATGCTGTAACGCAAGCGAAGCGAGCCCCTGGTGCTCCACTCTTTGTCGGCGCTGGTGAAGATGTTGCGCTGGTAGCCGACGCCAACCTGAGTGTCGCGGAACTGCGGCTCGTGCTCGGTGAGGGTGGTACCGCTGTTGGTCCACTCGACCGAGATGCCGGCCTCGACGGTCGCGAAGATCTTGTCCTTCGGCAAATCGAGGATGTAGATCTGCGGTGCCAGCACGAAATCCCAGGCGTACGAGTCTTCATCGTCGCTGATGTTGTCGCGACCGATACCCAACGTCGTGCTGGTGACCGAATGGGTCCATGTGAAGGTCGTGCCGCGCCAGATCAAGTCTGCCGGCTCGTCTTGCGGAGCCGAGCGCTTCGGGGAGACCTGGTCCGGCGTGGGACCGCCTGTTGGGGGAGTGCCAGGCGGGCTGACAGTGGGCCCGCCGCTGGGGGGAGCCAGCACTGGCGCGCCGGGATCAGCGCCAGATGGGGGCGCGCCCTGTGCGAGCGCAACGCCCGGCGCTAGCAGCGCGGGGACGACCAGGGCGGGGACGAGCAAGGCGGGCGCGAAGGCGCACAGCGAAAATAGGCTCTTCATGTGTTCCACTTGAGCTGGGACCCTTGAACACGCCCAGCGATCTCTCGCTGGACCGGTGAAGCAAGACGACGGCGTCTCCCACAGGTCGTGTGAGGCGTCAATGCGTCCAGGGCTCGGCAAAAGCAGGAACTGTGCCGACGACGTTCGCCTCGTTTTCGGCACACGCGAGACACCGACCACCGGCGGACCGTTAGGACCGTGACGGGGGAGCGTTTGAAGCGAGCGCGCGCCCGTGCGAAAAGCGCCCCCCATGGAGACCATCAGCGGAGACGAGGCACCGCTCCGAGAAGGCGCGCGGCCGACGGAGATCACCGCGCTGCTCGGCCGCGGCACGACGTTCGAAGGCAAGCTGAGCTTCTTCGGTCGTGTGCGCATCGATGGTCACTTCGTCGGCGAGATCCGCGGCGATGACGTGCTGGTGATCGGCGAGGGGGCGGTCGTCGAAGGCACCATCGAGGTGTCTACCTGCATCGTGACTGCCGGCGAGGTCCACGGCGACATCCGCGCGCGTGAGGCGATCGAGCTCTATTCACCCGCTCGCGTCACCGGGTCTCTACACGCACCCGCGATCTTCATCGATCGCGGCGTGGTATTCGAGGGCACTTGCACCATGGCCCCGCTGCCGGAGGCGTCCCACGCTGAAGACGCGGCGACGGAAGACGGCGAGGGTCGTTTGTCTGCTCAGCAACGGATTGCTGAGCCTGCTCCGCAAGGCGTCACAAAGCCAGGCGATCCGTGAGCCTAGACGTGCGGCCGACAGCTGGCCGCGAGCCACACGACGAACGCACCGTATTTTCGACGGAGCTCGCTGTCGAGCGCGCTGGCAGCCCGCGCGCGCTCTCCGAGCGCCGACTGTTCGAGCGGCTCGAAGCGGAGCTGTCACCAGGCGCTCGGGCCGCGTCGCGGCCGCTCTTGCGGCTCTGCGCCAAACGAGCGCTCGATCGCGCCGATCTGCGGGCGCTCGGCTTGGAGAGCCGGACTGACACGGACGACCCGCGCGAGCGAGCGGCGCTTGCAGGCGTGCTCGATGCGACGCTGGGCGAGCTGCTCGGCGCGGGCACCACACCGGACGATCTGGAGCGCACCGGCACCCGCCGTGGCTCCGCCCTGGCAGCAGTCATGCAGGCCGTCTTTGCCGATCTCTCCAGCGTGGGTCGCTTCGATTCACGTGCGGTGCTGTCCGCAGGGAGTCGCGCTCTCTTGGCAGCTGGCGACCCCATCGAAAATAGGGCGCTCCCCGATGTCATCGAGCTTTTCGGATACGCCGATCTCGAGCCGGGCCGGATAGCGCTTTGGCTCGAGCTGCACGCAGCCATGCGCGCCCGTGGGCGGCGGGGTGTCAGCTTGCGCTGGCCGCGCCTCGACCAGGGTGGTGGTCCGCTCGCTACGCTGGCCGAAGCGCTCGAGCAACGGCTGGGCGACGAGCCCGACCCCTTCGAGATCGAATGGGAGGACCCCCACCCTCCGCTCTCGATTCGCGCGATCGACGCACACGGCAGCGAAGCCGAGGCTCGCGCCGTGGTGCGAGCCGTGCTCGACGGCCTCGCCGCGGGTGCTCGACCTGATCGCATTTGTGTGGTCGTACCCAGCGCAGACGAGAATTTTGTGGGCCCATTGCGCGCTCATTTCGACGAGGCCAAGCTCGCCATCTCCGAAGCCCACGGTCCCCCCGTCGAACATGCGCCGGAGGCAAAGCTCTTCGGCAGCCTGCTTGCAATGGCCGCGACACGCCTCGATCGCGACGCCATCGTCGAGCTCTTGCGCACGCCGGGGCTCCACCCAGGCAGTCTCGTCGAGCGGGCCGAAGAGGCGCGCGCCACGGATCGCGCCGCAGCGCTGGCCGCGCGGCTCCGTGAAGTCCCGGTCGCGCAACACCGCACCGGCGAGCTCTTCGTCGAGGCACTGATGCAGACGCTGGCAAGCGATCGAGACAAGGGCGTCGAGAGCCGCTGGATGGTGCCGGCGCTCGAACGCTTGAACGCCGAGCTGACTTCGCTGCGAGACGCAAAGACGATCGAAGCTGCGCTCTCCGGCTTGCTCGGCTTGGCGGAACGCCTGCGGCTCGGGGACCCGTCGGCAGCCGAGGTACGCGCAGCGCTGCTCGCCGAAGAGGGTCGCCACGCCTCGTCGTCGATGCGCGCCGTCGGCGCGGGCGCCGTGGCAGTACGAGCGATGACCGAGGCGCTCACCGGCATGCGCGACGCCGCACGTTTGCTCGGTACCGGCGGACAGCCCGTAGATCTCGGCGAGCTCGCCATCGATTGGGCGGAGCTCTCTGGCGCGACGCGAACCGCTGCGCGCGGAGGCTCCGGGCGAACGGGCGCGATCCGCATCGGGAGCCTGCGCGAAGTGCTCGGCGTTCGCCATGACTTGGTCGTCGTCACACGGCTGGGCGCGACACGCTATTTCGGGCGCAAGGCACCGTCGCTGCTCGACGAGGCCACCCGTCGGCTGCTCCCAGTGAAGCGCCGGCCGCGCACCGAGAGAGAGCGACTCACAGCGCGCGAGGCCGAGCTCGCTTGGGCGCTGAGCTCGGCCGACAGCGTCGTGATGACACACGCGTCGACCGACGACGATGGTCGCAGCGCAGAGCCACCCCACGCGCGCTTGCTGGCGGCGCTCGCGGCAGGCGCACCCCAGCGGGTCGAGCCGGCTTCGCGCCTGGCTCGATCGGCGTCGCTCATCTCGGCTCGCGCGCGTGACCTTTGGTCGCTTTCCCATGGCGGCCCGACCGACGAAGCGCTCGGCGCGCGCGTCGAGATCGAACGAGATCGTTACGAATTCTTCGTCAGGCCGTCGACCGCGGCGACTCGCTTCAGCGGTCGCATCGGCGCACCGCTCTTGCCCGCTCTCCTCGATCGCTTCGGAGGCGACACGGCCGAGCGGGCACTCGCCGTCGGCGTCGTCGAGCGCACGGTGCTGTGTGCGTTCCGTGCGTTCGCCGAACGCGTGCTGGGCAGCCGCCGAAGCGAGGACGCCACTGACGCCCTGAGCCCACTGGAGCGGGGCGACCTATTGCATCGCGCGCTCCACGCAGCCTTCGAATGCGAGCGGCAGCTGCCGCCGAGCGTGCCACTTGCAGAGCGGCTCGAGCGCGCGCGGGTCGCCGCCGAAGCGGCCTGTGACCTCGACGCTGCCGGCAGCGCCATTCGCCGCGACGGCCGTGCGCGAACCGTCGCGGATGCGATCGAAGTATTGCGCGCGGATCTCGAGGGCGACCGAGCCTTCGTCTACCGCGAAGGAGAACGTCCCTTCGGCCGAGAGTATGCGCCTCCATGGGGCCCCCTGGTATTGACCGGGCCGGCTGGCGCGAGCGTCTTCGTCGAAGGCCGGCTCGACCGCGTCGACCAATCCGCAGATGGCTCCGCGGTCCGCGTCATCGACTACAAAGCGGGCTCCCCCAAGGCCCGCAAGATCGGCGAGACCGACTTTCAAGTGCCGTTGTACGCGCTGGTCGCCACACGGCTCGGCGCGCAGCGCACCCTCGGCGCGTACGCCAGCGTCGGACAGGGTGGACAGCTGACACTCAGACCGAAAAAGGAAGCGGACCAAGAGCTCGACCTGGAGCTAGTGGGCCAGACGGCGGCCGCTGCTGTCGAGCGCGTGTGGTCTGGCGTGGTGGCGCCCAGGCCCCGCACCATGCGGGTCTGCGACCATTGCAATGCGAGAGGTCTCTGCCGGCGGCCGGCTGTCGTCCCAGCAGACGACGACGGCTGGGAGCCTGCTCAGTGAGCGCAGATGAAAGCACGCTGTACGCCTTCCGCCGCAACATCGTCGTCGCTGCCAGCGCCGGAACTGGAAAAACCCACCGCCTGACTGCGCTCTACGTGCTCTTGTCGCTGGGCCTCACGTCGTTGGCGCAGAAGAGCGACCGGGCGGCCCACGCGCCAATCCTGCCGGACCGCATCGTCGCCACGACCTTCTCGCGCGCTGCAGCCCTCGAGATTCGACTTCGAATCGAGCGCGCGCTCGGCGCAATTGCGGACGGGGCGGAGGACGCCCCCTTCGGGTCGGAGATCGCAGCGCGCCTGGCGGCGCTCGAAGACCCACCCAGCGAAGGCGAGCTGCGCGCCCGCGCCGCCCGGGCGCGGGACAGCTTCTACGACGCCCGTATCGACACACTTCATGGCCTCAGCGGTGACATCCTGCGGCGGCACGCCGTCGCCCTCGGTGTGCGCCCGAACCTCGAGATTCTGACGGATGAACAGCTGGAGACGATTTCGTCCGGCGTGATCGACGAGACATTGGCGGAGGCGCTCGAAGCCAGCGAAGTCTCGCGTGATGCGGTTCACGATCTGGTGGACGCCTGCGGTGGCTTCTTTCGAGCGCGCGAATCGCTGCTGCCGTTCTTCGATCGACTGGACGACGACGGCCTGACGGTCAGCGCATTACGCGCGAGCGACGCCCTGGCCACCGGGCTCGACCTGTTCGAGCGGCTGCGGGCGGCGCTCCGGGCCGTCGAGTCCAATGGTCGTGGTGCGATGAACGAACACGCGCGCGCGGTGCTCTCGGAGCTCCGTCGTGCCGAAGCTGCCCTTTTGGATCCGCTCGTCTTCAGCGACGTGGCCAAGGCAGCGCTCGCCCAGCTATTTCAGGCGCGCAAGAGCAAATCCTCCAGCGCGGGCGAGCGCGAGCTCTTCGATCTGCGCGATCCGCTACCCGGCAAGAACAATGGCGAACGCGCTGACAGCCTGATTGCCACCCTGGCCGCCGCGCGGGGTCTCGCGGAGCGCGAGAAGAATGTCGCCCTTCTGATCGACCGCATCGGAACGAGGCTCGCAAACGAACGCAAAGCGCGAGGCGTGGCGAGCTTCGGCGACCTCTTGCGCCTCGCGCGCAATCGCCTGCGCGACAGGCCCGAAGTGCTCGCGCTCGTGCAAGCCGAGATCGACGTGCTCTTGGTGGACGAGTTTCAGGACACCAGTCGAGTGCAGCGCGACCTCGTATACCTGCTGCGCGAAAAAGCCTCGTCCAGGGAGGCCCGCGTTGCCGCCAGCGTGCCCGGCGGCGCAGAAATCACGCCCTATGGCCTCTTCGTCGTCGGAGATCGCAAGCAATCGATCTACGGCTTCCGAGGCGCCGACGTCGCAGTCTTCAATCGTGTGTGCGGCGAGCTTGCAGGCAAAGCGGCTGCCGACGAGCTCGGTCTGCCCGACGCGCTGATCGGCAGCGCGCCAAGTGCCGACTTCGTGGCGCTGCGGACGAGCTATCGCAGCGCGCCGGAGATCGTCGACTTCGTGAACGCATTTTCGGAGGCCGACTTCGCGCGGGCGAGCCAGCAAGCCGACGACGTCTCGGTCCGTTATGGTGCCGCCGAACACCTGGTCTCGGCGAGGGTCGGCGAGCGGGGGCGCGTGATTCTAGTGAGCGACGACGGCGCTCCGCTGGACGACCCGCTGCTCTACGGGGCACAGTCACCATTGCGAGAAGCATTCTCTGCTGCCGCGCTCGCGAAGAACCTCGCAGAGGACGGGGAACGCTTCTCATTTCGCGACATCGCCATCTTGGCGCGCCGCCGCGCGACGATTCCATTGGTCGAGCTCGCATTGGCGCGCTTCGGGCTGCCGTACGTCGTGGCGGGCCGGGCGCTTTTCGACACGCTCGAGGTGCGAGACTTGGCGGCTCTTCTGCGGCTCGTGCTCGAGCCCAGCGACCGCGCTGCGCTGGCGCACGTGCTACGCGGGCCACTCGTGGGCCTCTCCGACGAGGCGCTGCTCTCGCTCACCGAGGAGCGCGGGCTCGCACGCGACTTGCTCGCCAACGACAAAGCCCGGAGGCTCGACCCTGCCATCTTTCCGGACGAAGCACAGCGGCTCGCCAATTTTCGCGAGCGCTTCGTCTCGGAGCGCGCGGCGCTCCTCCGATTGCCAGCGGCGGAGGCTGTACGCGCTGTGATCACGACGTTCGACATGGACCGCGTCATCGCCGCGCTGCCTCGCGCAGCGTCGCGCCTTGGAAATATCGACCGTCTCCAGAAGTTGGCGCGCGACCGTCGCGAGGGGCTATTTGCCTTTTCGCGCTGGCTCAATCGGCAGATCGAGGACGAGCAGGACGAACAGGAGGCGGTGGTCTTCTCGGCCGAGGACGACGCGATTCGCCTGACCACGATTCACGCCAGCAAAGGGCTCGACTTTCCCGCCACCATCGTGATGGATCTGGCAGCTTCAGAGCGCCCCAACGCGGCAGCGCTTCGTTTCGCGCGCCTCGACGGCGAGCCCCGGTTGGTGCTGCCGATTCGCGGCAGGCGCGGCATTCGCCTCGAGAACCCGATCGCACGCGCAGCCGCCACAGAGGCGCGCCAGAAGAGCCGCGCCGAGCGTTCGCGCATCAGCTACGTCGCGATCACGCGCGCGCGCCGCGTGCTCGGCTTGATTGGCTCTACCCGAGACAGAGCGAGCGGCTCGATGTTGGAGACGCTACAAGACGCACACCATACGCTAGGGCCGTTGGTGGAGTCCATGAACGCCGCCGATCTCATCACCACGGCGATTCGCAGCGACTCGTCCGGGCTGGCTATCTCCGCAGCCGAGCTGCCCGCGGGCGACACGGATAGCGGGCTTCCGTTGCCGTCTGCCATTGCCATCGCCACCACGCCGCTCGGCGTCTTCGCTGGCTGCCCTCGGCGCTTTCGCCTTCGCTTCTTGCTCGGCTTGGAGGAGCCAATCGACACTGGACAGCTCGATCTGTTCGAGGTCGATCCGGAGCGGATCCAAAGAAAGGTCGTTCCGTTCGACACGGAGCCCGGCGACAGCGATCCGCGTGTGGCCGGGCGTGCGGCCCACCGCGTGCTAGAGCGCTTTCCGCTGGCGCGATTCGGCAACGAACCGCCGGCGTGTGAGCTTGCTGCAATGCTCCTCGCAGAAGAGCTATTGGAGAGCGAGGCCGCGACGCTGGCCCCTCGGCTGGCCAGCTTCATTGGGGGCAGCTACGCGCGCAGCCTCGGCTGCGAGGCAACTGACGTCCGCCGAGAGGAAGAGATCTTGCTGGAGGTCGAGGCTCGCGAAGGCGCTCCTCCGCTTTGGTTGCGAGGCACCATCGATCTCACTGCGCGATTCTCGGATCACGTCGACCTGATCGACTACAAGCTCGCTCGAAGCGGCGATCTGGAGGCCCATGCGTTCCAATTGCGCGCTTATGGCGTGGCCCTCGCGCGGCGGTACGCAGACTTGCCCGTGCGCGCGGGCATCGTCTTTCTAGGCAGCTCCGGCGAGCCAGTGTGGCTGACTGGTACTGACGGCTCCGACCACTTGACGGCGGAGGATCACGAAAACAGTGAAAGCATGCTGTCTTCGCTGGCGAAGCAGCTCGCCGACGCGCGCCAGCGCGACGAGTTTGCGGGCGTGCCCGTTCACGCGTGCAGGCGCCAACACTGCGGCTTCGTGGCGGCGTGCCACCCCGACAGCAAACAGGTCTCGGTCAAGCAGGTGAGACGACGACGGGCACCCCGCTGAAGGCGGCGTTTCCAGACAATCGATCGAGCAAGAGATCGTCGGTGATGTCGTTGACGCTGACACCAGCATGCTCCCGCGCAACCGAGAGCTCGACCCGAGCGCGATCGTGTCCGAAGCCATGCGGCAAGCTGACGACGCCCGGCATGATCGTGTCTGAGACTTCGAGCGGCGCCTCGATGCGCCCGACGCGAGACTCGATCGCGACGCGAGCGCCATTCTGCAAGCCCTGCCGAGCCGCGTCATCGGGGTGCATCAACAACGTGCAGCGCGGTTTCCCTTTCACGAGCGAAGCCGAGTTGTGCAGCCAAGAGTTGTTGCTGCGAAGGTGGCGCCGACCGATCAGCACCAGGTTGTTGGCGATGGCTCGCTCGGGCTGCAGCAGCAGCCTTCGCGCCTCGGCCACGAAAGAGGGCGGCGCCAAGTGTACCCGTCGGTCCTTGGTCTCGAGCATGCCGGGTAGCCGGCGCTCGAGCGGACCGAGATCGAGCCCGTGCGGATGTTCCGCCAACTTCGCCAGAGAGAGCTTGTATGGCCCCAGACGCAGACCGAGCTCCAAAATGGCCCGTGGCCCCAGCTTGCGACCCGCCGACGTGGCGAGCAGAGCCAGCCTGGCACCGAGTGGAGATGCCCCGGTACGCATGCGAGCTGCAAGCTCGAGCATGATCTCCCAGTCGAACAGGGTGCCGGGCTCTCGTTCCACGGGCGCCGGCACGAACTTCGCGACGTTGCGGACTGCGAAGGCATTCAGCGCGATATCGTAGTGGTCCCGCTCGAGCGCCGCCACCGGCGGCAAGATGATGTCCGCATGACGAGTCGTCTCGTTGACGTAGCCGTCGACGCTGACCATGAAGTCGAGCGTCGGCAGCGCGCGGTCGATTCGGGCGCCATTGGGTGCAGAGAGCACGGGGTTGCCGGCACAAGTAAGCAATGCACGCACCTGCCCTTTGCCGGGCGTCTCGATCTCGTCCGCCAACGTCGCGACGGGCAGCTCACCCGCCATTTCGGCAAGCCCTCGCACGCGGCTCTGCCAACGATCATGGCCGACGAAGCCCAACAGGCGGACCAATTTGCTGATCTCGACGGCCGGCGTGCTGAACATCGAGCCGCCCGGTTGATCGAGGTGACCCGTGATCGCGTTCAGCACGTAGATGAGCCAGGACGCGAGCGTTCCGTGCTCTTGGTGGCAGATGCCGACGCGACCATAAACCACCGCCTGCTCCGCTCTGGCGAAGTCGTGTGCGATGCCTCGAATCGTGGCCAACGGAACGCCACACGCACGCGCCATGTGCGCCGCCGAGACGCTGCCGGCGAGGGTCTCGAGCTCGGACCAACCAGTCGACATGGCGAGCATCGGCTGAGCCGTGGTCAGCTTGTCTGCGAAAACGAAATGGAGCAGGCCGAGCAAGAAGTAGGGGTCGCTCGCGGGGCGAATGAAGACGTGCTCGTCCGCCAGGTCGGCCGTTTCAGTGCGGCGCGGATCGACCACGAGCACCTTGCCTCCGCGCGCTCGAATTTCGGCGATGCGCCGCTTCATGTCGGGCGCCGTCATGATGCTGCCATTGGATACGACTGGGTTGGCGCCGATCACCAAGAAGTATCGAGTGCGATCGAGGTCCGGCACCGGCATCATCACCGGGTTACCGAACATCTCTTCGGCCGCGAGCATGTGGGGCACTTGATCGGCAGTCGACGCCGAGTACAGGTTCTTCGTTCGGAACGAGCGGAGTACCACCTGCCCAACCGTCAACAGACCCAAGTTGTGCGCCACCGGGTTGCCTTGATAGACGGCCAGCGCGTCACGTCCGTGAAGGCTGCGCGCCCGCTCGAGCCCAGCTGCTGCCAGCGCGAGCGCCTCGCCCCAGCTGGCCTCGCGAAACGTTCCGCCGCTCTTCACGACCGGTCGGCGCAGGCGATCCGGGTCGTCGCGCAAGTCTTTCATACCGACGACCTTCGGGCAGATGTAGCCCCGGCTCAGCGGATCTTCCGCGTCGCCGCGGACCGAGAGCACCTCGAGCCCATCGACCTCGACGATGATGCCGCAAGCGGCCTCGCATAGCACGCAAGTCGCAATCTTTCGCTCTCGCATCGCACGCCATCCTACAGCGCTCCGGCTATGCTGTGTTCGCGTTCGCGATGCAAAACCTAGGCAGCGATATGCTCCGTGCGGGCCAGCTCTTGGCCGGCCGCTACCGCATCGGCGCCCTGCTCGGGGAGGGCGGCTACGGTCGCGTCTACCAAGCGACACAGCTGCCGCTCGGTCGCGAGGTCGCCATCAAGATCGTCAACGCCACCGACGCCGAGCTCGCCGCGCGCTTCGCGCGCGAGGCTGCGATCATTCAAAGCCTCGAGCATCCGAACACGGTTCGCGTGCTCGATATCGGCGCTACCCCCGAGGGTCATCCGTTCTTGGCGCTCGAGCTACTCAGAGGGCAAGACGTCGACCAGCTGCTCGAACGCCAAGGCTGCCTATCGGCGGAGATGGCCCTCGACGTCACCGCGCAGGTCTTGAAGTCGCTCGCCGAGGCGCACGAGAAAGGCATCGTGCACCGCGACATCAAGCCAGCCAACGTCTTCATTACCTCCCATTTCGGTGAGCCCACCTTCGTGAAGGTGCTCGACTTCGGCATCGCGAAGCGGCTGCAGAGCCGCGAGAAGCTGACCGTGGTCGGTGAGACGGTCGGCACGCCGAGCTACATGCCGCCAGAGCAGGCGATGGGCCTGCCGATCGATGCGCGCACCGACCTGTATGCCGTTGGCTTGATGTTGGCCGAGATGGTCACCGGCAAGCTGGTCTTCGCCAAGGGCGGGCCGATGACCATCCTGAGTGCGCAAGCGGGGCGGGCGCCGGTTCCGCTTGGTCCGGAGGTCACAGACTCGGTCGTCGGGCCAATCGTCGCGCGTGCCGTGCAGAAGCAGCCGAGCGAGCGGTATCAGTCTGCCGCTGCGATGTTGGTGGACGTCGTCGCGACGCAAGCGGCGCTCGCACGCGGGCCGGCGCCGCATACGGCTTTCGGTCTCCCCGATCGGCCCGAGACGGCAGCCACGCTGGCCCGCTCGACCGCGGCGACCCTGTCTGCCCTGGCCATCGCTCCCACGGCACTGGCATCGGCCAATGTGCCCGCGGCAAGAGCAGTCACGATGCTGCCTGCCATCACAATCCCGCCTCGACCGCTGCCTGCGCAGATCGCAAAGCAGCCTGGCGCGCGACAGCCCGCGCTGGTGATCGCAATGGCGGCGCTCATCCTCACCCTCGCTGTCGTGGTCGTCGCGCTATTGGGGAAGGGCGGGGGCAATGGTGACCGGCGCCAGGTCAACCAGGACGACGACGAGGACGACAAGAAGCCACGTCGAAAGGTCAGCCCCACCGCAGAGATCGACGCGTTGCCCCTACCCCCGCGCACGCCACGCCCGAGGCTGCACCGTGACAGCCGCATCAGTCAGCTGAAGTCGACCGATATCGCCGTGCTCAAGCGCGCGCTCACCTCTGCTGGCTACAAGCTCGACCTTGAGTCCAGCAGTGTGGACAACAAGGTTCACTCTTTCACTGCGCGAAAGGACTCTTGTTATGGGACAATCTCGTTCGTAGAGAGCGCAGACGAAGACGGCACCGAGCGATTGATTGCGTCGCACCTGCGGACACCAGGCGCACGCATCGTGGCAGAGGGGGCGTTCATGGCCTTTGTCGCGCTGCCTCGAATGGGCAGCACAGAATCGGGAATCGACGCGGCGTGCAGCGAGGCAGCGGCACGCCTTCTGGCCAGGTGAAGCTCAGGGTAGATACTTCACGCGCGCGCCAGCGATTCGCACCGTCTTTTCGGCGAGCTCGCGCTGAGAAATTCCACGGCCGGCCGGCACGCCGTAGTCGCAGGCAGAGCCTCAGATCTTCGGAATGTGGATGGTGCTGATCATGAGCGCCCCGCTCACCGCGTAAGTCAGCACGAGGGGATGCAGCACGAACGGCCCGAGCTGGATGGCCCCGAGCCACAGCGAAGCCCCCACACTGCTCGTCGCGTACGCCACGCCGAGCATTGCAACCAGCGCCAAGCTCGTCGGAATCGGCGTGCCCTCGAAGTACTTCACCTTGCCGCTGTCGTCCGAGAGCGACTCAGCTGTCACGTTGAAGCGAGCCAGCCGCGATACGCCGCAGGCAACGAAGCCGCACAACACGACGCCGTCCCAACCGCCGTTCATGCCCAACGCGAAGGCCAGGGCCGACGGGGCCACCCCGAATGAGACGATGTCCGCGAGGGAGTCGAGGTCACCCCCGAGCGGGCTCGACTTGCGGCGCCAGCGGGCCACCTTTCCGTCGAGGGCATCGCAGATCAGCGCCAGCGGCAAGAGCACGAATGCCATCAAAATCGCGCTGCGCTCGCCGCTGGCGACGAACCTCATGCATGCGAGGATGGCGCCTACTCCGCACGCCACGTTTCCGAGCGTGATCACGTCCGCCAAGACGAACGTGCGCAGCATCGAGAAACGCTTCTTTTCTGACATCCCGCTGACTGATAGCAAAAAGCGCTCAGGCGTGCGCGTGCCGGCTGGTGCTCGACTTCGATTTTGCCTTCTTGAGCGCGCCACTGCTCTTGGCAGATGCCTTCTTCGGCGTCTTGGCCTTGGCATCCATGCGTTTCGCAGGCGCCTTGCGCGCAGGCTTCTTGGCCGGCTTGGTCTTCATGGCGCCCGCCAAAACTTGGCTGAGATTTTCGGCGAGCGGGCCTCGGAAGTCAGCGGCGATCGCCTCCTGAAAACGAGCCCACATCTTCGGACCGAGCTCTTCGAGCAAAGCCTTGCTGAACGCCTTCTCGACCCTGGGAAAGAACTCCTTCTCCTCTTCTTCGACGTGGTGATCCACGATCTCTTGCAGCACCGTAACGTGATGATCGAGCGCCTCTTTGCCGAGGTTTTCATCGGCTCGATAGAGCATGAACTCGACCACGCCGTGCTCGACCAAGGCTTCGCCGAGGAGGTCGGTGAGTCCCATCTTCTTCTCACAGGCGGGATAGAAAATCTCGCGCTCGATGGCGTCGTGCGCAACGAGATTGGCTGCGATCTCTTCGAAAATTTCAGACTTCTCCGCAGGCTTACTGGCCTTCTCGAAGCGGTCGAATAGGTCGGCCACCTTGTCGTGTTGCTTTCTCAGCAAGTCGATCGCGTTCATCGTCAGCTTCCTTTAGTTGGGGGAGCAATAGGCTCGCACGCTTTTGAGAGACGGCCTGGGTAGCAACACCCAGGCCACTCTGCGTGCCTTCAAGCGGGAGTGGAGGCAGTTGCGTCCGTATGACCCATATGTGTGAGGGCGCTCGCCTGCTCCTGCACCTTGTGGATCGCGTCGTGCGCCAGATGCCCAGCGCCCTGCAGCAGGCGATCTTTGGTTTCGCCCATCCAAGCGTCCTCGCGTGCGGTGTGAGGCAGCGCCAAGCCGATCGCCGCGCCCACTGCGAGCGAGATCGCGCCGAATGCAAGCGGATTTGCCGTGTACGTCTCCTCCACTGTCTCTTCAGCCCGATGAAACTGATGCTCGGCACCATGAACGACGCGCATGCCTTGCTCTCGCGCCTCGTGGGCGAGGTGCGCCGCCTGGTCCCGTGCGTCATGCGCCAGATGTTCTGCGCCCTCGACCAACGAAGAAGCGCCTGCTTGTGCGCGATGGCCCAAGTCACTGACGCGAGCGCCGGTGTCGTGCGCAACACGCTCGGCCTGATCAAGGACCTGTTGCGCCTGTGAGCCCACTTTGCGTCCGATGGTGCTGGCCGTCTCCTCGACCCGATGGCCGATGCTGGAGGCCGTCTCGCCGACGCGATGTCCGAGGTCAGCCGCCCTGGCGCCGACCTTGTGCATTGCGTCGCTGGCCGCCTGCTGCCCCTGGGCCAGCAGACCGTGGGGCTGATTTCGCTCGGTGTAGACGTTGTCGTACATGGCCACGCGGTTGGCCATCGGACGATGACGGCCTGCCGCGAGACGAGGCGCAGAGCGACGCTTGAGGAGGTTCATTGCGAGCCAACCCACGCCAACCGCGACCATTGCCGTCGGGATCGGGTTGCGGCGAATCGTCGTGAGCACGGACGCGCCCGCATTGCTCAGCCCATGGCCAGCGTCCACGGCGAGGTGTTTGGCATCCACGGCCAAATCAGTCGCCAGGTGCTTTGCGTCAACAGCCAGATCGGTGGCTAGGTGTTTGGCATCGGAGGCGAGCTCTTTGACCTTTCCGATGGTGGCGTCGCGTACTGCGTCCTTGGCGTGGCCAATCTGTTCTTCCACCATATGCTTCGCGTCCGACAGCTCTTCTTTCACTTTTTCCTTTGCATCGCGAACTTCGCTCGCGATGTCTTCTTTGATGTGATCTTTCGCGTCGTGGTACTGGGCAATGAACGAGTCCTTCACGTCCGCGAGCTGCTCCTTCAAATGGGCGGGGCTCAGCCGCTCTTCGATGGCGCCGACGGTGCGGGACATTTCGTTTCGAGTCTGCTCGATGCCCTCGCGAATCGCGGCGACGTCGTCCTTCTTGTCGCGTGCTTTGGCATCGGCCTTCTCCTCGGGCTTCGTCCAGGCAGCCAGCGGCGTGTTGGCCACGTCGGTCTCTGTGGAAGTATTTGTCGTATCTGTCACCGTGAGATCTGCTCGCTTACCCATTGCCTGTCCTCCTGCAGAGTCTGAATCGTTTCGCGGGGCATCGGGTCGATGCGCTTGAGCGCGCGTAGCCCGAATACCGCGCAGAGCGCGCCCATCACCGATAGGACGGCTCCCGTGATCAACGTCGCCAGCCAGAGCGGCAGCACTAGGCTGAGCGCAATGGCGCCGGTTGCCGCAAACGCGAAGCCGCCCATCAGCGCGAGTAGGCCGCCGATTGCCATGAGCGCAACGTCGAGCCCAGCTAGCTTTACTTTCGCTACTGTTTCCGCTCGAGCCAGTTGCAGCTCCTGCTTGAGAAGCGTCCCGGTCTCACGCGCGAGCTCGCCGAAGAGCTCGCTCAGCGGGCGCTCACTTTGCTGCGAATCCATTGGCATCGCCGTTCTGTTCGCTTCGCCTCGGCACGCCCGCTGCGGTCGAGCTGGTTGTGGGTTTGACGGCGGTCTTTTGCTCCGGTTGCTTTACGCCGTCGGAAACTTTGCCGTTCGGCTTGTCAGTGTCCGTGGGCGAGCTGGGTTCGCTTGCGGCGGTGCGCATCGGTTCCGGCGTGCGAACTTCGATCTGATTGGAGCGCGACTGCGGGCCGTAGTGCCGTTCCAGACGGGCGCGTTCGGCAGCAAACGGATCGGACGGGCGATGCGCGGAGGCTTTCAAGAAGCGACCACCGAGAAGGCCCGCGACAAAGCTTGCGCCGAGAAAGATCGCCGGCTCGCGGCGGGCGAAGCGCTCTACTTCGCGCACGAGGTCACCGATATTTCTAGTCTGCACGTACTCGGCGAACTTCTCGATTTGTGCTGCCGCTTGGTCCGCGAGGTCCGGCAGAGGGCCGGCGTCGCGGAGGGTCTCCTTTGTCTCACGCAGCGCCGACGCCACATCGCTCGCCTTTCCCGCAGCCATGTCCTTCTTACTGTCGAACTCGCTCTTCAGCTTCTCGGTTGCCTGGTCTGCGACTTGAGAAACGACGTCTTTCGCTTCGCGCCAGAGCGCCTGTGCGCCTTCGGCGGTCTCAGAGGTCTTCGGCGTTTGGCCAGGTGCTGTACCGCTAGCGGTCTGATTCATTTGATATGCTCCTGGGGGCGGTCGCGCGACCTCTAGCGAAAGTCGTACCGCTCGAAGTTTCTGTTTTTTGGGCTCGCCACGTGCACGTCGGGAGCGCAGCGCCACAGCTGAGGCGAAGATGATGTCCGCTCTTAGCAGCTGCGAGACGCGTTGGGACCGGATGGGGCATCGTGCAGATCGGGCACCACAGGAGCTGCACACAACGCACGAGGGACCATGCAAAACTGACCTTGCCGGGGCGCTTGCCATCGCGAACCGCTAGGCACTGCGAGCAGCAAATTGACTCAGCTGTGGCAGGCTGCGACATCTAGCATCCGTTCTACGCAGATCGTTGCCCTGCGCGGAGGCCGCGGGCACGCCGTCTACACGAACGGCGTAGAGAGCATCGTGGGGCGCTACCGCTTTCGACAATTCGGCGAAGAGTGTCTCTGTCTCATGCGTGCGGTAGCGCCTACGTCGTCGCGGATAGCGCCGCGGCCGCCCGAATCGACGCCAGCGTGACCGCTCAGCGACACCGGGATGACGTCGCCGGCCGCGCCGGCCACGATCGTCGGCGATGGGGCGGAAGATCGAGAGCGAGCGCGAAGCACGTCGGTACCTGAGAGCTGCGAAGGCCGCGGGCCAGGCGGTTGGAGCGTGGGCACGC
>Ga0105048_10003997_pt1 | contig 24142 bp, 11 predicted proteins | sample MAT05_FD_78382 | JGI IMG/M metagenome (GOLD analysis project Ga0105048, IMG submission 78382) | Freshwater microbial communities from Lake Fryxell liftoff mats and glacier meltwater in Antarctica - MAT-05 | ecosystem: Environmental > Aquatic > Freshwater > Ice > Liftoff microbial mat | place... | reverse complement strand
TCTGGTCGGCCCGGGGCTTGAACTCATCGAGCTTGGAGGGGCGCGGCGCGCGCTTGGGCGCGTGCGAGATCGCACTGACCGCGGTCTCGCGGGCGACGTCGTGCGCGGCGAGGAGCGCCTTGATGGTGTTGCGGCTGACGCCCACCGCGCGCGCGATCGCGCGCCTCGAGAGACCTTGCCTGGCGCGGCTGACGACGAGTTGCTCGAGCTCGTCTCGATTGCGCCAGGTCAAGGACACGGGGTGTCCTCGCGGCTCGTGGCGTTGGTGATGACAGCGTCGAGCGCGCGCAGCACCGGCGACAGGCGCACGAGGGCGTCGCGGAGCAGCTCGGTGGCTGCCGGAGTGAACACCGTGAGCGGTGTGGCCCCGAGGCGAGCAGCCAGACGGGCGGCGAGGTCGCGGACGCGGAGGATGTCTGCGCCCATCCAGTCGGCCTCGTTGCGTGCGGCGCGCGTCGGTCGCGGACCGGGTGTCTTGGCGGGGGCAGGCCCGTCGAGGCGCAGGGCGAGCAGCGCCTGGCGCTCGTCGGGGTCGGTGCGAGCGAACAACTCGTCGACGAGCAACTCTGTTTGTCGCACGGTGAGGCCGCGTCGAACGACGATCGCGCTGGCGGCCTGCTGGTTGCCACGTGGCAACCGACTGACCGCGACCGCGGCCCGGGGCGCGATGAGGCCGAGGCGGACGTCGACCTGGACGACGGGGTCGAGGGCCTCGACGAGCATGAGCCGTCGCCAGACCCAGCTCCTGTGTCGTCCCATGCGGCGTGCGATGTCGGGCTGGCTCAGCAGGTCGTCGCGGAGCAGCGAGCGCACCAGCCAGGCCTCCTCGAGCTCGGTGAGGCCACGCCGGTCGTGTAGCGCGCAGAGGCGGAGCTTGGCGTCGACCGGGCTGAGGTCATCGACGCGCGCGAGCAGTGTGGGCCAGCCGAGAGCACGCGCTGCGCGCACGCGCTTGAACCCATCGATGATCTCCAGGCCGGTCTTCGGCGCGAACAGCGTCAGCGCCGTGAGCTGGCCGTACTGCTCGAGCGAATGGCGCACGCTGGCGAGCGCGGGGGCCTCGCAGAGCCGGAGCGTCGAGAAGCGCTCGCCAAGCGAGGCGATCTCCACGGCGCGCAGCTCGATGTCGGGCGTCTGCATGTCGCAACGGAACCATCAGGCCTCCGGCCATAGCGAGCCTGGTGCGTGACGGGTGCCGAAACCGCCTATGAATCGCGTACGATCCCGTGCGCTTACGACGCGAGGCTGGCGCGTGACACCTCCCGCTCGTTACCCGAGATGGGCTCCATTTGATCAATCATCGCGCCTATTTCGCGGACGAGGCTGGCTCGTGACAGAGCGAGCGCACGATCCACGAAATCGACGATTTGGCTCTGCGATATTGGTGGCTTGCGGGGCGAGGGTGGCTCGTGACTTTCGGCAGCGGCGGCGTGGCGCTCGCGATGGCCGCGCTGCCGCTTGCGATCGTCGGCGCGGCTGTCCTCGAGATGCAGAGCGCGTCGGCGACGCGCGAGCTTCCGTCGGCGCGCTCGGCGACACGTCTTGCCGCAGACGAACTGCTTGGTGCGCGCGGAAGGCGCAGGAACGAAGGCCTTACGGCACTCGGAGCAGCGATGAGAGCGGCCGGCCATCCTGCAGCCTGCGCGTGACCACGCGGAAAGGCGCTGGATCAGTATCCCGCCGCCTCGAAGGGACCGGCCGACGGGGCGCCTGGATCAGCAGAGCGCCGCTGAATGGATCTCTCTTAGGGCGCCGCTGAAGGAGCTCTGCTATCCTCGCTTCATGCGGTGCCTGGCCCTGGGCGACAGCATGTTCATCGACCTCTAAATAGCGGCGGCAGGGCTCCGCGATCTTCCTCGCTTCCTTTTGAGATCCGAAGCGCCCGCCGGCACGGAGGGCGATGTCGACAGCGATCCGAGATCTTCCGGCCTGGACCTGGCCCTGGACGTGGACCTCGACCTTTGGTCCTCGACCGAGAACTTGGTCGCGTCGATCGCGTGACGGCGTCCAAGTTCCGAGTCGATGACTCGAAGTCGAGGTCGAGGTCCAAGTCCAGCTCCAGGTTCAGGTATGACGGCGTTTTGCGGCCTTGGGTTAGGGCAGCGCGACCGCCAAGCTCAGCAACAACGCCCGCGGTATCTGCATCTCCAGCGCCCCACGCCCCGTCCGCGCCGGCCGTACCTGCACCTCCGCGAGCTCGTTCCCCATATCGAGGAGGTTCGACACCGTCACCGAAAGATCGACCCGCGTCGTCGTCTCCACCATCCCGTTCCACGCGAGCTGCACATCGACGTCGAGACGAAAATCCTCGCGCGGTCCGTCGAGCGGACGGCTGTACTTGAACGGGGAGCCGCGCGGAGTGTCGGCCACCATGGTCACCTGACCGCTCCGAGACGTGCGCGGGTCCGGAAAAGCGAACGGCTGCCCATCGCGGTGCCTCAGCGTGATGAAGCCCCAGAGTGTGTCGACGATGCGACGCCCGAACACCGCCTTCGTCAGGAAGGCGCGATCGGCGTCGGTGTTCGCGAGCTGGTTCGTGCGCGCCGATGGGTTGGCGGTGGCGCGGTCGATGATGCCGGGGTCGTTGGAGAGCGGGCCATTGCCCGGCGCGGTGCGGCCCACCACGTTGAAGACCGCGAAGCTGATCGCCAGCATGTAATCCTCGCCGTCGGCGCCGAAGAGCTGGAACTGGCCGCCGAAGTACAGCGGAGCTTCGGCGCCGAGATCGCTCAAAACGTAGCGCTTTTCGCCCGGCGATAGATAGTACGTGTCGTCCTCGAGATAGTAAGATCCACCGGTGATCCACGGCGTATGGTCGATGCTCTTGAGCATCCCCTGCGCCTGGATGCGCCAGCGCGGGGACAAGTGCCACGTGCCGCCGATCGCGCCGGTGTAGACCTGCATCGGCGAGAGTGAGTCATCGACCGAGAGGCGCGAGCCGCCCCAGGTATCCACCAGGCCGTCGCCCATCAGCACCGTGCGCCCCTCCATCCATCCGGGCGTGAGGGCGAGCGCGATCTCGGGGGAGGGTGCGATCGGCGACTTCGACCCCAGAAGAAAGAGCGAGAACGGGCCCAGCGAAGTGGTCACCGCCAGATCCGCGCCCAGGTCGGCCTGCAGCAGACGGCCGCTCGAAGCGGCCCACGCGTAGAGGTCCCATTCCAGGCGGAAAAGGCCGAGATCCACGCCGTCGTGGTGCCCCGCGCGCGCCTCGCCGAGCGCGACCGTCACCGGCGCCGCGCTCCAGTCGATGCGCCCGTACGGCGTGCCAGCGAAGGTAAGGGGGTTCGACCAGGTGCGGGTCGCGGGACGCAACACCAATGCGCGACCCATGAGCGAGAGATAGTACGGCCCGTGCGACCATCCACTGTCGATAGTCACCGCCAGCCGTGATCCGTCGGGCAGAAAGGGTTGTGGCGCCTCGCCATCCACGTCGAGGATCTCGCGCGTGAAAGAGCGGGCGAGCGCGGTCAGCTCCTGACGCTCGAGGGTCAGCGCCGCGTGCGCCGCGCCGACGTGGGCGCCGATCAGCAGCACGTCCGTCGTGGCGTCCATCGTCTCGCGCAGCGCCATGCCGGCTTCTGCGCCGAGCGTGGCGCGCTCGCGGTGCTCGAAAAGCGCCAAAACTCGCCTCTCGCCGCTCTTCCAGGCTGCGCCGAGCGTCACCCGCGAGGCCGGCTCGTCGAAGGTACGCTCGAGCGCGCCGGTGGTCGGATCGAAGTCGAGGAACCGCCGCGTGACATCGGTGACGTCGGCGGCCACGCTGAGCTGACCGCCGCCCAAAAAAGCGCCACCCGTCGCCCACGCGTCGATGCGATTCACGTAGCGCCGCCGCGACGACGGAGGCGGGATATCGCGCTCGGTGACGTGTCTCCCGGAGATTGCGTTCATGAATTCGACCGCGCCGGGCACGATACCGCCCAGCTCGGGGAGCACGGTGCGAACACCGGCGCGCACGCCGCGCAGATCGTAGTTCAGCTCGAGGTCGACGCCGCTCGGGTCGGAGAGCCCCGGCGCGCTGGTCACCCCCACCGAGAGCGCGGAGGTCCAGGCCAAGGGGAGCTGGATCACCGCCGACCCCGGCGCGAACGGGTCGGTCACGTCATGCTGATCGATGCGCCAGCGGGTCCAGGTCCAGGACTCACCCAGCAGCGAGATTCGCGCCGGATCGACCGCACCGAACCCACCCGCGTCCTCGGTGAGCACCACGGCGTGGGGCACGACCATCTCGAACAGCGAGGGGAGCTCGAGACCCGAGAGAGTATAACTGTCGATCGCCAGGATCGACGGGGCAGACGTGGCCGTGAAACAGGCCAGTAAGAGCGCGCTCACTCGTCGATCACGACGACCTCGCGCCGCTCCGCATCGGTCAGTCGGAGGTAGGCCTGGCTGGTGCGCGCCAGGACCGGGATGACCCGATCGCGGAACGAGGGGTCGGCCGCCATGCGCACCGCCACCGGAGTCACCACCGTCTCCTCGATCAGGCGCTTCAAAGGGCGGGCGCCGCGCAGCGGGTCGTAGCCCTGGCGCGCGAGGAGCTGGCGGGCCTTCGGCGCCACGTCGAGCACCAAGCTGCGCCGCACCAGGCCGGTGCGCTCGGCCAGCGCGTTGATGGTGAGATCGACGATGCGCAGCACGTCATCCGGCGCGAGGCGACGGAAAGACACCACGTGATCGAGGCGCGCAAATAATTCCGGGCGGAAATGATCGCGGACCGCCCGGGCGTACTCTTGCCGCGGCTCGGCCCCGAAGCCCATCGACTCCGGCCCGCCGGAGCCGAGGTTCGAGGTCATCACCACTAGCGTGCTCTTGAAGTCGACGTGGCGGCCCAGATAGTCGGTCAGCCGGCCTTCACCCAGCACCCCGAGCAACAGATCGAAGACCTCGGGTGAGGCCTTTTCGATCTCGTCGAGCAGCACCAGGCACAGCGGCGTCTCGCGCACGCGCTCCGCCAGGCTCTTCGAGCCGACGCCCACGTCGAGCAGGCGCGCCGCCGAGCCGGGGAGCATGTACTCACTCATGTCGAGCCGCACCATGCGGTCCTCGCTGCCGAACAGGTATCGCGTGAGCTGCTTGGCCAGCTCGGTCTTGCCGACGCCGGTCGGGCCCACGAAGAAGAGGCTTCCCACCGGGCGATCGGGGTCGTTCAGGCCGGCCTTGAAGCGCGCGATCACGCCGGCCGCCACGGAGCACGCCTCGTCCTGGCCGATCACCCCGCGCCGCAGCGCGGACGTCACGTCGTCGGTGCTCACCGGGTGCTCGTCGGAGATGAGCTCCATCGGCAGGCCGGAGAACTTGGCATAGATGGCCGAGACATCGCGCGGATAGAGGATCTGTTCCTTGTCCGGACCCACCTCGGTGAGGAGCCAGTCGAGAAACTGAAACCCCTTTCCCGGAAAGGCGGTCGAGCGCTGGAAGCTCTCCAGGTGCTGCACCAGCCGCTTCATGCCCTGCGGGTGGACCGTGACCTTCGACGGGCGGCGCGCCTGATAGTCGAGCAGCATCCCCGGCACCTCGTTGCTGGGCCGCTCGGGGATGCGCACGATCTGGAACGCATTCAGCAGCGCGGGCGCTCTTCGCCGGCAGCGCTCGAGCTCGCTCTCGGTGCACTCGGCGATGATCGAGATCTCCTTCGATAGCAGCGCCGGCAAGAAGATCTCGGCGATCGAGGCCCCGTCCGGCTGCTCGACCAGAAGCCCGGTGAGGCGGTCTACGTAGAGATAGTCACCTTCGTGGCTGAGCTCGGAGACGATCGCCAGCGATCGCTCCTGCCACATCCCCACATAGATCATCCCCGCGACGATGCGCGCGTGCGAGGTGGCCCAGAGTCGGCGGCGGCGCTTGTCCTTGCCCTTGCCCAGCGTCGCCAGGCTGCGGGCCATCTGGCGCACCCAGGTGGTCTTGCCGACGCCGGGCTCGCCGACCAGCAGGATCGACGGCGGCGGCTCGTGACTATCCAGCGCGGCGTGCTCCGCCAGGAGATGCTCGAGGCCCACCGTCGGGGGTGACTTACCTTTCGCGGCGCGCTCGACCCACTCCTCGGCGACGGCGCGCAGGGTGGGGAAGTCATCGGCCGCGGACTCACCGACCTTCTTGGGGTCGATCTTCAAGAGTAGTTCGGGCGACCAGTTGCGGACGAACTCATCACCCTCGTTCCGGAAGTCATACAGCCAGCGCGGCTCCTCGCCGAGCATCGCTGTGGTGATGGCGCTGCGGAGCACCGACGGCGCGACCGAGAGATCCTCGATCACGAACGACCAGCCGAAGCGCGGAAGTATCACCCGGTGCCCGCCCTTCGGCAGCGCCGTGGACGCGAAATAGAGTCGCAAAGGGACTTCGCGTTTTCCGATCACCGGGCGCTTGTCGATCACCGTCTGCGGATGGACGTCGACCGAGACCGGGCGCACCTCGAGCTCGGTGGTCCACAGGTAGCGCGCGGCCTGATCTTTACCGGTGGCCTCGGCCTCACGGATCAGCACCTCGAGCTGGGCGTAGACGTCGTCTTCGCTCGATCCGAACGCGGACGGCGGCGAGACATCGAAGAACTGCGACCAGGGGCGCAAGAGTATCCCAGTGAGGTGGCCGCTGGCGTGCGGGACGAAATAGACGCGAAAGCTCGGGCGGCTCATCGCGCGTCCTGCCAGGTCTGGTGCAGCGAGAGCACCGTCTCGAGCGCGTTATCCAGCCGCTCGGTGAGCACGTGGCCCCCGACATAGTCGAGCAGCTCGACCACCGGAGGGTCGTCCTCGCGGGTGACGCGCAGGTGCAGCACGATGCGGCCGAGCGCGTCGGGGTCCTTGATGTTGCCCTTGCCCGACTCCACCGACTCGACGAAGTCGCGGCGGGCCAGGGCGTGCGTGGCGAGCACGTCGCGCGGCTCCATCTCGCCCGGGAAAACGTGCAGGCGCGCCAGTGACGTGCCCCAGACCAGTGAATCGAGCACGATTCCACCGGCGAGGCGCGAGAGCAGCGGGACGACGGCCGGCGCGGCGATGTGCATGGCGGTGCGCTCGAGCGTCGCGCGCGACTGCATGGAGCCGTAGTCCGCGATCTTCCCGTCGACGGTCTGGCCGACGACCTTCACGCCACCGAGCTCGGTCATCAGCGCGCGCGTGAGCTCCCAGGCGAGGTGCGGGCGCGGAGTGCGGTGCGCGCGCGGGCGGCCCTCCCACGGCGGGTGACCGACCCGGGACACCATCACCGTGACCGAGTGCTGATCGACCTGCCCGGCGTAAGACGCCTGCCGGAGCAGCGCGTGCGTGCCGAACGTGTAGTCGACACCGCCGGCCTGCGCGTCCTTGCCGCTGGCCTGCTCGCGCGCGAAGAGCCGCAAATTTCCGGCCGGCGCTTTGCTGTGCGTCGAAGGGATGTCGTCCTCGGTCCAGCGCGCGCTCGGGTGGCGGCGCTCGACGCGGTTCGCGAGCTCGGTGTGGATGTTGCGGTATCGCTCGCGCAGATCGCTCAGCACCTCGGCGGTCGGCCCATCGATCTCGTCGGGCGGGCGGCCGAGGCGGACCAGCTGATCCGAAAGCTCGTCCACCGCCAGCCACTCCAGCTTGCGCTCCAGGGTCTCGAGCAGCGCCTCGGGCGAGGGCCGCGGCGCGCCCGGCGCGAGCGGCGAAGATCCGGCGATCGGCTCGGCCTCCTCGACCCGCTCTCCGTGCACGACCAGCTCCTTTGGGCCTTGGAAGACCGCATATCTCCGCAGCGCGGCGCCCCGGTCGGCGACGATGCGCTCGGTCAGCGCGCCGCCGACGGTCCGCTCCACCCAGCGCTTCACCGGCCGAGCGCCATCGCGCAGATCGAACGCCTCGCGCACGATGCGATCGACGACCGAGGGCGACACGTCGACGAAGACGCGGCGCTCGGTCAGGCCACGCCGCCCCACCAGCCGCGCGATCTCCTTCTCGGCGATCGTGCGCGCTGCGGCCGTGGTCAACGGCGCGAACGGCACCACCCGATCGATGCGGTTGAACAGCTCGGGCGGGAAGTGCTCGCGCACCGCCTTCTGCACGTCGAGCGCAGCGGACGCAGCGTCCTCGCCGAAGCCGATCGTCGCGCGCGTGCGGGCGCCGAGGTTGGAGGTCATCACGATCACCGAGCGGCGAAAGTCGGCCACCGTGCCCGCCGCGTCGGTGAGCCGACCCTCGTCGAAGACCTGCAAAAGCAGGTTCAAAACCGCCGGGTGGGCCTTCTCGATCTCGTCGAACAGCACCACCGAGAACGGCTGCTCCTGGATCCGCCGCGTGAGCAGGCCATCGGGCTCCCAGCGATCGCCGATCAGACGCGGCACGGCCTCGGGGCCGCCGAGCTCGCCCATGTCCAGGCGCACCAGCCGCGTGCTGCTGCCGTAGAGGTACGAGGCGATGCAGGCCGCGAGCTCGGTCTTGCCGGTGCCGGTCGGGCCGGTGAACAGATAGACCGCAAAAGGCCGGTCCGGATCGATCAGCCCCGCGCGGATGCGCAGCACCAGATCGACCGCCGCCTCCACCGCCACCGGCTGGCCCGCGACCTGGCTCGAGAAGCTGGCCGACAGGGACTCGGGGAGCAGCGGCGCGGTCGGCTGGAGCAGTAGATCGGGCAGGCCAGTCGACGTCGAGAGCAGCGACACCACGTGGCGCGACTCGAGCTGGGTCGGCTCGGCGCGTGTGCCGCGATACTTCTGCGCCAGCTCGCGCTCGAGCTGCACGGCCTTGCCCGGCAGCGCGGCGGAAGGGTGGAGCGCGGTGCCGAGCTCGAGCGTGGAGCGGTGCGCGCTCGGCGTGAGCCACACGTCGTGCGCGACTTCCAGCGCGCGCGCCTCGTAGAGCAGGATGCGCAGCGTCTCCTCGGGCGAGGACGGGAACACGCGGATCTTGGTGAAAAGCGCGGCAAACGAGGGCGCGTCGTCCTCGAGCCGCTGGAGCTGCTCCGGGGTGCACTCCGCCACTGCGGTCATCTCGCCGCGCGAGAGCGGGCCGCGGAAGAAGTCGGCCAGCGATCGATCGCTCGTCTTGCTCTGGCCGATCCGGCCGAACGCGTGCACGTCCTCGAGCCAGAGCACCATCCGCTTCTGCTTGGTGTCCTCGACGATCTCGAGGCAGCGCTGCTCCCAGTCGCCGAGATAGCTCATCCCGGCGATGATCCGCTTCCCCGCGACCATCCAGACGTCGTGGATGCGATCGAGGTTCTGCGTCGAAGGATAGTCGTCGAGATCGGTGAGGTCCTTCACCCAGCGCGCGAGGATCGTGCTCTTTCCGGAGCCCGGCGGGCCCACCAGCAGCACCGACTTCTTCTCCTTCGATCCGACCAACCGCATCATCTGCTCGCGGTAGGGCGAGCGCGGCAGGCCGAGGTGCAGCGATCCATCGATCGCGCGCAGCGTCTGGTTGGTGCCGACCTTGGGCAGCACCTTCAGGCCGCGCGGCTCCTTCTTCTTCGATCGATCGCGCGTCGGATCGATGACCAGGTCGGCCCACGGCCCCTTCTTCTTCTCGGGGAGCTGATCGAGCACGCTCGGCGGGTCGGCGTCGAAGCCGAACGTCTTCACCAGATCTTTGCCCTTGGTGGTGAGCTCGGCGATGTCCCAGTCCTCGAGATCGGCCCACACCTTCTCGAAGTAGAGCGCGGCCTGCGACTCGATCGGCTCTTCCTCGCGGACGGGGCACCACTCGTGCTGCCGCAGCGGGTGATAGGCGATGAAGATGCGGTGGCGATCGGTGGTCCAGCGCGGATCCAGGATCAGCGGGAAGGTGCCGGCGATCTGCTTCCTCTTCCCGCCGCCCTTCAGAACGAGCTCCAGCTTCACGCGCTCGAGCCGCAGCCCGCGCAGGCTCTGGATGGCCTCGACGCGCGACACCGGCATCAGCGCGATGATGCGCCGCAGATCGTCGGCCAGGCGGCGCTGGATCTTGAGCGGCTGCCGGCCGCGGACGTGCTGCACGTCGGGACCCCACCCGAGCGTCGTCCAGATCAGCTCGGTCTCGATCTTTCGCTGGTAGACGCTGATCTGGAAGTTCACGGCGCGTCCGCCTCTCGTGCCGAGCGCGTCGAGTGCGTCAGGATCCAGTACGCCACCAGCTCGAGATCTCGCCAGTAGGTCGACAGATCACGGCGCGACGGGATGGACGTGTCGGCGAAGCGCAGCGTGTCGCGTCGCGCGTCGAGCTCGCGCACCGCGGGGCGCTTGGCGTGATCGGTCTTGCCGTCGGGGACCTCGTACGGAAACAGCGTGATCCACTCCTTGTCGGTGAACTCGGTGCGCCCCGGATACGCGCGCACGGAGAGGTGCGTCGGATCCGTTCGCCCGCCCCGGCCGGAGAAGCGATGGATCCCCATTTCCAGACCGAAGAGGGGGCCGGCCCACGGCCCCTCCACCGCGAGGAGCACCTCGGACCAGCCGGCCACGCGCAGGGCGAGCCGCTCCTGCACCTCCGCGATCGTGCGCGGTGGACCGAAGTGCCGCTGCTCCGGCCAGTCGCTGCGGCGATCGCCGTCGATGTGCCCGCGTACCGTCCAGCCGCGCGCCTCTGCGCCGGCCGCGAACGCCGCGAGCCACACCGCGAGCGAGCGACCGTCGTCGATCTCCTTCACGCGCACCATCACGTGGTTCGGCGACGGCTCCTCCGCCAGCAGGACCAGCGCGAGCGCCCGCCGGAACGCGTCGATCGCCGTGCGCGCCACCGTCGCCGAGTCGCCCGGCTCGTGATGCGAGAGATACGCCGAGAGCCCCAGCTCCTCGGCGGCGAGCAGATCCTGGTAGGGCTGATCGGCGTCCGCCCACAGCTCGCTGAGGCGGTGGTGATCGCGCTGCAGCATCGCCGCGTCCGCGCCGCGCTTCGGATCGCGCGCCTTCGACGCGCGCGCGAGCTGCGCCACCAGCGTCTCGATCGACTCCTTCACGTGCTCCACGCGCTCGAGCGCCAGCGCTCGGGTGGCCTCGACCCGCAGCTCGGAGATCTCGGTGGCCGCACCTCGTGCGTCGCTCTTCACACCGCGCGGGCCGGTCGTGATCTGGAAGCGCAAGCCCTCGTGCTCGAGCGACTGACCTGCGGCGCGCACCACCGTCTCTTCGATCGTGGTGACCGCGAGCCGACCGCCGCGCCCGGGCTCGGGCGCCATCGACGCGAGCAGCCGCGCGGCCGGCGCCACCAGCCGATCTTCGAGCTCGCGCCGCAGGGCCCGCGCGCCGTATTCCGCCGAATATCCGCGCTTCGACAGCGTCGCCATCGCCGGCTCGCTGGTGTCGAGCGCGATGCGCGCCGCCGAGAAGCCGCGCCGCGCGCCGAGCTTTCGCACCGCGATGCGGCTGACCTGCTCGACCTGTCCGGCCGTCAGCGGCTCGAAGGTGATGACGCGATCGAGGCGGTTCACCAGCTCGGGTCGGAACGCGCGCTCGACCTCCTTGAGATAGTAGCCATCGTCGGAGACCAGATCGCGGCCGATGCCCACCGAGGGGCGGCGGTGCGCGGCGCCGAGGTTCGACGTCATGATCACGATGCTGTTGTGGAAGTACGCGGTGCGCCCGCGCGCATCGGTGAGGCGGCCCTCCCCGGTGACCTGCAGGAGCAGATCGAAGACGCCGGAGTGGGCCTTTTCGATCTCGTCGAGAAGGAGCACGGAGAACGGCTGCTGGCGGATCTGCCGCGTGAGCAGGCCTTCGGCGTTGCTCCCGCCGCGGAAGAGGCGCTCGGCGGCGAGCGGGTCGGCGTACTCGCTCATGTCGAAGCGCACCAGGCGCTCGGAGGTGCCGAACAGGAACTCCGCGAGCGTGCGGGCGAGCTCGGTCTTCCCGACGCCGGTGGGGCCGACGAAGAGGAACGTCGCGAGCGGCTTGCCGGTGGGCTGGAGGCCGGCCTTCACCACGCAGATCGTGTCGATCACCCGGCGGATCGCCTCGTCCTGGCCGATCAGCCGCTGGCGGAAGATCGCCGTGACCTGCTCGCGGTACAGCGCGCGATCTTCGCGCAAGAGGAACACCGGGATGCCGGAGCTCTGCGAGAAGGCCTCGAGCACGTCCTCGGGATCCATCTTGCGCGGCTCGCCCTGGGCGTCGCGCAGATCGTCGGCGCGCGCCGCGACCTCCTCGAAGAGCTGGATCACCTTCCCCGGAAGCGGCCGGTACGGCAGGTAGCGCTCGGCGAGCTCGATGATGGTGTTGATCGCCTCGGGTGAGACCTCGCCGTGGGTGCGCGCCTCGAGCGCGAGCCGCGACGAGACGACATCCAGCGGCTCCAGGCGAACACGGGCAAAACAGCCGAAAAATCCGACGTCGCGCGGCTCGAAGAGGTGGAGCGCCTCCGGAGAGACCTCCGCAACCACGCGCACCCGACCTTCCTGCAGCCACGGACGCATCGTGCCCGCGAGATCGATCGCGCCCGCGCCCTTGTCGCCGAACAGATCGCCGATGTCGTCGAACACCAGGACCGCGTCGAGCACCTCCGCCGCTTGTAGCGTGCGCTTGAGCCGCTCCTGCCACTGCCCGAGCCCGCTCATGCCGGCGATCAGCTGCGCGCCCGACGTCACGAACGCGAGCCGCGTGCGGCCGGCGCGCTTCTCGGCCTGCAGCCAGGCGAGGATCAGCGCGCTCTTCCCGACCCGCTCTCGGCCCACCACCAGGACGCTCTGCTTGCTCTTGGAGCCGAGGAGCGCCGTGAGCGTCGCCAGCTCGGCCTCGCGCGCGACCCACTTCATCGATCGCGCCGCCTCGGTCTTGGCGTCCAGCGCGAGCCCGATCGACTCCAGCACGGCGAGCGCATCGCGCGTCTTGGCGGCGTTCGCGAGCTGCTTGTGGAGCGCCGCGGCCCTTCCACCCGGCGCCCGCTCGCGACGCTCGATCGGGACCGGGAGGATGTCGAGCGACTCGGCGGGCGCGGGGAGCAGCGCGAGCCAGCTCAGCGGCGTGGGCTCGCTGGCGGAGACCAGGCGGATGATCTCGGCCTTGAGCGTCGCCTCCAGATCCTCCTTCTCGTCTACGTAGGCCACATGACCGAGGACCGGGACGAACACCCAGCGGGCTTTGCCGACCGGCACCACCACCGCGCGAAACAAGGTCGGGACGTCGATGGCCAGCCGGCGGGGCAGATCCTCGCGCTCGATCGTCACCTCGACGCTGATCAAGGTGGCGCCCGGCGGCGAGACGAACCGCGCGAGCGCCGACGGCGGGATCGTCGCCAGGTGCTCCGCGAGGAACGTGACCAGCTCGGCGTGGGTCGAAGATCGGGAGCCGATGCTGGCGAGCTTGGGGTCCGCGACCGGCACCCGTACGACGTCCCCGCTGGGGAGCTCTCGAAGGACCGTGAGAATCAGGGCCTCGAGGGGGACGTCGACGGGCGCCTCGGGCATGGGCGCGCGGAGCTTAGAGGAGATCGAAGCGTGCAGCTACAGGTCGTTGACGCGAGGCGGGCGCGCTCGGCCCGGACCTCTGATTCAGCGCTGCGAGAACAGGTATGCGACGCCGCCGCCCGCGGAGGGCGCGGGGTGGAGCCGGACCAGCGTGGTCGGCGTCGGCGCGAACGCCCCGACGTCGCGGTCGCCGCCTACACTGCTGATGCGCACCGCGGTGCTCGGCCCGAGGGGCGTCACGCGCGCGACGAACAGGTCGCGCTGCTCGTCGACGGTCACGTCGGCGCGATACGCGACCCACCGCCCATCCGGAGACCAGGCGATGCCGTCGCTCGCCTCGTCCACGTCCTGCGTGGGCACGAACGGCGTGTTCACCTTGATCGGGGCGCCCGGGCCCGCGCCACCCACGCCGACCACATAGAGCTCGATCGTGTTGAAGAGATCCTGATCGGCCAGGTACACGAGCCGGCTGGAGTCGGGTGACCAGACCGCCTTGAACGCGTCACCGCCGGCGGTCAGCGCGCCGTTGAGCCGCAGCGGGGCGCTCGGCGTCGCGCCGCGCAGGTCCACCGCGAACACCTCGCTGTCGCCCGTGACGTTCTGATCGGCCACGTACACCACCCAGCTTCCATCGGGCGAAGCCAGGCTCGCGAACACCTCGCCGGTCGCGGGCAAGTTGCCGCTGAGGCGCACGGCGGCGGCCGCGGCGTCCAGATCGGCCAGCCAGAGCTCGCGGATGCCCGCCGTGCGCTGGTCGGCGACGAAGACGATGCCCTGCGATCCGCGGACGAAGTGCGTGTAGCCGGGGTACGAGACGTTGATCGCCGGGACGCGCGCGTCGTTGATGCGCGCCGCGGGTGCGCCGCCGGCGAGGGTCGCGACGTAGAGGAACGGTGCCTCGTCGACCTCCTGATCGGCGATGTAGACGACGCGGGACGAGTCGGGCGAGAAGCCCGCGCCGAGGATGCTGCCGCCGGCCACGAGGGTGCCGCTGACCTTCCGCGCCGCGCCCGGCGTCGCGCCGCTGACATCGACCACGTAGGACTCGAAGCGCGTGCTGGGGCCGGCCGAATAATACAAAAAGCGCGAGTCCGGTGACCAGGTGTACGAGACGACGTTGGCCGGCGAGGCGAGGGGCGCGCTGGCGCGCTGGGCGACCGCGGGCCGGGGGCCGGTGAGATCGACGACGAACAGCTCGACGATGCCGTCGGTGATCAGATCGCCGAGGAAGGCGATCTTGGTGTTGTCGGCCGAGAACGCGCTGCGGTTCATCGTCGCTTCAGCGTTCGGCGCAGCGGGGCTCACCTGGACGCCGGCGCCCGGCGTGGCGCCGGAGACGTCAGCGACGAACGCGGCAAAGTTACCGGCCACCGTCGTGTCGCCGATCCACGCGACGTAGCGGGTCGTGGGGCGGGGCACGCCGCCGTCGCTCACGCTGGCGTCGCGCTGAACGGGCGCAGCGTCCGGTGATCCGGGCGTCGCGTCACGGCCTGGCGTCGCGTCGAAGTGCAGGACGCTGGCGTCGGCGAAGACGCTCGCGTCGGGGTCGACCTCGATCGCGCCGTCGAACGCGGCCGCAGCATCGAGGGACATCGTCGCGTCGCCGCTCCCGACGCAGATGTTCTCGATGCAGCGCATCCCCGGCGTGCACTCGGTGGGCGTCAAACACTCGAAGATCCGAGGCTCGACCGTGCATCCGGCCACCGCCCACGCGCTGAGTATTCCGATGATCGTTCGCATCGTGAGCCTCAGAAGTGGAACGCCCACGTGCCGGGTGTCGCCACCGGCGCCGACGCGACGTCGTCGCTCGTGACGGCGTCGCTCGTGACGGCGTCGAAGACGACCAGGAACAGGCCCACGGCGAGCACGCTGCCGCCGATGGCGAAGGCGGCGGCCGACGACTGGCGGCCCTCTCGCGCCGACTGATCGAGCGCGCCCAGGCGCGGGAGCTCACCGGTGATGTTCTGCTGCTCGTTCGATCGCGCAGTCAGGTCGGCGAGCAGCGCGTCGAAGTCGGACTGGGCGCTGCCGGCGCTCACGAGGAAGGCGGTGCCGGCGATCCCACCCACGGCGGCGCCCGCGCCCGCGATCAACCAGCCCACGATCGGCAGCGCCGAGCGCCGGGGCTCGCTCTCGGCGACGGCGATCGGCGCCTCGACGACGGCGCTCGCGACCGGCGCGAGCACCGGCTCTTTGGCCTCGTCCGGCGGGCAGACCCACGTCGGTGTGGCGCTTCGACCGCGCGTCATCGCGTCCACCTGATCGCGGGTGGTGCCGCGCGCGCTCAGCCTCCGCGCGCACTCGAAGATCAGGATGGCCCGCGGCGGCTGGCCGTTGCCCTTGAGCGCGATGCTCGGATCGAGCAGCACCAGGGACGGCGGGCTCACGAACATGCTCGGGGTGACGTGGAGCGAGGACCCGGACGACGGGCCGGGGGCGGGCCGGGGCGTGGGCGCCGAGAGGTAGAGCGCCTGCGGGAAAGGCGCGGTCTCGCCTGTCGGGGGATGGGCTTCCTCGATGCGCTCGAGCCGGCGGCGCACCTCCGCCGGGGACGCCGGGCGGCCGGCGGGCAGCTTCTCGAGGAGCTCCATCACCAGGCGGATCAGCTCGGGGGGCGTGGCCGCGCCGGTGAGCGGCGGGGGCGCCTCGCTGACCTGCTTGAGCAGGATGCCGAGCGGCGCATCGCCGAAGAACGGCGGCCGGCCGCTCAGACACTCGTAGGCGATGATGCCGAGGCTGTAGAGATCGCTCGAGACCGTCGCGCTCTCGCCGCGCGACTGCTCCGGGGACATGTACGCGGGCGTCCCGACGAGCATGTTGGACATCGTGAGCGCCGGGACCGCGTCGTCGCGCGCGATGCCGAAGTCGAGCACGCGCACGAAGTCGTCGCCGTTGACCTGATCGACGATCAGGTTCGCCGGCTTGAGATCGCGATGCACGATGCCTGCGCCATGGAAGTCTTCCATCGCCGCGCAGATCTGGTGGAGGATCTTGGTGGTGCGCCGCGACGAGAGGTGCCCGCGCTCGAGGATCTTGCTGAGCGGCTCGCCCTGGATGAGCTCCGTGACGATGTACATCTGGCCGTGCTCGGTGCGGCCGAAGTCGATCAGCCGCAGGACGTGCGGATGGGTGAGCCGGGCGATCGTCCGCGCCTCGCGCTCGAAGCGCGCGACGCCGGTGCTGCCCGCGCGGGAGAGCTCGGCGTTGAGGACCTTGATGGCGACCGGGCGATCGACGTTCAGCTGCAAGGCGCGATAGACCACGCCCATGCCTCCCGAGCCGATCTCGGCTTCGATGCGGTATCGGCCGTCCAGGACCGCACCTACCAGTGAGTCCTCGCTCAACCGCGGGATAGTATGATCAACGCTGAATTTGCGGCAACGCTGCGCGTGGCCTATGTCCCGGCAGTGAAGCGCGCCGGGCTGCTGATCCTCGCCGTGGCGCTGGCGTCGTGCCGCTCGGTCGACAACTACCGCCGCTTGCTCCCGAAGGCCGAGGTCAGCGACGCCGTCCCGTACGTCGCCGACGGCAACCCGCGCCACGCGCTCGACCTGTTTTCGCCGAAGAAAGAGGGCCCGCATGCGGTGGTGCTGTTCGTCCACGGCGGCTACTGGCACGCGCAGGACCGGCAGTACTTGCGCGGTGTGGTGGGGCTCTACTCGAACGTCGGCGTCGCGCTGGCGGCGCGCGATGTCGTGGCGGTGATCACCAGCTATCGCCTGTTCCCGGAGACCACGATCGCCGGCCAGGTCGACGACGTCATCGGCGCGCTGAAGTGGACCGTCGCGCACGCGGCCGAGCACGGCGGCGATCCCCGGCGCATCGTCCTCGCCGGTCACTCCGCGGGCGCGCACCTGGTGATGACGCTCGCGACGCGCCCCGATCTGCTGAAAGCGGCGGGGATCGACCCCTCCAGCGTGCGCGGGGTCGTCGCGCTGTCGGGCGTCTACGACGTGCCGGGCCTGATCGGCCGCGGTGATCGCGACATCATCGACGGGGTCGTGATCCCGCACTTCACCGGCGATCCGAAGGGCTGGTCACCGCTCGAGCGCATGGATGCGTCGCTCCCGCCCACGTACTTCGTCGTCGGCGAGAAGGACTACGACTCGTGCTTGCTCGACTTCCAGCTCGCGCATCACAAGCTCCGCGGCACGAAGGCCCGCGCGGCTTTCACCATGCTGGAGGGCCGCACCCACGCCGACGTCGTGCTGGAGATCGGCGGCCACCGCGACGAGATCACGCCGCGGATCGTGCGCTTCGTCGACGCCGTCACACGATGAGGATCAATCGACCGTGACGATCGCGTAGCCGGCGGCATGGGTCTCGAGCCTGTTTCCGGTGATGACCCAGTCGCCGTAGCGCGGGCGCGGGATGATGAAGCGGGCCTCCGTTCGCAGCCCGTCCGTCTCGTCGATGCAGGCCCCGGTGGCCGGCTGCCAGTACCCGATCTGGCCGTTGACGCTGGCGTACAGCAGGCCGTCCTCGCGAAACGGCGCGATCGCAGTCAGCGGCAGCGGGATGCCGGTGGGGAAGAGCGGCTCGAACCCGCCGGTCGCCTCGACGCGGATCTCCCCATCGCTCGTCCCGATAACGACGCCGAACCCCGTGAGCTGTTCGACGGCCGTGACCCCCCCGGGCACCGGCTTCGTGACCACCGGGTCGTCATTGAACACCACGTGGGGCGACGAGGAGGCCCCCGCCGCCGACTTGCCGGAGCGCAGCCGCACGATGCCGCCGTACACGCCCTCGAGCTGGAGCGGCTCGATCGTCCCACGGTAGTAGTGGTCGTTCCCCGGGAGGATGCGCGAGATCGTCCCGTCGAGAGAGAGCGCGAAGTACTCGTAGCCCTCGCCGGAGATCCCGCCGTCGATGAAGCGGATCTCCGGCGCGGCGGTGGTGGTGGTGGCGAGCGTGAGCACGACCCGGCGCTCGTCGACGTGTGCGGAGGCGATGCGCCCGTCGGCGCCGCCGAAGAACGGATCCATGCCCCGGCGCCGCCCGGCGTACGGCACGAAGTCCGGGAGGCCGCTCACCTCCGCCGCGATCAGCGTGTCGCCGCGGAGCAGCAGGATGCCGCGCTCGAAGCCCATCAGGATGGTCTCGCCGGCGTCGTCGAGCGCCATCGCGTAGTCGGGACCGTGGGCGAGCGTGGCGGTCCGAATGCGCAGCGGCCGGCAGCGCTCCGGCCCGGTGATGCTGGCGCGGAACGCCCGCACGTCTTGCGAGGGCTCCATGCCGGGGACCCAGCCAGTGGCCTTCCCCGCGATGATCTGCGCGCCGAACACCTCGTCGGGAGCGGGCAGCACCGACCCGGCGGGCGCAATGACCCGGCGGATGGCCCCGGGCGGTAATCCCAGCTGGGCCAGCGCGTCGTCATACAGGAGGAGCTCGAGCTCGGCGTCGAGCGGCGAGGTCGGACGCTCCATCACGAGCGCGCGGGCGGGGTCATCGATATCGGCCGCAGTCGCGTAGACGGTGGTCCCCTCGGTCACGGCGAGGATCGCGGATCGCGCGGCGCCCAGCGCTGGGAAATCGAGCTGGACGAGCTCGCTCCCGCCGCATCCGGCGAGCCACAGCGCGAACAGGATCTCCCGGCGCATGCGGGGGATCATCGCCCGTTTACGGTCAAGTCGCTTGCAATTTGTCGGCAACGGCGTGATCCCGGCGCCCTTCGATGGACGAGCAGGCCGTGATCGACGACGACCGCGAGGGTCTCTCGGTCGACGAGCTGCGCGAGGCCTGGACGGCGCTGTCCCCCGACGAGCGCAACGAAGGCTTCCACCTCCTCAGCCACGCCGAGCGCGAGGAGTTCTTCTTCCGCGTCGACGCGCACGAGCAAGCGGAGCTGATGATCATCCTGCCCGAGCGCGAGGCTCGCCAGTGGACGCGCGCGCTCGCGCCCGACGACGCCGCCGATCTCATCCAGCAGGCCGAAGCGAGCCGAAAGGCGCTGATCCTCTCGCTGCTCGACGAGCCCACGCGCAAGGAAGTGCTCGCGCTCCTCGCCTACGCCGAAGATCGCGCCGGCGGTCTCATGAACACCCGCTACGCGCGATCGCGGCCGGACATGACGGTCGACGAGGCGATCGCGTACCTGCGCAAACAAGCGCGCGACTCGCTGGAGGCGACCTACTACGTCTACGTGCTCGATCCGGAGCAGAAGCTGCTCGGCGTGTTCTCGTTCCGCACGCTGTTGATGCGCTCACCGAAGCAGACCGTGCGCGAGTTCATGGCCACCGACCTCATCACCGTGCCCGAGCAGATGGACCAGGAGGTCGTCGGCCGCCTGTTCCGCGAGCACGATCTGCTCGCGCTGCCCGTGCTCGACGCGCAGGGGCGGATGAAAGGTATCGTCACGGTCGACGACATCGTCGACGTCGTGGACGAGGAGGCCACCGAGGACGCCCACAAGTTCGGCGGCATGGAGGCCCTCGATGCGCCGTACCTCGCGGAGCGCTTCTGGCTGATGATCCGGAAGCGCGGCGGCTGGCTGATGGTGCTGTTCCTCGGCGAGATGCTGACCGCCTCGGCGATGACGTTCTATGAACACGCGATCGAGCGCGCGGTGGTGCTCGCGATGTTCGTCCCGCTGATCATCTCGAGCGGCGGCAACTCCGGATCGCAGGCCTCGACGCTGGTGATCCGAGCGATGGCGCTCGGCGAGCTGCGCCTCAGGGACTGGCTGAAGGTGGCGAAGCGCGAGCTGGCCTCGGGCGCGGTGCTCGGCCTCCTCCTGGGATCGATCGGCTTCATCCGCGTCTGCGCGTGGGAGTGGATGTTCGGCACGTACGGCGAGTTTTACGCGTACATCGGCCTGGTGGTGCTCATCAGCCTCTTCGGGGTCGTGCTGTTCGGCAGCACCGCGGGTGCCATGCTCCCGTTCTTGCTGCGCCGCGTGAACCTCGATCCCGCGAGCGCCTCGGCCCCCTTCGTCGCGACCCTGGTCGACGTCAGCGGTCTGGTCATCTACTTCTCGGCCGCAGTCCTGTTGCTGACCGGTAAGATCCTATAACGAGACAGTTATTTGCGCTCCCCAGGTGGGCTCGGGTGTGCTAGACCCCCGCCAATTCCAACTCCTATGCAGACTCACGACCCCGGCAATCGCCGCTGGATCCACCGCGCCCTCACGGGCGCCTCGACAATCGCTTCGCTCGCCGCGTCATCCGCCGCGTGGGCCAGCGAGGCTGACCTCGTCCTCCCGGATCTCCGGACCTTCAAGGTCTTCGGGACCGATGGCCACACTTTGCTCCTCGTCGCCGGCGCCGTCATCTGCGTCTTCGGCCTGCTCTTCGGCTTCATCCAGTACAAGAAGCTCGAGAACCTCCCGGTGCACTCCTCGATGAAGGAGGTCTCCGAGCTCATCTACGAGACCTGCAAGACGTACCTGTTGCAGCAGGGCAAGTTCATCATGCTGCTCTGGCTCTTCATCGGCGGCATCATGCTCTACTACTTCGGCGTGCTGCGGCACGTCGGCGCGTTCCAGACGCTGACCATCATCGCCTGGAGCCTCATCGGCATCGCCGGTAGCTACGGCGTCGCCTGGTTCGGTATCCGCGTGAACACCTTCGCGAACTCGCGCACCGCGTTTGCCTCGCTGCGCGGCAAGCCGTTTCTCACCTACGCCATTCCGCTGCAGGCCGGCATGTCGATCGGCATGTTGCTGATCTCGGTCGAGCTCCTGCTGATGCTCGTCATCCTGCTGTTCGTCTCGCCGCAGAACGCCGGCGCGTGCTTCATCGGCTTCGCCATCGGCGAGTCGCTGGGCGCCTCCGCGCTCCGCATCGCGGGCGGCATCTTCACCAAGATCGCCGACATCGGATCGGACCTCATGAAGATCGTCTTCAACATCAAGGAAGACGACGCGCGCAACCCGGGCGTCATCGCCGACTGCACGGGTGACAACGCGGGCGACTCGGTCGGCCCCTCGGCGGACGGCTTCGAGACCTACGGCGTCACCGGCGTCGCGCTGATCTCGTTCATCCTCCTCGCGGTGCCGAGCGCCGACGTCCAGGTCCAGCTGCTGGTCTGGATCTTCGTCATGCGCTTGATGATGGTCCTGGCCTCTGTCGCCTCCTACTACATCAACGACATCATCGCGCGCGGCCGCTACGCCACCGCCGACAAGATGAACTTCGAGGCCCCGCTCACCATCCTGGTGTGGCTGACCTCGATCGTCTCGGTGATCGCGACCTACGTGGTCTCGTATCTGATGATCCCGACCCTCGGTGACGGTACCCTGTGGTGGAAGCTGTCGACCATCATCACCTGCGGCACGCTGGCCGGCGCGATCATCCCGGAGGTCGTCAAGGTCTTCACCTCGACCGACTCCAAGCACGTCCGTGAGGTCGTCACCGCGTCGCGCGAAGGTGGCGCGTCGCTCAACGTCCTGTCCGGTCTGATCGCCGGTAACTTCTCGGCCTTCTGGCTGGGCATGGTGATCATGGGCCTGATGGGCGGCGCGTATTTCGTGTCGCTTGGCATCCCGGGCATCAACCCGATGAACCACGCAGCGGGCGGCATCATGCTGGCTCCGGCGGTCTTCGCGTTCGGCCTGGTGGCCTTCGGCTTCCTCGGCATGGGCCCGGTGACCATCGCGGTCGACTCGTACGGCCCCGTCACGGACAACGCGCAGTCGGTCTACGAGCTGTCGCTCATCGAGACCGTCCCGAACATCTCCGACGAAGTGCAGAAGCAGTTCGGCTTCAAGCCGGACTTCGAGAAGGCCAAGCACTTCCTCGAGGAGAACGACGGCGCCGGAAACACGTTCAAGGCCACCGCCAAGCCGGTGCTCATCGGGACCGCGGTCGTCGGCGCGACCACCATGATCTTCTCGATCATCGTGGTGCTCACCAAGGGACTGACCGTTCACACCGAGCTGCTCTCGATCATGCACCCGCCCTTCATGCTCGGCCTGATCGCCGGCGGCGCGGTGATCTACTGGTTCACTGGTGCTTCGACCCAGGCGGTCTCGACCGGCGCTTACCGCGCGGTGGAGTTCATCAAGGCCAACATCAAGCTGGACAGCGGCGCCACCAAGGCGTCGGTCGAGGACTCCAAGAAGGTCGTCGAGATCTGCACGGTCTATGCTCAAAAGGGCATGATCAACCTGTTCTTCGCGGTCTTCTTCATCACGCTCGCGTTCGCTTGCTTCGAGTCGTACTTCTTCATCGGCTACCTGATCTCGATCGCGCTGTTCGGTCTCTATCAGGCGCTCTTCATGGCGAACGCAGGCGGTGCCTGGGACAACGCCAAGAAGATCGTCGAGGTCGAGCTCAAGCAGAAGGGCACGCCGCTGCACGCGGCGGCGGTCGTCGGCGACACCGTCGGCGATCCGTTCAAGGACACCTCGTCGGTGGCCATGAACCCGATCATCAAGTTCACGACGCTGTTCGGTCTGCTCGCCGTCGAGCTGGCCGAGGAGATCCCGCAGCAGCGCGTGATGTTCGCGATCCCGTTCTTCGTGGTCGCCTTGGTGTTCGTGTGGCGCTCCTTCTACCGGATGCGCATCGAGAACGCGGAGACCAGCGCCACGTCGGCGCCCGCGGCCGCGGTCAAGCCCGCGCACTGATCGGTTCTCCCCCGTCATGGTTGCAGCGCTCTCTGCTTGATCGCAGAGTAGCGCGCACCATGAGCACCATCCGCCTCGAAACCGCGGTCCCCGGCCCCAACAGCAAGGCTCTGCTCGAGCGCCGGCAAGCGTCGGTCGCCCGCGGTCTGAGCACGCTGCACCCGCTGTTCGTCGCGCGGGCGAAGAACGCCAACGTCACCGACGTCGATGGCAACACGTTCATCGACTTCACCGGCGGCATCGGCACGCTCAACGTCGGCCACGCCCGCGACGAGCTGATCGGCGCGGCGCATGCGCAGGCCCAGAAGCTCACCCACTCCGCGATCCAGGTGCTCGGCTACGAGCCGTACGTCGCCTGCGCCGAGGCGCTGTGCCGCATCGCGCCGATCAGCGGCGACAAGCGCGCGCTCCTGGTGAGCACCGGAACGGAGGCGGTCGAAAACGCGGTCAAGCTCGCGCGCGCGTTCACCAAGCGCCCTGCGGTGATGTGCTTCGAGCACGCGTTCCACGGTCGCTCGCTCGGCGGCCTCTCGCTGACCAGCCGCTACAAGCCGTACAAGGCCGGTTTTGGCCCCTTTCTGCCGGAGATCTACCGGATGCCGTACCCCTACGCGTACCGCCAGGGGCTGAGCCCCGCGGACAGCGTGGCGAACGTCAAGGCGCGCATCGCGGAGTTCTTCCACACGGTGGTGTCGGCGTCGGATGTCGCGGCGATCGTCATCGAGACGGTGCTGGGTGAGGGCGGATTTCTGGTTCCGCCGCCCGGGTTCCTCGAGCACCTGCGCGAGGTCGCCACCCGCGAGGGCATCGTGCTCATCATCGACGAGGTGCAGGCCGGCTTTTGTCGCACGGGCAAGCGGTTCGCGATCGAGCACTTCGGCGTGGAGCCGGATCTGATCACGATGGCCAAGTCGCTCGCGGGCGGCTTCCCGCTCGGCGCGGTGGTGGGGCGCGCGAACATCGTGAACTCGGTGGACCCGGGCGCGCTCGGCGGCACGTACGGCGGCAACCCGATGGCCTGCGCCGCCGCGCTCGAGACGATCGCGATCATCGAGCGCGACAAGCTCGCCGACCGAGGCGCGCACCTCGGCCGCATCCTGGTCGAGCGCCTCCGCGCACTCCAGAACAAGCACGCGATCATCGGCGACGTCCGCGGCATCGGCGCGATGCAGGCGATCGAGCTGGTCACCGATCGCACCACCCGCGAGCCGGCCTCGGCGAAGACGCAGGCGGTTGTCGCTTTCGCGCGCG
>Ga0105048_10003995_pt1 | contig 24144 bp, 21 predicted proteins | sample MAT05_FD_78382 | JGI IMG/M metagenome (GOLD analysis project Ga0105048, IMG submission 78382) | Freshwater microbial communities from Lake Fryxell liftoff mats and glacier meltwater in Antarctica - MAT-05 | ecosystem: Environmental > Aquatic > Freshwater > Ice > Liftoff microbial mat | place... | reverse complement strand
CTTACGGGTCGCTTATCCCGACATCGAAGGCCCCTGCCTGAGATCGTCTGGATACAATCAAATACAAAAAAGCCTCTGGGAAATCAGGGGCTTTTTTTGCGAAGCAAGTTCTTACGGGTCGCTTATCCCGACATCGAAGGCCCCTGCCTGAGATCGTCTGGATACAATCAAATACAAAAAAGCCTCTGGGAAATCAGGGGCTTTTTTTGCGAATTTAAGATAGGTTATTAAGCTTTTTTATTAGCTAATATTCCTAATCCAAGTATTTTCATCTTTTGACAATTAGTTCTTACTAAATAAAATTTTGATTGTTACCTTAAAAACATTCTGTAAGTTTTTACATTCAAGCAATTTCGAGGGTAAAGGGAGTCATTTTAATGGTTTTTGCTAACTTTCTTCCCAGATATTTAGAAAATATTTTTCATCATATTGTATTAAATCTAGACTACCTGAATTATGATTTAGATAAATCATGGATAGACTTTTAGAGCCATCTTTAAAAAATATGTGATCAAAAAGTTTGTATTTTGATACGAACATATTGTTAATCCACATTTTGCTCTTTTCAAACTGCTTATTTTTATAAGACATAATATAGGATTCTTTGGGACCTATCTCCAAATCCCATAGCTCCTTTGACAAACCAATATATGCCAATAGTTCCATTTCCTCATTGGAAATAAAATTCATAAAAAAATTAATTTTCTCCGTTTTTTCTAGGTATGTTAAATTTTTGTTTGGTTGATTATTTATAAACCTGATTATATTATAAAATATTTTCAAATACGCACTCAGATAGTTGGATTTAGATTTTCCAAATTCGTATAATTCTACACCCTCTATATTTCTAAAATTGTTTATTGATGCATATTCAAATAATTTATCAAATGTCTGAGTATCAATATCCAAGTGCGATTCACCTCCTAAAAGACTATCATCCATCTCTATAGTTAAACCAGTGATTTTAGAAAATTTCGTTTTTACAAACGAATATAACTCGAATTTTTCGAATTTCACAAGCAATCCGTCAAACCATATTTCAGTAGATATATTTACAATTCCATACTGACAATTTGGCGAAAGTAAATTAAAGTCATTTGACAGATTGAATATTTTTTTTACTAGTTCAAAAATATATTTTTGTATAACCTTCAATTCGTGCAAATAAAGTCCGAATACAGGCTTTCCTGATTTGCCTGAATTGGTTTGTTGCTCCTCTATTCGAAAATAACCTTTAAGTAAAAAGAAAAATCTAGACTCGATATCATTTTTAATTGTATCATTCTTTTGTTCTAAAATAAGTTTCAATTGTTGCTGATTTGCTTTAAATTGTTCACGGAATGAAAAATAAACTAAAACAGCCCCGATTAGATTAATCACCTGCCCAACAGTTCCGGCAATAAATCGCCTATTGGCCCTCTTTTTTCAAGCACATCCCAATGGTTCTTACCATAATTTACTAGAAACCAACTAATAAATATACCAGAAAACATTAGAATTATTCCACTCAAAATTAAAGTTATACTTTTTTTCTTAATATTACCACCCATACTTAAACACTGTTAATTATAGCAATTTCTTCTTCTGTAAACCCATATAATTTTGCAACATGCCCATTAATGCGTTCTTCTGTAAGCTCAATTTTATGAGATAGCGAATCAATTTTATCACTCAGTTTAGTTTCGACAATTTCTTGTTTAAATTTGATTGCTATTTCTACCAAATTAATGATATCTCTTTTAATTTCATCTTGTACTTTATTATATTTATCAATTTTAATTACAGGGAAATTTTTAAAGAAAATATAACTCGGTTCATAAAAACCACCCCTTAGTTTAGGTAAATATTTTTCAAACCAATAATGCATTAATTTGGAATTCAATATACCTAATAAATACTTATCATCTAAAGAAATAATAAAACACTTTTGATTGGCATACCAATATTTATCATCAAAAACAAATTCCGGCTTACTCAATATATTAGGGTAAATTATCTTCGGTTTCTCAAACTCTTCATAATAATCCACAGCATCCTGCAATTCATACCATTTATAAGATCCTGGCTTGCGCCCCGGCCATTTATCACCTTTAAAATCTTTTGGTTTTGGCAATAATTGTTCTTTAAAGCGTTCAAGATGTTTTAAAACCACTGGGTATTTTTCTATTTCAATTCCCCTTCGGGCAAATATCAAAAACCTTTCACTTTTCGGTGTTTGATACCTTTTAATATCCCGGCCTGCCAAAAAGGGTTTAATGATTTCTGCACTCTTTTTGTCTTCTTTTATCAATCTGTCGCGGGTGGTTTTGTCAATTACAAATGCCTCGTTTAGTCCTGTTAAAACGCCTCTATAAATTTTTCCATTGACATATTCGCCAAGTGGGATGCCCGCTTTTTCTATTTTTTTAAGTAAGTTTTGTTCTGCTTCCCCAGCAAGATTCCAGCCGCTATCATCTAAAGATTTTTTCGTAACTGATTTTGTATGTTCTAGCACGTAATCGGAAAGGCTGTGAAACTGCAGAGTTTTGGCTTGGGTTAGTTTAAATTTAACATTTTTCTTGTCTTCATTTCCAGCGATTATAATGCATGGGTATGTTGTAGCGGATTCAAATACGGGTAAATCGCCAAAATCAATAATTTCAAAAATGCTTTTTTCTTTTAAATATTTGCGTAAAGGTTCACCATAATTGGCGCGCATCCATTTGTTTGCAACAATTACTCCATAAAGTCCATTTGGCTTTAACAGTTTTATGCTTTTTTCAATAAAATAGCTATACAAATCGGCCATACCATGGTAAACTCTGTAATGATTTTGGAAATATACTTTTTGCTCACCCAACAACTCTTGCCGCACGTAAGGTGGGTTGCCAATAACCGCATCAAAACCCCCATTAATATTTCCATAACCTACAGGTGGCTCTTCTAAAGATTGCAGGTAATTATCCATTTTAATATCGAGGTCTTTTTGTGCTTCGGCAACAATAGCAGCCGAACGACGCAAAGAAGATAATTTATTAGTCTCTTTTGGAATTTGTATATTAAAAACAGAAGGAAATGCCCGTTGCCAATTGAACGGTTTTATTTTTCTTTCATCACCAAAATCAATCTGACCATCATAATAATCTATGTCGATTAAACTATTACCGCTTTTTATATTGTTATCTAGGGTAGGCAATGCTCTTTGGCCAAATTCTGCTTCACGTGTTATAGATGCACTGGTTTCCCCTTCCATGCATTTTATAAGCAAGCTTAATTTGGTAACTTCCACGGCGTTAATATCCAAATCAACACCATAAATATTATTAATTAGGATTTGTTTTTTGAGTGCAGTAGTCAAGTCCCCCGATGGGGTTAATGGTAATTTTTTTCTTACTTTTTCCGCATCACGACCGAATGTGTTGGTTTTTTGCTCAGAAATGATCTTTGTAAGTCTCTCAAATTCTGGTAAATAATGTCCCTTATACCAATTCAACAAATAACCATAAGCACCCAAAAGAAAACTTCCACTTCCACAAGCAGGGTCTACAATTTTAATTTCGCTAACTTCTTTAGGGGTTTTGCCTTTTACCAAATTGCCAACTGTATTTTCAACAATATAATCTACGATATATTGGGGGGTATAGTAAACTCCGCCAGCTTTTCTAACTTCAGGCTTTTCTTCAATTACAGCGCGGTGATAGGAATCCACCTTTATTTGTTTGCCTAAAAATTGCTCATACGCACTGCCTAAAATCTCGACGGCTAATATTGAAAATTCATAGGGAGATTCTGGATAATACAATTCGGTAACAATGGATTTAATTACTTTATTGTCTATTTTTAAATCCGAACTTATTTGGTCTTTTCTTAAATCAAATAATCCAGAATTATATTTGGCATCGGCTTTCTTAAATACTTCAAATAAATTTTGATATGAATCGCCCTTTTGAAGTGCTTCTTTTAAATTGCCATCGTCTTCTATTCCTCTAGCTTCCGCAATTCGCAGGAAAACAATTCGGTCTAAAGTCTGTTGAACTGCGAAATTAATTTCGTCTTCATTTAAATTTTTATTCTTTAAACTAATACTTGTAGCTAGATAGGTCCGCCAATTATCTAATGAAATTAGGAAATCTTTGTCAACAGAAATTGTTCCCTTTTTACTAACGTTGCTTTCTACATATTTGTCAAAACTGCCTTTTAAAACTTTTTCTTTCGAAAAGGTATCCCACAAAAAATCAAATTTTTCAATGTAATCCCTAAATGTGAAGTATTCAGTTCGGGCAATCCCAGCCTTATCCGATGGTTTCGGCTTTTTTGTACAATCATAAACCGCAAATTCTTCAAAATCAGTTACAATACTTATCGCCAGTTTCGCATTCCAACCGTATCTGCGCACTTGGTATGCTGGCACTGTGTCATTTTTAATTTGGATACTTGGTTTTTTTGCTTCAACAAAAAAGAGTCTTTTCCCACCAGCGAGTTTGAAGGAATAGTCTGGTGCCTTGGTCGCTTTACCGATTTTCACCCTATCTTCATGAATAACTTCACGATATGCTTCTGCATGACCTTGTTCATTGTCAATATCCCACCCTAATGCTTTAAAAAATGGATCGATAAAATCCCTCCTTGTTTGGGTTTCATTATAATCAGCTTTTAAATAAGACACATACTGCTCCTCAAAACGTTCTACAAGTTCTGTGATTTTCGCTAATGCTGATAATTTTGTTACCATTTCCAAAAATCCAAAATTAGCAAAATATTCAATCTTAGCAAAATTTGAATTTCAGGCATTTATCCACGAATTTAGGTCTCATTTCGAGCAAATAACCCCCACAATCTCCCCAACACTCCCTTTCTCGAACCATTTTGCTGGTTTCAAAACTATATTGGCCCAACAACCTGGGTTGGCAATTCTAGTTCCCAGTTTTGCGACATTTGCGTCTAAGGTAGAAATGTAATTTTTCTGGTCCGTTGGGTTATTCATGGCAGCCAAATCTGTGGCCACTTTCCACGCCGCTTCGCGGGTCAAAACAATGGAAAAATTGGAGATTTTGCTATCCGTATTCCCCGCAATTTGATCTAGAAACCGCATAGGCCAGCTAATAGTACCTAGCTTTTGTTGTACATCACCCAACAAAGTATTAATTAAGTCATTGATTCGGTCGAAATCTGCGCGTAAATCCGAAATGGAATTGCCAGTTGAGGTTTGTGCTGCGGCAATGCCCAAATCGAGGTTTATATGCGCATTGATACCTCAAAGCAAATGCTGCAACACACTGATTTGATTTTTTTCGGTTTCAGAAAAAGCCACTTTCCAGCTTTGGCTGCAAGTTTGGCTATCCCAAGCTTCGATTGCCTCAAAATAACGTGAAGCAAAAAGCACATCCAACTTTTCCATTCGCGCACCATTTTCAAAAGCACCATTCTTGATGCCTTCGGAAACCCGTTGGGTCATTTGCCGGTAAAGTTCAGCAAAATAACACCTTGGATCGTTGGCAGATTTGTATGATTCAACAATTGACTTTAAGCGCTGAAGGACCTCCTCAATGGTTTGCATTTGGCGAATATATGCCTATGTATTGTAATTTTTTTTCTAACCCTACAAATACAACGTATTATTGTTTTACTTTGTCTTAATTGTATATCCAAGCCTATTGAAACGAAACCTACTGTATATCATTTTATTAAGTTTCATTTTCTTTGCAAAAGCACAAGCTGTTTTTAAAGCAGATATGACGCGTGGCTGTGGTCCATTGTATGTGCAATTTACCGATTACACACCAAAAGCAGCCACATGGGCTTGGGATTTTGGCAATGGCAATACAGGCAACACCAAAAAACCCACCGCAATTTATACGACTGCGGGAAGCTACACCATTTCTCTAAAGGTCACAGACAGCAATGGCATTGTCTATAATTTAAAAAAATCAGCTCACATAAAGGTATTTAAAGATCCTATGGCTGCCTTTTCTGGGTCTTTAAAAAAAGTATGTCCCAACGATTCGATGAAACTATCCGAATCCTGTATCTTGGGAGATACAAGTTTGAAAAAATATGGGTGGGATTTTGGGGATGGCACCACTTCTTCGGTTAAGAATCCTAGCCATGCATGGACCGTTCCGGGTTACAAAAACATTTCTTTGGTAGTTACAGACAATCATGGATGCAGCAATCAAGTTGTTTACAATGCAATTATCCGTGTATTAACACCGCCCGTTGCTAATTTTTTTCAAGATTCCACGTTTTCTTGTGCAAAAGAATTAAAAGTTTCATTTAGCAACAATTCATCTCCTCCGGGCTTTAGCAGCCAATGGGATTTTGGAGATGGATCGGCCTATTCAAATACAACAGATCCTATATACAATTTTAAGAAATTCGGGAAATACAATGTCACACTTAAAGTTTGGGATAAAAATACTGGATGCTACAATTCTAATACTGTTTTTCAATCTGTAATTATTGATAGTTTAACTGTAGATTTTGATGCAAAAAATAAAATTATTTGTGATAAAACAAATCCTGTAAATTTTATGAATTTGGTAACAAATTTTCCAGATTACAAGGCAGTTTGGAAATTTGGCGATGGCACCACATCTTCGGATTGGCTTGGCAATTACATCTATTCAAATTACGGAACTTATTCAGTAACCCTCGAAATAAAAGGGAGCCGTTGTTTTGCAAAAAAAACCATTCCCAATTTTATCAAAGTAAATCCCATTCCCAAAACGACAATACGGATGAACGATACGGGAGTTTGTGGCACTCCATTTACCATGAAGTTGATTGCAAAGGCGCCTTCTACTTCCACAATTTCTTGGGATTTTGGAGATACCAAAAGTGGCACTGGAAATATAGTTTCACATCTTTACACCAAACCCGATTCGTTTTACGTTACTGCATTTACCATTGACAAATCTACTTGTAGAGATACGCAACATCTATGGGTGAAAACAAATGAATTAAGCGTTTACGCAGCTGGACAATTGGAAGGGTGCATTCCTCTTTATTCCAATATGCATTTGATTACCTATAAAAATACTGCATCAACCAAAAGAATAGAATGGTTTTATAAAAATATACGCATAGATTCTGGCACTATTTGTAAGTACAAATTTACCGATACTGGTATATATAAAATACGATTAAAAATACTGAATTCTAAAGCCTGCATTGACACTCCAGATGTAGTCATAAAAGCTGGAATTAAAGTAAAACCTTCTTTTAAAGTAAATAAAAACAAGGTTTGTTTGAATGACTCTGTGATTTTCACAAATACCACGCTGCGTAAATCGCCTGTTGCCCACGAATTTGAATGGTTTTTGGGTGAAGGAGACGTTATCAAAGGAAATCCCGTTTACATGACATACAAGACAACGCAAGGCAATGCGCAAATTATATTAAGATCCAAGCATTTTGGTTGTGTAGATACAGCAAGTTCTTTGGACAGTGTATTTGTAAAAACACCAAGAGTGGCTTATAAATTACCCAAGCTGGGTTGTACGCTACCCAATCCATTAATCATCATTAACGAAACCAGTACATATACCAATTTCAAGTGGTTTACCATTCCCACAGAGCAAAGAAAAAACAACGATACCATTTTTATCAATACCAGTAAAAATGCAAAATTCGAGCTGCACATGGTTGCCGTAAATGACACCAACAATTGCGCAGATTCTGCCAAATATGGATTTAATTTTTTAGGCAATTTACCACATGCTAATGCCAATTACAAAATTGTAAAACCCTGCCCACCCGCTGAAATTTTATTCAAAGACTCTTCCTCTATAGGTGGGCAAACTTATTGGAAAATGCCCAATGGCGATACAATTGCAAATGCACTTTTAGTCAATTATACAATCGCCAATTACGGTAACTATTATTGCACACGGTATGCGGTAAATCGATATCCTTATCAAACATGCATTGATTCAATGCGGATGAAAATTGTTATCCCGAAACCAGATGCCCGATTCTCCTTAACGCCTTCTACAGGTTGCACCCCATTGCTTGCTAGTTTTTCTGATTCCGGCTATTTTAAGGAAAAAAAAGGGAATTGGAAATTTGGCGACACCCAATTAACTACGACAGGAAGTTCAAATCCATTTGCGTTTATGCATCCCTTCGATTCACTAAAAACAAAAGTAATTTTCACCGCATGGGACAGTCTGCAAAGGTGCACAGCAACAAGCACACAAACGGTGCAATTGTCTGGACCAAAGGCTTCTATAAATGCGGGTTATTTCTATACTTGCAAAATCACAAAATTGCAATTGGGATTTAATGCATTGTCTAAAGGCATAAGAAGTTGGGAATGGTTTGCAGATGATACCGCACTAGGCAATTCTACCAATCCAGAATTTATTGTTTATGTTGCTAGAAATGTAAAAGTAGAATTGCGGTTAATAGATTCTTTCGGTTGCAAATCAAGCTATATTCTTAACTATTTTGTTAGGGTTTATAAACCCGATGTAAAAATTGCCAGTGATACTGCCGGCGCTTTATGTCCGCCCTTGATAGTGCGTTTCTTTGATAAATCTACCAGCTTTAATAACCCTGTTGAAACATGGTTCTGGGACTTTGGAGACGGGAGTGGCAGCACCCTTAAAAATCCAGCACATACTTTTTTAAATTCGGGGATTTTCAATATTAAATTAACCGTTAAAAATTTTGTAGGTTGCTATGCAACCAAAACTTTTCCTGTTTATATTCATATCTTCGGTCCTAAAGGAAAAATTGTCTGTAATATTGACTCAGGATGCACACCATTAATTGTGGGTTTTAGCAGCACCAATGCAATACTTAGAACCATTCATTGGGATTTTGGCGATGGCAATGAAGCACGTTCCCCAAAAATAAACTATGTCTATAAAAATGAAGGTATTTATACTCCATCGGCCATATTGGAAGACAGCAATGGCTGCACTTTGGGCGTGCAAGCATCTTTTAAAATTAGAACTATTCAATCTAGTTTTGCCGCTATTAAACAATTAAATTATTGCGACAATGCCATATTAAATTTTGCCGACAGCTCAAACTATTTTAATTCGTTGCCAAAAAATGTCTGGAGCCATGGTTCAAGTGCTTCTTCGGGAAATAATTTTACGTTTAAATCTACAATTGGACAGCGGGATTCGCTGCATTTCATTGCTTTTGGAAATCTAGGTTGCAACGATACAATTCATTTTCGTCCGCGAAAAAGTTCGGTACAAACAGCTATGAATGTTTCGGGTAAAACTGCTTGTGTTGGGGAACAGATTACGCTTGGTGATAAAAGCATTTCCGACACCCAAATTGTTTGCGTAAAATGGACTTGGGAGAATGCCGATTACCCCGGCAAATCCGTTTTGGTTGTTGCCACCACAAAAGGGTATCAACCCATTAAACTTTGGGCACAAAATGCCCTAGGGTGCCTCGATAGTTCAACCCAGATCAGCGCAATTTTTGTTGGCGATTCTGCCACTCCAAAAGCCCCATTGTTACATGCCGTTACCGTTACAGGCGACGTGAGTCAACAAATTTTATTTAAACCAGAAAATACGCCCGATTGGTCAAAATATATGCTGTATCATACAAATACATTGCCCTATTTGGTGTTACAAAATTCTACAAACATAAATACCAGCAATTTTGATGTAAACGGGATAATTTCGCTTCTGAATCCGCAATGTTTTACAATGAGCAATACAAATATTTGTTTCAAAGAATCCAATTTAAATGCTAGTATAATCCATTGTACCGTAGAATTAAAAACCAAATCAGATACCAATAAAATCATTTTAAATTGGACACCCTATGTTGGAGAAAATGTGGCAAAATATATTATTACACGTGCAGATTTTCCTTCTGCAAATTTTAAAAATCTAGATTCTGTAGCTGGTAGTGAAACAAGCTATGTTGATACTTGGGTGCAATGCACCAACAAATATTCCTACCGAATTATTGCCCAATTGAATAGTCTTTTTAACAGCTATAGCGATACTACCATTGCCCAACCCATTTACAAATCGAGAAGTCTTAAGCCTTGGATTCATAAGGTAACCGTTGACGAGGACAAATCCATTCACCTCGAATTTGAACCCATACAATTTGCATTTCCTGCAATATCTTCCTACAACATTCAACGCCGAACAATCTCTTCATTTGTATATACAAAGATACAAGATATTCAAGCTGGTGGACCCTATTTGTATTCTGATAAAAATGTAGATTCTGATAATAAATTGTATTACTACATTCTAAATACCCAAGATATTTGCGGAGGAAATGGAAATAATTCTGCCACTTCCAGTAATATTTTATTGCAATTTGGAAGCAATACTGCTGGCGATGTAAATTTGGTTTGGAATCCGTATAAATTTTGGCCAGGTGGGGTCAATCAATATGAAATGCAACAAAAAGGTGAAGACCAAATATACAGAACTGTGCAGGTTTCCAACGACACTTTTATTCATTTAAAACAGCCTGGCGCTAGATGTGGCTCTCTGCCTTGGTTTAGAATTAAAGCCATTAGCAATGTTAACCGAGGGCTTTTAGATTCAATGCCAACCTATAGTTATAGCAATGAGATTGTGCTTTCAGACAAACCTGTTTATTTTATCCCTAATGTTTTTACACCGAATAACGATGCGTTGAACCCAACTTTTAAACCATCCCTTTACTGGGCAAAAGATTTAGAAATGGAAATTTTCAACCGTTGGGGTCAAAAAATATTTGAGGTAAAATCTTGCGATGCATCTTGGAACGGAGATTTTCAAGGAATGCCAGCGCCAGAAGGCACTTATGCCTATCGTCTTAAAATAACTGGAATCAATGGAAAAAGCTATTACCTTAGCGGTGTTATACAACTTTTACGTTAATTTTATTTGCTAAATATATCTTTAAATAAGTCGCCAAGCCACATGTTGCAAGACCTAAAAAACACCCTCAAAAGCAAAGAATCTATCGTTTTGCTCTATACTGCATTTGCTTTAGTGTGTATACATTTTATCGGGGATATACGTAAAATACAAATCACTGATTTTCGCATGTGGATGGCAGAGGGCGTGTCTGCTGAATTTAAACAATTGGCATGGTGGACTTCTATAAATTTGGTATTTTATTTGATATTGCCTATCTTAATTGTTCATTTTGTTTTTAAGGAACATTTGCTAAATTACGGTTTCAAATTTTCAAAATACGGTAGCAACAAAATTTATTTACTATTCTTTGTTGGGATGGTTCCTTTGGTATTTTTGGCATCTAAAACGGCAGGTTTTCAGTTGAAATATCCATTTTACCATCTTAATATTGGGGAAAAGCTTTGGCCATGGTTTGTGTTTTGGGAAATTTTATACTTTTTTCAATTCTTAGGACTCGAATTCTTTTTTAGGGGATTTATGGTTTTGGGACTTAAAAAAAAAATGGGAATGCAATCTATCCTTATTATGACCGTACCTTACTGCATGGTGCATTTTACCAAGCCAATGCCAGAAGCGGTTGCCAGTATATTTGCGGGCCTTGCACTGGGTTATCTCAGTTATAAAAAAGGCTCCATTATTCCTGGAGCAATATTGCATTTTGGCGTTGCACTCACCATGGATTTAATGTCTCTTTGGCAAAAGGGTCTTCTTTGAATTACACTTCGATAGCAATTGCATCGTAAATTTGCAACAAAATGGGCAGAATTTTGGCTTTTGATTATGGAACAAAACGAACTGGGCTGGCAGCCACAGACCCACTGCAAATGATTGCCATTCCCTTAGGCGCCGAGGACACATCCAATCTTGCCATTTGGTTGAAAGGCTATTTGGAAAATGAAAGCGTGGAAGTATTTGTTGTAGGCTTGCCTTCCCGATTTTCTGGAGAAGACACCCACGCCACGCAGCCTGTGCTGCAATTTATAGAAAAACTGAAATTGCTTTATCCTGAAATACCTGTAAAAACGATGGATGAAAGGCTTAGCAGCAGGGAGGCACGGAATTCTATGGTACTCAGTGGCCAGAAAAAAAGCATTCGAAAGGACAAAAAAATGTTAGATACTGTGAGTGCAACCTTAATTTTGCAAACTTATTTGCAACTGATTTCATGATACTTCCAATATATGCATATGGCAGCCCAGTTCTAAGAAAAAAAGCAGCTGAAATTGACCCTGATTTTCCAAATCTTCATGGTTTAATAGAACAAATGTTTGAAACCATGTACGATAGCAATGGTATAGGATTGGCAGCACCCCAGATAGGCCATAGCATCCGTTTGTTTGTCGTAGATGGTACAGAAATCGAGGATGAATCTACAACTGATTTTAAAAAAGTATTCATAAATCCAGAAATTATCGAAGAATTCGATGAAAAATGGGATTACGAAGAAGGCTGTTTAAGCATACCCAATGTTAGAGCTGATGTGCATAGACATAGTAAATTGCGCATCTACTATCAAGATGAAAATTTTCATGATTTCGAAGAAGAATTTGAGGGCATGGCTGCGCGCATTATCCAACATGAATACGATCATTTGGAGGGTATTTTATTTACGGATAGAATAACACCCTTAAAAAGAACTATGCTCAAAGCCAAATTGAATAACATTTCCATGGGTAGGGTAAATGTGAGTTACAAAATGAAGTTTCCTAAAAAATAATCCAAATTTGGAAGCATGAAAAAGTTAAAATACTATTGGGCCCTATTGAGACCTGTCAATTTGGGCATAATTGCACTTACCCAATTCGTATTCATTTTGCATGGTTCGGGATATACTTGGGCAAATATTCGTTTTCCTGAAATTATTTGGATGGTGCTTTCAGTAATATTTTCCGCAGCCGCAGGCTATGTAATCAATGATATTTTCGACATAGAGGAAGACCAAATTAATGAACCTGCGCTGCGCATTGTAGCACGACATATTTCGCTTACAAAGAGCAGAATATTTTATTTTCTCCTTCTTACCTTAAGTCTATTCTTTGGATTTTTAAGCAGCTATTCCATGGGTTTTTTATGCCTTGCCATAGGGATTATGCTTTTTTACTATTCTTCTGATTTAAAAGGAACCAATTTATGGGGCAATTTATTGGTATCTTTTGTTACTGGTGCCGTTGTATTTACTGCCGCTAGAGCCGTCATCACTTTGCATAACGGGTATTTTGCCGAGTATGCGCTACTCTCTTTTTTAATTTCTATGCCCCGTGAAATTACAAAGGACATTGAAGATATAGTAGGGGATAAAGCCCAGGAATATGAAACTTTTCCCATTGTAATGGGGGTGAAAAAGGCCGTATTGTTATCACAATTTTTCCTAGGATTGGTATTTTTAAGTATTCTTTATTTAATGGTATTTCATGGCAATGTAGGGTACAATATATTTTGCACATTGGCAATTCTATTACCCATCTTCATTCTTTTTTGGAGAATGCAAAAGGCCCTTGAAAAAAAACATTTTTCTCAAATTTCACTCTATCTTAAATTGTTGATGATTTCAGGAATCTGTTCTGTTTTCTTTTTATAACATCAAGGATTTTCATTCCAAGCTGCCGCCACTTCTTCTAGCTCTTGATACCATTTTGGACCCATTTTTCGGGTGAGTGCTTCCTTTAAAAAAACATGTACGGGCATTTGTGAGGATTCCCCTGCTTTACACGCGGGTGCGCAGATATCCCAATTGTGGTAGTTCATAGCCACATAATCGCCATATTTTTTGGCCCTAATTGGATAAAGATGACAACTTAATGGCTTTTTAAACCACGTTTTCCCTGCGTAATAGGCCGACTCAATTCCACATTTGGCAATATTATTTGTATATACAACAAAAACACATTCACCTGTTGTCTCGCAAAGGGTTCCCAATTCTCCATCCGAATCTAAGGCTGAAAATCCCACCTTGTCGATTAATTCCAATCTTTTGGAATCTAAAAAAGGACGAATGTTGTCAAGCTCACTTGAAATGATTTTTACTTCTTCGTCTTCCAAGGGCGCCCCTGCATCTCCACCCACACAGCAACCGCCTTTGCACGCACTCAATTGACAAGCAAATTTTCTTTCTAAAATATCTTCAGAGACCAAGGCATTGCCAACAATAATCATAATTTTGGTTTATTTTTTCATTATTTGTACATACAAATAATGATATATTATTTATAAAAAGTCCGTTTTATTTTGGTAATCCTCAAAGCCTACTTTTTCAAGTCTGGCTGCCTTTTCCTCAACTTCTTGCTTAATTCGCAGTTTATAATCTTTAACTTTTTGGGCCAAATTTTCATCCTGCGCCGCCAAAATCTGCAAAGCATAAATTCCAGCATTCCTAGCACCGTTAATTGCCATTGTCCCCACTGGAACACCGGGAGGCATTTGAACGATTGAATATAAGCTGTCGAGCCCATTCAAATTGTTGGATTTAACTGGGACACCAATAACCGGCAAATGCGTAACTGCGGCAACCATGCCTGGCAAATGGGCAGCACCGCCTGCACCTGCAATAATCACTCGAATGCCGCGTTCGTGTGCTTTTGAAGCATAATCCATTAATCTTTCTGGGGTTCTGTGGGCAGATACGATAGTTAACTCAAAAGTAATTTCAAAATACTCCAATATGCGAGCTGCTTCTTGCATTACTTCAAGATCAGAATCGCTACCCATTATTATTCCTATTTTAGCCATGTGCGTTTATTTTTGCTGCAAAGTTCGTAAATATAGAGAACAAAACATAAACTGCATAAACAAGTGGCAAAGAATCGAAACGGAAAAATGCTACAAGCCCCAATGAAATGGCAATAAGTAACACCTTGTAAATAAACAGTGGATCTCCTTTTTTGAATTTTAATGCCAGCATAGGCAATTCGCTAACCATTAAAAATGCCATCAGCATGGGCATTCCTTTCAATACATAAAAATTTGTATAAAAATGCGAAAGCGTACTTGCCGAATCTACTGAAATAGCAATGGATGCGAGAGCTAACCCAGATATTGGAATAGGTACGCCCAAAAAACCAGACGATTGCCTTGTGTCGATGTTAAATTTTGCAAGCCTCCATGCGCCGGCAAGAGGAAATATCAACCAAACATAACGGTTTATACAAAATTGACCTGCGGGGCAGTATCCATTTTTTTCCATAAGGTTCCAAATGATGAGACCTGGCAACACGCCAAATGAAACCAGGTCTGCCAAAGAATCCAATTGTTTGCCCATTTCTCCGCTTGCGTTTAGCAATCGAGCTAAAAAACCATCAAAAAAATCGAGAATGGCTGCTGCGACAATGAACCAAAAAGCAAGTTCAGGTCTGTTATCATACACCTGCATAATCCCAAGTAGACCACAGGCTAAATTGCCCAATGTGAGCATATTTGGCAAATTCGAAATAATTTCTTTCATATATCTTTAATAATCCAATATGGCTATGCCCAAGTTTATTCCTAAAAAGTAATTTTCCAAGCCCTTTGTAACCGTATTTTCCGATCCATATTTCTGCGTCGATTTTGAATAATACCATTGGTTTTTGGATAGATCAAAACTTCGCGACAATTCCGTAGAAACATAAATATATTCGGTCAATCTAGCTTGCACGCGAACAACGGGAGCAACAACCCCAATAGGGTTATGGAAATTCTGAATGCTGCTAATTCTTGTAAAATCCATGTTCTTGGGAATCCATTCCACCTTTTCGCGGCCAAGCCCTAATTGTATTCCGGCACAAACTTGAAGATTTTTATACTGAAACGGATGGGCAAGTATTTTAAAGTTAAATAAATTTGCGCCATATTTTAAAATCCCCGAATCTGTGGAATAAACCTGGTTCATACCCATAAAGGCGTAGCCAAAGTTCACTGTTATATCTTCGCTTACAATATTCCAATCTACCGATATCCAGGAACCTCTTTTCAATTCCGAAGTAAACCCATTTGCACTTACATGTTGGTTAAATACATTGTCCGTGTTCAATACTGAAAATAGGCCAAACCCAATGGCTGTATAGGGGATGAATTCTGATTTGCTGGATGACCGTATTTCCTCAATTTCACTTGCTACAGAATCTTTTTCTGCATCAATAATGAACTTGTTATCAATGATAACAAATGAAAATTTATTTTTCAATTGCGTCATTTTTTCAGCCTCATTTAAATTGAAAAGGGAAACGGTATGGCTCTTGGTTTCATCAGCAAGGGTTGTTATCTCTTTATTCAAATCTTCTCTATTTTCCACATCCGAAAAATTGGCATTGTCACTGTTGCCACGGTAAAATATGCCTATAGATAAAACCGCGTTTTTATCCTTGTAATATCGAGTACGCAATTTGTTTACCACGCTATGGTAACCATACCAACTGCAATCTCCGTTCTGTTCTTCGTATGCAATATGGCATCTACCAAACTGCCCGTAATATTTTTCATTGGGATTGTTGTCTAACAATTGAACCAAATTTTTGTATATATTTTCTTCACGCCAAATGTATTGGTAGGTGGTGTTCTCGTACTTTTTCCATTGCAAATATTGTTTTAACCAGTTTACGGCGATTTCAGTTTCCATATACTTATTGCCCAACCAAATTCGAATATCAGGATTTAAACTATCCCAGAACCGAACGATGTCTTTTACTGTTGGATTGATATAGAAATATTGATATTCTTTGTTGCTGCTAGCCTTCAATGGGCTTTTGGCTTGTTCATAATCCGCCAATCCGAATTTTCGTAAATAAGTTGCGGTTCCTCTAACAGTTTCTGCCAAAGATTTTAAGTTTTGAGGCACATTTTCAACCTCCATCAATTCAGCCAATCTCATTAAAGGAAGGTCGTAAAACCTTTCAACATCAATACCATGTATATTTACCTTTAAACTGTCAGGTAAGCTTAAATTATATTTTCTTATCCTTTTAAAAAGATCCATATACCGGGGAGATGTTGTAGCTTTTAAATTCTTTTCGGCAAATGAATCTGCATTGTTTATATAGCGGTTTAAATAATGCGCACGAGCCTCCCCAAGCTCAATGATAAAGTTTTTTAGGCCTACTTTTTGATTTAACAAACGCAGCATTTTCATTTCCAAATGTCCATTAAAATTCACATAGGTATGATTTTCCCCGGTCATTATAATTCTGGCATTTTTAATGCTTGAGTCCAACATTTGAAATCCTGTAAAATCATTGTTATTGTGTACATCAATTAAGGTAGCCTTGGGTGCTACTTGGCCTTTCAACACAAGGGCAAAAAACAAGAATATAGCCAAAACAATATATTTCATAAATCCAGCCACTCCATTTTTAATGCGATTCCAAATCCAAAACCGTAGCCCCAAGAAGTATTCGAAAGTTTGCCATTTGTGCCAGTCTTGCTGCCATTGATTGTCCACCGCGAATCCCCCAAATCATAAATTCTACCAATATCGGCTGTGGCATAAAAAGGGCCATATTCTAGGTATAGTTGTGAGCTTGCCCCTATAAAGAAAGCAGGATTTACGATAACTATTGGTGGTTTATAGGCTGGAAAAAATGTGGACGGCAAATTTCCTTTGCTCAGTGTTAATTTATGCCGCACAAACCCCAAGGTAGAATTAACAGACCATTTTATATGCTTCGTATACAAAAAATTACTCCCCCAATCCAAGCAAATGCGGTAATTGGAATAATCCAAATTCGCTTTAGATTGGGTAAATTGGAGGCGAACCAAAGACTTATCTGCAGAAGCAAAACACAAATTAACACCCATACTATTTAAGCTTGAAATCCCGTTGTACCCATTTGCAATGAGCACAGCGTTCATTTTACCTATATTAATATCTGTCCGATACAACTGGAAACCCAAATATACCCTAGCCTTGTCATAGTCATCCAGCCAAGAGGATTTTCCTTTGGAACGGAACTTTAAAATTGCAGAATCTGCTTCGGTGCTGTCTCCAGAAATTGTATTTGTTGGGTAATTTTTGTTTAGCAAAACTATATCAAAATGTGAATTTACCAGCGAATCTTTGACATTGTTTTTAGTAAGTGAAAAAAACCGTGCTTCACCTTCCGGAATGCTATCAAAATAGGAAACCAACGGTTTGTTTAGCAAGGAATGCATGGCATCTTGGCCTTCACGATCCATTTTTCCAAAATAGTCTTTTTCGGAATCCGTGTCTCTTTCATACATAATACCAAGGTTGAAAATATCTTTTTTCAACATAGGGTTTACCAACAACATTCGATTCACAATGCCCGAATAGTTGTAAAAGTTGCAGCCTTTTTCTAATATAGATTTGGATACGCGGCAAAGTTCAAATTGGCCAAAATATTTCTCATTGGGATATTTCAACACCAATTGATTGATTCTAGATACTGTAATTTCTTCGCGAAGTGCGTATTTGAAAGCAGAGTAGTGGTATTTTTCCCATTCCTTATTTTCTTTAAGCCACTCAATCGCTGTTTCCAAATCGGCATATTTTAATCCGAGCCACAATTTAAAATCATTTTTAAGTGTATCAAAATTTGAGACGAAAACATTCATTGTTTCATCAATTGAAAATGCGCCTGGATTGTAATAATAACTGTTTTCAGTTTTTCCGTTTAACTCGTTCTCATAATTTTCCAAACCTTTGGAAATAATATACTTCGCGGCACCTTCTGCGGCCTCAACAGATATTCTCAGTCTATCTGGAATAGAATCATCCGGCAACAATTGTGATATGCGCACCAAGGGCAATGACTTATATCTTTCAATATCAATGCCAAATGCCCGAATTTTTAGGGAATCTACCAATGAAACATTGAGTTTTTTCAAACTTTTGTATAATTTCATTGCGTTTACCGTGCATACAGATTGAAGTAATTTTTCAACCGTTGAGTCATTGGAGTTGATATATTGATTTACCAAAAAGGCTTTGGCCGGACCCATTTCCAATAATAAGTTTCGCACACCTTCCGTTTTATTTAAATATTTGAATAATTTAAATTCAAACTTTCCATTAAATACGCCATAATCACTGATAGCTCCGGAGAAAATCAAACGTTTGTATTTAATTTGGTTTTGTAGGGTTTCGAATCCTGAAAAATCATCATTGTTTCCAATATTAATGGATTTTGAAAAAGTATCTTTTTGCGCAAAAACACATTCAAATTGAAAAGTGAGCAAACAAAATAAGACAAATAATTTATTGAAAATCTTCATGACTTTTACAACTCTTTGAATCTAAAACAATTTTGAAGATGGTCATTTACCATTCCTGTGGCTTGCATATGGGCATAACAAACCGTACTACCCACAAATTTAAATCCGAGAGATTTGAGTTCCTTACTCATTGCGTCACTTTCTGCAGTTATTGCTTTTAATTCGGATAGATTTAAAACCTTATTTACCTTGGTTATTCCGTTGGTAAACTTCCATAAAAAATCACTAAATGCCGATTTTCCGTCGCTGATTTCTAAGAATAGTTTTGCATTGGAAATGGTAGCTCTAATTTTTGCTTGGTTCCGAATTATGCCATTGTTGTTTAATAAACTGGCAACATCTGCTTCATTCATTTTGGCTATTTTTTCTGCGTCGAATTGAAAAAATGCTTGGCGAAAATTTTCACGCTTTGCCAAAACCGTATACCAACTTAAGCCTGCCTGAAAAGTCTCTAAAGTTAAAAATTCGAACATTTTTTGATCCTCTCGCACCGGAACGCCCCATTCCTCATCGTGATATCGAATATACAACTCGTCTTTTAAACACCAATGACAGCGGGCCTTCTCCATTTAAATTAAACTATATTCAATACCTGTTCCTTAATTTGTTCAAGCTTTTCTTTCATAATTACAACCGCTTGTTGCATTTGAAAATGATTGCTTTTAACCCCCATGGTATTCATTTCTCTGCCCATTTCTTGTGCAATGAAATTTAATTTTCTGCCCAGTGGTTCTTGAATCAAGCACTCTTCAAAATAGTCCAAATGCTGTTTTAGCCTTTGTTTTTCTTCTACTATATCCCATTTTTCCAAATACAAAAGCAGCTCTTGTTCAAACCTAGATGCGTCAACATTGCTTTCCTTTAAATGTTCAGCAAGATTAGAATAAATGCGTTCTCTAAGCGAAGCTCGGCGTGGCTCTTCAGCTTCCTCTACTACCGCTAGCTGGGTGCGAATTGCAGCTGCCGCTGCAGAAAGCTTTTCGCCTGTATTTTTACCTTCCTCTTTTCTAAATTCAACCAAATGTTCAGCAGCCAGTGCCGTTACATCTTTAATCAACTGCTTGGTTTCAGCAGATATTTTTTTGTCGGCTGAATTGATTACGTCTGGAATTTTAATGATTTCTCTGAAAGGGTCTTTAAATTCCAGTCCAAGTTCTGTGCTTAATTCATTGAGTTTGTTCAAATAGGCTTTTGCCAATGAAGTATTCAATTCTATTTCATTTGCATTGCTAGCTTCCTTTGAAAATGTGATGTTATAAACCACCGAAACACTTCCTCGTTCCAGCTTGTCAGTTAATATTCGGCGAATATCTGGATCTAACTCATACATAAATCTTGGGAGCCTTAAATCCACTTCCAAATAACGACCGTTTAGACTTTTGATTTCACAGGTTGCTTTCACCCCGTTAGATTCGCCTTCAGCTCTGCCGAAACCGGTCATGCTCTGAATTGTTTTTCTTTGTGTCAATTGCAGCGAAAATACGCACGCATCGGTGGAATGACAAAACACTATTTGCATAAAACCCTTAATTTTGCAAGAATATGAGAAATTTTGGAGTGGTTTTAACCCTGTTCATTGCATTGATTTTGTCCTGTGGCAGTTGTGGCAACGGCGATTCTGATGTGGTTATCGATACTGCTGCAGAAACAAATATTATTTCCAATAAATTTCCAGAATTTAATGCAGACACTGCATTTTACTTTATTCAGAAACAATTGTCATTCGGTTTTAGAATTCCAGGCACTGCTGCTCAAAAAAATTGTGCAGATTGGCTTTTTTCGGAACTGAAGAAGTATTGCGACACGGTTTATTACCAAAAAGGCAAAGCCATTACCTACGATAAAAAGACAATTCCAGTGTTTAATATTGTGGGTTCATTTAATCCCTCAAAGGTGCAAAGGGGAATGTTGTCTTCTCACTGGGATTCTAGGCCTTGGGGCGATGCAGACACCATAAACAGAGACAAACCTATTGCTGCGGCAAATGACGGAGCCAGTGGAGTGGCGGTACTGCTAGAATTGGCGCGAAACATGAAGAAAAACAAACCCAATTATGGCGTTGATTTGGTGCTCTTTGACGCTGAAGATTATGGGAAATCCGAATTTGAAAATTCCTTTTGTTTGGGGAGTCAGTATTGGGGGAAAAATACGCATATCCCCAATTATAGAGCCCAATTTGGAGTTTTATTGGATATGGTCGGGGGTAAAAATGCCCAATTTGCAAAAGAAGCTTATAGCACAGAAACCGCAGGATGGGTACAAAACCATTTTTGGAATATTGCCGCAGAACTCGGCTTTGGTTCTATGTTTATTCAAGAATCAATGGGGCCGATTATTGATGACCATAAATATGTTTACGAAGCCACTAAAATTCCAACGATTGACATCATTCAATACGACGCAGCAAATCATAGCTTTGCTCCATACTGGCATACCCACAATGACAATCTGGAAAGCATTGACAAAAGCACCCTAAAAGCAGTGGGTTCTGCATTAACTGCCTTTGTTTTCAACCCACCCATTCAAATTTTACCCTAAAATGGCAGATATTCTTGCAATAGCCGCGCATCCCGATGATGCAGAATTGGCCGCATCTGGAACCTTGCTGGCACACAAAGCGTTGGGTTATTCCATCGCCATAGTCGATTTAACACGCGGGGAGTTGGGAACCAGAGGCTCCGCAGATTTAAGGGATTTAGAAGCTTTAAAAAGTGCTCAAATTCTTGGACTTACAGAAAGAATGAATTTGGCTTTGCAAGATGGTTTCTTCGAATCGGACCAAGCCAGCTTGTTGAAACTGATAGCAGCCATTCGGTATTTGAAACCCACCATTGTGTTGGCAAACGCAGTCCATGATAGACATCCAGACCATGGCCGATCAGGTTCCTTCATTTCACGTGCTTGTTTTCTGGCTGGATTGCCAAAAGTAGAAACGGAATATTTGGGTCAAATACAGGTTGCCCATCGCCCAAAATCTGTTTTTCACTATATTCAAGACCGCTACATCACACCCGATTTTGTGGTAGACATTACCCCGCATTTTGAAACCAAAATGGCCGCAATTCAGGCTTTTGGATCTCAATTCTATAATCCAGAGAACACAGAACCTATGACACCCATTTCTTCTGCAGAATTTCTTCAGTTTTTAGATGGCCGGGCGCGGGATATGGGCCGCCTTATTGGTGTCACCTACGGTGAAGGTTTCACGGTGGAAAGGCCACCCGGTGTTTCAAATATGATGGATTTGGTATAAAATTTGGCCATTCACGGAATATTTGACACCAATTTCAGTTATACTCTAAAGGTTTCTGGTTTTTTTTGTTAACTTAAACTATGCGCAATTCCATATTTGTACTTTGCATTGTATTTGCGCAATATTTGCATGCACAGAATAGCAGATTTCAAGAATTAATGAATCTTAAACCTGAGGGCATTTCAAAAATTAAAATAGATTCCAATACTGCCATTTACTTGCGAATGCCTTTTTCCAATGCCTTTTTTTCAGACATTTCACAACTCCGCTTTTTGCCCAATATCGATGCAATTTATGGCATCGATTTGGTTTATACTAGATACAAAGATGTCGATACTTTTAACCAGCCTAAACTTAATTTTCGGCGATATCAAGAACTCTTCAAAAAAATACCCAATGCTTTTTCCAAAACAGAAATTCGATGGCGCGTAATAGAACAAAACGAGTCCCGAACCAAAGAAGCAGCGGAGAAATGTTTCCATGGATTTGTTATTTATTTAAAAAATGACGTGCCAGATACCATGGCAAAAAAAGAAATTTTAACCATTACCAAAATTCTAGAATCCTATAAAGACACAATGGTATTTATACCCGTTAAAATTGATTGGAAGATTAAAAAAACCAAAATTGCAACGGGTAAATATTTGCCCAACAATAAAAACAAAAAAAACAAGGCATCACTTACAACTCACGTGGGCTTGGCTTTAGAGATCCACAATACAAAATTCACAGAGACAGTACCGTGCGCAAAAAAACAGGTGGGGTATATAAAAAAGTTTTCTTTTTTGATACCACTTTATTTAAAAATACCAATGAATTTAAACTCTTAACCAAGAGAAAATGGAGCCATCAAATGGCTGTGGTGGCAGACGTTACTGGCAGTATGACTCCGTTTTCTACCCAAGTACTTCTATGGATTAAATACAATCCTGAAGCCCTTCAATTTGGCAAGTTTGCTTTTTTTAACGATGGCAACAATACACCTGACGCCTTTAAAAAAATAGGAAACACAGGGGGTATTTATTTTGCAGATAGCAAAAATTTTGATTCCGTTTTTAATGTTATGACAAGAACCATGTCTTTGGGGTTAGGTGGCGATTTGCCAGAAAACAATTTAGAAGCAGTTAAAGCCGCATTGAAAAGATGGCCGGATACGGATACCGTGCTAATGATTGCCGACAACAATGCGCCGGTAAAAGATATGCTGCTGCTGAGTGGAATAGGAAAACCCGTATCTGTTCTTGCCTGCGGTGTAACCAATCGAATTCACCCAGATTACATTAAAATTGTGACCACAACCGGCGGCAAATTGTTTGTTTTGGACAAAGAGATTCAAAATTTAAAAGGGCTGAAAAATGGGAATCGAATCAACATAGGTTCGTCTGTGTTTGAATACCAAAAAGGAGCACTTTTTAAGGTAAAGTAAGATGCAATTCAGTTGAATCATTTATTCTATCCAAAAGTGCGCGAAAAACACCGTCTTGGGCTTTCAATATTTTGTTAATTGTATCTAAAAACATAGAATTATCTTTGGCAATTGTGCGCACTTTTCTCCTTAGATAGTGGCTTGCCACGCATTGTTGCTAATCCATATAATTTGTGTCATAATCATTTAATAATTTATGGGCATTCTCATAAATTTCATCCATTGAAACACAAAATAAGTTCATTTGAACCTGCTTTTTAACATTTAGTCAACGAGCAAGCCTATAAACCCTCAAAACAATTTGGCGGCCTATTAATCTTTCATTGAAATGCTGGGAATATTGACACCATACGTTTCGAAATGTAACACACAGGCCGGTTCTT
>Ga0105048_10003994_pt1 | contig 24145 bp, 21 predicted proteins | sample MAT05_FD_78382 | JGI IMG/M metagenome (GOLD analysis project Ga0105048, IMG submission 78382) | Freshwater microbial communities from Lake Fryxell liftoff mats and glacier meltwater in Antarctica - MAT-05 | ecosystem: Environmental > Aquatic > Freshwater > Ice > Liftoff microbial mat | place... | reverse complement strand
TTACAGACCGACCAAAGCTTGAGCCTCCCGGGCGCGGCGGGTCTTTTCGAGGATCACGGCGCCTTCGGCTTTCCAGCGGTAGGGCTTGGGGCTGAGGTTGTGCTGGGCGAGGTGGCCGTTGATCACGGTGTCGCCGAAGCCAAGATCGACTTGGACTTGCAGCCGCACTTTGCCGAGGAAGGCGGGAATGGTAACGCGAAAGCCGCCGAAGCGGCGGAGTCCTTGTGTGACTTCAATCTGCATCGCGGCGGCTTGGAATTCGAGCGCATCCTCTTCGACGGCCGTGAGGCAGATATCCTGAAACACTCGCCGGATTTCTTCCGGCTCGGCTGCCAGATAAGCGAGCAGGTCAAGGTCGCGGGTCGGTCGCGAGGCGGCGCCCGTCCAGACGAAAAACAGCATGGCTCCTTTGAGGACGAAGGAATCGGCGTGCGGAGAAAGGCTCAGGCGGTAAAGAAACCGTTCGAGTCCGTAACGAGTGAAAATCAGATTGGCGTCTGCATTCTGGGCGCGAGCCAGGTTGATGAGCCTTTGATGCACCGACGAGGCGATGTTTTTGGGCCGCTCTTGGCTCATTGCATGGACTCCAGGTAGGGCTGCATGACTTTGGCCACCCGACAGGCGACCGCGAACTCGTTGAGTTGAGGAATCGTCGCGCTGCGTTTGCGCAGGCTGTCACTGAGTGCCTCAACGGCGACATCAATGCCGATCTTGTTTCTGAATTTGAAGCAATCGACGACGGTCTTGGCTGCGGAATAGACCCGAACGGTTCCGCCGGGCAGATGATGTTCTTCGATGCCAACGGCGTGGCTCAGCCGCGAAAACCTGCAAAACCGAACGGGCAGATCGCGGATGCGCGGGTAGTTCGTGCCAATGGGCAGGGCTAGCCAGACCTTGGCCGGCAGTTGCGTGCCGAGTTGGTGGAAGCTCAGGGCCGAGAGCAGACAGACCACACCGGCCGGCACGCGTTTGGCGGCTTCGACGAGGGTCTGATGTTCATTGCCTTCGAAACTTGTCGAGGCATAGAGGCCACGACTGATTTGGCGCACTTGCTCGCGAGCGACAAGCCGGCGGATATACTCGCGGGGGTAGCCCGCCGTGACGAATTCGCGGGCGCGGAACACCCCCAGACGCTTGGCGGCGCCGTCTGCGTCGGTCAGACGCGTGGACCCGAAGTTGTTACGTTTATCAATCACTTGTTTGTAAATAGTATTAAAACGTAACAATAGTGCAAGGCGAAGATAACCCATCGGATGCCATTGATATGGTTCGAGTTACCCGATAATGACTCACCACCGCCAATGCGCCTCGATTGTATCGCCACCGTTAAGCTCCGCTTCGCTCGCCAGTTTGACCGTGGCCGAGGTGGTGCAGTTATCAGGGGCGGGGCAGTCGTGAATGGGTCTTGTTTGTCACAATTGGCCCGTTCTCTTTGCGCTGGGTTTACCAGATGGCCGTGCGGTTTGCGCGCTGGTGGCCAAACTTATCCGTTTCCGGGGCCGGCCGGCCCGCATGTCTCGTTTGAGACCATGTCGCTTGCAGAACCGGCGCATGTCCCTTGTCCCGATCTCGAGGCCGAGCGTGACGAGATGGGCACGCAGATCCCGCGTACTGTAAGACTCGCGCGGATGCCGCAAAATGTAAAACAGGACATTCAATTTCCACCAGTCGGCATAACCCACCGCCGTGCGCCGCTCCGCTTTGTTCTCATATTTTTTTACGTAGGCGAAGGCTTGCCTCAGATGTTTGAGCAGCCGCCATTTTCCTAACGGCAGGACTGACTCCAAAAAAGCGAGGCCGCCCCACATCAGGGCCGGCGATGTTTTTCCGGCTTCGCGCCACTGGCGCACCAGCAGAAACGTGCCGGGATCGACCGTGCCCGATTGATAAAGATGCACGAGCTGTATGACCTCGTTCCACGTCAGCCCGCCGTAGAGTCCGACTGGCATCTGTGCCTTCAGCCGGCGGCGCTCTTCGCGCCAGGAGCTGTTGTCATCGGTGAGCTCCGCGAACCGGGCGACCGACGTCAGATCGCCATTCATGGCGAGGCCGTCGAATTTCATCCTTAGCTTCGCGTCGCGCGCATATTCTTCGCGTAGCCAGTGGCGCAGCTCTGACGACTCCCGGTAGAGTTGCAGGAATAGGGCCGCCGTGGCGCTCTCGTCGTTGTTCTCCACCAGTCGGCGCAGGAGCGAGTCGGAGTTCACGGCAGGACCAGGCGGCTTCATCATGGATTCTTATTGGAAAGCGCTTTTCCAGTAATGTTCGCCGGAATCCCCGACTCGAAGAGTCGGCGCAGCCGCTCATAGAGCGCGCGTAGGTCCTGCCGGAATGCCGCACTTTTCTCCGGGTTGGCCTGCAAAGCTTTGTCACTTGTGCTTAATGCCACCAAAAGCCTGTTGGCCAGACGGACGTGGGGCGGGAGTGGCTCCACGTGTGGAGAATCCGTGCGGCACTTCGGCTCAGTCGCAATGCCGAGACGCAAATAAACCTGCCGCAGGCTCAAGCCTTGGAGCACCGCCGTATCGGGCGCACTCTCGGCCAGCCGCATGTAATTCGACGCCGTGCGCCGCGATCCGCGAAACTTTTCCTCCAGCCAGAACCCCCACGCGGCGCCCATCGTGCGGCGCACGCGCTTCTGTCCGACGAGCAGCAACTGGCCTGCCTGCCATGCCGCCGTCAAGCCGGCGTGCAGGCATTTTCGGGAGTCGTCCGTCTGCCGGATGACTTCCTCATGCAGCCGATTGATTTCATCCTCGGGCGACTCGTTGATGGGCGGATTCATGACTTAAGCCCCGTGGTGTAACGGAAGCTCTCCGCCAGCTTGTGAATGTGCTGCCGAGTGCGGCCAGACCCATCGCCGATGTGGGCGAGGGTCTCACCGTCGATCAGGTCGGGCCGGATACAGTAAAGCGCAACCGAGGTGCGCAGCCCGCGATCTTCGAGGTTTGGCTCATCGGCCATCCAGATCAGCAGACGGCATATGGCTTCGAGGGTGAGGGCGCGGGCTTCTTGACGGGAGTCGGGGGGTTCGACGAAGAACGAATCGTTGTTATTTTTCATGGGGGGATTTGGTTTCGCCGACATCTTACTCCCCGCCTTTACAATTAAATAGGGCCTCCGTTCGGGACCCCAAGCCGAGGCCCTATTCGGCAACACGTGTTGCCGAAATTCCAGGCCCGCGCGCGGCTCGACCGCGGATGCCTCTCCCAGCTTGAAAGGCTCTCCCTTGATCTCCTCAGCGTTTTGCCACTCAAGCACCCACCATTGCTGAAGTCGGCCGAGCTCAGCGCGGCCCGGCTGTGTCTTGCGGATGAAAGGTCGCGGAGATAGCGCGCCCGCCTTATCCGGAATAGAATCAGCCACTATCATCCCATTTTGTTCTGATTATGCGCGACAACAGCGTGTCGCATTTGCCTCATTCGCGCGGAGGCACCTTGAGCTTAATGAGGATATGGTCGGCGACTTCCACGGCGTCAAAATACACAAAGTGGCCGACGCGGTGGAAAGGGATCCGCCGCAGCTTTGTCCAGCTCCGCAACGTGCGGATAGAAGGCTCGCGGTCCTTCGGGAAAATGCCGCTGGTGCGAAGACCCGTGATATCGATGAACCGGGGGGAGGGCGTAGGATTGGTGGGCGTTTCCATACCTCTGCGTGTAGGTCAATGCAGGGAAGCCGGCTTAGGCGACGGCAGTGGCTGGGGACATGAGCCGCACGACGTTTGAATTGTCGTCTGAAGCCGCACCATACTTCGGACGAATCGCGAATAATTCGTCCGCTTCGGCGGTCGTCTTCATATCAAGGTAGTGCCGTCGAACGATGCTTTCTGAATTTCCTGCCTGGATTGCCGCTTCACCGATCGAGCGGAATTTCGCCACGAACATGGAAATGAACGTATGCCGCAACACATCGTGCGTGAGCCCGAACCGTTTCGCGAATTTCAGCCGCCGTTTCTGGAAGTTACCGACGACTATCGGAAATTTTTCGAGCAGATAGGCGCGAAGCCAAGTCGCGAGATTGGGCTGAATCGTCACCTTGCGTGGCTCACGGACTTTCGAAACTTCGGCGCTGACGTTGATGACGCTCGCGTCAAGATTCACCGCCTCGGGTTGGAGCTTGGTGATTTCCCCATTGGGGACGCCCGGCCGGATGCCGGCAAACAGGCAAAGCGCAAAATAAGGCACCCAGCGCCCCTCCTCGAAGGTCTCGAAATGCTCCATCAGCGCATGGGCCTGCGCGACCGAGATAGTTTGCGCCATACCCCGCCGACGCCGGATGCGAAAGTGCGGAACCTTGGGCGTGGGGTTCTCGGCGATCCACCCACGCTGGAAACAAAACTTCAAAAATGTGGAAATAATTTCCCGGCGATTGTTATGGGTCTTCATGCCCGGGCGACCGCGTTCCAAAAACTCCACAAGTTTCGCAACCGTGAGTTCGGCGACCGTCGCGCGGGGGAAGTGCGCGCCAAGAAGCTTCAGATCCATCCGAATCCGTTCAACCTGCGGCTTCGAGATGTGATACTGCGCGAATTCATGCTCTTTCGCGGCGACGTAGTCCGTCACCGCGTCGGCGAGGGTTTTCTGCTTTTCGGGCTCTCGGTAGTTCGCGAGCGCAAAATCGACGTAGTAACCGAGTGACCGGCTCTTGCCGGCAAGCCGGTGAAAGACCGCCTCGGCTTCGCGCACCTGATCTGGAGTCAGAGCGGTCGCGATTGTGTGCAGGCCGTTGGTCGCGTTAAGCAATTTCAATTCAAGCATCGCCTGCTCCGCGGCGGCCTCGTCGCGCGTCTTGAAGTTCTTGCGGATGCGGGTGGCGTTGAAATAGCCGTCCACGCGCCACGAGGTGGCTCCATTCCGATTTTCGAATGAGCTGACAACAAACTTAGTGTGCTTCATAATCTAGGTTGTCCGGTCAACTGGGCAACCTAGCTTCGCCAAAAAGCTAAGTCCTTAATGATAAGAACTTAAGCTGGCGTCCCCACGGGGATTCGAACCCCGGTTCTCTCCGTGAAAGGGAGGCGTCCTGACCGGGCTAGACGATGGGGACTAACCGCGGAGCGCGCACCTTACGGCGCACCCTTGCCCGGGCAAGGTGAAAATATCCCCGGATCAGGGATATAATCCCGCCCATCCCACGATCCCCCGCACACTTAGGATCCAACCCAATCCATGCTCACAGGATCGTCCGGCATCTCGACGAGTACCTCACCGCAATGGAGCAGCGCGAGCGGCAGGTGAAAGTCCAGTTCCCGGCGCAGGATCCCCCCAGCGCAGCCAGGGCTGGTTTGGTTCGTCGCCGCTCGCGCGGAGTCAATAAATGCCGGGCACTCAGGCCGCCGCGGGCGCGACCCGCGCCGGCCCCACCGGCTGCATCACCCCGAGTTTGCCCACCATCAGCCCCACAATCGCAAAGGCTGTCAGGTGCAGCACGGACCCGACTACGAAAAGCGGGGTGAACGAAATGTTCTGCACGGTCCAGCCGGTGATCTGTTGCGCGATGATGCCCGCGATACCCCCCAGGCAACCGGCCGCACCGGTCACGGTGCCGACCACGTGCGAGGGCAGCACTTCCGACGGCAAGGCGATGTTGAGCCACACCGCATGGAAGAATACCGCCACGCTGATGAGTCCCAACACCACCCCCGCGCCCGGCACCTGCGCGATCGACAGGCAGCAGATCGGGATGACCACCGAGGAGATGCCAATCACCGTTTTCCGCGCCCGGTTGTAAGTCCACCCCAGCTTCATCAGCTGCGCCGGGGCCGCTCCGCCCGTGAGATTGCCCAGCGCGAGCCCGACGAAGGGGATCCAGCTGAGCTTGCCAATGTCCGCCAAGCTGAAGCCGCGCTCCTGCTGCAGGTATTTCGGAATCCAAAACAAAATGAAATACGAGAACGGATCCGTCACCGCGCGCACCAGCATACAGCCCCACACCGTCTTCATCCCCAAGAGCTGCCACAGGGATACCTTGACCACCGGTGCCGCCGCGGCGGCATCCGACTCGATCAGCGCCAATTCCGCCGCGCCGAGACGCGCATGCTCGCGCGGGCGCCGGTAGATCAACAACCACGCCGCGACCCAGATGAATCCCAGCGCCCCGGCAAAAACAAAGGCCTCACGCCAGCCCCACGTCAGCGCAATCCACGCGACCACCGGCGCCGCAAGCGCCCCGCCCACCGACGTGCCGCCGTTGAAAATGCCGGTCGCCAGGATGCGTTCGCGCACCGGGAACCACTCCGACACCGCCTTCATGCCCCCGGGGATGATCGCCGCCTCCATCGCCCCCAGCAGAAAGCGAAAGCCGGAAAGCTGCGCCGCCGTGTGGGCGAGGCCGTGGAGCATCGTGGCCACCGACCATCCGGTCACAAAAATCAGGAACGACCAGCGCACCCCGATCGCGTCGATGATCCGGCCGCTCACCAGGTACATCACGGTGTAGCTGATCAAAAACCACGAGGTGATGTCGGCGTATTGCACCGTCGTGAGGTGCAGGTCGTCCTGGATCGTCTGCGCCAGCACCGACAGCGTCTGCCGGTCGAAGTAGTTCAACTCCGACGCCAGGCAGAGCAGGCCGACGATATACCAGCGTAGTCCGCTGATCGGTGATTTCTTGGCGCGAATCGGGGAGGTAGATTCCATCAGGGGGCGGTGAGCAAGGTTCGAGCCGCGCAGGATGAGGGGAACGCTGGCCCGCGGGCGAGCCTGCTCCACTCCTCCCTCCGTCCGATCCAAATAAACCCGCGTTCGCTTTTTCCCGGGCGCCTCACTAGCTCAACGCCTTCATGAAACTCGGACTCGGCCTCTACCGCCACATGCTCACCCGCGAGAACTTCCAGTTCGCGCGCCAGGCCGGCGCGACCCACATCGTGGCGCACCTCGTGGACTACTTCAAAGGCGGGGCCCATGCGGCCCGCGACGACCAACCCACCGGCACCGACCTCGGTTGGGGCATCGCCGGCGATCCCAACCTGCTCTGGACCACCGCCGAACTCACCGCCATCCGCCGGGGCATCGAGGCCGAGGGACTCAAGCTCGAGGCGATCGAGAATTTCGACCCGGCGCACTGGCATGACATCCTCCTCGATGGTCCGCGCCGCGCGGTCCATATCGAGAACGTGAAGACCCTCCTCCGTCGGCTGGGCGAGGCGGGCATCCCCGTGATGGGTTACAACTTCAGCCTCGCCGGCGTGGCCGGACGGACCAAGGCCCCCTACGCCCGCGGCGGCGCGACGTCCGTCGGCATGGAGGGAAGCTACGATCTCCCCGTCCCCAACGGCATGGTCTGGAACATGGTCGTGGATCCTCACGCTCCCGCGGGCCAGCTACCCACGATCACCTCCGACGAACTCTGGCGCCGCCTCGCGCGTTTTCTTGAGGAAGTGCTGCCCGTGGCGGAGCAGGCCGGCGTGGTGCTCGCGGCGCATCCCGACGATCCGCCGATGCCCACCGTGCGCGGACAACCGCGGCTCGTTTACCAGCCCACCCACTACCAGCGGCTCATTGATCTCGCGCCGAGTCGCTCCAACCAGCTGGAGTTCTGCATCGGCTCGCTGGCCGAGATGACCGAAGGCGACATCTACGAGACCGTCGACACTTACAGCCGGCAGCAGCGGCTCGGTTATGTGCACTTTCGCAACGTCACCGGAAAAGTCCCGCACTACCGCGAAACGTTCATCGACGACGGCGACGTGGACATGCTGCGCGTCCTCTCGATCCTGAAGCGTAACGGCTTCACTGGCGTGCTGATCCCCGACCACACGCCCCAGATGAATTGCGGGGCTCCATGGCATGCTGGCATGGCCTACGCCATGGGCTACATGCGGGCCGCCTTCAAAACCCTCGGCCTGCCCTAAACCAAACCCACGATAGCCGGGGCATCCGGATTTTTAACCACGGATTTCACGGGCGGACACGGATCATTCCTAATGCACGATCCAAGGCCTTGTGGGTTTCAGATCGATCCGTGTCCGGCGTGCAATCCGTGGTAAAATGGATCGGGGTTCGGAATTCGCTCCGATTCGCGCAATTCGCGGGCAAAAACTGGGGATCCCCCACTTTCAGGTTCCCTTCCCCTCTCACCTTCACTTTCACTCTGCCCGTCCGCTTCCCCCTTTGAATTTCGCCGAAATCTCCGCCGCACTGCCCCCCCAGGCCGTCACTTCCATTGACGGCCTGCCCTTCCCGCGCATCGCCTCCGGCAAAGTGCGCGAAATCTTCGACCTCGGTGACGCCCTCCTGCTCGTGGCGACCGACCGGCTCTCGGCTTTTGACGTGATCCTGCCCGATGGCATTCCCGGCAAGGGCATCATCCTCACCCAGCTGAGCAACTGGTGGTTCGCCCAGATCAGCCCGCTGATCCAGAATCATCTCCTCCCCGACCAGCCCGGCCTGCTCGCGGACAAATATAAACTCTCCCGCGACCTCCAGCTGCGCAGCATGGTCGTGCGCAAACTCAAGCCGCTCGCCATCGAGTGCGTCGCGCGCGGCTATCTCATCGGCAGCGGCTGGAGCTCATACCAAAAGGCCGGCGAGGTCTGCGGCATCAAGTTGCCCGCCGATCTCCGTCAAGCCGACCGCCTCGCCACTCCCATTTTCACGCCCACGACCAAGGCCCCCAAAGGCCAGCACGACAAGCCCATCAACGACGCCCAAGCCTCCGCGATCATTGGCGCCGAGCTCTACGACAAGGTGAAGACCGTCAGCCTCGCCCTCTACCAGTTCGGTCACGACCGCGCGAAAAAAGCCGCCATGATCCTGGCCGACACGAAGTTCGAGTTTGGCACCGATGCCGCGGGCAACCTGTTCCTCATCGACGAGGTGCTGACGCCGGATTCCTCGCGTTACTGGCCCGCCGACAGCTACGCGCCCAACCAGTCCCCACCCAGTTACGACAAGCAGTTCGTCCGCGACCACCTCCTCGCCATCAAGTGGAACCAGACGCCCCCCGCCCCGCGCCTCCCCGCCGACGTCATCACGCGCACCCAGGAAAAGTACCTCGCCGCGCTGAAGAGCCTGCTCGGGTGAGCCAAAGCCTCGGAGGTTGGCCACAAAGAGGCACAAAAAGCGCAAAAAAATTCCCATTCTCCTTTCCCGGGCTTGTGGAAGGTAACCCAGATTTCACACCGTCACCGCTCACCCTTCGCTAAAGTCTAGTTCCTACTGTCTTTCTTTTTGCGCTTTTTGTGCCTCTTCGTGACCCACCCCTTCTAACCCTAAATGAAATCCTCCCGTGACCTCGCCACCGCTTCCTGGACCCTCGCCGGCTACGCGCCCGATACCTGGAGCTTTCTCGCCGGCATCGATCTCGGCGCACCCAGCACGGCCGAAACGCCGACCGTCCCCGCACGCGTCCCGGCGTCCGTGCAGCAACTGCTCCTCGAGGCGAAGCTCATCCCCGACTGGAACCACGATCTCAACAGCCGCGCCGTCGAGTGGGTCGAGAACCGGGTCTGGGTTTACGCCACGATCCTCCCGCGCGCGTGGCTCGAGAGCGGCAAGGTCCGCCGCCTCCGTTGCGCCGGGCTCGACCAAGCCGGCTGGGTTTGCTGCAACGGCAAGCTCGTCGGTCGCTTCGAGAACGGCTTCACCGAGCATAGCTTCGATCTGTCCGCGATCCCACTAAAGGACCTGAACCACCTCCAGCTCGTGTTCGACCTGCCGCCGCGCTGGCTCGGGCAGTTCAACTATACCTCCAAAATCCGCGACTGGAAGGCCCGCTTCAACTATACGTGGGACTGGCAGCCGCGCCTCGTGCAGCTCGGCGTGTGGGACCGTGTCACCCTCGAGATTTCCGACGGACGCGAGCTCACCAACGTCCGCTGCCAGCTTTCCCCCCGCGGTTTCACGCTGTTTGGCTCGGCGCCAGACGACGTCGAGGTGCTCCTGGAAAACGGCAGCCACTGTCTGCTGCGTTCCACGGTCAAGCCGGCCGTCTTGGCCTGCGGCGCGGAATTCGACCAACTGGCAGTCGAGCCCTGGTGGCCCAACCGCGAGGGTGAGCAGAAAACCTACCGCCTCACCGTCCGGCTCACCGGCCCCTCGGGCAGTGTCGCCGATGAGTGGACGCGCACCGTCGGCTTCAAGGATGTGACGTGGCGCGACTGCACCGGCGCCCCCGCCGGCGCCGACCCGTGGATCTGCGTCGTCAACGGCCGCGCGATTTTTCTCCAAGGCGTCAACTGGACCCCCATCCGGCCCAACTATGCCGACGTCACCGCCGCCGACTACGAGGCGCGCATCCGCACCTACGCCGAGATGGGCTGCAATGTCTTCCGCGTCTGGGGCGGCGCGTTTCTTGAGACGGAGATCTTCTACGACCTGTGCGACCGCTACGGGATCCTCGTCTGGCAGGAATTTCCGCTCTCCTCCTCCGGCATCGACAACTGGCCGCCGGAGGACCCGAAGGTCGAAAGAGAACTCCGCCCGATCGTTCGCTCCTACATCGCCCGCCGCCAACATCACGCGTCGGTGCTCCTCTGGTGCGGCGGCAATGAGCTCATGGGCGCACTCGATGGCGGCAAGGTCGGCTCGGGCCGCCCGACGCCCGCCTCGCATCCGCTGCTTGTGATGATCGCCGCGCAGGCGGAGGAACTCGATCCCTCCCGCCGCTTCCTGCACACCTCGCCCTCGGGTCCGCATGCGATCGGCGAGGAAAGAGACCTCGGCAAAGGCCAGCATTGGGACACCCACGGCCCGTGGCGCCCGGAGGCCGACACCTACTGGCCGAAGGATGACGCGCTCTTCCGCTCCGAAGTCGGCGCCACCGGCGCGAGTCCGCTGGACATCCTGGAAAAATATTACGCCCCAGGCGCCCTGCTGCCGATCGACGAGAGCAATCCGATCTGGCGCCGCTTCGGTTTCTGGATCCAGGCGGACCGTTTTCAAAAGGAGCATGGCCGCCAGCCACGCGATCTCGCGGAGTTTGTGACGTGGAGCCAGCAGCTCCAAACGGTCTGCATCGAACGCGCCGCCCGCGCGATCAAGGGCCGTTTTCCCCGCTGTGGCGGCATCATTATGTGGATGGGCCACGACTGCTTCCCCTGCCCGTCGAACACCGCGATCCTCGATTTCTACGGCCGCCTGAAACCCGCCGGCGAGGCGTTGAAAAAGATTTTCCTGACCGCGCCGGACAGGCTGTAAGGTGGGCCGTGCGCTCCGCGCGCGGCTCGGGCGAGGGAGTCGGCTCTGATGCCGCGCGCCATCCCAACCGTCACCCGAGCCCCCTTGCCCCGAGGTGGGCGGGCATGTCCCCGTGCCCGCATTTGCAGCCCCCGCTTACCTTCGGGTTAAATCCGCGCCACCCACGACGCCACCCAGCTCGCTTTCGACCTGCTGCTGTGCATCCATCAGGAAAGTGCATCCGTGGACCTCGCGGCTCCCGCCCTACCGGGGAAAAAACTCGGCGTGATTCAGGCTGGCGCCCACGGCGACGGGACCTGCGCCGCGCCCAGTCGGATTGATCACGATTGGGTGCGGGTGCGGGAGGCGGAGTTTACCCCTTCACGCCAGTCGCCGCCACGCCTTCGACAAAGCGGCGCTGCACCACGGCAAACAGCACGATGACGGGCAGCACCATCACCGTGGCCAGCGTCATCACCAAGTGCCAGGGAGTCTGGCCGAGGTTGCTGCCCGTGAGCTGCTGGGCGCGCGCGATAAAGTAGAGCAGCCCCACGGGCAGCGTGCTCAGTTCCTCGCTTTGGAGGTAAATCAGCGGGTTGAAGAGGTCGTTCCAGCTCCAGAGGAAGGTGAAAATGACCACCGTCAGCACGGCGGGCAGGCTCATGGGCACGACCAGCCGCCAGAGGATCGTCCACTCCGAGGCCCCATCCAGGCGCGCGGCCTCGATGAAACTCCGCGGAATGGTGCGGAAAAACTGCCGCAAAAGAAAAATTCCAAAGACATTTCCGCCGAGCCACGACGGCACGATCAGCGGCAGATAGGTGTCCACCCAGTGGATCGCGGTGAAGGCCTTAAACAGCGGGATCACCGTCACCTGCGCTGGCAGCATCAGCGTGCAAAGCAGCGCCCCGAAGATCAGCTCCTTGTGCCGCACTTCGTGATACGCAAAAGCGTACGCCGCGGGACAGCAGGTCAGAATCGTGCCCGCGATGACCATGATGGCGACAAACACCGAGTTCAGAAAAAACCGGTAATAGGCAAAGCCCTCCCAAACCGTGCGGTAATTTTCCCACTGGGGCGCGGCCGGCAGCCAGACGGGCGGATCGCGCATGATTTCCGGGAAGGTCTTCAGGCTCGTAAGCAACATCCACGCGAGTGGGAAAAGCATGACCAGCGCGCCCAGCACGAGGGCGGTATAAAGGCAGACGGTGGCAGTGGGCGTGCGGCGGTTCATATTACCCTAACTCCAGGCCCTTTTGGCACCGCGGACACGGAGACGGCCAGAGCACGGAGATTCCGCCCCCAAAATGGGTATGCCCTGTGAACTCTGTCCTCCCCGCTGTGCGCTCCGGGTCGAAAATTCATGTCAGTCTCCGTAGTGCACCCAGCGGCGGCCGATGCGAAAGTTGAGCAGCGTGATCGCCAGGGTGAACGCGAACAGCAGCCAAGCCATCGCGCTCGCCAGCCCCATGTGGAAAAACCCGAAGGCCTGCTGGTAGAGGTTCAGCCCGTAAAACAGCGTGGCCCGCGCCGGCCCGCCGGGGGCTTGGGCCTGCACCGCGCTGAAGGCGTAGGCGAGGTCGAAGACCTTGAGCGCGCCGATCACGCCCATGACGAGGTTGAAGAACAGGACCGGGGAAATCAGCGGCAGCGTGATGTGCCGGAAACGCGCCCAAGGGCCGGCGCCGTCCATGTGCGCCGCCTCGTGGAGTTCCCGCGGGACGCTCTGCAGGCCACCGAGGAAAATCACCATCGGGTAGCCGAAGCTCCACAGGCTCATCGCGATCAGTACCGGGAGTGCCCAGGTCGGCGACGTCGTCCACGCCGGCCCCTGGATGCCGCCGAGCGCCAGCAGCCGGTTGAGCATTCCGCCATCCGCCTGGAAAATATAGCCGAAGATCACGGCATACGCCGCCTGCGGCAGGATCGAGGGCAGAAAGTAAATCGCCCGCCACCCACCGCGGCCGCGCACCGGCTGGTTGAGCAACAACGCCAGCGCCAGCGCGGCGGCAATGGCGAGCGGCACCTCCACCGCGCTGAAAACCAGGGTGACCTTTACCGACGGCCAGAAGGACGGATCGCGCGTGAACAGGTAGAGATAGTTCTGCACCCCGATGAAGCGGGGCGGGGCGAGCACCTCGTCCTGGCAGAAGCTCAGCCACAGCGAGTACAGCATCGGCCACAGGCTGAAGCAGACGAAACCCGCCAGCGCCGGCCCCGTGAAGAGCCAGAACCAGCGGGTCCGGGCGGCGCCAGTGCTCATGGCGCCGTGGGGTTGAAGGTGGCGAGGAACGCATTCACCGCGACGGTCGCGCGGCGGCCCGCCTCCTCGGGGGTCAGCTCGCCCAGCAACATCCGGTCAACTTCCGGCTGGATAAGCTGGCTCATGACCTCGACGTAGTTCGCATGATGTGGAATGGGTTCGCCGAACTCGAACTGCCGGTAAACCGCCGCCATATTCTGGGGATTCGCGTGCGGCCCCGGCGCCCGCAGCGCGGCTTCCGCCACCGAGCGGCGCACCGACAGGCTGCCTTGCGCCACAATCGCCGCCACGGCCTCGCGTCGGGTCAGAAACTTGGCGAGCGCCCATGCCTCCTCGGGGTGCGGGCTCGTGCGGCTGATGCTGAAGCCGGCCATCGCGAGTTCACCGCCGGTGCGCGTCACCGGCCCCGACGGCAGCAGCTGCACATCCCAGTCCAGCCCGGGAACCTGGTTGTAATTGAACCAGTACACGGTGTGGCCGCCCACGATCATCGCCACTCGCTCGTTGACAAAGCCGTTGATCGGTTCGTATCCGGCCGGCGCGCTGATGTGGTACTTGCTCGATTTTTCCAGGTAGAAGCGCAGGCCGGTGATCGCCGCGGGCGAGTCGAGCAGGCAGCGCCGGCCGGCCGGCGCGAACACCTTGCCGCCCGCCTGCCGCACATAGATCAGCCACTCGCCCCACCAGCCTTCAACGCGCGAGCAACCCCACACCCCGGGCCGGCCCGCGCTCGGCGCCCGGGTGAGCGCCTGGCCCGTGCGCACCAGATCAGCCCAGGTCCAGTCCGCTGACGGTTCCGCCAGCCCCGCCTCTTGGAATATCCGCCGGTTGTAGTAAAGCAGCGAGAGGTTCATATCCTGCGTCGCGATGTAGTATCGCCCGTTCAACTGCATCGCCCGCCGGATTTCCGGGAAATAGTCATCCAGCCCGAACTCGGCGGCGTCACGCTCCACCAGGTCCGTGATGTCGCGCGTGAAGGGCAGGAAGTAGCTAAGCCAGACGTCACCCGAGAAAAACAGGTCCGGCAGCCGACCCGCGGCCGCGAGGGTCTTGAGCTTCACGTTGTATTCCGAGCCCGGCACCCAGATGATGCGCACCTTGATTTCGGGGTGCAGTTTCTCGAAGGCCGCCACCTGCGTCTCATAATGCTCACGCAGCGAATTGATCGTGACGTACCACGAAATGACCGTGCGTCCGGGCGTGGAAGGCGGCTCATGGCTGCGTCCCGCCCACCAAAAACCCGCCGCCGCCAGCAGGACGACGGTCAGCCACAGCAGGGGTTCGCGGTGACGTGAAAACATGGAGGGGTAGCATCCAGCACCGGCAGGCAGACGAGGGTAGGCCGGTCGGGAAACAGGCAGCCCATTCCCCATGGCAAACATCGGGAGCCAAGAGGCCTCCAGCAAGCCAGCATTACCCGGCGGAGTGAGCCGAGCGCTGCGCGCGCGGCTGGGACGATATATCGGACCCTGCGCTGCCGCACGCGGAGCGCACGGTCCCCTTCACTGCATCACACCTGTGCGCCGCGTCGGCGCCGTGGCGCCATTCTGCGCCCGCACCAACTCGCGGCGGAGCCAGTCGAGCGCAGCGTTCACCGCGCGGCTCTTCACCGTCGGGCGCGGACCCGGCCAGTTGAGTTTCTTCGACCACACGCCGTGCGGTGCATGCAGCGCGATGAAGATCGTCCCCACGGGATTGCCGTTCTTGCCCTCCGCCTCGCCCGCGCCCGCAAAACCCGTCACCGCCAGCGCGTAGTCGGCACTGAGCGTCTCCGCCGCGCCCGTCGCCATCGCCACCGCACCCTCGGCGCTGACTGCGCCGTGTTGCAGCAGCAGGCACTCCGGCACGTCGAGCAGCTGCATTTTCGCATCGTTCGTGCAACAGACGACGCCACCCGCGAAAAACTTGCACGCGCCGCTGACCTCGTTGAACGCCTGGGCCAGCAGGCCGCCCGTGGCGGTCTCGGCCACGGCGAGTCTCTTGTCCTGCGCGCGAAGCAGGTCGGCGCAGACCTTCGCCATTGAATCGTGCCCGTAACACAGGAAGTCCTCGCCGAGGAGGTGCGCACACTCGGCGGCCACCGCGTCGAGTTCCGTGAGGGAGAGTTTTTCACTGGGCGAACTCACCCGGCAGTCCACCTGCCCCTGATGCGCGCAGAACGCCACGTTGAGCGCCTCGCCATGGCGGTCGAAGACCGGCTGCAGCCGCGTCTCGAGCGCCGACTCGCCGATGCCCGCGGTGCGCAGCTGCACGTAGGCCTCGCGGTCGAGCAGCAGCCCCAGCTTCGCCAGCCGCGGAAGCACCTGTTCAATGAACATCGGCTGCAGCTCGTTCGGCGGGCCGGGCAGCATGCAAAGCACCTTGCCTTCCTGCTCCACCCAGAGTCCGGGCGCGGTACCGTGCGCGTTGGGCAACACTTCGCCACGCTCAAATTTGTAGGCCTGCTTGAGATTATTCGGCGTCATCTTCCGCCCAAACGAAGCGAAGCGCGCGAGCATCGCCTGCTCGATCGCCGGATCGAACACCAACGTCTGGCCCAGCACGCTCGCGAGCACCTCCCGCGTCCGGTCGTCACAGGTCGGCCCGAGCCCGCCCGTCGTGATGATCACATCCGCCGACGCCCAGCTCTCGCGGAACTGGCGGGCGATCGCCTCAGCCTCGTCGGTGATGGTCACATTGCGGCCCAGCAACACGCCACGACGGCCCAGCTGCGAGCCGATGAACGTGAGGTGGCCGTTGGCCGTCAGGCCGAGCAACAGCTCGTCGCCGAGCGTGAGAAGCTCGTAGCGTTTCGACGCGAACGGGGCGGCGGGGGAGTTGTGGGCGTTGGATGAAACCATACTTGCGAGCCGGGGAGACTAGGCGGATTCTGGGAAAATGCCAGCGTCAGAACGTTATGCACCCCGGCCCGTCCTTTGCCCGCGAGCTCCATGAGCCCCGACGTCATCCTCCTCAACGGCACATCCAGTGCGGGTAAATCCAGCATTGCCCGCGCGTTGCAGCGGCGCGCGGGAATCCCGCTCTACCATGTCTCGCTGGATACCTTCACCGACATGTTCCTGTGGGAGGCGATTACGGATCCCGCGGTCAAACAGCGCTGCCACGCGATCGGCGTGGATAATTTCCACCGCGCGCTGGCGCTGTTCGCCACCGGTTCCTTCGGCCTGGTGGTCGATCACCTGATCCTTATGCCGGAATGGGACCATGCCACCCGAGCCGCGCTGGCCGGTCGCCGGGTTCATTTCATCGGCGTGCGTTGTCCGCTCGCCATCCTTGAAGCCCGGGAAAAGGCTCGGCCGGAACGTCACCCGGGCATGGCCGCGGCCCAGCTGGGCCACGTGCATCGCAACCAAACCTACGATCTCGAGGTCGATACCTCCGCCGCCACCCCGGAGGAATGTGCCGACCGGATCCTGGCGTTCATTCGCAGCCGGCCCGTCTGACATGAGTGATTCCGAATCCACTTTGAAGGAGAAGATCCGCCGCCTGCCGGACAAGCCGGGGGTCTACCTGATGAAGGACCGCTTGGGCCGCATCATCTACGTCGGCAAGGCCAAGAGCCTGAAAAAGCGCGTGTCGTCGTATTTCCAACGCGGACGCGCGCGCACCATTTCCCAGCCCAAGATCCGCGCGTTGATCGAGCTGATCACCGACCTCGACACCATCGAGGTGAAGTCCGAGCCCGAGGCGCTGCTGCTCGAGGGCAAGCTCATCAAGCAGTGGCGGCCGCGCTACAACACCGACTTCACCGACGACAAACGCTTCCTGCTCGTCCGCGTGGATCCCAACGAGGAACTCCCGCGCTTCCGGCTCACGCGCATCAAAAAGGACGACCGTTCACGCTACTTCGGCCCCTTCGCGCACAGCGGTCTCCTCCGCAAGACCCTCGCCCAGATGCGCCGGCAATTCGGCATCCTCCTTGGCGATGGAACGCCGCTGCAACTTCCGAGCGGACACTGGCGGCTCTACGATGACGTGCGGCAGGAGCTCTACGGCGCCGCGACGATCGTGTCCGCGGACGATTACCGCCGCCGCGTGGAAGACGCGTGCGCCTTTCTCGAGGGTAAGTCCCGCGAATGGCTGGCGTCATTGCGGACGGAAATGGTCACGTCGGCGTCACGCCAGGAGTTCGAGAAAGCCGCCGAATTGCGCGACGTGGTGTTTGCGCTCGAAAAGACCCTCGCGAAAACCCGCAACTTTACCCGCACGGATCCCACCCGGCCCGCCGGCGACAGCGATGCCCTCCGCGAACTCGGCGAGGCGCTCCATCTGCCCGGTCCGCCGCGCGCGATGGAGTGCTTCGATATCTCGCACATCTCCGGCACTTTCGTCGTCGCCTCGATGGTCCATTTTACCAACGGACGGCCCGACAAAAACGAATACCGCCGCTTCTCGATCAAGAGTTTCATCGGCAACGACGACTTCCGCGCGATGGAAGAGGTCGTCGGCCGCCGTTACCGGCGCCTGCGGGATGAGAACCGGCCGTTTCCCGACCTTGTCGTGATCGACGGCGGCCGCGGCCAGATCAGCGCGGCGCTGAAAGCCTTCTTCGCGCTCGATCTCACCCCGCCACCCCTCATCGGCCTGGCGAAGAAAGCGGAGACCGTGATTTTCCCCGATGCCCGCGCGCCGCTGAACCTGCCGCTGAACCACCCCGCGCTCAACCTGCTCCAGCGCCTGCGCGACGAGGCCCACCGTTTCGCCAACACCTACAACGCCGACCTGCGCTCGCGCAAAATCCGCGAGAGCGTGCTCGACGATTTCCCCGGCCTCGGCCCGGTCCGGCGCGCCGCTCTTCTCGCGCATTTCGGCTCCATCGAAAAGATCCGCGCCGCGACCGCCGCGCAGCTGGCCGAAGCCCCGGGTTTTGGGAGGCAATCCGCCGCACGGCTGCTGGAATTCTTCAAAACCCCACTTGCGGCGCCGGAACCCGCGGGCGAGAGTTGACGCGCTTTGCCATGAATACCCTTTCTCCCCAATTGGAACAGACGAAGGCGGATTTTGACCGCGACGGCTACGTCGTGGCCCGCGGCATGTTCTCCCCCGCCGAGGTCGCCGAGCTGACCGCGACGTTCGAGGGCATCCATGCTGCCGGCGACGCCGAACGCCTGCACACGGACAATATCCAGGACCCGAAGGATCCGCTCAACCAATGGCCGCGAGTCGTCCACCCGCACCGCTTCAACGCCACGGCCCGCCGCCACCTCCTCCACCCCGCCGTGCGCGAGACGCTCGCGGCGCTCTTTGACGGCGCGGAGCCCGTCGCCGCGCAGACGATGTATTATTTCAAGCCCCCCGGCGCCCGCGGCCAGGCGCTGCACCAGGACAACCTCTACCTGCTCGTCACTCCCGGCACCTGCATCGGCGCGTGGACCGCGATGGATATCTGCGACGAGCAGAACGGCTGCATGCTCGTCGTGCCCGGTTCGCACCGCGGCAACCTCGTCTGCAACCAGGACGGCGCCGACCTGAAGCAGTATTTCAACTCCAACCACGTCCCGGTGCCGAAGGGCATGAAGGTCGTCCCTGTTAAGATGCAACCGGGCGACACCCTCTTCTTCCATGGCAACCTGATCCATGGCTCCGGCCCCAACCGCCACCCCACCCGCTTTCGCCGCTCGTTCATCGGCCACTACGCCTCCGGCACGCTCGAGAAGATTTCCAAGTTCTACCTCCCGCTCGTCCGTTTCTCCGATGCTGCCGACACCGAGGTGCCGGCCATGGTCGGCGGCGGTGCCTGCGGCGAAGACTGGCAAGGCGCCGCGCACTGAGCGCCGAACTCCCCCCCGCGCGGCCCGGACATGAAATTCCTCCGCCTCTTCTCGCTTTGGCTGGGACTGATGGTCGTCGGCCGCGCTGACGTCACGCTCGCGCCTCTTTTTCAAGATCACGCCGTGCTGCAGCGCGACCAAGCCCTGCCGGTCTGGGGTCGGGCCACGCCGGGCGAGCACGTGACCGTGACCTTCCATGACCAGAGCATCGGCACGACCGCCGCTGCGGACGGTCGTTGGATGGTTTATCTCGACGCCGTACCCGCCTCGAGCGAACCCGCCGAGCTGGTCGTGACCGGGAAAAATACCGTCACGGTGAAGGACATCCTCATCGGCGAGGTCTGGCTCGCATCGGGCCAGTCCAACATGGAATGGCCCCTGAAGTCCGCCGCGAACGGCGAACACGAAGTCGCCGCTGCGAACTATCCCCAGCTGCGACTCTTCTCCGTGCTCCGCACCGTCGCCGACCAGCCCGCCGAAACCGCGACGGGCACTTGGCAGCCCTGCACGCCGGAGTCGGTGAAGATGTTCAGCGCCGTGGCGTATTATTTCGGCCGCAACCTGCAGCGTAAACTCGGCGTGCCGGTTGGCATCATCGGGACCTACTGGGGCGGCACCGCCGTCGAAGCTTGGCTGAGCAGCGCCGCGATCCGCAGCGTGCCGGCCTGGCTCGCGATCGACGCGCGTTATCAAAAGGACCTCGCCGCTTTTCCCGAGCGCGTCGCGCGCTACCCAGCCGAGCGCGAAGCGTGGGGCAAGGCTGACGCCGTGGCCAAGGCGACCAAGACCCCCAATCCCCTGACCTGGCCCGCTCCGCCCATTGGTCCCGGCACACCCTACGCGCTCAGCGGCCTCTTCAACGGCATGATCGCTCCGCTGCAGCCCTACGCCCTCCGCGGCGTCATCTGGTATCAGGGCGAATCCAACTGGGGCCGGCCGCAGGAATATGGCGAACTGTTCCCCACCCTGATCCGCTCGTGGCGCGAGCAATGGGGCCAGGGCGACTTTCCGTTCTATTTCGTGCAGCTCGCCAATTTTACCGTCGTTAACGATCCCACCAATCGCGCCTGGGCCCGGTTGCGCGACGTGCAGGCGTCGGCCTTGGCCCTCCCCGCGACCGGCATGGCCGTCACCATCGACATCGGCAACCCGAAGGACATCCACCCCCTCAACAAGCAGGACGTCGGCCGCCGGCTCGCGCTCATCGCCAAGACCCAGGTTTACGCCATTCCCGGCGACTTCAGCGGCCCACGCTTCGCCTACGTCACGGGTGAACCCTCGGCCATCCGCGTGCATTTCACGCACGCGGCCATGGGCCTGATTGCCGGCGGCAAGCCCGTGCAATCGCTCGAGGTCGCCGGCGCCGACCAGAAATTTTACCCCGCCACCGGCAAGATCGAGCGCGACACCCTGCTCGTCTCCTCGCCGCAGGTGAAAGTGCCCCTGGCCGTGCGTTACGCGTGGACCAACGCCCCCGTGGCCAACCTCTTCAACGGCGCCGGCCTGCCCGCCGCGCCGTTCCGCTCAGACGATTGGTAGGTCGCGGGTTCGAAAATGGAGACACGGCGCCCTCGCCGCGTTCTGGCCCGTGAAACGCGGCGAGGGCGCCGCGTCCCCAAAGAACTGAATCACGGGTCCGGAGACCCGTGCCACGGTCACTCCGCCAGAATTTTCCTAAGATTTACGCCACGGCCGCGTCTAACCCCCGAACCCTCCCCCCATGAAACGTCTCCTCGCCTCTCTCGGCGCGCTTTGCGCCGTCATCCTCGTCTCTGCCGCACCTGTGCCGGTGGACTCTGCCATCACTGCGGTCACGGTTTACACCGACCGCGCCGTCGTCACCCGCACCGGCACCGTTGAGCTGCCCGGCGGCATCACCGAACTCACGTTCGTCAACCTGCCCCAAGCCCTCAACGAGCACTCGCTCCAGGTCAGCGGCAGGGGCACCGCCCAAGCCCTCATCCTCGACGTGGCCAGCAAGCAGACCTACGTCGACTTCACGCCCAACGCGCGCGTGAAGGAAATCGAGGACCAGCTCCGCGCGCTGCAAAAACAAATGCGCGCGCTCGACGACCGCAACGGCGTGCTCGCGGCGCAAACCGTCATGCTCGACCGCATGGAGGCCGCGCTCTTCGCCCCGCCCACCAAGGATGTGCCGCGGCCGGACCTGACGCAGTTTACCAACTCACTCACTTATCTTTCCGAGCAGAAAACGCGGATCATCGCCGAGCGCACCGCGCTCGATGAGCAGCGCGAGGAGCTGAACAACAAGCTCAACGCCACGCAAAATTCGCTCAATCAGCTGCGCGGCGCCGGCGGCCGCGGCTACAAGACCGTGACCGTGCGCGTGTCCGCCCCGCAGGCCGGCACTCTCACCGTCGCCCTCTCCTACACCGTGCCCGGTGCCAGCTGGGTCCCGAGCTACGACGCCCGCGTCCTCAGCACCGAGCGCGCCGTCAACCTCGGCTACTTTGGCGTTGTCCGTCAAAGCACGGGCGAAGACTGGAAGGACGTCGCCCTCACCCTGTCCACCGCCCGCCCCGGCTTCGGTGGCGCCGCGCCCGTGCTCTCCACCTGGAATCTCGATGTCTACCTTGCCCGCATGCAGATGGCGACGGGCGGAATGAGGGAAAACGCCAAGTACAAAAGCGCGGAGGCTCCCGCGGTGAACATGCAGTCCCTCACCAGCAATGCACCCTTGGAAGGCATGGATAAAAATGAAAAGGACGCCGAGATGGCCGTCGCCACGATCGAGGCCGGAGCGACCAGCGCGTCGTTCAAGATCGCCACGGCCGCCAGCGTCCCGAGCGACAATTCCCCGCAGAAGGTGCCGATCATGAGCGAGCGGCTGAATGCCAAGCCCGAATATCTCACCGTGCCGAAGCGGCTCACGACGGCCTTCCTCACCGCCAAAGTCGTCAACACTTCCGAGTTTCCGCTGCTCTCCGGCGCCATGAATGTCTTCCTCGACGGCACCTTTGTCGCCACCAGCGCCCTGCGCACCGTCATGCCCGGCGAGAAGTTCGATCTCGCCCTCGGTGCCGACGAGTCCGTCGCCGTGAAATACAAGCGCGTGAACAAGTTCACCGAGGACACCGGCCTGACCAACTCCGGCAAACGCATCACCTACGAGTACCTGGTCACGGTCCAGAACAACAAGCGGACAACCGAGCATGTCATCGTCGCCGACCAAGTCCCGATCTCCCGCAACGAGAAGATCGTGGTAAAACTGCTCTCCCCCGACGCCCGGGAGGTGAAGCCCACCGACGAAGGCACACTGAAGTGGGCCATCGACCTCAAGCCCGGCGAGAAGCGCGAGCTCACCGTGAAATTCACCGTCGAATACGCCAACGACGTGAACGTCACCGGACTGGAATAAAACCGTGGAGCGGGGTCGCTGAAGACCCGCCTTTCCGTCCGCCCCTAAAAGGCGGGGTCGCAAGTCGACCCCGCCTTTTTCGTGCCCGGCCAGCTCAGACGGCATTTTACCACGGATTACACCGTCCGACACGGATGAGAGAAATCTTCCCAATCCAAATCAATCTGCGGGATCCTGATCCGTGCCATTCCGTGTGATCCGTGGTCAAATCCTCCAAAAAGATCGAACCTTCGCACTCGTTCGCCTACTTCGCGGTTAGAAATCAGGTCTAAGATGTCCGGTAATCCGCGTCTATCAGCGCAGTCCAGGGTGACACTTTGAATGAGCCTCACCTTTACCGCGGATATGACGGGTGGTCGCGGATGAAAAGTGACCGCCGATTCAAGCCGCAGTGAATTCGATTCAAATCCGTGTCGCCCCCCTGCCATCCGTGGTCAAATGGTTTGGGCGTTTGAAAGGCGGATCGACCCCCCCTTACATCGCCTTCGGCACCAGCCACTGCAGCAACGGCCCCGTCCGCACACCCCACGCCGCTTCGTTGTGCCCGGCCCCTGCCACTTCGAGGTAATGCAGGTCATCGCCCTCGCGCCAGTCGCGCGCCACGAGCGCATCGCGCATCAGCCGCGTGTTTTCCCAGCCCGGCTCGGCCGTGCCAGTATCGAGCCACAGCCGCACCGCGGGCTTCTTCTTCAGCGCCTCGACAAATTTGACCGGCGCGTAGTCATCCCACCACACCGACGCCGACATCACTCCCGCCGCGCCAAACACCCGCGGCTGCCACAGCGCCGCATAGAGCGCGGCCAGCCCACCCATCGAAGACCCCACGATCGCTGTGTGCTTGCGCCCCGGACGTGTCGGATAACGCGCATCAATGAACGGCTTCACTTCCTCCGCCACGAACCGCGCATACTTCCGCGCCAGCCCGCGGCTCCGGCACGTCTCGCCGTCCCAGCCCGAAAAAGCGCCGCGCGTCGGCGCATATTCGTCCATGCGCGCAAAGCCCGTGTTGTAAATTCCCACCAGGATCGGCGCATCGAGTTCGCCCGCACGTATCAGTGCCGCCGCTGTGCGCCCCGCATGCCACGCCAGGCCGAGAAACGCCGTCAGCGGATCGAATAAATTCTGACCGTCCTGGAAATACACCACCGGATGCCGCCGCTTGCGGCCGTCCATGCCCGGCGGCAACCACACCACGATGTCCCGCTGGTTGCCCAGCACCCGCGAGGGAAACCGCCGGTGCAGGCAGAGCGTGCCGTCAGGTAAATCGGGTGATCTCGGCATCTAAAGAGAGCCCGGTAGCTAGCGCGGATGATTTGCGGAAGCCAAGCGGGATTCAGCGCTTCCGCCGCGACAGTCGTAGGTCGGGCTTTACGGGCCGAGTGACACCATCTCCCGAACAGTTTTTGAGCGGAAGCTAGGAAGGTGGGCGGTGCCAAGGGACGAGCACGATGCGTAGCGCGCGATCGGCGAGGAGTGGCTGGTGCAGGGGATTGCGCCGCCGCAGGCCATAGATGCGGACGCGTTGGCAGCGGACGTCGAGTTCGCAGCGCACGAGCCGATGGGCCCAGCGAGCCGCGACGCGCAGCCGCTGTGCGCAGAGGGTGAGCGCACCGGC
>Ga0105048_10003993_pt1 | contig 24146 bp, 21 predicted proteins | sample MAT05_FD_78382 | JGI IMG/M metagenome (GOLD analysis project Ga0105048, IMG submission 78382) | Freshwater microbial communities from Lake Fryxell liftoff mats and glacier meltwater in Antarctica - MAT-05 | ecosystem: Environmental > Aquatic > Freshwater > Ice > Liftoff microbial mat | place... | reverse complement strand
GCCGAGGTCCTGGCCGAGGTGCAGTCGCTCCCCGAGGGCTTCGACACCGTCGTCGGCGAGCGCGGCGTCCAGCTCTCCGGCGGCCAGCGCCAGCGCGTCGCTCTCGCCCGCGCCCTCGTACGCGAGCCCCCGGTCCTCGTGCTCGACGACCCTCTCTCCGCCGTCGACGCCAAGACCGAGGCCGCGATCCTCGCGGCGATCGAGCGGCAGGCCGCGCGCCGCACCGTCCTCCTCATCACCCACCGCGTCGCCGCCGCGCGCCGCTGCGACTCGATCATCGTCCTCGAGGCCGGCCAGGTCGTCGAGCGCGGCACCCACGAAGAGCTCTGCAAGAACGGCGGCCTCTACGCCTCGTTCGCCGAAGAGCAACGCATCGAAGAAGACCTCGCCGCGCTGAGCGAGCTCGACGCCGCCCCCGCGTCGGGGACCCCGCTGCCCCGCGCGGCCACCGCGGAGGCCTCATGAGCACCGCCGCCCCGCCGAGGTCCACCGTGAAGAAGCCGAAGACGCGCGCTGAGGCCGCGCTCAGCCGCTTCCACGAAGAGAGCCAGCTCGAGCAGTCCTACGACGTCAAGAACCTGGGCCGCCTCTGGCCCTTCGTGAAGCCGCACACGCGCCACCTCGTCCTCTCGATCTTCCTGCTCTTGATCAGCTCCGGCCTCGCCATGGCGCGCCCGCTGATCATGCGCCGCGCCTTCGACGGCTTCGACAGCGCGCACGCCCAGGCGACGCTGACGCAGTCGGGGATCATCCTCGGCACGGTGCTCCTCATGGAGCAGCTCATCGCCTTCCCGCAGATGTATTTCATGCAGCTGGCCGGCGCCCGCTCCATGGCCGATCTGCGCCGGCACGTCTTCCAATTCCTCCACACGCGCCGCCTCGGCTTCTTCGATCGCACCCCGGTCGGCCGCCTCGTCACGCGCGTGACCAACGACGTCGACGCCATCAACGAGATGTTCGCCTCGGGCGCGCTCAACGCCATCGGCGACCTCACCCGCCTCGTCGCCATCGTGGTGATCATGCTCTCCCTCGACTGGGAGATGTCGCTGATCGCCTTCGCGGCGCTGCCCGTCGTCGCCCTCTTCGTGAACTGGACGCGCCGCCGGATCCGCGACGCCTTCCGCGAGATCCGTTCGAAGACGGCGCGGATGAACGCCTACCTCAACGAGCAGATCTCGGGCATGGCCGTCGTCCAGGCGTACGCCCGCGAAGAGGCCAGCGCTGAAGAGTTCGACGACATCAACACCGCGTACCGCAACGCCAACAACCGCTCCATCGTCTACGACGCCTCGCTCGACGCGGTGATCGAGATGGTCTCCAGCGTCTGCATCGCCTCGGTGCTCTGGTACGTCGGCGTCCACGCCCTCTCGCAGAAGATCACCTTCGGGACGCTCTTCGCCTTCGTCGCCTACATCGAGATGTTCTTCGTCCCGATCCGCGATCTCTCCGCGCGCTACACGCTGCTTCAGTCGGCGATGGCCGGCGCCGAGCGGGTCTTCGAGCTGCTCGAAAACAAGGACGAGGACGCCCCTGCTCGCGCCCCGACGTCGAAGCCCTCCGAGCTCGATGAAGAGACGGCGTTCGAGCTCGACGACGTGTCGTTCGAATACAAGGCTGGCGTCCCCATCCTGCGCGACATCGCGATCTTCGCGAAGAAGGGCGAGAAAATCGCGCTGGTCGGCGCCACCGGCGCGGGCAAGAGCACCATCGCCTCGGTCCTCCTCCGCCTCTACGACGTGCAGTCCGGCACCATCCGCGTCTTCGGCAAGGACATCACCTCGATCGCGCGCGGGGAGCTGCGGCGCAACTTCGCCGTCGTCCCGCAGGACGTATTCCTCTTCCCCGGGACCGTCGCCACCAACATCGCGGCGGGCGACATCACGCCGGATCGCGCCAAGGTCGTCCGCGCCCTGGAGCGCATCGGCGCGCTCGATCTCTTCGAGCGCCGCGAAGGCGGCCTCGACGCGCCCGTGCTCGAGCGCGGCAACAACTTCTCCGCCGGCGAGCGCCAGCTCATCGCCTTCGCCCGCGCGCTCTACCGCGACCCGCCGATCCTCGTCCTCGACGAGGCCACCGCCAACGTCGACAGCGACACCGAGGCTCGCCTCCAGCGCGCGCTCGACGCCGCGATGAGCGGGCGCACCGCGCTGATCATCGCGCATCGCCTCTCCACGATCCGCGCGGTCGATCGCATCGTCGTGTTCCACAAGGGCCGCGTCGTGGAGCAGGGCACGCACGAGGCGCTGCTCGCCGCGGGCGGCCTCTACGCGCGGCTGCACACGCTCCAGTTCGCCAAGGAGACCGTGAAGAAGGCCCTCGCCGTCGAGGTCGCGCCGCCCCCCTGATCGCGCCGCGCGACCTCGGTCCTGCGCCGCACCAACGAGCCGGTTCGCCTGGCGCGCCCCTGGGTCGGGTCGCTATAGTGGCGCCCCATGTACCGATGGCCCCTCTTGCCGGCGCTGCTCGCGCTCTACGGATGCGCAGTTCCGCCGGCAAAAGCCGCGTCTCGGGCCGCGGCGCCGGTGGTCGTGGCCACCGTCACCGTGCCTCCTCCAGCCTCGCCCGCGCCGCCCGCCGCGCCGCCCGCCGACGAGGCGCTGGGGACCATGGATGACGACGTTGACGACGGCCAGGACGAGGTCTTCGCCGACAGCGAAGAGCCGGTGCCCGGCGCGCCTCCGAAGTCGCCCACGCTCACGCTCAGCGACGCCGAGATCCGCGAGCGCCTCAAGAAGGATCCGACCTCGCTCGGCTCCATCTCGGTCGGCCGCACCAGCGCCGGCGCCCTCGTCAACGGCATGCAGATGCCGCGCGGCGACCACTGGGACCTCACCGCCCCGAGCTGCGCCTGGGGCACGAAGGAGACGGTCGAATCGCTCACCCACGTCATCGACAAGGTGAACGAGCAGTTCCCCGGCTCGCAGCCCGTACAGATCGGCCACATCAGCGCCAAGGACGGCGGCCACCTCTCGCCGCACGTCAGCCACCAGGCCGGGCGCGACGTCGACGTCGGCTACTACTACCGCACCATCAACCCCCACGGCTTCGCCAACGCCAACGACGGGAACCTCGACTATCCCCGCACCTGGGCCCTCGTCCGCGCCGCGCTGAAGGACGCCGACGTGGAGTGGATCTTCATCGACACCGCGATCCAGCGCGGCCTCGCGCAGTACGCCGTCTCCGTCGGCGAAGACGCGGCGTGGCTCGACGACATCTTCCAGGTCCGCGGCAAGAACGGGCGCTCGATCATCCGTCACGCCAAGGGGCACGGCACGCACTTGCACATCCGCTTTCACAACCCGCTCGCCGAAGAGCTCGGCCGCCGCTGCGCGTTCCTGCTCCCGCCGCGCTCCCCGTCGGCCCACGCGCTCGCCTCCAGCAAGGTCCTCGCGGCGACGTCGTACGCGCAGCACCGCGCCCGCAACGGCGACACGCTCGTCGTCCTCGCCAAGCGCTACGGGACGACGATCGAAGAGATCCAGCGGGCCAACGGCCTGAAATCGATCGCGCTCAAGCAGGGCGTCGTCTACCGGATCCCGCAGAAGATCGCCGCTAAGCCCGCCGGTCGCGCCGCCGCGCGCAGCACCGCGCCGCAGCGTCGCTCGGCGGCCAGCGGCCCCGGCGCGTCACGCGGCCAAGCGGCGCCGCGACGCTAGCTTCGTCGCGTCTTCAGGGAGGCGGCGCCTCGGCGCCCGAGCCCGCCGTTACCAGCAGCCAGTAGTCGACGCAGCTATCGTTCGCGAGCTTGATCGCGGTGTCGTTCACGTCGAGGATCACCACCTGATTCCCTGCGGACTGCGCCAGGTTCGAGTCCTTCGTCCCATCGCGATCGAACGACAGATACGACGTCACCCAGCGCGGCGCCTTCCCGAGCTTGTGCTCGAGGGAGTAGTGCGTTCCGCCCGGGAAATAGAGCAGCTCGCCCTCCCACGGCGAGCTCATGTACACGCCGTTCACCGCCGTCCCTTCGGTGTAACGGATGGTCGGGTTCCCCTCCTCGGTGCGGTCGCACGTCAGTGGCCCGCCGCGCCCGCAGCCGAGCGCGCCCACCGCGAAGACCGCGCAGGCCACGTGGACGATCGCCGCGTAAAGCCTCATCCGCGGAGCCAGCGGGCCCCGTCGAGCGCGTGGTAAGTGAGGATGAAATCCGCGCCGGCCCGGCGGATTGACGTCAAGAGCTCGAGCACCGCGCGGCGCTCGTCGATCATGTTCGCCGCCGCGGCCGCCTTGAGCATCGCGTACTCGCCGCTCACGTTGTAGGCCCCGAGCGGCAGCGTCGAGGCCTCGCGCACCTTGGCGAGGATGTCGAGGTACGGCAGCGCGGGCTTCACCATCAGCATGTCGGCGCCCTCGTCCTCATCGAGCTTCGCCTCGCGCAGCGCCTCGCGCGCGTTGCCCGGATCCATCTGGTAGCCCGCGCGATCGCCGAACTTCGGCGCGCAGTCCGCGGCCTCGCGGAACGGGCCGTAGAACGCCGACGCGTATTTCACCGCGTAGGAAAGGATCGGCAGCTCCGTGAAGCCCTCGGCGTCGAGCGCCGCGCGGATCGCCCCGACGCGCCCATCCATCATGTCGCTCGGCGCCACGATGTCCGCCCCCGCCCGCGCGTGCGCCAGCGCCGCCTTCGCCAGGATCGCCAGCGTCGCGTCGTTGTCGACCTCGAGCTCCCCGCGCGCGTTCGCCTTGAGCACGCCGCAGTGGCCGTGATCGGTGTACTCGTCCACGCAGACGTCGGTGATCACCACCAGCTCCGGCGCCGCCTCTTTCATCGCCGCCACCGCGCGCGGCACCGGCCCATTCGGGTCGTATGCGCTCGACCCGATCGCGTCCTTCGTCCGCGGCAGGCCGAAGAGGATCACCCCGCCGAGCCCCGCTGCCTGCGCCGTGCGCGCCGTCTCGGCCGCCATGCTCACGGGGAGCTGCGACACGCCGGGCATCGTCGAGATCGGGTGCGGCGCCTCCAGGACTTCGCTGAAGAAGAGTGGGAGGATCAGGTCCGACGGAGAGAGCGTCGTCTCGCGGACGAGGCTGCGGATCGCGGCCGTCCGCCGGAGCCTTCGAGGCCTTTGCGTGGGAAACACGCGCGCGAGCTTAGCCCCGCGCCCCGGGCGGGCGCCAGCGGAGAGGGCGCGTCGACGCGACGATCACGCCAGCGCTTCGAGCTTGAACACCAGCGCGTCCACCAGCGCTTCGAGCCCTGCCACCTCGATCGCCCGGAAGGGCGAGCGCCGCCCCAGCTCGATCGTCCCGTAGAGCCGCCCGCGCGGCCGGATCGGCAGCATCACCGCGCCGGTCACGGGCATGCCCAGGCGGCTCAGCCGATCGATCATCGCCTGGCCTGCGGGCCCCGGCGTCGGCTCGGCCAGCACCAGGATGCCCGCCGCCGCCGCCACCAGCGCCGGATCGAGCAGCCGCGTCCGCATCCCCATGGCTTCGAACACCTGCGGCCCGTGCGCGCTCACCGTCACCGCGCCGTCGTTGTTGAGCTCGTGGATCATCCCCACCTCGGCGTGGCCGCGCGCCACGGCCGCCGCGAGCAGCAGCAGCAGCGCGTCGCGCCGATCGACCGCGCCCGCCACCGCGCCTACCGGCAGCAAATCCTGGGATATCGACGGACGCGTACCGCCCACCGAGAGATCGTCGGTCGACGGTCGACCCACGATCGGCATCCCATCGTCGTCGGTGATCTCCGCCAGCTCGCCCAGCGGACGCCACACCTTCCACGCCTCGTGGCGCACGAAGCTCTCCACCGGCACCTTGCCCGCCTCGACGCCGCGAGCCAGCAGATCGAGGTTGATCGGGCCCACCGAGGTAGCGCCATTGGTGACGTACCAGCGGTCGGACCCCGCCCGAGCGACGTCCAGCACGTGGGGCAGGATCTTCACCTGGGCCATATAGATATTTTCCTGCACGGGTGAAATCCTCCAGAGTGGGCGGCCACTCTAGAAGTGATGGCGCATCGTGTCAAGAGAGCCACTGAACGAGTGTTCAACATGTCGGACAAACAAACACCCACCTCTTCCCGGACCCTTGTTGACTCGACTGGCCCCACACCGCGTGCGTCGGGCCACAACGCTCCAGCGGGGAGCGCCATGCCCGGCTTTGTATATCTTGTTGGAGGCGGTCCGGGGGATCCTGGCCTCCTCACGGTGCGCGGGGCCGAGCTCCTCGCCAGCGCCGACGTGGTCCTTCATGACGAGCTCTCCCACCCCGCGCTCCTCGACGGCGTGCGGCCGGACGCCGACGTGCGCGGGGTCGGCAAGCGCGGCGGCGACCCGGTGCAGAAGCAGGCCAGTCAGGAGGCGATTGACGTCGAGATTGTCACTCTCGCGCGCCGCGGGTTGAGCGTCGTCCGCCTCAAGGGCGGGGATCCCTTCCTGTTTGGCCGCGGCTCCGAGGAGGCAGAGGCCCTGGCCTCTGCCGGTGTTCCCTTCGAGGTCGTGCCGGGGATCCCCTCCCCGCTCGGCGCCACGGCGTACGCGGGTATCTCGGTCACCCACCGTGATCTCGCGTCCAGCGTCACCTTCGTCAGCGGCACCCAGCGCGACGGCGTTGGATTCGATTGGTCCGAGCTCGCCCGTATTCGCGGCACCGTCTGCGTTCTCATGGGCATGCGCGATCTCGACACCATCGCAGAGCGCCTGATCGCCGACGCCGGCCGCGATCCCGGGACGCCCGCGGCCGTCATTCAATGGGGCACGCGCCCCGAGCAGGCCGTCGCCGAGGGGCGCCTCGACGAGATCGCCGACAAAGCCCGCCAGGCCGGCCTCGGGAGCCCAGCCATCGTCGTCGTCGGGCCCGTCGCCGGACTCCGCCGCAACCTGCGCTGGTTCGACTCTCGCCCTCTCTTCGGCAAACGGATCTTGATCACGCGCCCGGAAGGCCAGTCTGCCTCCACCGCACGGAGGGTGCGCCTCCGCGGCGCCGAGCCCTTCGAGGTGCCGACCATCGCCATCTGCCCACCGCCCGATCCCGCGCGCGTGTCCGAGGCGGTGCGCGGGCTCGACCAATATGACCTCGTCGCCTTCACCAGCGAGAACGGCGTTATCCGCTTTTTCGAGGAGATCGAAGCGCAGGGCCGCGACGCGCGCGCCTTTGGGCGGGCCCGGATCGCCGCGATCGGGAGCGGCACCGCCGCCGCCCTCGCGACCAGGGGAGTTCGCGCCGACATCGTGCCTCGGGAGTTCGTGGGTGAGGCCTTGGCGCAAGCCATCCTCGAGGATCCCGCCGTCCAGGCGCTCTTGCCTCAGCGCCCTCCCCGCGTGCTCATTCCCCGCGCCCTCGTGGCCCGCGAGGTCGTCCCGGAGCGCCTCCGCGAGGCCGGCTGTAACGTCGACATCGTGCCAGTCTACGAGACGCGCCCTGCACCAATGAAGCGCCGCGATGAGCTTGTGGCGCGGCTCGAGGCGCGCACCCTCGATGGCGTGATACTCACCTCATCGAGCACCGCGGACAGCCTGGTCGACATTTTAGGCCCGCGCGCGGCGGAGCTCCTCCAAAGCGTGATCGTGGCCAGCATCGGGCCGATCACCACGGCTACCGCCCGCAAGCGCGGGCTCACCGTCGCCGTGACCGCGGCGGAGAGCACCGTGGCTGGCCTGCTGTCCGCGCTCGAATCGCACCTCGCGAAGAGTCCTTAGCCGACCGGGGCGCTCGCCCCCCGGAGTCGCCTCTTTCATTCCAATTCGTTGGCTCCGCCCGCTCGTCTGGATTAGCCTCCGCTTCTCTCGATTACCCACTTTCGCGCCCCGCGGCGACCGTCGCTCACCCCGACAGGATCGCCGCCTCGGACGAATGGAGGCTTGGCCCCATGAAACGACGATTGATCGCGGTTGTCTCGATCTCCTCGACGCTCATCCTCGGCTGCGGACACTCCGAGGCAGAATGGAAGACGGAGCTAACCCGGTACGACAAGCTGCAGAGTCATTGTAACGTGGACGCCGAGCGGCTTGAAGGCGAGCTCGCGACTGCGCGCGTACGCGAGGCCGAGCTCAGCCAGAAGCTCCGCGCCGTCGGCATCGATCTCGAGGCCAGGAGCACCGAGGTGACGAAGCTGTCCTCGACGCTCGAAGAGCGCGAGCGCGCCCTCGCCGAGTCCCGCTCCAGAGCCCAGAAGCTCGAGCAGATCAAGCGCCGCTTCGACGCCCTTCGCCACAAGCTCGACGGCCTGGTGCGCTTTGGCCTCGTCGTCAGCATTCGCCACAACAAGATGATCATCTCTCTCCCGGGAGACGTGCTCTTCGACAGCGGCAAGGACAGCCTCCGGGACGAAGGGCAGGAGATCTTGCGCAAGATCGCCGCCGTGATTCGCGACGATCGCGCGCTCGCCGGGCGCGACTACCAGGTCACCGGGCACACTGACGATCAGCCCCTCATGGGCAGCGCCTTCCGGGACAACTGGGGCCTCTCGCTCATGCGCTCCCGGTCAGTGTTGACGTTCCTGCTCGGCAAAGGGGGCAACCTCCAGCGACGCCACTGGAGCGCCGCCGGCTTCGCCGACGCCGATCCCATCGCGACGAACGGCACGAAGGAAGGGCAGCAGAAGAACCGGCGCTGCGAGCTGGTGGTGATGCCCGACGTGGACGAGATGCTCGATCTGCAGGCGCTGACCCGCTGATCGTGGTCACTCGAACACGGCGCGCACCAGCAGGAACTTGTTGTTCAGCTCCGGAGGCGTCAGCTTCTCGAAGCTCACGGTCGCGCCGATCTCGTTCTGGAGCGTGCCTGTCCGGGAGTGCTCGGTCATGAAATAGAAGGTCCTCGTGCCCTTCTTGCGCTCCTCGGCCACGTAGTCCTGGAACTTCTTTCCGCTGGAAACGAAGGCCGGGACGTGGTTGCCGCTGTAGAAGTTCTCTCCCTTCCAGTTCATCTGGTAGGCGACGAGCGGGCCGGGGACCTCGCGCGAGAGGCCGTAATAGGTGAGCACTGTCTCGCGCTGTCCCCAGTGCGGAGAGGCCTTCATGAAGTACTCGTCGAGGCCCCAGACCGCGAAGCCCAGGCCCACCGCGAGCAGGGCGGTGATCACGTGGCGGCGAATGCTCGCCCACGCGAGGAGCCCCATCAGGACAGTAGCGGTGAGGGTGAACGCCCAGAGCGTGCCAGTGAAGTCGAGCGAGGCCGGCCAGCCGCGACGGTAGTTGTACGTGAAGAGGTGGAGCAACCGGATCTGGCTCGGCACGCCCTCGAAATTGGCCGACAGATCGCGCCCGACGAAGAGCACCAGCAGCGCGCCGGCGATCCCCACCGCGCCGAGCTGCACGCGATCGAAGCGCTCTCGGATCGAGGTCGCCTGGGAGGACTCGGGCTCCTCATCGCCCGTCGTCTCCACGGAGGGCCCATCGTCAACATCGGGTCCCAGCGCAGCGAGGCGCGCTGTCCCCTGACGGTAGGACGAGTAGGCCGTCGCTCCGGCGATCAGCGCGCCGGTGATCACCAGGCCACGCCCGAACATCAACGGAGCGAGCCCGGGGAGCTTGGCCGCGTTGATGGCGCGGGTGAGGCCATAAAGGCTGAGCAGCGTGCCGCCGCCGACCCCGAGGGCGTAGAGCGCGGTCTCGCGGAGCGGGCGAGAAGCGCGATCCTTGGCGCGGGTCAGCATCCCGTCGAGGAGGATGCCAGTCAGCATCGCCGCGGGGGGGACGGCCGGCAGGATGTAGTGGTGGAACTTCGTCAGCATCAGCGAGAAGAGCGCGAACGCGAAGAGGAACCACATCACCAGGAAGACCGAGGCGTCGCTCTGCCGCCTCCCCTCCTCGCGAAGGCGGAGCCAGTAGAGGAGGCCGGCCGGGACGAGGCCTGTCCACGGGAACATCGCGTAGCCGAGCTGCCAGACGTAGAAGCGGAAGCTGGTGTCGTCGCCTTCGTTGGTGTCATGAACGTGGGTGAAGGCCCGCTTGAACATGTCGTGAAACAGGAGCCGGTCGGTGAACGGCTGCCCGTGGCGAGCGTACATGGCGACGAACCACGGCATCCCCACGGCGAGGAGGATCAGCACCCCGGAGGCGATCTCGAGGTTGAGCAGCTCTTTCCAGCGCCGCGAAACGACGATGTACGCGAGCATGCACAGCACGGGGAGGACGAATCCCGCCGGCCCCTTGGCCATGGTCGAGAGCGCGGCGAAGAGCCAGGCGGCGAGGTAGAAGAGGCGCTGCCTCCGTCGCTCACCCCAGTTCATGTAGAGAATGAGGGCGAGCGCCTGGGACCAGATCAAGGCCTGGAACGAGGGGTGGAGGCCACGCAGGACCGGGGCCGCGCCGTGGCAAGCCTCGTTGCCAGGGAGGCCGCAGTTCCCCGGCGAGCCGGCGTTGAAGGCGTCGACGTGGAAGCGAATCCCGAAGGCGCCGAGCTCCACGTTGCGAGAGAGCAGATAGAGGATCTGCGGTAGAGAGCAGGCGACGACGGCGCCGAGGACGACGTGGTAGAGCGAGATCCGGAGTCGGGCCTCGCCGACGGCGATCTCGTAGAGGTTCACCTCTTCGTCAGGATCGGTGTGGGCGCCGAGGAGGAGCATGGCCATCGCCGCGGCCATGGGGGCGACGAAGGGCATGTCGGTCATCGTCTGGTGCGTGACCAGGAACCACTGCGGCATCGTGATCAGGACGACGCCGCCGAGCAGCCCCGCGCGGCGCCCGAAGACCTTGGCGACGGCCTTGTAGAGCAGATAGACAGCGAGGAGCGTGAGCAGGAAGACGGGGAAGCGCACCGCCCACTCGGGCCAGGGCATGTGGCCTTCGTACATCGCCGAGAGCATGCGCGAAGGCTGCCAGCGGACGCCGAAGGTGGCCATCGCCAGCGCCTGGATCCAGAAGTCGAGGATGGGTTTGGACCAGAACCAGCCATCCTGCGCCCACCAGAGCGAGATCCAGTCGTTGCGCGACAAGATCTCGCGGGAGACCTCGCCATAGTGCGTCTCCCACGGATCGCTCAACGAGTGACTGCCGAGGACGGGCAGATAGACCACGATCATCGCGGCCACGAGCCAGAAGCCATGACGACGGAGGAGCGGCCGAGGCGATCCGTCAGGCAGCTTGTCCCAGACCGAGAGGGTCTCCCCGATCCGATAGGCCCCGACGACCGCCGCCAGGAACGCGGCGGGGACGAGCACGCCTGCCGCGATCACCGGATGATGGAACCCCGGAAAATCGAGGCGTCCAGCGACAGCGAGGGTGATCAGCGCCCAGAGCGCCGAGGCGCCGCCGGCAAAGAGGCCGAACGGTCGAGCGAGCTGGATCAGGGTGGCGCGGCCGGCGACGCGCTCTTCGGCGTCGTCGAAAGATCCGGCGATGTCGAGCACCCCGAGGGTGGCGATCAGGATCGCGAGCGCGCCGAGCGGGACGCCGAAGCGAAGCTGGGCGCGGACGGCCATGAGCGCGAATGCGACGAGGACGCCCACCGCGACGGCCACGGATCCGCGCGCGAGGCGCAGGCTGTTGCCGACGGGGAGGAGCGGCGGCTCGCCCGTCGGAGCCTCGATCGAAGCGATAGATTCAGCCTGATCCGGAAGATCCGGGGTGGGCTCGGGCTCGTCGTCGGGCGTGTTCTGCGGGTCGGTCATGGGGTGCGCCGAGGCCTGAGCAGGCCGGAGGCTCGGCGTTCCCCGTAGCAACATTGCGCGCGGGGACCAAGCTCGGGCGCTGCGGCGTCGAGGAAGCTCACACCCAGGCCGGCGCCACGAGAGGCTTGACACAGGCGGAAGGTCCAGTGTTTCCTCGGCCCTTGCTCACGATCACGTTCACTTTCCTGGCTCCCCCGCCCAGGACCTCGAGGAGGCTTTGATGAAAGCTCACCTGCGCGTCGCCCGCGCCACCGACCATCTCGATGAAATTCTCCGCTTCTACCGCGACGGCCTCGGCTTCGAGCTCGTCGGCGAGTTCCACGATCATGAGGGCTTTGACGGCGTGATGCTCGGTCACGCCGGTATCCCGTATCACCTCGAGTTCACTCAGGAGAGCGGCGTGACCGCCGGACGCGCCCCCGGCGCGGAGAGCTTGCTGGTGTTCTATCTGCCCGAGAGCGATGTGTGGCAAAGCGCGGTCGCTCGGATCGAGGCGCTGGGGTATGCCGCGGTGAAGTCCCACAATCCTTACTGGGATCGCGCCGGCAACACCTACGAAGACGCGGATGGGTATCGCGTCGTGCTGTCCCGGAGCGGCTGGGAGAATCGGCCTCTCCCGTTGAACCAAGGGAACGTTAGCTCCGCTTGAGCTGCTCGATTTCGGTCAGCGCTTCGGCGAGGCGCCGCCCGGCCTCTTCGCGGAGGCGGCACTGTTTGGAAACGGAAGCGATCGGGACCTCGGCCGTCTGTCGTTCAAGAGGCGGCCCCGGTATTGCGAGTTCACGATGTTCACGGTAGCCTCATTCGTGAACATGACGAAGCACAAGCACCTCAAGCTGGATCAATCCAAGATCGACCGCGCGAAGAAGCTCCTGGGCGTGAAGACCGAGCAGGAGACGATTGAGCGGGCGCTCGACCTGGTGCTCGGTGAGGAGCCGACGCGGAGATCTTTGATCAGGCTGGCCGCACGCTTCCGAAGCTCCGCGAAGGCGGTCGGGAGATCCGGCGCGCTTCCCTGGTCAACGCCGTCCTGATTGCGCTTTCGGCCAGAACGCACGGCGCTACCATCTTCACGGCAGACGAGGATTATCAGGCAATCCGTTCCGTCGTCGACTTCAAGCTGGAGATGGTCACTCGCTGAGCTTCTCCACACTGGCGGTTCCGCCTGGAGGGGGCGAGCGATGGGCATGCCATGCTTCCAGGGCGAGCGGCTCCTCCGTCGGGCCCGCCGGCTCCGCGTCGGCCAGCTCCGCGTCGGCCGGCTTCGGGTTAGCCGACCATAGACATCCGCGCCGCTGCGCGATAAAGTTCCGCAATGGCCGCGGACATGCGCATAAGCACCCTCGAGGGTTTCTTCGCACAAACTCCTGATATGGTCTTCGTCGCCGACATGGATGGCGCGATCCTCCGATCGAGCGACGCCCTCGGTCGGAGGCTCGGCTCCGGCGCCGACCTTTCGCTCATCGATCTCGCGCACCCGGACGACCGTGCCGCATTCAAGGCAGAATGGTCCAAGCTGATCGGCGATTCGAGCGGTCAGTCGCGATCGTTCAAGTGCCGCGTTCGGATCGCGGACGGATCTCACGAGAGTTTTTCCTGCAGCGCGCGTCGGCCGCCGGGTTGTGATGAGGTCTGCGGATCGCTCACGAACGAGGACCTCGGGGCGGTGGCGGTATCCAGGCCGAGCGTGCTCCTTCAGGCCATCGCGCAGAACCTCGATATCGTCGTATGGGAAATCGATCGCGAGGGCCTCTTCAAATACCAGAAGGGCAAGGGCCTGGCGGCTATGGGGCTCAAAGACGACCAGCTCCTCGGGCAGAACATGCTCGAGCTTTATGCCCATAATCCAGAGGGGATCAAGCCGATCATCGCCGCGCTCAAGGGCGAGCCGTCGCATTTTATCGTGCAACAGTATGGCGTGGATATGGAGAGCTGGACCATTCCATTGCGAGGACAAGAGGGTGGGCCGATCACCGGCGTGGCCGGCATAACGCTGGATATAACGCCCGTCAAGCGCACCGAGCGGGAGCTCCTGACCCCGGCTCGATCTCATCGAGCGGCAGAAGCAGGCCATCCAGGCGATGTCGATCCCCATCATTCAGGTATGGGACAACGTCCTCACGGTGCCGCTGGTCGGAGTGGTCGACAGCATGCGCGCCGCGGAGCTCATGGAGAAGCTCCTCGCGGAGGTCGTGCGCACGCGCGCCGGCTTCGCGGTCCTGGATCTCACGGGCGTCGACACGATGGACACGGGGACCGCCAGCCATATGCTCCGCCTCGTATCGGCGCTCCGGCTGCTCGGCACCGAGGGCATTCTCACCGGCATTCAGCCGAGCATTGCCCACACAATGGTCGGTCTAGGGCTCGAGATGGGGAGCGTGAAGACGCTCGCCAACCTCCGCGAAGGCCTCCAGTTCTGCATGGACCGGATGAATGAAGGCCCCTCTATGGGTCAGCGCTTGGCGACGCGGCGCGGGGCGTGACGGATCCGGGCGGACGCTTGTCCCTCCGGTGCGAAAGCTCATTGCTTCTGGACGCGGGCGATCCTACGATGAGCGGGGATCCGACGCGGGGCGCAGCGGGCGTAACGTTTTCGGCATACTCTCGGTGCCCGAGGGCGGAGCCGGATCAACGAAGCTTCACGAGGAACAGGCTCTCAGCGGGCGCATGCCCAGAGCTGCTTCACGGCATACGGCGAGAGCAGGCGATCCGCCGTGACGAGCGTCGCGTCTTCGAGCATCGCCTGCGCAACGAGCAGGCGATCGAACGGATCGCGATGGTGGTTCGGAAGGGACGCGGAGAGCAAGGCATGGCGCGTCGTGATGGCAAGCTCGATAGCGCCAAGCTCGGCCACGGCTCTCTCCAGCAAAGCCTCTGGGCTCTCGGGCAGCGGAAGCTTGCCGATCGCGTGCTTGGTCGCAATCTCCCACGCGCACACCGCGGAGATGAGCACCGCATTGCTCAGGTGCTCGATCTCTCGGCGTACTTCCGTCGAGATACGATCGGGATCACCGAGCAACCAGAGGACGGCGTGGGTATCGAGCAGGAGCCTCACTCGTCCGCCTCGCCCTCGAAAGCACGCTGGAGCTCGTCCGGCAGGGGCTCGTCGAAGTCCTCTGGCACCGTGAGCAGGCCCCGCAGGCTGCCCAGCGTTCGCTTCCATGAGGCGTCCGGCGCATCTGCCTTTTCCGCGGAGCGATCGTGCCCGCTCTCTACGGGGACCGGCTCCTCCTCCTCGACGACGATGATCTGGACCTTCTTTCCGAGGAAGGGCAATAGCTCGGGGATCCGGATGCTCTCGGATTCGATCGTGGTATGCACAGAGATCGCGTGGGCCATGACGTGGAGCAGCCTACTGGCCGCGCGATTCACCGTCCAGCTAGCACATCGTGGCGCTCTGGCGCGGTTCCGGCAGGCGCCCCCGTGGGCAAGCGCAGCCCCGACTCCGCCCAGAGCAGCGACGCGGCCACCAGCTCGAGGTAGCCATGGAAGAACGCGAGATCGATGTAGCGGTCGCGCGCGTTGCCGATGCCGTGCCTGAACGCCCAGAAGACCAGGGCGATCGCGCCGAGCAGGGCCAGCCACAGGAGCGGGCCGCCGAGGTCGGCGTGGAGGGCGCGGAGGCTTTGCGTGAAGGAGCGCGGCGTCGGGCTCGGGCGATCGTCTTCGGGCATCAGGCGGAGCCAGGTGAGGTAATGCGCTGACTGGCCGAAGGCGTAGAGCATGAAGAAGCGGCCCACGAACGGGCCTTGGGGGACTGGGCTCGAGCCCTGCGCGAGGCGCTGGAGATCAAGGCCTGTCCACGCGGCGCGGAGGCCGCCGGTGTGGATGAGGAGCGCGTCGACAGCGCCGGTGAGGATCAGCGCGCAGCCCGCGGCGAAGAGGGCGAGTGGGGCCCAGTGGAGCTTCGATTCGCGGCGACGCCACGCCCACCAGAGGCCGACGCCGACGAAGTTGTGGAGGTGGACGAAGGCGAGATCGGCCTTCCAGCCGGCCCAGAGGGCGAGGCCGAAGATCGCCGAGGTGACGGCGACGCCGAGGGCGCGGCGGGCGATGGAGGCGCGCGCGAAGAGCATGGCGACGACGGCGCCGGCGAGGGCGCCACGGACGCCAAAGCCGAGGGAGCCGGCGATCGTCGTGCCGCCGATGACGGCGAGGACCCAGGGGCGCTTGTGGAGGCGCGGGCGCACGACGAGATAGCGCACGTCAGAGAGGATGTGCGGGATGCCCCAGATCAACGGGCCGACGGCGAGCACTGCAATCGGGAGCGAGCACGCGACCGCGAAGGCCGAGAGCAGGACCAGCGAGGCGACGAGGGCCACGCGCGGCTCACGCGCGACGATGAGGGTGCGGAAGGAGGGAGCGAGGGCGCGAAGGAGGCGTGATCGCACCGCGTCGAGAGGCCGAAGGAGCCACGCGAGCGGCGGCGCCGGGATCACCCAGGGGCGCGGGGAGTCAGCCTGGAGGCGGGGGTTTTGCACCGCAGTGTCGAGAGGCGGGCGGCGCCCCCGTGATCAGGGCACCACCCGCCGCACGGTTGACTACTTGACCGGGTACTCGAGCTCGACGTCGTCGACCTGGGTCCCCGAGAACTTGTTCGTCGTGCTGCAGTCCGAGGGCGGCGGATTGAGGCAGGGCATGGTCGCGGTGGGGCTCGAGCACCGGTACGCGACTGTCCCGGTCGCGGTGCCGCCAATGCTCTTGCCATCGACAGTGACGTCGATCACGATCGTCGACGTGATCGTGGTCTTGGTCCTCGAGATGTCGTCGGCCTCGAACTGCACGTCGATCTTCTCGCCCTTGAACGTGTAGCCCGCGTCGGTCGGTGTGCCCTGGAGCGTGTCCTTGCCGAGATCCAGGAAAACGTTGTCGCTGGTGTCGGTGGTCATCACCCAGGTCTCGCTGGTGAGCAGCGTGTTCGAGTCGAACTTGCTGTCCGGATCCGCCGTATTCATGGGATAGCAGCCGAGCGACTTCGTGGAGGACTGGAGATCCATCTTGTAGATGCGGTAATCCCCAGGCTTGAGCGCGTCGCTACAGCCGAGCATGGGGGCCAGCCCGAGCGCGAAGAGGACCACCGTCGCCGAGAATCGAACTCTATTCGTGATCATATCGAGAACTCCTGTTGATATCACTTCAAGGCTCCGTCGAGAGCGCGCCCGGGCGGCTTCGAGCCCCGAGCGCGCGCTTCGCCGGATGAATCAGGGGCAAACGCCGCAACCCTTCGTGGTCACCTCGGTGACACACGTCGCGTCCCACTTGGTCTCGCAACAGTAGGAGTCGATCGCGCAGAGGCAGTCCGAGATCGTCTTGTTGCTGCAGGTCGTCGTGGCGTGAACCGTGCAACAGTCACCGACCCCCGTCGGCATCGGGCCGCAGATCCCGCTGGCGCAGGAACCGTTGCAGCACTGCGCGTTGGTCGTGCAGGCCAGGCCGTCCGCCTTGCAGACCGGCGGAGTGGCGCAGAGGCCGCTGAGGCAGGATTTGCCGTTGCAGCACTGCGCGCTGGCGGTGCAGGCGCCGCCAAGGGCCGTGCAGGTGGAGCAGACCCCGCTGACGCAGGTGCCGCCGCTGCAGCAGTCAGCCGTGGTGCTGCAGCTACCGCCGGCGGCGTTGCAGCCGCCGCAGGTGCCGTTGATGCAGCTCTTGCCATTGCAGCACTGCGAGGTGGAGCTGCAGGCGTCGCCCGCGGGCAAGCAGGTCGCGCACACGCCGGCGACGCAGAACTTCTGCCCCGTACCGCAGCACTCGGAGGGGTTTTCGCAGGCCGAGCCTACGCCGGCGCAACAGGTCTGGCCGTTGCAGGTGCTGCCGTTGCAGCACGCGGCGCTGCCGCCGCCGCAGGAGTCACCGACGCCCGAGCAGTGCTGGCAGATGCCGCTCTTGCAGATGTTCGAGCAGCAGTCGCTCGCCAGCGTGCAGACCTCGTTGTCGCCGGAGCAGCTCCCGCACTTGTCGTTGTAGCAAGTCAGCCCTTCGCAGCAGCCGTCGGGCGAGCAGCCCTTGCCGGTGCCGCCGCAGGCCGCGCACTTCTGGTTGGCGCAGGTGCCGCTGCAGCACTCCGCGAAGGCCTGGCAGGCCGTGCCGCCGGGCTTGCAGCTCCCGCCGGTGCTCGTCGATGAGGGGTTCCCGGTCCCGGCCGTGCTGGTGTCGGTGCCGCTGCTGCCGCCCAAGCCGCCGCTGGTGCTGCTGGCGGCGACGACCTGGCCGCCGCCGCTGGGGTCCGTGCCGCCGGCGCCGGCGGGGCCCGTCAGCGGGTTGCCGTGGCTGCCGCTGCTGCACGCGCCGCTGACCGCGACGACGAGGGCGAAGAGGACCGACAATGTCGTGAGAAAGGTGGGTCTTTTCATGAGAACCTCATTCGAAGCATGGCAGGGGAGCGCAGCGGCTTTTCGACATCGCCGAAGTCGGGAGCTGGCAGCCCCGCGCCCATACCCCGCGTCCGGGGGGGTTCCCGCTGACTTGACCGCCTTAATTGTCTTTTTCTAGAATTACAATATGGAACTCCAGCTTCATCGCCGGGAGCAAAGCCTCGACGGAGAATGCCAGGGCTCTGCCGCACAAATGGGCATTGAATGACCGACGGCGCGGACAAAGTACGCCTGTCGCGCGGGCCTGCTCGGCGCGATCAGCGCGGCTGAACGGCGGGGTTGTCGAACGAGAAGATCTTGTTCTTCTCGAGCTTGTACGACGCGGTCTCGTTCCAGCGCGGGTTCACGTCCGTCACCCAGAAGACGTCGCCGGAGACGAGCTCGTCCTCGGCGCGGCCAGTGCGCTGCGGGAGCTTGAGCAAGTACGCCTTCATTGCGTCGCGCACAGGGCCGGCGCCGTGAGCGCGGTTGAAGTAGTCGCCCCAGATCTGGTTGGTGCGCAGGCTCTTCGCGTGGAGAAGATCGAAGTCGGGCTCGCGCAGCGTGTACGGCTCGACGTGGATGCTGAAGGGATCGACGTGGCGGCCGTCGACGGTGATGGCGTCCACGACGATCGTGCCGTCCTCCATCACCGGGTTAGGCGAGAACATGAACCACCCCTGGTTGAGCTGCAGCTTGTGCGCGAGCGAGAGCAGCGGCTCGGGGTGGGGCACCTTGAGCCGCTTGGTCACCACCCAGAGCTCGACCATCGCCTGGTTCACCGCGGCGACGAACATCGCCAGGATCATCAGCTCACGGACGATCACGCGCGCCTTGCGGGCGCCGCGGCGGAGCGGTGAAGGCGCGTCCGCGGTGAAGCTCGGCGCGAGCTGCTGACCGAGCCAGCGCGAGGCGTCGCGCCGCTCGATCACGGCGAAGAGCGGATCGAAGAGGCGCGGGAGCCCGCGCAGCGGCAGCGCCAAGATCGGACCGAGCGGGAGCGCGGAGAGAATGTCGGCGAAGGCCGCCGAGCGACCGAGGAGCGCGCCGTCGTGATCTTCGATCGCGATCCCGAGCGGATCCGGCGCGCCCTCGCGGAAGGTGAGCAGCTCGAAGTGATCGAGGCGCATGAGCACGCGGCAGAGAAGCAGGGCGCCCGGCGATCGCGGATCGAAGATCACGACGCGCGCGCGGTGCTCGCGGCGCATCGTGCTGGCGGCGATCTCCCAGTCGTCAGCGCTGAAGAGCAGCGTCGAGAAGACGCAGAGCGCCCACGAGAACGGGCCGAGGACGAAGGTCATGCCGAAGACGAGGTGGAGCCCATTCATCATCACGATCGCCAGCCGCCGCGACCAGGTGCGCGCGAGCGGCGAGAGGAGCGCCATCGGGAGGCCCGCCTCCGTGGCCATCGCCGCGTAGGTCATGAAGCGGAGCATCCAGTTCGGGAAGTGATCCCGGAGGAGGGCGACCCCCGGCGTCGCCATGCGATCGACGTAGAGCACGTAGTGGACGGCGGTGCCGTCCTTCCACGCCGGGCCAGTCTTGTGAACGACGTTGAAGAAGTAGATCGCCGCGAGCTGGATCAAGAGGAACGGCGCGAGCAGCGTCAGCAGCGGAGCCCGCTGCTCGGGCAGGAGCAGGTCCGAGCGATCGTTGAGCTCGTCCGCGGTGGCCTCGCGCCGCCGCTTCATCGAGGCGCGGAGGGCGTCGAGAGAGAAGCGATCGCCGAGCGGGAGGAAGCACGTCCACATCAAGAGAAGGTTCTGGACGACGTAGCCGCCGTTCTCGATCGCCGGGACGCGGATGTTCATCCCCGTGACGAGGAAGAGCGCGAGCACCTGCGCGACCTTGGTGCGGTAGCCGATCAGCAGGCACGTGAAGGTGACGAGCATCAGCGCCCAGAGGACGCGGACCTCGCCCGCCGTGGAGAAGGCGTCGAAGAGCGAGAACATGCCCTGCGAGCGCGAGAGGTTGAGGTTGTTCGGGTACACCCCGTCGGTCGAGTAGAGTTCCGACCAGGATCGGCCGCGGTGGAACAGATCGAGGATCAGGTAGAAGGCGAGCACGAGGCGGGTGAAGCCGAGCGTGCGGCGATCGAACGTGAGGTAACCGTCGCGGAGGAGCTCTCGAAACGTGGGGCCCGACGGCGCTTCTGCGGCCACGGGCCCTTCGGGGTCTTCGAGAGAGGGCGACTCCGGATCCGGATCGGCCGGGGCTTCGTTCGTCGCTTCTCGGGCGGGTTTCGCCTGGTTCTTCGTCGCGCCGTCCATGAGGGCGGCGAGGCTAGCGCATCCCGCGGGCGGTGGACGGATCCGCTCCGCTCCGCCTACCGTTCGTACAGGTAAGGGACGGTCGTGCTGTCGTCCGCCGTCCTCGTCCGCCGTCTTCGTGCGCGTGCGCGCTGGGTTCGCTGCATGACGACGCTGGGGACAAACCTGACCTACAGCTGACACAGGCAGGGTTCAAGGTTCCGTTCATCAGGGCGCTGCGAGTGGCTCACCGCCCGCCTCGACGAACCGATATCGACCCCGCGATCCTCCTCGGGAGATCGCGCCCCAAGGAATACCCCCATGCGCTGCTACCACAACGCCTTCTCCTCGAACTCTCGCCGCGCGCTGATGACTGCCATTCACCTCGACGTGAAGCTCGATCTCGTGGTCGTCAATCTCCAGAAGGGGGAGCAGCGAAGCCCCGACATGCTCCGCCTGAACCCGAACGGGAAGGTGCCTGTCCTGGAGGACGACGGCTTCCTCCTCTGGGAGTCTCACGCGATCATGCAGTACCTCGCCGGCCTCGCGCTCGCCGCGCCGCTGATGACCGTGGTGCCGGCGAAGCTGCCCGTGACGGGTTATCCGAACCTGCTGGCGTGGTTCGGCCGGGTGCAAGAGCTCGACGCCTGGAAGAAGACGAGCCTCTGAACGCAGCCGACTCTGGTCGCAAATAGCGACCCCGCATTACAATCATTCAGATCCCTATTTACTCTCCTTGCCTGCCCCTCCCCAGGCCAGTAGCGTGGCCCCCGAAGCAGGAGACGGAGCTAGCGATCCTCTCGGCCGTTGCCCACGGCAACGGACCGAACGGGCTCGAGGTCGTCCAGGCCGTGTTGAACGCGTTCGGCGGCTTCGACCAGGAACACGCGGCGGTGTACTTTCAGATCGTTTACACTGCGTTGCGCGAGCCCATGCGGAGGGCGCTGGAGTCAATGATCGCTTGCCGCGGATAGTGTCGGCCAGCGGTTCGCGGACCACGAGCTTGCGCCAGGGGCTGTTTTTGAGCTGGCTACCGTGGAGAACAATCACTCCCGGCGCTCGCAGCAACTCCGCGAGCGGCGCGAGCACGGTCGGCTCGATGACCTTCGTGGTGTCCGACATATCGAGAGAGAGCATCAAGTCGATGCTGCTCGGCGAGACAAGCTTGAGCCTGTGATCGTGACCGTCGAGAAGGAAGCCCAGGAAGAGGCAGGGGTTCCAGTGCTTGTTCAGCTCGATGCCAATACGGCCCCATTTCATCTTCTCATACGCTGATCGGTCGTGAAAGCGCGCGGGGAAGAACTTCCAGTCGAGGTCGTTGAGCTGGGCCACGAGGCGCAGACAGTCTTTCTCGACGGAGCGGCTCGCCCTATAGGCGGCGAGCTTGGGCCACGAGAGCGGCTCCTGCGGGCCGAAGCCTTGGAGGGCGAGGAGCTCGACGAGCTCGCGGATGCCGTCGGCCTCGGTCTTGTGGAGATTGAGGAAGTTGTAGACCTCGTGCCAGCGTATCGCCTTCACCTCCTTGGTGTGATGCTGGACGTCGGCGATCTGCGTCACCGTGGGCGCGATGAAGATGACCGAGCCTTGGGACTTGGTGCGAGCAATCGCGAGGTAGCGGTCGAGCTGCCCGCCATCGGCTGGGCTGTCCCACTTATGCTCGGAGAGGACGGTCACCTCACCTCCGTTCGTGAGGCCGCAGCGGATGACCATATCGACGATCGACCAGGTCTTGCCGTCGGGCGCAAAGAAGCTGCCCTGGGTCTCGACGTCGAGCGGGCCGCGGAGGGCGTCGAGCGGCTCGTCGGTGACGGTGCTGAGCCAGGCGCGGCATATGTCGGGGTTGGTGCGGAGCGTGTGGGCGAAGGCTTCGGTGAGGAAGTTCTCCTTGGAGGAGCGGTCTTCGCGGGGGCGATACGTGAGGAGGGAATGGTAGATATTGGTGGTCATAACTCGCCTCGAAAGAGCTTATTCTACGATGCGGCGCGGCTTAGCGGCACTGGCGCAGGGGTCTTATCCAAACTCATTCGAGGCTCCGGGCTCCGAGCGAACCTGCACGACTCCTCGCCCGGTAGCCCGCTGAACGAAATATATTCTTCACCAATATATTCCCGATGTCGAGGATTGAAGGGGAGTCGCAGGCATTGGGGAATGCTACGATGAACCTGGATCTACTCGTAGATCTTGGCCGCCTCCAGCATCAGGGCAAACAGCTCCCAGGACGGCTTGTCCCCGACCCTGTCCTTCATGGCTTCAAGCCATCGCGCCATCGCTTCCAGATATTGTTCCAGTGTCTTGTTTTCCCACGAATCGGGATCGCGCTTGAGACTTTCCGTCAACTCTCGAAGGCTCCGCAGAGCGTCATCCACGTTCCCAGGATTCGCCTTGAGATGCTCTTCAATCGGATTTATTTTCATGGCCGCACCACAATGAACTGGCCCCAGCCCTGAGCCGCATTCGTAGTTGTCTTCTTCATGATTTCTCGGGCGATGGTTGGACTTGCTGCATCAATCATAGTGAATGGAACCTGGCGACCCGCGGCAGAAAAAACGAGTAGCCGTCGGTTGTCGAGCGTGAAAGTTGTCCTTCGTGCTCGAAGAGGCGGATGGCAGGGATCCTCTGCGCAAGCGCGTCGCCGCCTGGGCCTTGCAGCGCGGATATCGTCTCGTTCAGCGTCTGCCCAGTACTGAATCGACTGCTGACGTCGTTCTGCGTGAAGCGCACGAGCGCTGTATCAATCGTAGATACCCCCTTTAAGGCAGCACTCTCTCCTGGCATGACAGCTGAGAGCACAACGGTGCCCAGCGCCCCGGCCATGGCCTCCGAGTGGTCACGCATACGGCCGTCGCCGTCGCCCATGTCCGCAGCCCAGTCTATCACCGGTTCCACGACTTGAGAGTGAATGCTTTCGACAGCTCCTACGGCAGCGTCAAATCGAGGCTCCAGAACTCTTGCTAGGCTAAACAACTGACGGGCCAGCTGGAATTGAGGGGGCGGTGAGGCCGACACAGTCGAACCACTGCCAGCATCTCGGTAAATCGGTTGCCTCGCACCTTGAGCATCGGAATTCACGACAGCATCGAATACCGGGACTGGCACCGCGTGGTACTGAGCAGGAGGCGGGGCCGGAGGCGGAAGTTCAACCACAAACACATGTACGGGCTTGGGCTTAGACACTCCGGCATGGTCGGATGCGGGGTAGCAACCCGGGAGAGCAGTGTTGCCATTGCACGGCGTCTCCGTGTATGGTCCCCTTGTGGAACCATCCTTCGATACGCACTCCACGTTAAAAGGATCGCTCTGGCAGTCGATCGGGTTTCCCCGGCTATCTGATGGCTGAGGGCACGCTTCCTCGCCACCATATCCGCAGAAACCACTCGGGTCGGTCAAATTCAGCGGGTTGTTGTAGACGTAGCTATACCGATTATAGCTCTGCGCATTCATTGGCCGTGCAACGAGCGGATCGGGCGAGATGAAGCGGCGCTGGGAAGGATCGTAGATGCGCCCCTTCATGTTCACCAGCCCGAGGTCATCATCCATATGATGCCCGGTGAACCCTACCTGTACGTTCAGGAGGCCACCGGTAAAATCGGCGCCGTTCGGTTGTATGCGTTTCCCGAACGGCTCGCTATCAAAGCGTGTAACAACTTTGTTGTCGTCCGTAACAGCGACCGCGCTGCCGAGGGCGTCGGGATGCACGTACTCGTGCCACTCCTTTTGTGTTATCCCATCGTCGCTGTAGCTGACCTGCGTGAGATTGCCATCGCTGCCCGGCACATAGAAGATGTGCTCGGTCTTGCTCTTGTCTGTGCGACGCTCGTACAGCCCGCCAAGCGTAACCGTCTCCACCCCATTCCCGTCCGTCTTTTTTCTGTAGAGTTTCACGACGCGGCGCATCAGGCATGATCATATATGATCATACACTACACAGCAGGCAACGTCACGACGCAGCTTGAGCTTGCGAGCAATCAAGCAGTGCGCTCTCCTCGTGGATTG
>Ga0105048_10003991_pt1 | contig 24156 bp, 20 predicted proteins | sample MAT05_FD_78382 | JGI IMG/M metagenome (GOLD analysis project Ga0105048, IMG submission 78382) | Freshwater microbial communities from Lake Fryxell liftoff mats and glacier meltwater in Antarctica - MAT-05 | ecosystem: Environmental > Aquatic > Freshwater > Ice > Liftoff microbial mat | place... | reverse complement strand
GCGGGGCTTTTATAAAAATATTGTGGTTCGTTTGTTCGCAATTTGCTGTAAATAGAGATTTCAAATATAAAGATTTTTGTAACAAGGGAACTTGTTAACCTAAATTAGCGATCAGAAATAAAAAGTTAGTAGAGGAATGTTTCACTCTACTGAAACTACTGGGATAAATAACTAACATTAACTTGGATCATTACAAAAATGACTTCAACTAGACTTCCAACAAAAAAAGCGATTACTTTAAGCAAGATATATCTAGGCAATATATGTTTAGGTACAATATATCTAGGCACAATATGCTTAGCTTCTGTAGTAGGTTCGCTTCCTTTTGTACCTTCAGCTTTTGCTCAATATGGCTTAGGGTTGTCAAAATCCGCAGGTTCAGGTGGGGCGACGAGAGGAAGTTTGCCTCAGATTACAATGCTGGTACCAGAAGATGGGGCAAAAACCTTAGCTTCTCGCCCTACATTTTATTGGTATATTGCACCTCCTGAGATTGCTCCAACATCCTTAACTACTCTTCCTAAAAGAGATGATGGTACAAATTCATTCAAGATTACATTTATCTTGCGTGATAGTAATCAATTATCGGCAAAATCTGTTTTTGCAGCGGAAGGCAAAGCCGATAAATCAGGACTTTACAAATTCACCTTGCCAGAAGGTGCTCCTGAGTTAGTTGCAGGGAAATTACAACGTTGGCAAATTCGCTGGCAAACTAGTGGTTCGCAAGTTGATGTCAATGCTGCGATCCGTCGTGATGATGATCCTGTAGTTTTAAAAGCGATCGCTGAAGCCAAAGATGATCTACAGCAAGCAAGGATCTATGCAAAAAATGCATATTGGTATGATGCGATTAATGCTTACACTAATTGGCTATCCAAAAATCCTAAAGATGATGTTGCTCGCACCGAGCGTAATGATTTATTAAAAGAAGGTTTTAAAACTCACAGTGCTTTTAGTAAAGAACTAGAAGGTAACTTCACAAAATTACTAAGCAAACTTGATGAAAGCAAAAGTGCGACATCTATCGTTTTACAGCCTAAAAATCGCCGCTAATCCTCGCCAATTAAGCTTTATAAAAAACTAGAGGCGGCGCTTTGCACCGCCTCTAGTTTTTCGGGTTTGTCATGTTACAGTGCTAGTCAAAATGATATGATGAGCCAAAAATCTCGCTGTTTAAGGTTGTTGAGAGCGTTAAGGCAAAGCTATGGCAGATAATTCAGGTAATTTTTGGGGAGGTTTTCTCTTCGGAGCTGCGATCGGCGGCGTAGTTAGCGCATTGGTTGCCATTAAACTCACTGAACCAGAAGATGAGACAATTTATGGAAAATCAAATGGTGATCAACTACTTGATAAACCTCAGACTGCTAATGAATTTGCCCGCCGCAACCTCGAAAAGAAAATCGCTCAACTTAATGCAGCGATCGACTCAGTTAGTCAAGAATTGGCTACGGCTGAAGGTAAAAATGGTCGCAAGCAAACATCGATTGAGTCATTGCAGGACATGACTGGTCATGATAATAAAGGTTCTACGATTTAACAAAGAACTATTTTTTGTGCGCGGCTTAGCCGCGCACAAAAAATAGTTCTTTGTTTGACTGCAAGATCCTATAGTAATGATAAAAAACCTTATTTCTGCTGTATTCAGTAGAATGACATTAGCTGTTTCCTTTAATTTCTATAATCCAACTACTTCTTATGGCAGATACTCTTACTTTACTTCTTAACTCAATCAGCACATTTCTCCAAATATACTCTGGTTTGCTTATCATTCGGATTTTACTGACTTGGTTCCCCAATGTCGATTGGTACAAGCAGCCTTTTACTGCCCTTAGTCAAATTACCGATCCATATCTTAATTTATTTCGATCAATTATTCCTCCTTTAGGTGGGATGGATTTTTCGCCAATATTGGCATTTTTGGCTCTCAATTTTTTGCAAGGTGTTATTCCTCTAATTGCAAGAGCAATATGAATCTTTAATGTAAGCTTAATTTAAAGTTTATTTACGCTGGGTTCACGTTAGGAAATATACATGACGGGTTTGTTAGATTTGAGCGGGAAAACTGCTCTTGTGACTGGGATTGCCAACAATCGTTCGATCGCTTGGGGCATTGCCCAGAAGTTACATGAGGCTGGTGCAAAACTTGGTATAACTTATTTGCCAGATGATCGCGATCGCAACAAAGGCAAGGTTGCTGAGTTGACCGAATCTTTGACTCCAAGTTTTTTGTTGCCTTGCAATGTTCAAGATGACGCACAAGTAGATTCACTTTTTACATCAATTGCCGAGCAATGGGAAAAAATTGATATTCTGGTGCATTGTTTAGCTTTTGCTAATAAAGAAGATTTATCTGGCAACTTTTCAGATGTCTCCCGCTCAGGGTTTCAGCTAGCTTTAGATGTAAGTGCTTACTCATTGATTCATCTATGTCGTGCTGCTAAGCCTTTGATGAAGGATGGTGGGAGTGTAATTACGTTGACCTACATTGGTGGGGCAAAAGTAGTTCCTAATTACAATGTGATGGGTATTGCTAAGGCTGCACTAGAGATGAATGTGCGTTATTTAGCTTCAGATTTGGGTGCAGATAATATTCGGGTAAATGCGATTTCCGCAGGGCCGATTCGCACACTCGCTTCGGCAGCGATCGGCGACTTCCACAAAATGCTTCGTCATTATGAAGAAGTATCACCTTTGCGGCGTTTGGTTACTCCTGAAGATGTTGGCAATGTTGCGACTTTCTTGGGTAGTGATTTATCTAGTGCCGTAACGGGACAAATCATTTATGTGGACGCTGGATACGAAGTGATGGGTGCCTAGTTTGATTAACTAGCGCTCATTAATATACCTACTTAATGTAGCTAACTTTTCTTTTGCGATCGCCAACTTTTTACTTACCTGACAAGTCTTTTAAAAAACTCCCATGCAAACGGATATCTTCAAAGAGCTATTTCCACTATTTGATGCTGCTAGCGTCGAAACTTTGGAATGGCTCCTCGCTGAAGCAGTAGAACGAGACTATCCTGCGGGACGGGCTGTGCTAATGGAGGATGCTTGGGGTAATGCCGTATATTTCATCCTTTCTGGTTGGTTGAAAGTACGATTTTTGCGAAGTCAAGATGCTACGACTTTAGCCGTGTTGGGCAATGGAGACTTTTTCGGGGAAATGGCAATTCTTGATGAGTCTCCGCGATCTACAGATGTGGTTGCTTTTACACCAGTGCGCGTCATGAGTATTCCCGCCCAAAAGTTTATTCAGTTTTTGTTTAAAGATCCCCAATTGCATCATCGGATGTTGCAGTTAATGGTAAGACGGTTACGGAAAACTAATCAGCGCACTCAGTTACGCCAGCAATTACCTGCGGTGAGAATTGCGATCATTTTGACTGGTTTGGCGGAAAGCTATGGCAGTAAATATGAATCAGGTATTGATATCTTCAATATGCCAGTCCAAGATATCGCTGATCTCTCAGATGTAAGTCCTGAAGACACTACTAAAGTATTAGACAAACTTAAAGAAAAGGGTTGGATCGAGATTGATCTCAAACGTCAAGTTATGAGCATAACTAACGAAAAGCAAATGGCACAGTTAGCAACATTTCGTTAAAAAAGGGCTTGCTTTGCAAGCCCTTTTTTTAGGAGCAATTGGGTTGATCCCTGCGGCTTTAAGTTGCACAAGAATTTTTGTTGAGGATTGAATAGTTGGTTCTTTTACATCAGTAAGTTGTAGCACATTGGGATCACCTGATGCGGCTATCAAAATTGCTTTCATTTTATTCTCCTCAAAAATATTGCTATGGACTTAACCAACAATTACAGCAAATCCCGAACAAACCCACCACTAGATTTTTTATCAAAGCCCCGCAAAGCGGGGCTTTGATAAAAAATCTGGGCTTGGTTTGTTCTCAATCTACAGTAAAAAGAATTTTCAGACAATTTCTATTGTGGTGGTGAAGGTAGATTTGTAGGTTTAGCGCTTGGAGTCGGTGACTGCCGAATCACATTACTATCTCCAGAGCGGGGAGCACTTTGAACAGAGCGAGTTTGCCAATCACCAAAAAATCGATTCATTGTCGAAAATCCTAAGACTGCCGTTCCACCCATAATTGCTAGTAATACAATTACGGTTGTCCAAGTCTCAACGCTCTCCGCGATGCCATAGCGAGTACGATAGGGATCAATTTTAGTCAGCTGATCGCGATCGCGAGCAGTGACGGGGCGACGAAACCGCAATCGACGATCATCAAGCTTTTCTAACAAAATCCAACCTGCTTGAGCTTCTTCAGCACAGACTTTGTTCAAAACTTTGCGCCTGCGGAAACCGCCACTACTAGTACGCAAGATTTTAAATTCCCAGCCTTTAGGTTGATCGCTAGATGTATTGGACTCGTAGCGAGTGAGGTTTTCTTCTTCCACTTCTTCCCGCCGCTTGTTACCTTGTTTTGCTCGAAATATTCTATCGATTATCACGAACTGAATCCCAATATCGAGAATGATAGTACTTATAATAATTGCGTTAACGGTCAGCATATTTGCTTGACTGGGGATCTGCAAAAGTATACATGCTGATGCGGACTATTGCACTCAAGATATTGACTGTAATATTACTGAACGCGGATCTGTCCAAAAAATTACAAGAGAACACGATATGATATTAATATAAAGATAAGCCAAAAGCTTTTGTTAATCATCATATGAACTCTATTGTCTTAATGGCGGAAGTCCTGTCCGATCCAGAGCTACGCCGTACTCCCGATAACCAAAGCTCGATCGCTTCATTTCTCGTCCAGTTTGCTGGTGGACGCGCCGAAGATGCGCCCTATAGAATCAAAGTTGTGGGCTGGAATAATCTAGCGGACGAGATTATGGAGAAATATCATAAAGGTGACCAAGTCGTAGTCGAAGGTCGCTTGCGTCTGGATACAGTTGATCGCGGCACTTACAAAGAAAAACGTACAGAACTAATTGCTCAGCGCGTTCATGGTTTTGGAGCTACTGACAGTACTTCAAGTATCTCAATGCCCTCCTCTACATCGGCGACAACAGCACGCAGTACAAATAAATCTGCAAATAGTAATACATCTAATGCGCCTAGCAATGTTGTTAATGCGCCTAGCAATAACGTGCCGATCGCAAATAATTATGTTCCTGTTGCCTCATCAGCCGCCGATGCTCCTGACTATGACGATATTCCATTCTAATTAAAAAAAACAGACAGGATGCTTAGCATCCTGTCTGTTTTTTAATTAAGCCGATGATGAGATTTGAACTCACGACCTGCTGATTACGAATCAGCTGCACTACCCCTGTGCTACATCGGCAGGGCTGAAGCAGTTTTGCGACAACTAATATATCATCATTGCACAATTTATAAAATCTGAGAAAACTTGTTTGTTATGGGGAAATTTTTGTTCAGATTGCGCGATCGCATCGCATCTATAGCTCCTTTAGGAATTGGAATGGCGATCGCCTTTTCAAACGTTTTTTCTAACCTAACCTCCGCCTATAGCGCTGAACAAATCCGTTTTTCATATCCACTTGCTGGCGAGTTTACAATTTATATCAGCGATTTAGAAAAATTTGTTAAAGAGGGAAAACTGAGCAGGCGCTTAGAGTTATATCTCGGACAACTACCTCCTCAACAACAGACTCAATTTCGCGAAGCATTATCTACTCGCTACAAAATTAGCCATGTGGCGATGTCTCAGTTTACTTATTCTCCCATCGGTGAAGTTTTGGTGCGCCGCTTGGGTAGAATTTTGCAGATAACTCCACAACTAAATGGGTTTTCCGCATTAAGATCGACGTTTATTCTCTCTGCTCAAAGTGATGAAGGGCTGACGATTCTCAATCTATTGAAACGATATCCAGTTCCAATTATTTATTTAGACTTGCCAAGCGGTCTCCAAGCTTATACAGAAGTTTCGCAATTAGTTTTTAAAAAGGAACAGGCGATCGCAGCAATTCAGAAACAAGCGATCGCTGAGACCTATCTTAATCCAAATCTAAATAAGACAGCAGTAACTTCTCAAAACGATTTACGAGTTGCTGGCAAAGTGAAATGGGAGAAAAAGCAAATTACTTATTTGCAAAGCGATCGCAAGGTAAACATAATGGCGGATGTGTATATGCCGCAAGGCTTATCTACTCCTGCGCCGTTAATTGTGATTTCTCATGGACTTGGTTCTAATCCTGACACTTTATTGTATTTATCACAGCATCTTGCTTCTCACGGATTTGCAGTAGCTGCCCTAGAGCATCCGAAAACAGGCAGTCGTGACTTTAACGCATTTTTAGCTGGCGTAACCACAGGCTCCCTATCAGATGAAGCAATTCAACGTCCCCATGATGTGAAATATCTATTAGATGCATTGGAACAAAAGGTTAAAGCAGACCCTCAATGGCGCGATCGTATTAATACACAGCAGGTTGGACTGATTGGTCATTCGCTCGGTGGTTATACAGTGCTAACTTTGGGCGGGGCTCAACTTAACTTCAATCAGATTAATAAAGAATGTGGCACTCCTGAGCCAAATGTTTCTTCTTTTAATGTTTCTAAAGTTTTTCAATGCCGATTTAGCGCTTTGAAGGCAAATAATATCGATCTAAGCGATCGCCGAGTTAAAGTGGTATTAGCAATAAATCCACTCGGTGGTAGTGCTCTTTTTGGTAAGGAAGGGCTGCAAAATATCAAGGTTCCCACTGCTATTTTTGCTAGCGGCGAGGACTATTTTACGCCTGCGGTTCCCGAACAGTTTTTCCCATTTGTATGGTTAACCACTGCTAACAAATATTTAGTAAGTTTCCCTAAAGGAACGCATTTCTCATTTTTAGAAAGAAGTGAAAAAGGAGTAGTAGTAATTCCAGAAAATGCATTTGGTGTGAAGCCTGAGTTTACGCATCCCTACGCCGAAGCGTTAAGTCTAGCCTTTTTTCAAACCCATCTCAATAATCGTTCTGAGTTTTCTACTTATTTGAATGACGCTTATGTTCAGGCGATCGCCCCTACCGAGTTTCCTGCCTCGTTAACCACTAGTTTCTCAGAAGCTCAGCTTCTTCAATCTTTAGATGCTGCTCCCTAGTTAGGCGATCGCAATTATCCTAAATCAATCTAGAGATAGAGGAATTGTAAAACAGTATGTAGCTATGCATAAGTAACCTTAAAACCCAGAAGCGTAGGTCGCCCGCTTAGCGGGCGACCTACGCTTCTGGGTTTGGTTTTAATAGTGCTGAACTACTTACCTCTATCTTAAGTTTTATTTTTGTAAGCGTTTCAGTTCATCTTGTAAAGCTTGAACTTTATCTTTAAGTAGATCTACATTGCCTACACTTTGACTAGAGTTTTCATCATCATCTTCATCATTAATCGTAATCGTGCGGGGTGAGTCTTTAGTAGTAGGATTTTGAGAACTTTCACTAATTGGCTTTTGGGCATTACGAACCAAATCGTCAACAAATTTTCGCGCTTCTTCACTAGTCATCTCACCACGTTCGACCAAATCGTCGGCTAACTTACTTGCTTGAGTGCGTAGTTCACCAATAGTTTCACCTGCTTTTTCACCTGCGACAGTTGCTAAGCCTAAACCTAAATAAAATGCTTTTTGGACAATGCCACCAAATGGATTCATCGCAATTACTCCTAAGGGAATATCTAATTTGATTTTGAGGTTACAAAGAGCTACCTATCAATATCATATCGCGATAAATCTTAAATTTGGCTCGTTATTTTTTGTTCATCCGATCAGATAAAATCTCAATATGAAATTCCCCAACTGGCTATCACAACGAGCAATTCAAAAGAAAGAAGCGATCGCACTTATCTTTAAATCTACTGCTCATCAAAAATCAGAACGTTGGACTTACTCACAATTAGAAGCAGAAGTTAATCAATGCGTAAACTACTTACAAGCATTAGGAATAAAATCAGGCGATTGCGTTGGCTTATTGTTAACTAATCATCCTAAATACATAATTATCGTTTATGCATTAATAAAGTGTGAAGCTATAGGCGTTTTTCTGAATATTCGACTCACCGCTGAAGAGTTAAATTGGCAGATAGAAGATAGTCTAACTAAATATTTACTTTGTGATAAAGTTACTGAAGCGATCGCTAACTCAATTAAGAATCAAATTGATAGTTTAATAGTTTCAGAAATCTCCCATGCTTCTGTGAATATTTCGTTAAAGAATAAGCAAGAATGTGGAATCGAAAATATTAATTTGGGAAATATCCAAGGTGTTTTTTATACGTCTGGAACAACAGGTAAGCCCAAGGGAGTTCCTTTAACTTACAACAATCATTTTCATAGCGCGATCGCGTCAGCTTTGCATTTAGGTGTCAATTCGGATGATAACTGGTTGCTATGTATGCCAATGTTTCATGTAGGAGGAATGGCGATCGCGTGGCGAAGTGTGATTAATGGAACAACTCTTACTCTTTTGCCCAAGTTCGACGAGAAGGAAGTCTTAGACGCGATCGCTACAGAAAAAGTAACGCTAATCTCGCTTGTGCCAACGATGTTAACTCGCTTATTGCGACATCCTAACTGGCAAAATCTTCAGAAATTGCGCGCGATTTTATTGGGCGGTGCGCCTGCTAGTTCGGAACTAATTAACCAAGCCCTCCAATTAAATTTACCGATTATGCCCACGTATGGCATGACTGAAACAGCATCACAAATTACAACACTGCTAGCTCACGAAGTTTCGATTAAGAGAGGTTCTTCTGGGTTACCCCTGTTTGGAAATCGGCTACGGATTGTTGATTTAGATGATAGTACGCAAGATCTTGCTATTGGTGCGATCGGGCAGATTCTTGTGCAGGGCACAAATGTAATGGAGGGATATCTCAATAAGAACACTGCAATTCTTCAAGACGGCTGGTTGCATACAGGCGATCTCGGCTACCTCGATCGCGATGGCTATCTTTATGTAGTTAGTCGCCGTTCTGATTTGGTCATCAGTGGTGGTGAAAATATTTATCCTATAGAAATCGAAATGATTTTATTGGAACATCCCGCGATCGCGGAGGCTTGTGTTGTTGGCATAGGCGATCGCGAATGGGGAGAGATAGTTGCGGCTGTGATTGTGACTGAAGCTTATGTAACTGAATCTCAATTGTCATTGGAAGATGTCAGGCAATATTGCGAACAAAAATCTCTTGCCCGATATAAATTACCTAAGTTAATCTATATTTGGGAATCTTTACCAAAATCAGCTTCAGGCAAGTTATTACGCCAAAATATTCGCGATCGCTTACAGCCGTCTTAGCTAAATCTTAAAGTAACTTGAACTATTGGTGCACTTAGTAATCGTAAGGCGTAAGATTTTACTATAAAAATTAATGCCTAAACTGCTTCTCAGGCATGGAGACAAGATCATGGCGATCGCATCAATAAATCCTGTAACGGGAGAAGTATTAAAGACTTTCGCACCTTTAACTGAGCAGGAACTCAAACATAAATTAGCACTGGCTGAAAGTACCTTTGCAACCTACAAACATACTAGTTTTGCTGATCGCACTCAATGGTTAAACAAAGCCGCCGATATACTTGAAGCTCAAAAAGCAGAATTTGGCATTGTGATTACTTTAGAGATGGGAAAGACACTGAAAAGCGCGATCGCTGAGGTCGAGAAATGTGCCAATCTTTGCCGTTTTTATGCCGAACACGCCCCCATTTTTTTAGCTGATATGACCGCAACTACCGATGCTAGTCGTACTCTGATTCGCTATCAACCTTTAGGGGTTATTTTGGCAGTGATGCCTTGGAACTTCCCGTTTTGGCAGGTGTTTCGTTTTGCTGTGCCTTGCTTGATGGCGGGAAATGTGGGTTTACTTAAACACGCTTCTAATGTGCCTCAATGTGCTCTAGCGATCGCTGAAATCTTTCGCGCAGCAGGTGTGCCTGAAGGAGCCTTTCAGACTTTGTTGATTGGGTCAGATCGCGTGGCAAATCTAGTAGCCGATCCGCGAGTAAAGGCAGCAACCTTGACGGGGAGCGAATCCGCAGGTCAAAGTCTAGCCGCGATCGCAGGGCATCATCTCAAAAAAGTAGTATTGGAACTGGGTGGAAGCGATCCGTTTATTGTTCTTAAAAGTGCTGATCTGGAACTAGCTGTAACTACGGCAGTCACGGCACGAGTGATGAATAATGGACAGTCTTGCATTGCTGCTAAACGTTTTATTCTTGAAGATGCGATCGCCGAGCAATTCATTGAGAAATTTGTTGAGAAATTTAAAGCTCTAAAGGTGGGCGATCCGATGCAACCTGATACAGATGTGGGGCCACTTGCCACGACGCAAATTTTAGAGGATCTAGATTCGCAGGTTAAAGCTAGTGTCGTAGCAGGGGCAAAAGTCTTAGTTGGTGGTTACCGTCTCCAAAAAGAGGGTAATTTTTACGTGCCAACAATTTTGGCAGATATTCCATTAGAAGCACCACCCTACCAAGAAGAATTTTTTGGTCCTGTTGCTTCAGTCTTTCGCGTCAAAAATATTGCTGAAGCGATCGCTCTTGCTAATAGTACCAATTTTGGCTTAGGGGCAAGCGTCTGGACTAATGATCATCAAGAACAAGAACAGGCGATCGAACAAATTGAAGCTGGTTCCGTCTTTGTAAATAGCATGGTCAAATCCGATCCGCGTATTCCGTTTGGAGGAATCAAGCGATCGGGCTACGGTCGTGAGTTGGGCATTGAAGGTATTCGCGAATTTGTAAATATTAAAACAATTTGGATTGGTTAGATTTATGCTTGTGTCATACGCCTAGTGTGCGATATCTCTTCTCTACTCTAATAAGATGGGCGGTTTTTGTGCCGAACATCTCAAACCTAAAATATTTGTAATTAAAAGCAATGAATAGCGCCGAATTATTAGTTAAATGTTTGGAAAATGAGGGAGTTGAATATATTTTCGGACTCCCAGGCGAAGAGAATATGGCAGTTCTGAATGCCCTTGAAACTTCATCAATTAGGTTTATTACGACTCGCCATGAACAAGGCGCTGCATTTATGGCAGATGTCTATGGAAGGCTCACAGGAAAACCGGGGGTATGTTTATCAACGCTAGGGCCAGGAGCCACAAATTTGATGACGGGGGTTGCTGATGCTAATTTAGACTGTGCGCCGTTGATTGCGATTACAGGGCAAGTGGGAACTGATCGAATGCATAACGCATCTCATCAATATCTCGATTTGGTGGCGATGTTTGAGCCTGTAACGAAATGGAATGCTCAAATTGTGCGTCCTAGCATCACTCCTGAAATTGTTCGCAAAGCTTTTAAAATCGCTAAATCAGAGAAGCCAGGAGCCGTCCATATTGACCTTCCAGAAAATATTGCTGATATGGAAGTCACAGGTCAACCGCTATTGGTCAAAGGCGATCGCAATCCTATATATGCATCCTATAGCAGTCTGTCGGAAGCAGCAATTCTGATTTCACAAGCAAAAAATCCTTTGATTTTAGTAGGGAATGGAGCGATTCGTTCTCGAGCTAGTCAAGCTCTAACTGACTTGGCAACACGCTTGCATATTCCTGTAGCAAATACCTTTATGGGTAAAGGCGTAATTCCCTATCGGCATCCTCTTGCACTATGGTCATTGGGATTACAGCAAAGAGATACTATTAATTGTGCTTTTGATGAAACAGATTTGGTGATTGCAATTGGCTATGACTTAATCGAGTATTCACCTAAAAAATGGAATCCTAACGGTACGATTCCAATTATTCACATTGGTGAGTTAACGGCGGAAGTCGATAGCAGCTATATGCCTCAAGTCGAAATTGTGGGGGATATTTCTGACTCACTCATCGAGATTATGCACCGTTGCGATCGCACAGGAAAGCCTAATCCTCATGCGATCGCTTTGCGCTCACAAATCCTCTCTACCTATGAACAATACGCTCATGATGAAGGGTTTCCAGTCAAACCACAAAAAATCGTCTATGACCTGCGCCAAGTTATGGCAGCCGAGGATGTGGTGATTTCTGATGTGGGAGCGCATAAAATGTGGATGGCACGTCACTATCATTGCGATCGCCCTAATACTTGCATTATTTCTAATGGTTTTGCGGCAATGGGTATCGCCATTCCTGGGGCGATTGCGGCTAAGTTAGTTAATCCCAATCGGAAGATCATCGCCGTTACAGGTGATGGCGGCTTCATGATGAATATGCAAGAACTGGAAACGGCAATCCGCATTGGCACTCCCTTTGTGACGCTAATCTTCAATGATGGCGGCTATGGACTGATCGAATGGAAGCAACAAATCCATTATGGTAAATCTGCATTTATCAAATTTGGTAATCCTGATTTTGTCAAGCTTGCCGAAAGTATGGGGCTTAAAGGTTATCGGATCACTTCAGCGATCGACCTCATTCCCACACTTAAAGAAGCTCTTGAACAAGATGTTCCTGCTGTGATCGATTGTCCTGTAGATTATCGAGAGAATATGCTTTTCTCTCGCAAAGGTGGGGAATTTACTTGTCCTCTTTAATTTAGCGATCGCACAGGGATCTGATTATCACTAAGATAATTCTTAATCTCGGCGATCGTTAATTCTCCGTAGTGGAGCAACGAAGCTAGGAGAGCCGCTTCAGCCCTGCCTTCAGTCACAGCTTGAAGAATATGTTCACAATTACCAGCACCACCTGACGCAATCACAGGAACTTCTACTAAATCAGCAACTTGACGAGTGAGGGCAAGATCGTAACCTGCTTTGGTTCCATCGGCATCCATACTTGTGAGCAAGATTTCACCAGCACCACGCTTGACTACTTCCTGCGCCCACCATAGAGCATCAAGCCCCGTATTTTCCCTTCCACCACGCACATACACATCCCAGCCTAAATTATCTGGATCGTTCCTGCGTCGAGCATCGATCGCGACGACAATGCACTGATTTCCAAAGCGATCGCTACTGCGATTAATCAAGTCTGGATCTTTCACAGCTGCCGAATTCATACTTACTTTATCTGCACCTGCGCGCAAAAGTTCACGAATATTATCTAGATTTCGCACCCCACCGCCAACTGTAAGTGGAATAAATACCTGTTCCGCAGTCCGATAGACAACATCCAAGATAGTGCTGCGATCTTCATGAGTGGCAGTGATGTCTAAAAATACTAGTTCATCGGCTCCTGCGAGGTTATAAGCCTGCGCTAGTTCTACAGGATCGCCAGCATCCTTAAGATCGACAAAGTTAACTCCTTTGACGACGCGACCTGCTTTAACGTCTAGACAAGGTAAAATCCGTTTTGCAAGCATAAACTCTTCAACTATTCTAAAATCACTGCAAGAGAAATCATTTTAACGTGTTTTATAGTTTTCTCCAGATTCTGGAGAGTATAAAAACCCTAAGCTCAATATCGATATCTATACCGCGTCTACGATGAAACCCATAGTTATTTTAGAAGGTCGCAGGGCGAAGCCCCGCTTCGGTTTTTTGCTGCGTCCATGTCGAAAACTTCGGTTTTCAACATGGACGCGGTATAAAATAACTATTTCGCAATGATTTCAGGAAAAACTAGAGGTTCGTTAAGAGTTTGACTCATGTTGCCCAGAATCGCCTGTAAATAGACACGCAATTGCTGAAACTTGGTTACATTTGGCTGATATGTACCATCAGTCTCTAACTCGAATAAGCGACCTGTAAATAACTCACTGTTAAGGGTTGGATCTTCTAAAACTACTGCTTGTTCAGGTTCTTGCCAAGGAAATAAGCCGTCAGGCAAATCACCTTGCAAGATCGTCAAAATGCGATCGCGACAAGCTTTAATATTGATTCCGCGCATCTGTAATTGCTGAAGTAGTTGTGTCGAATTAATCGATTGAGTAAGGTTAAGGCGACAAATCTCTTGCAAGAGGAAGTAATCAGAATATTGCTGACGCGCAACATCTTGCAAATTTGGATATAGAGGCGCGACAGCCAAGCCATTTGCCGCAATAGAAGTGGCTAAAGGGTCAATACTTGCATGAGGAAGCTTTTGGGCTAGCCAACGCGATAACAACGGTATCTGCATTGTGTTACCAAGGAGGAAGACTTGACGCACATCTTCACTAAGAAGACCAGCATTACTCATGATTCCATTCAGCTCTCGATTTAAACGTTGGATAAATGGTTGCAAAATTAAGTTTTCCAATTCACGACGGAAAACAAGAATTGGTTGACCCATTAATTCTTCATTCCAAGAGTCTACGTTCATATCTTTGCCAAATGTAACTTTGACGCGATCGGCAAGTTCAAGCATTTGTTGTCCTATGTTTGAACTCAACAAATATTGCTGAAGAAGAATGCGTTGTTGCGGGGCAGAATCTCCAATCTCTGGCAAACTGAGATGATCAAACTTGCAAAGATGGCGATTAATATTAGTGATTAACTGCCAATGTGGATAGAACAATTGCACGATAATATCTTGACTAATGCTAATACCCGCATAGTCAAAGCTGCGAATATGTATATTTGATCGAACGATCGCTTTGCTAGTGCCATTGATTAGGCAAAGACTAGTTGTAACTGCACCTGCATCAATTAAAAGCGTAATTTGTTGAGGAATCTTTTGCTCATGAATTAATGATAGAACTGGAGCGATCGCTTGTTCGACGGCCATCACCTGCTCAGCTTGGCTAACTAATCCTGCTTTAAGAATTGCTTCGCGCACATTGAGTATATAAGTGTCTGACCAGTTAGAAGGATAACCAAATATAACGCCACTAAGTTTTAATAAAATCAAACCAAGATCAGGAAGTTTAGGATGATTAGCGCGAGTTTGGATTTGTTCGAGTAGATTTTTGAGAGCGGCAATTAGCCAGCGTAGACTTGCTTGATGACTATCTGACCATTGGATAATTGGCTGCCATGCACTCACACCGCGATAGGGTAAACCAATCTTCAGAAATTGTTTGAAATGGGAAAGAGCCACTTCGCCATTTTCTAGTCCAGAACTAAGCGATTTCTTAGTGATAATGCGGATATCCTTTGTCATAGGATCGTCTAGACTTGAATCCGCAGTCCATACTAACTTGCACAGCAGTTCGCCAAGATCATCAAGGTAGAGCGGATATAGTCTGCCAGTATTGCTATTGAGCAAACTGACACGAATTGCTGTGCTACCAAAATCTACCCCTAAAAACCAAGTATCATCGAGGCTATAAACTTCTTTCTCAGGTGGCGGTGGAATCAGAGCTATGCTTCGCGATTCCATTACTAATGAGTCAATGTCTAAAACATTTTCGCTCGTGTCCGTAATTGGTGCTACAGATGATAAACCAAGCTGCTCGCGGTGATCAGCAAGTAATGGTTCGTTGAAATTAAACGAGTTCAAATCATCTAATAGATTATCCCAGTCCTGATCTAAGACATCACTTTGAGCATCAGCAAACTCATTTAGTAAGGAGTCTTCCTGATCATTCTCTAAATTATTATCGACATCAAGTACTAATTTATTTGATAAATTTAGCGAAGAATTGGATGGTAAATTCGTTTGAATGATGTCTGCAAAGCTATTCAGCTTTTCATATTCTAATGAAGCAAAAAATTCATCTGCAGATAATTCGCTAACTTCAGCTTTTTTGTCATTAATTGGCTCTGTTAGTCTTGCCTCAATCTGCGCTAGAGCGTTGCTCCAGTCATCTTCTTGGGGAATACTAACTCTAGAATCTTCTAAAACTGTTGGCAAGTCTGCGATCGGCACAAACTCAGTAACTTCTGATAGGTTTTCAGGATTTATAAATTTAGTTTGAGCAAAGCCTTGCAATATTGTATCAAGTTCTTCTAAGACTTCAATTGGCTCAAGAGAAGGAATAGAAGCTTGCATCATTGTCTCTGCAACGACATCTATTTCATTATAATCATCCCGTTGCCAATCTTGCATAACCGTATCAAATCCTTTTGAGATTTGAACATCATTTGTAACAATCAATTCTGGAGCCTTAGTTGTGATGTCTAAATCGGCAAATTCATTATTAGCAGATTCATTAAAGGCATGCTCGATTTCAGTAGCAGGATCAAATCCAAATAAAAGCGTATCAAGTTCACTTTCATTATCTAATGTTAATTTATTACTTGCAGTAGATATTTTAGAACTTGTAGAAATATCATTTAGATAGTCAAACTCAAAGTCTGATGAAGATACATTTGAAGTTCCCAAAAATAATTCGTCAAGCTCATCATTCGTCTCAAAAGGCGTTGATTGCTGATACTTGGCTGCATTTTCAGCAATTACATCAGCAAAAATAGCATCCATATCGTCAGAAGTTGAAGATTTTATCTCTTGATATTTATCTTCTTCCCGTGTATGAAACAGTGATTCAGGGTTGTCAAAAATTTCAGGGATTTCATTAGATTTTGCAGTAAAAGGAGATGTCTGCAAATTATCGCTATTGATCACAATTTCAGATTGCTCATCTGATTGATTGAATTGTAAATAATCCTGCGAACTATCTAAAAGATCAGTAGATTTATCAATAAATAAAGCATTAGGATTTTCAATAATTAACGGCACTTCCAACTCATTAATTGATGGTTGAAGTTGATCGCTATTTTCTGCTTTAGCTAAAACTTCAATAATTGTAGGGTAGGCTTGTGATTCTTCAGTTTCCCAATTAGTTAGAGCATAGGGAGTATTACGAATAAATTGATCGAGATTTGCAGCAGTCAATTTATTTGTTCCATCTACCGCATTAAGGCTTTCTAGGTCAAAATTCAGTTCATTAACTAATGAGTCTTCCCATTCTGGAAATTCAGAATTGTCTACATTTTTATTAATAAGCAAAATCAGCGATTCTTCTGAATCAAAAGCTTGATCACTAATAGAATCATTAAAGAGATGTTCAATTTGGTTTTCTATTTTATTGTCTTGATTATCATTTATTGCTTCTAAACCTATCTCCGAAGATAGTATGTATGCAATTTCGGGAGCGTGAATGTTTACAAGCTCAGAGTTTACAAGCTCAGATATTGAACTACTAATTATTTGTGCTTGAGGCTGATTTTGATTTGGCAATTTTGCCATGTCGATCGCATCATTGCCTAACCATGACATTAACTCTTCATCAGGTGAAACCTCAGCAATATTTGTAGGACTCGGACGGTTACTAGTCTCCTCTAACCACCGTAAAAGCTGCGGATCATTAATTGATTGTTCAGACTCGGTGACTTCTTCTAAAGAAAAATTTAATGACTGTAAACCACTTTCATCACTTTCTTCTATTCCACTATTCCGTTCGTTAAAGTACTCAACTATTTGGGTTGCAGCTTCTAGGTCAAAGTCAGGGTTAAGTTCGCGAGCAGCTAAAGCACTTTGATGATCTTCGATAATACTTGTATCTTGCCCAGACAAATCACTTAATGAAGAAGAGAATGATTCGGAAAATTCAATTTCTTCAATGGAATTTTCGAATAAGGTATCAGAGGATGCGCCTAGTATGTTCTCAATTTCACTAACATCCAATCCGATTGGTGTTGCTGATTTATCTACAAGATTTATCTGATCCTCAGTATAATCATCTAAATTTAGCTCTGGCTCTAACTCTAAGTTCAAATACTCGTTATTCGGAGTTTCCGAAAGAGGTGTGAAAATATCAAGAGGAGAAGCTTCTATTATTTGCTCAACAACTGGTTCAGTAATTAGCTCGAGTATTGGTGTAACTATCTGCTCACCAAACTGATCACCAGCCAATAATGCATTGATCAGATTTTCGTCAGCAGGTTCGGCTACAGTTTCAAGGTATCGATCTGGAATATCGTCTGGTAATTCTGGCCATGTATTGGCTGCCTCTGATTGAGGTGTCAAAGTAGTATTATCTGTCTGTTGGCTAATTCGATCAACTAATGCACTAATTAATGCTTCACCCTTTTGCTCAAGAGTTTCCATATGACCAAGCTTAGCTTCGATTGAAGTTTGATAGACTTGGATATCCTGTTCTAATGAGCGGAATGTAGAACTAAACATTTCATCTAAGTGGACTAAAAAGCGATCAGTCTGCTCCTGAACCTTAATTACAAATTCTTCTTGGCGAGGCGATTCAACCTCTGGATTAGGAGTAACCGATGAGAAATTGATTAGATTATCTTGAAATGAATCTTGGATCGTCTGCGCCACTGTTTGATTTACGGTTTCTGCAACAGTTGCAGTCATAGTCTGCTGAACTGTATCGGTAATCTGATCGCGAATTTGATCTTGTAAATAGGTGTTGACTGATCGTAGCGAGCGATCTAGTGACTCTTGTTGAGAGGTTTGAAATTCTTGAAACTGTTTCATCCAATCGGCTCGATCAGATTCTAACTGTGAAATCTCGGTATTTAGCTTCTGTTTTTGTTGATTTAAAGTTATTAATTCCTGACTTATTTGCGATCGCTGTTGTGATTCGACAATTTTATTTAAGCTCGCAGAAATTTCGCCCACCATGAGCGCTCTCTCCACAGCGAGAGTTTGACTAACTACTTGCTGAACTGATGTCTGAACTGACTCTTGAACCACCTGTTGCAATGTCTGTTGAATTGCTTGCTGGAGCGCAGCAATCATGCGATCGTTGACAAATGTAGAATTGGATTCAGGTGTACCATTCGTCATTGTGCTAGTCTCCTTTATCAAGTCAGATTCAGCGTCAAATAAGTTGTCAACTACTGGACTAAATGCTGAGTAGGGCAATGTCTCTAGTTTATCTGTTTTAGATTTATCTGTCCTACCATCTATACTAACTTCTTCATTTTTTGCCGTAATGTTATGCGTCTGGTTACTTGAGTAAATTTGTCCTTGCAAGCGCGTAACTAAAGTTTGGTATTGATTATCCAAGCCCCCCAAATACGAGTCGTCTTTGAGGGATTCTAGCTGCGATCGCAACTGCTTTAACTGATCTCTTTGGGGGATTGTGTCTGAAGATGATTTCCTAGACATTGATCCAACTGGGCGACTCAGCAGGGAGTTGATTTCATTAATTAAACTACTAATCAGAACTTTTGACATAACACCCCTAAAAGACCTCAATGACGGCAAAAATAATTACTAGATAAATATGCCGTTAAATGAGCTAAACTCTAAAGCCAAATTTGTTAGCAGACAATAGCACACATCTTTCCCAGTTTTTTGCTAATATCTCGGCGATTTTTCTATAATTTCTTTTGTGAGTTTCTGGCGAAGACAACTATGAAAAACAACCCGCATGTTTCTCTAATTTTTTCTACTGCTAAGCAGTTTCGTAGACTAACAAACTATTTACTGATTTCAGCGATCGCCACTCTATCAACTATGGTGATCTCTAGTAGTGCGATCGCTGAGCGGCGCGAAGTTGATATTCGGCTTCAGGTAAACCAAGATGAAGGTTTTACAGTAATGACTCGAAAGGCGGAGATACTGGCGCGATCAGCAGCTCAGCGAACATTTGATCGGGAAGTCCTTGTTTCTGATGTATCGGTTAAAGTAACTGCTCAAAATCAAGACCAAGCAGCAATTATCTTGCAACTTATTGTTTCTCGCCGCGATTGGGCAAGCCGTCCTGATCCTAAAATATGGGCAACCTATTTCCCAATGGCTAAAACACTAATTGGCATTAGATAAAAAACAAGGTTAGTGCAAAGCACTAACCTTGTTTTTATAAAATTAAAAAAAAGGGGGTGGCGCATAGCGCCACCCCCTTTTTTTAACTAGAACGAGAATACAGTTCTTAGAGTACCAACGAAGATGGTGCTTGAAGCTGTGTTGTTAGGATTGAAGATAAACTGAACGTCAGGAGTAATGCGGATATTGTTAGTAACTGGGAAGTTGATGAATGCTTCCAAGTTAGTTTGGGTCGCACTACCGACACTGCGGTCGATGAAAGGCTGACCAACAGCAATTGCAGCCATGGATCCTTCCTTGAACAAGTCAGGGAAAGCAATACCTGCCATCCAAGTTTGAGGGCTTAAATTGCCTGCTGTAGTTGTGTTGCCACCAACGAATAGTCCAGATGTGTAAGTACCAGCATCAATAGCTCCGCGACCACGATTGTCAATTGTTCCGAATCCATAGCGACCAAATATAGCTAGGTTCTTAGAGAACTTAAACTCAGCGTTTACACCACCAGCGTTAATGTTGGCATTGTTTACCGCACCATTGGTGTATGTAAACTTGAGTGCAAAAGGCTTATCACCATTAGCATTCTTAGGTGCAAACTCTATCTCTCCACTTGCTTGGTATGCGTCACCGAATAGACCACGGTTAACACCATCAACACCAGCAGTAGAGGTAGGTTGGTTGCCACTAGCAGCTAGGTAAAGACCACGAATGCTGAAAGCACTCTTACCAAGATTCCAATCGAAAGCTGCACCTGCACCTCCTGTTTGACCATTCACCAAAATCATCAGAGGATTATTGATAAAGAAGGTGGAAGCGAAATCAACAGCTTCGTTGTTAGCGTAGCTATTGACGTCAATGTGGTCGTAAGCGTGCATTACAGGCCCGATAGATATACGAGCATCACCGAGATTGAAGTCATAACGCAACTTACCTAATATAAATGTTGAACCACCAGTTAGACCTGTGTAGTCTTGACCATAGGTTTGAAAACCGATATTGCTAGCGTTAGTATTACCAGGGAATCCGTTTTGAGTAGTTGACCCAGCAAGAAATGTTCCAGGGATATTAGCAGTTCCGTTACCAACTTCTAGTCTGGTTTTCAACAAGTCGCTGCCTGTGAAGCTGGTGTTGAGGTCTAAACGAACACGGCTGGAGACAAATATGTTGGTACTAGTAGGAGCGCCTGACAAATTATTGTTAGCACCCTGTACGGACATGATTGCTTCGCCAGAAAGCTTTGTGGTAGTAGAGAACTGTTGAGCTTCAAGCTTAGCAACCTTGGAATCAAGAGCGTCCACACGACCGCGAAGAGTAGCAAGCTCAGCAGCGAACTCTTCTTGGAGTCTTTGCAAAGTAGCAAGATCTTCTTTACTAACCTTATCTGCTAGTCCTGCGGAGATGATTTCATTAATCTTGTCTAAGCAAGCATTCAAACCTGCCGCAAATTCATAACGGCTGGTTGCTTGTCTACCACGGAAAGTTCGGTCAGGATAGCCAGCGATACAACCGTATCGCTCTACCAAAGACTGCAATGCGGTAAAAGCCCAGTCAGTAGGTCTAACATCGCTAAGTTGGGATACTGATGTGACGTTCTGAGCAACTGGATCGTTATTGATAGCTTGACTAACTTGTGAAACACTAGTTGTAGTTTCTGCCAATGCAGGGCTTGCTACAACGGCGCCAATAACTCCTAATAAGCTTAAGCCACCGACTAAATTCAAAGATAATTTTTTCATTTTTAACTCCTCACGAGAGTAAATTTTACTATTTACTAAGTATATCTAAGCATAAATTTCGTTAAATTTCACTATGTTTAAATCAACCTATGGAAGTAGATTTGTACAAAATAGATGATTTAGAAAGTCTATACTGATAAATTAACTATGTAGATATACTTATAAATTTGCCTGTATCATAGCACACAAAGTTTTAATTCTTAGTCACCCAGTTGGGCTATTTTATTTCGCATTGATTGAGAATTCGTCATTTCTAAATATCGTAAATCCCTAATTTAATTTCCTCACCTTTACTAAGCTTTTAAGTGGTCTTTTATGTCTTCTGTAAATCCAAATCCAGATTTGAGCAGTATTGCTCAGCAGTTAGAGAGTGAAAACTCGCGCGATCGTCTTCGTGCTTTGGTGTCTTTGCGAGATTTATCACCTGATGATGCAGTGCCTTTGATTTTGAAGGTAATTGATGATGAAAATTTGCAAATTCGCTCAATGGCTGTATTTGCTTTGGGGCTAAAGCATACGGAAGATTGTTTTCCAGTACTAGCGAGAATTTTAGAAACTGAAAATGACTATGGAATTCGTGCCGATGCAGCGGGAGCAATGGGCTACTTGCAAGATAATCGAGCGGTAGAGCCTTTGTTACGCGCATTTTATGAAGATACTGAGTGGCTAGTACGTTTTAGCGCGGCAGTATCATTAGGGAATTTGGGCGATGTGCGTGCTTATGATGCCCTAATTCAAGCCCTAGACAGTAAAGAAACGATGTTGCATCAAGCCGCGATCGCGGCTTTAGGTGAGGTGGGGGATGTGCGTTGTGTGGATAAAATTTTACGATTTGCTCAGTCTGATGATTGGCTGACTAGACAACGTTTGGCTGAGGCTTTAGGACATCTTAACTGTGATAAAAGTCTGTCAGCTTTAAACTATTTAGTTAAAGATCCACATCCACAGGTTGCGGCGGCAGCAAGGTATGCGATCGAGCGTCTCAGCTCTAGCACTTAAAATCTACGTTTTGTCTTACAATAATTCTCTTAGTTCTTTAGATTTTTAGCTGTACTTGTGCCAGAAGATTTTGAGATAAATAATGCACGTAGGGAAGAATTACGTCAGACATTAGAAAAGGTGGTTGCGACCCCCGAAGAGCCAACACTCATTACAACTATTCGCAAGGGTTGGATTTCTGCTGCAAAACCAGTTTTGGTTAGAGCAATTGATAAATGCGAGTATGTGGTTAAAGGTAAACAGGCAGGTCGCCAGATTATTAACGATAGAGTTGTAGCAGTTTTGGGACAAGCCATGAAAGCACCAGTTGGTGAAGCCCATTTAGTAGAAATTTCGGAGGATTTGATAGAGAATTACCCTGAATATAGCTATTTAGAAGTTGGGACTGCTCACGCTACAAAACTTATTCCTAATTGTTGGGACGATTTTTCCCTTCTTTTTCGCAACGCTAAATCTCAAAATCGTTTAAGGTTTGCTTCTTTGGCGATACTTTACGGATGGATGCACGCTAATGATCACCAGATTATATGCCAGCAGCAGTCTCCATACTTGGTATATTCGGTTGACCATGGAAATTTTTTTGTGGGCGGACCTAAATGGACTATAGAAAGTTTGAAGACAAGAGTTGGGGCTGCCGAACCAGATTCTTGGCTCCTTTCTAAATGCAAACTGTACAATCTCCGCAAAGAAGACTTGCAGTCAGCGCTAACAGATTTAAAAGAAATAAGTGAAGATATAATTGTACAAGCGGTCAGCAGTGTACCTAAAGAGTGGGGCATAAGCATTGACGAAAGACTGGCTTTGGTTGAATATTTGATACAACGGCAAAATGATTTACTAGACTAGCAAAATTTTGGACTCAGAACTAGCGCTAGGGTAACTATGATAAGCAGATACAGTGTCATTCACTATGTACCTAATCCGATCGCAGATGAACGGATCAACATTGGTGTAATTGTTTTTAACGAAGAAATTGTCAAAGTTCATTTTCTGCATAGCTGGGAACGCATAAACGCTTTTGCAACAGAAGATACAAGGTTTTTGCAAGATTTTGCCAAAAGGATGTATTTAGCATCTAAAAATGGGTTGGTTTTTCCAAGTGATAATCCACAAAGCGGACAAACTAAACAGGAAAGATTAACTAATGTTGCACGGGATTGGATTAATAGTATTCAGTTTACCGAGCCTAGAGCCTCACTTGAAGATATTGATAGTGTTTTAGAGGATTGTATCAATACATATCTGGTTGACAAAATGCCTATGTATCCCAATGTGCGCGATCGCCAAGCAGCCAAAAGAATAGTGGCTACTAGTGTCAGGGCTGTTTTAAAAGAACGGTTGGGAAATAGGGCAACTGAATTTTTTAAAAAAGATGCTGAGGCAATTGTTAAAGGATTCCGAAGTTCTCATAATTTTGATGTATTAGTAGCTAATGGTCATCCATACCTAGCTGCTCATGGAGTTTCTTTTGAAGTTCGCACTCACAAGGAGACTTTAGATGCTTTATCTTGGTGGATTGAGGATGTTAAAAAACGAGATCATGATTTTCCGTTGGCTGTGGTGACTTTACCTCCTAAGACTGAATCTGATATTTATTCTCAATTATTTGAAACTTATGAACATACCAGAGACACCTATACCAATCTTGGTGCATCAGTTTTGTTAGAAGAAGAGGTTCCTGCTTGGACTAATCAAGTTCTTACAAAAGCAAACCTTATTTAAAAATTAAACACCTAAAACCTATGGCGATAATTTTAGCGGGTGATATTGGCGGCACAAAAACGCTTTTGCGGCTTGCTGACCATTGTGCCGTAGAATTGAATTCGTTTTATGAGCAACGCTTTGCTGGTGCTGACTATGATAGTTTTTCAG
>Ga0105048_10003990_pt1 | contig 24157 bp, 22 predicted proteins | sample MAT05_FD_78382 | JGI IMG/M metagenome (GOLD analysis project Ga0105048, IMG submission 78382) | Freshwater microbial communities from Lake Fryxell liftoff mats and glacier meltwater in Antarctica - MAT-05 | ecosystem: Environmental > Aquatic > Freshwater > Ice > Liftoff microbial mat | place... | reverse complement strand
CTAGCGCTGGGTAGCCGATTCGAATGCATTGCGATGCCAGAAATCCGCAGCACCGCTGCCGCCATCGCCCACGATCTGTTCCGTACTGACCTGCAGCCAATCCCACAGAACGGCATAAGTACATGACAAATAGTTGATTGCGCGCCGATCCGGCTTTTCCTATAAAAGCACTAGGATTTTTGCCGAAACCGCAGTTGAGTATTGAGATGCGGTCAATTGAGGTTTCTTGAATTGTGTTGTCAATGAAAGCGAAATACGCGCTGCGCGCGCTTTGTACGCTGGCGATGCACCCGGAGCGGGTTCAGCCGGCGCGCAGTTTGTCGGCCGCGGCGCACATACCGGAGAAGTTTCTTGAAAATATTTTGGTCGAATTGCGCAATGCTGGATTCGTGCAAAGTCGGCGCGGATTGCAAGGGGGTCATAGCTTGGCGCGGCCGGCTGGCGACATCATGCTGGGCGATGTCATTCGCGCCATCGACGGCCCGATAGCGCCACTGCGATGCGCCAGCCTGAGCGCCTACAAGCCTTGCGACGATTGCCCCGATCCGCAGCGCTGTGCGCTGCGCGAGTTGATGGGCGATGTGCGCTTAGCGATGAGCGGCGTTCTGGATCAGCGCAGTCTGCAGTCCTTAGCGCAGCGCGATCAGGGCTGGCGCGAGCAGATCGGCGCGTAGCGAACGACGAGAAGTTTTCACGCATCCAAGTGGCATTTTGAATCGCACAACCGCACAACTGCACAACTTCGGGGCATGCACTTATGAAAATATTTACTCAGCTGCTCATGGTGATTCCGCTGCTCGCCGCTTCGCTGGCACAAGCCAAGGACATCACGCTGCTCAATGTGTCGTACGACCCGACCCGCGAGTTCTATCGGGAGTTCAATGCTAGCTTTGCAGCCGACTGGAAAGCGAAAACCGGCGATAAGGTCACCGTGCAGGCCTCGCACGGTGGTTCGGGCAAACAGGCGCGTTCAGTGATTGACGGGCTGAAGGCCGATGTGGTGACGTTGGCGCTATCGGGTGATATCGATGCGATCGCCAGCAACGCACGCAGTTTGCCGCCCAATTGGCAAACACGCTTGCCGAATAACAGCTCCCCGTACACCTCGACCGTCGTCTTCTTGGTGCGCAAAGGCAATCCCAAAAAGATCCTTGACTGGGGCGACTTGGCAGGCACCGGAATTAGCGTGATCACCCCCAACCCGAAGACCTCCGGTGGCGCGCGCTGGAACTATCTGGCCGCCTGGGGCTGGGCCGAACGTGCGTATGGCCAAGATCAAGCGCAGATCATCGAGTACATCACCAAGCTATTTAAAAACGTGCCGATTCTCGACACCGGCGCGCGCGGTTCAACCACCACTTTCACTAACCGCCGGATCGGCGACGTGTTGTTGTCCTGGGAAAACGAGGCATACCTCGTATTGGGTGGTCCGGGTGGCGAGCAGTTTGAAATTGCAATGCCGTCGCTGAGCGTGTTGGCCGAACCGCCCGTGGCGCTGGTCGATCGCGTGGTGGACGCCAAGGGCACGCGCGCCGTGGCGCAGGCGTATTTGCAGTATTTGTACAGCGCAGAAGGACAAAAGCTGGCCGCCAAACATCACTATCGTCCCTCCAAACCAGAGCTGGTGGATGCCGCTAGTTTGGCCAAGTTCCCACCGATTGAACTGCTGAAGATTGAGCATTTTGGCGGCTGGGCAGTCGTCCAAAAAGCGCATTTTGCCGACGGTGGTTTCTTCGATCAGATATTCCAGCCGGCGAAATGAACATGGCGGTAGCAGCTCCGCAATCGACTTCGCCGGCACGGCGCTGGCGCGATCCACTACCGGGTTTTGGCTTAACTTTGGGCCTCAGCTTGACGTGGCTGGGTTTGATTGTATTGCTGCCATTGAGCGCGCTGGTGATGCGCGCCGCCGATTTGGGCTGGGACGGCTGGCTGCAGATTCTATCGAGCACGCGCGTGCAGCGTGCTTTGTGGCTGAGCTTCAGTACCGCGCTGCTGGCGGCGAGTTTTGCCACGCTGATCGGCGCCTTGATTGCCTGGGTGCTGGTTCGCTACCAGTTTCCCGGCCGACGCATCTTGGATGCGATGGTTGATTTGCCGTTTGCGCTACCCACCGCGGTGGCCGGCATTGCGTTGACCGCGCTTTATTCGGGCAACGGTTGGATCGGCCAATACTTGGAACCACGCGGCATCATCGTGGCGCAAACGCCGATCGGCATCGTGTTGGCTTTGATTTTCATCGGGTTGCCATTTGCGGTGCGCACCGTGCAGCCGCTGCTGGAAACCACCACCCGTGAGCTCGAAGAGGCAGCCGCAACCTTGGGTGCATCGCGATTAACCATACTGCGACGCGTGGTGCTACCGCCTTTGCTGCCAGCGCTGATTACCGGATTTAGCCTCGCGTTCGCGCGTGGTGTGGGGGAGTACGGATCGGTGATCTTCATTGCCGGCAATATTCCGTTTGTATCGGAAATCGCACCGCTGCTGATCGTCATCAAATTGGAAGAGTACGACGTCGCCGGCGCCACCGGTGTCGCCACCTTGATGTTGCTGATCAGCTTTGTATTGTTGTTGCTGATCAGTGCCTTGCAGAAGTGGGTGACGCGCTGATGTCGGCTCAACAGAGCACGCGCGATGCCGCACTCACCGAACCCGTTTGGTTGCGCTGGACGCTGATTGGCGTTGTGGTGTTGGCCATGTTTGGGTTGATTGTTTTGCCATTGGTGCTGGTTATGGTGGAGGCGTTTGCGCAGGGGTGGGTGGCGTATTTCACCGCCATCGGCGACGCCGATACGGTCGCGGCCATCAAACTAACGCTTGTTGTTGCGGCGATTACTGTGCCACTCAATGCGGTGTTTGGTATCGCCGCGGCTTGGGCCATCACCAAATATGAGTTCTGGGGCAAACGATTATTGCTGGCACTGATCGATTTGCCATTTGCGATTTCGCCGGTGGTCGCCGGATTGGTTTTTGTGTTGTTATTTGGCGCGCAGGGCTGGTTTGGCGAGTGGCTGGCGCAGCGTGATTTGCAGATTATTTTTGCCACTCCCGGCATTGTGCTGGCGACGGTATTCATCACCTTTCCGTTCGTCGCGCGCGAGTTGATTCCGCTGATGCAATCACAAGGGCGCGATGAAGAAGAGGCGGCGGTATCACTGGGTGCCAGCGGGTGGACATTGTTCTGGCGCGTCACCTTACCGAATATCCGTTGGGCGCTGTTGTACGGCATATTGTTATGCAATGCCCGTGCGATGGGTGAATTTGGCGCGGTATCGGTGGTCTCCGGGCATATCCGCGGCCTGACTAATACCTTGCCGCTGCATGTGGAAATTCTGCATAACGAGTTTAGTTTTGCAGCCGCATTTGCGGTGGCGTCTTTGTTGACCTTGTTGGCGCTGGTGACTTTGCTGATCAAAATTTGGTTAGAAGCACGCCATGGCGATGCGCTTGCGGTGCGAGCTGGGCGACATTAAACCTAGAAACCTCAGTTGACCACTTCTAATCACCCATAGCCCCTGATTTTTTTCAATTTTCAGCAGTTTGACTCTTTCACCTATTAGGTGAGTACGCTACGGGACTGATTGCACGGTTCTGGCGGCGCATGGCTGCGTTGCAACGCGTTGGAATAGAAGAGCTATTCCACCTCTTTGCGCCTTGCCCTGCACCACTATAACCGCACACTCTACTCCGTCCAACTGAGGTTTCTAGGTTAAAGGAAGCAGCGGGAATGGATTTACAGGTTGAAGCGTTAGGTAAACAGTTCGGTGGGTTTACCGCCTTACGAGATATCAATCTCCAGGTGCGCAGCGGCGAGTTGATCGCGCTGCTCGGTCCGTCCGGATCGGGCAAAACGACCTTGTTGCGGGCGATTGCCGGTTTGCTGCCGGTGGATTCCGGACGCATCTTGTTTGGTGATCGGGATGCAACCGGATTGTCCTTGCGCGAGCGCCGGGTGGGTTTTGTATTTCAGCATTACGCGCTGTTCCGCCATTTGGATGTGTTCGAGAACATCGCCTTCGGCCTGCGCTCCCGGCCGCGCCGCGATCGCCCAAATGAGGCGGAAATTACACGCCGCGTCAATGAGTTATTGGCGCGTGTGCAGTTAACAAACTTGGGTGGTCGGCTGCCCGAACAGTTGTCTGGCGGGCAACGCCAGCGCGTGGCGTTGGCGCGTGCCATGGCGATTGATCCCACCGTGCTGCTGCTGGATGAGCCATTTGGCGCTTTGGATGCCAAGGTGCGCGTGGAACTGCGCCGCTGGCTGCGGCAAATCCACGATGACACTGGCTACACCACGCTGTTCGTGACGCACGACCAAGAAGAGGCGATGGAACTAGCCGATCGCGTGGTGGTGCTGAACGGCGGTCGCATCGAACAAGTCGGCACTCCCGATGAGGTGTATTGCCGACCGGTGTCGTCCTTCGTGTTCGACTTCATTGGTCGCGGCGCGCAGATTCCGGGCCACGCGCACGCCGGCCGTTTTCTGCCCACCGGCAGCGACAGCGCCTTGCAGCTACCACAGGGCAGCGCATTCGAAGGCAGCGGCTTGCTGTCCGTGCGCCCGCATGATCTGCGCTTGGTCGCGCCCGGTAGCGGTTTGCCAGGTCGCGTGCGCCAACTGCGCACGCTGGCGGGCCGCACGACGCTCGACATCGAAATCAGCACACCGGCGCTGGTCTTGGAGGTCGATGTGGACCAAGTTGACTTGACCAGCCTGCCGCAACGCGGCGCGCGCGTCGATCTTGCGCCGGTCAGCGCGCGCTTTTTCGCGGCCTAAACGCAAAGTTTTGCGCACTCGCGCTGGAGTCCATGGTCCCAGAAACGCCGAAGCCCGGATCGCAAGCAAGCTCGCTCCGAGAGGCCGAAAAGGGGCGCTTTCCATGAACCCATCAGGTAACTCATTGATTCGTCTTTGCGAGGCATGCGCCGCCAGCAAATCCAGGCAGGCGACAGGCTTCAGCGCATGCCGTGGCAATCCAGTGACTTTCGGGACAACGAGAAGGCGCTGGATTGCCGCGGTCGCGTAAGGCTGCCTCGCAAAGACGACTCTGCTGGGTTCATTCGCCTGCATTGTCGGGCTGAAAAAGGACGCTCTCCATGACGACTCAATAACCAGCCAAGCACCCAAGTGGTGCCCAACCCGCATTTCCCACTGTGCAACTGCTCTAACTCTGGGCAGACTCCGCGCCTTGAGTTCGCCCGCGGCCAGGGGTGAAAAGCAACCGAAAATGGAGGAACGCGCATGACTGACAAACAGCCGTTACGGCTACATGTTCCAGAGCCCAAAGCGCGACCCGGTGAGAGCCCGGATTTCAGCGATATTGTCATACCGCCCGCCGGCGCCTTGCGTCGGCCAGCCTTTGACGAAGCAGACCACACGATGCGTGAACATGCCTTTGGCATGATTCGCGTGCTCGACGATAACGGTCTGGCGGTGGGCGAATGGGATCCAAAACTGTCGGATGAGATGTTGATCAAGGGCTTGCGCGCGATGTTGCTGACGCGCACCTATGACGAACGCATGATGCGTGTGCAGCGCCAGGGCAAAACCTCCTTTTACATGAAGTGCACCGGCGAAGAAGCCGTGGCCGTCGCGCAGGCGCTGGCGCTGGACGCGGGCGATATGTTGTTCCCCAGCTATCGCCAGCAGGGCCTGTTGATCGCGCGCGATTGGTCTTTGGTCGACATGATGTGTCAGGTCTACAACAACACCAAAGACCGATTGAAAGGGCGCCAGTTGCCGATTATGTATTCGGTCAAAGATGCGGGATTTTTCTCCATCTCCGGCAATCTCGGCACGCAGTTCCCACAGGCAGTTGGTTGGGCCATGGCGTCGGCGCTGAAAGGCGATACGCGCATCGCGGCAACCTGGGTGGGCGATGGCACCACGGCGGAGGCCGACTTCCATTACGCGCTGACCTTTGCGACCGTCTATCAAGCGCCGGTCATTTTGAATGTGGTCAATAACCAATGGGCAATATCTAGCTTTCAGGGTTTTGCCGGCGGTGAACAAACCACTTTTGCAGCACGCGCGGTAGGCTATGGCTTGCCCGGTCTACGGGTAGATGGCAATGATTTTCTGGCTGTGTATGCGGCAACGCAATGGGCCGCACAACGCGCCCGCGCTAACCATGGCCCCACGCTGATTGAGTTTTATACTTATCGCGCCGCGCCGCATTCCACTAGCGATGATCCTTCTGCTTATCGGCCGGAAGGTGAAAGTCTGCGCTGGCCGCTCGGTGATCCGATTACCCGTTTCCAGCAGCATTTGATTGCCAAGGGTATTTGGAGCGATGAGCAGCACGCTGCGTTAACCCAAGAACTCGATGAATATGTGCGCGCCGCGCAAAAAGAGGCCGAGAGTTATGGCACCTTGGGCGTTAAACCGGCCAGCGCCGCTACCATGTTTGAAGATGTATTCAAAGAGGTGCCCGAGCACCTGATCCGTCAACGCCAAGAATTAGGAGTCTGATATGGCCCGGATGAGCATGATTCAGGCGATCAACTCCGCCATTGATATTATGTTGGAGCGCGACAATAACACGGTCGTATTTGGTGAAGACGTAGGCTATTTTGGCGGCGTTTTCCGCTGCACTGCGGGTTTGCAAAAGAAATATGGCACGCATCGGGTTTTTGATTCGCCGATCGCCGAAGGTGGTATTTTGGCGACAGCAATAGGCATGGGCGTCTACGGATTACGGCCGGTGGTCGAGATTCAGTTCGCCGATTATATTTACCCGGCATTTGACCAATTGGTTTCTGAGGCAGCGCGTCTGCGTTATCGCTCGGGTGGCGAATTTTGGGCACCGATCACCGTGCGTTCACCCTGCGGCGGCGGTATTTTTGGTGGACAAACGCACAGTCAAAGCCCAGAAGCGATCTTTACCCACGTATGCGGATTAAAAACGGTCATACCGTCCAATCCCATTGATGCCAAGGGCTTGTTGATTGCGGCGATCGAAGATGACGATCCAGTGATTTTTTTTGAACCCAAACGTATCTACAACGGCCCGTTTGAGGGTTATCACGATCGACCCTTGGTGCCGTGGTCCAAACATGAATTGGGCGAAGTACCGGAAGGTTATTACCGTATCGAATTAGGCAAAGCGGCCATCGTGCGCGCGGGCACCGAAGTCACCGTGTTGAGTTACGGCACCATGGTCCACGTGGCTCTGGCAGGGGTTGCCGAGGCCGGTGTGGATGCCGAAGTAATCGATTTACGTACCTTATCGCCGCTGGATATCGATTGTATTGTGGCATCGGTAAAGAAAACCGGACGCTGCGTGATTGTGCATGAGGCCACGCGCACGGGTGGATTCGGCGCGGAATTGTCGGCGCAGGTGCAGGAGCAATGTTTCATGCATTTGGAGGCGCAGATCGTTCGTGTCGCCGGCTGGGACACGCCGTATCCGCACGCTTTCGAATGGGAATATTTCCCCGGACCCGATCGCGTCAAACGCGCGCTTCTGAAAGTGATGGAGAATTAGCATGGCTCGCTATGTATTTAAATTGCCCGATGTGGGTGAAGGCATTGCCGAAAGCGAAATAGCCGAATGGCGGGTTAAGGTCGGTGATGTCATTGCCGAAGACCAACCCTTGGTCGATATGTTGACCGACAAAGCCGCGGTTGAAATTTCCTCGCCGGTGGCCGGCAAAGTGCTGCAATTGCTGGGCAATGCCGGCGATATGGCCGCCGTCGGTGGGCCGCTGGTGATTCTGGAAGTGGAGGGCGCCGGCACGCCGGGCGCCGATGCGGTGTTGGCCGCCAGCACAGCCAGCGTCGCGCCGGCCGCGCCGGCTGCACCTGCAACATCAGCACCTGCACCTGCAACATCAGCACCGGCACCTGCACCGGCATCGCGGCCGGAAGTCGCGGCGCCTAAGGTCAGCGCAGCAGCGCCTAGCACCGGCCTACCGCGCGCGGTTGGCGAGAAACCGCTGGCCTCGCCCGCGGTGCGAAGGCGTGCGCAAGAGCTGGGCATCCTGCTGCAATATGTGCCAGGCAGCGGCGCCGCCGGGCAAATTCGCCACGAAGACTTGGACGCCTTCATCGCGCGCGGAACGGCCAGTAGCGCGGCGCCCGTCGGCCGCAGCAAGCGCGATGGAATTGAGGCGATCAAAGTCATCGGCGTGCGTCGCAAAATTGCCGAGGCGATGCAACGCGCCAAACAGCGCATTCCGCACTTCGCCTATGTCGAAGAAATCGACGTCACCGAGCTGGAAAGCTTGCGCAAACATTTGAATAGCGAACACGCAAGCCGCGGCAAACTCACGCTGCTGCCGTTTTTGGTGCGCGCATTGGCCAACGCGATCGTCAAATTCCCGCAGGTCAATGTGACCTTTGACGACGACGCCGGCATCGCCTATCGACATGCCGCCTTGCATGTGGGCATCGCCACGCAAACGGCCAATGGTTTGGTGGTGCCAGTGGTGCGCAATGCCGAGGCACTCGATCTGTGGCAAACCAGCGTGGAGATCAAGCGCTTGGCCAACGCGGCGCGCGAGGGCAAGGCCAAACGCGAGGAACTGACAGGCTCAACGATGACCATCACCAGCTTAGGTGCGCTCGGTGGCATCGTTACCACGCCGGTCATCAACGCCCCGGAAGTGGCGATTATCGGCGTTAATAAAATGGTCGAACGCCCAATGGTGCGCAGCGGCCAAATTGTAATTCGTTCAATGATGAATCTGTCCTCGTGTTTCGACCATCGTATGGTGGACGGCTTTGACGCCGCAGAATTTATTCAATATGTGCGCGCACAATTGGAAAATCCTGCGACATTATTTATCGATTAGGCGCAAAAGGCATCCAAACATGTCCGAACGAATCGAAACGAATGTACTGGTAGTGGGCGGTGGTCCCGGTGGTTATGTCGCGGCGATTCGCTGCGGCCAATTAGGACTAAAAACCACCCTGGTTGAGGCCGATCGATTGGGCGGAACTTGCCTGATTCGTGGGTGTATTCCGTCCAAAGCGATGATTCATGTGGCCGGCAAATTTGAGGCCATGTTGCAGCACGTCGGAGCAGGCAAACTGGGTATACGCTTAGACAGCGCGCCCCTATTTGATCTGGGCGGCGCGGTCGACTGGAAAGAGACGGTGGTCGACAAACTCAACGGCGGCGTTGCTGCGCTGTTGAAAAAGGCCAAAGTGCGCGTAGTCCAAGGCCAAGCCGTATTCACTGACGCCAAAAACTGCAGCGTGCAAAGCAGCGAAGGTCCCGTTCAGATCAGCGCCGAACACGTTATTCTGGCGACCGGATCGGTGGTTGCCGGCATTCCGAGCATTCCCTATGGCGAACATGTCTGGTCGTCAACCGAAGCGCTATTGCAGCGTGAGGTGCCCCAACGATTGGCGGTGATTGGCGCAGGTTATATCGGCATGGAATTGGGCATGGCCTATGCGCGTATGGGCAGCCAAGTGGTGTTTGTTGAAGCGCTCGATCGCATCCTGACCTTATTCGATCGGCCGCTGCTCAAACCGGTCGAAAATTGGCTCAAACAGCGAAAAATCGACGTGCACCTGCAAACCAAAGCGCTGTCGGTAGTCGAATCGGACACTGGCCGCGCGCTTGAAGTTGAAGCAGCAAGCGGCGAACGCACGTTATTGGCGTGTGACAAAGTGCTGGTTGCGGTTGGGCGGCGGCCAGCGACGCAAGGGTGGGGCCTGGAACAGATGGCCGTTACGATGAACGGCGCTTTTGTCAAAGTGGACGATCAATGCCGCACGTCCATGCGCAATGTCTGGGCGATTGGTGATTTGGTGGGTGAGCCAATGTTGGCCCATAAGGCCTCCGCGCAGGGAGAAATGGTTGCCGAGATCATCGCCGGCAAGCGGCGCTCCTTCAATCCAGTGGCGATTGCCGCGGTGTGTTTCACCGAGCCAGAATTAGTCGGCGTGGGATTATCGCCAGACGAGGCCAAGGCCAAAGGCATTGACATAGTCGTGGGCCAATTTCCGTTTGCCGCGAACGGTCGCTCGCTCGCCATGCAAGCGGGTCATGACGGCGGTTTTGTACGCGTTACTGCGCGCGCCGACAATCACTTGGTGCTCGGTATTCACGCGGTTGGCGCGCATGTGTCTGAATTATCAGGCGAATTCGCGTTAGCGCTAGAAATGGGCGCACTTTTGGAGGATTTGTCCGGCACCATCCACGTGCACCCCACGATGACCGAAACCCTGCCGGAAGCCGCGTTGGCCGCGTTGGGACATGCGATTCACGGCTGATGCTGTTGCAGAGCGGAGCTTGCTCCGCTTTCGCTGGCCGCTTTTGTAGAGCGGAGCCGCCGCTTGTTGCTTGATCGACATGGTTAAAAAGCACATGGGTCGATTGTCCGATAGCTTTTCCATCGTTGTTTCTCACGCAGCCCGCGTCGGCTATTTGGTCATTTCGCGGATATTATTTTGTGTGGTCGGCGGCATTGCATTAAATGGGCTGCTGCTCTACTCGCAATATCCTGGCCTGCAGTCTGCTTGGCAATCTGGGAATTGGGCATCTTTATTCGTTTCCGGCATGTTATTGCCGTTCCTCGTATTGACGTTAATCGCTTACCTCGTGTTGGGCTATCGGCAGGGACTGGCGACTGCGCTCGAATACATTTGGAATATTTTGAGCGGTCCGCTATTGGATGCCGTCGCAGCACGCGCTGCCGCATTAGTGACCCGAACTAGCGAACCAATCGCGCCGCAGTTCAAAAAAATAGTCTCATCCATAGACGATGTGGCGCAGCAGCTGCCGGCCAAGCGTTGGTGGCTGCAAAAACTCGTCAAGCTTTTATTGAAACGGCTGCCATTTGCACAGCACCTATCCAACCCCGAGCTGCTGCGGCGCGCGCAATCGTTGGGCGATGAAAATGCCATCGCCACGCTGCTGCGTGCTGAATTAGATCGCATCCGATTGCCGAATGTGGCGTGGATTCCGCTGGCGGTTTTGGTACCCGTCAATATTGTCGTGGTCTTGTTTCTTGGATAAACCTATGCGCCTTTTTAATCTGCTGCTTCTGATCTGCTTATTAATCTCCTGCGCGTCTAACGAGCAGATACCCGACTCAGAATCGGTTAGTAAGCCATTCGTCACGGCACAAAAAGAATACCGCGTCAGCATTCGAGTGCAACTGCCCGATGGTGTGACCGGCCCGGTGTATTTGACCGGTAACGTCGACGCTTTGGGGCCGTGGAACCCGAACGGTTTATTAATGAGCGGACAGGGCAAAATTCGCACTGCGGAAATTCAGCTCCCGCAAGATTTTCATTTTGAATACAAGTTTACTTTGGGCAGTTGGGAGCGCGAGGCGGTGGGCCCATCTGGCATGGTGATGCCAAACCGCAAAATGAAAGTGGATGCCAACCGCCAAGTTCGAATAGAAATTGTCGACTTTAAGAAAGATCCTCTGGCCTATATTGAGGATTGGCAGGGCTCCGGCGTGCTGGGCACACTGGTGTATTGGAAAGACGTGCCTTCAGCCCATCTTGCGCACACCAGGCACGTATCCATTTGGTTGCCTCCGGAGTATCAGGCACACCCGCAACAGCGCTATCGAGTCATTTACATGAGCGATGGACAGAATTTGTTTGATCCACGCATCGCCAATACTGGTGTCGATTGGGGTGTAGACGAGGCTATGATGAAACTCGTCGCTGAGGGAGTTGAACCGGCGATTGTGGTGGGCGTGTGGAACTCAAGTTCACGTGGAATGGAGTATTCGCCGTGGCACGATGCGCCGCGCTACGCGCAATTTTTGACTGAGGAACTGCTGCCCAGAGTGAATGCCGATTTTCGCACGCGCACTGGGCCGCAAAACACCGCACATATCGGATCATCAATGGGTGGATTATTGTCATTTTACTTAGTCACTCAGCAATCTCAGTACTTCGGCAGCTGCGGGTGTATGTCCACGCATTTTCCATTATCAGAGTCGATTGTTGCACAGTATTTCGCTGACGCGAATACGCCGGCTACACCTAACCCCAAGCCCTATGTATTGCGTGATATCGAAGCCGGAATGCACGCCCCGAGCACAGCAAGAATGTGGTTTGACTACGGCACGGTGGGGCTGGATGCAGAATACGGCCCTAGCCACGCCCAGGTCCGGCAGTGGTTATTGGCGCAAGGCTTTGTGGAACAGCGTGATTTTGTCGTGCGTGCTTATCAAGGCGCCGAACACAGTGAGGCGGCGTGGCGCGCGCGTTTGCAAGATCCCCTACGTTTTCTGTTGGCCGCTCCCGCCAAGCTTGGAAGCGGTGCAGGGCAATAGGCAGGCAAGCTTGACCTAACCGGGCGGCAGTGCGCACTGCGCTCGAACTGGCGCTTCATCCTCAAATTAACCTAGCAGCCGGTCGGATTAGTCTGATTTGCAGTTTGTGGTCGTACTTCGATGCAGCCATCTAATGCCGACGGAATCTTCGCTGCCCAGGCGATGGCTTCATCCAGGTTTGGCACCTCGATCAAAAAATAACCACCCAGTTGCTCTTTGGTTTCCATAAACGGGCCGTCGGTGGTGAGTACCTTGCTGTTGCGCACCCGCACCGTGCTTGCGCTGGACGTGGGTGCCAATTCAGCACCACCGCGCAGCATGCCAGCCGCGGCGAGTGCCTGCGAACAGTCCTCGTAGGCCTGCATGATTGCACCGATTGCGGCATCCGAAAGTTGAGAAAACTGCTTCTCGTCGCCGTAAATCAACAACATCTATTGCATGGCAGATCGCCGTTCGCCGATTCACACCGCGTGGGTGCTCCAGCATGACGAATGAGCGCAGGCGAAATCGACATTCTGCTACTGCTGGCTCGCTCCATGTTTAGTGCAGCGGCAGATCGAACACCAGCACTTCGGCCTGCTCACCCGCGGCGATGTCGATCTTCGGCTCATCGCGGTACAACAGTGCATCGCCCGCAGTCAGGCGCTGTCCGTTGACCGTTGCGCTGCCGCGCACCAAATGCACATAGGCCAAGCGGCGGGGTGCGATTGGATACTCGGCCTGCTCGACGCCGTCAAACAGGCCCGCCAGTAACAGCGCGTCCTGATGCATGCTGACCGAGCCGTCGCGTCCATCTGGCGAGACCACTAAACGCAGCGTTCCGCGCTTTTCCTGCGCTGGGAAGGTTTTCTGTTGGTAGGACGGCTGCACGCCTAGTTGCGAGGGGATGATCCAAATCTGCAAAAAGTGCGTCTGGCCAGCGCTGTTGTGGTTGAACTCGGAATGCACCACGCCGCTACCTGCGCTCATGCGCTGCACCTCGCCGGGCACGATTGTGGCCGCATTTCCCATCGAGTCTTGGTGGGCGAGGGCGCCATCCAGCACATAACTGATGATTTCCATATCGCGATGACCGTGGCGGCCAAAACCCGCACCGGCGCTGACGCGGTCTTCGTTGATGACGCGCAACGGCCCCCACTGCACATGCGCCGGATCGTGGTAGTCGGCAAAGGAAAAACTGTGCCAGGAATCCAGCCAACCGTGTTCGGCATGGCCACGTTGTGCCGCAGGACGTAGGGTAATCATCGCGTTCTCCGCAGATAGGGTGTTCGGTTGCCGGCGTCAGAGCGCGGCATAGTCACAAGATAGAGGCGCTGTGGCGTCGCACAAGGTGTGATCTGCGGAATAGATCGTTGCGCGAATGGCCATAATCGCTAATGTAGTGCGCCAAACACCGCGGAATTGGCTATGCGTGAAACCTTGAAAGCGGCGTTCGTCGCAGAAATGGCGATGGCCGCTGAAGCCCGACGCAGCCAGGATCTTAATCGAGCATTCTGGCACCTGGCACGTGCGCACATTCTTAGCCAGCGCCACACTTGGCCGCACGTGCGCAGTCACATCGCCATGCTGGCGATCGGCTGGCAGCGCCAGGACTGGCGCGAAATCGTCGGACAGATCATGCGCATTGCGGCGGCGCTGATTTTTTCGCGTATCTGGGTTCCACTCGGCAACACCGGCGGCGCAAATGTCAATCCACTAAAGCCGATGCCAATACCTGAAGACTTGCGTGCGCTGTTGTTGGACACGCGCGATCAAGGTTGATCGGCAATTGTGCAGCTATTGTGGGTTCGGACTTGTTCGAACGCTGTTGCGGTTGCTGTTCGCGATGGTTCCGTCACGCCTGCAGAACCCGGAAAAGCCGAAGCAGAAGCGTTTGGACAAGTCCAAACCCACCAAAAGCGGCGTCGCTGCTCTGTCGATCAAGCCTTGTACTTGACCCGCAGCAGATTGAGTGGCTCGCCATTGGGCAGGCGCAGTTCTAACTGATTGTCGAGGCGATCGAGGGCTTGCACACGCGGGCAAAGCGCATCGACACGCGCTTCCAGTGCTTTGGCTGGCGCCTCAACCGAGGCTTCAATGTCGCGTTCCAGTCGTTTCGCTTTGGCTTCAATGGCATTCGCCGTGGTTCCGTCACCACTCATCGCGGCAGCGATCGCCTGACTGGCAAGTTCACCCGCCACGCGCGGCGCCATACGCGTCGCGAATTCGCTGATTTTGGTTTCGAAGTCGCCGTTTTCAAACTCGCTGGTTGACTCGGCGCGTGTCACCGCGCTGGCAATTTCATTGCGCATGGCTTCGAGTTCGGCGTTGAAACTAGCCTTGTTGCTGTCGGTCGCAAAGGTGTCGATCACCCGGTGCAATGCCACAAACGCAAGTTCAATCGCTTCATGGGCGACCGCTTTGAGCTCTGGAATGAGCGCACGCGCATCCTGTTCAAACGCCGCGACGCGATCGCTGTCTGCACTGCTCAGATCAATGAGCTTACCGTCCAGGTACAACTGACCTTGGGCAAAGGCAATGACCGCGCCCTCTTTACTGAAGACCAAGCGGCTAGGTTCTACCTTCAAGTTGTAAGGGCTATTCACCTCGCAACGGCTATCAATGTGAACCTCCGCCATCGCCTGCGACAAGGGTGCCATCAGCGCAGCGGCCAGGGCCAATGAAAGTGAGCGATACATGAGCTAATCTCCAGATGTGGTTCGGTGTAATAGTGAACCAATACACCGAAGCGCGCATGGGAAAGAAGTCACGACTGAACAATTCAGTCCGCTAACACTGCGTCAAACTAAGGCCATTGCCATCCGGATCGGCGAAAAACGCGACCTTCGCAGCGCCATCCGGCGAAGTCCAGATTCCCAGTGCGTCCTGTCCCATGCCGGCATAGATCGTCATCGCGACCCTCTTCGCCGCCAGTGCGGTCACCGTAGCCTCGATGTCGGGCACCTGCCAACCGAGTACCGGATGCGCTGAAGCGGCATGCTCGGGCACCTCGGTCAGCCGCAACTGGACGCCTGCAAGGTCGAAAACCGCCGCATAGTCGTCACCGGGCAAGCGGCGCAGACCCAATACCTCACCATAAAACGTCTCGGATAGCTTGCGATCACGAGTGATAAGCAACGCAACTGGTCGAGCATGGGCAAGTGGCATGTTGAAACTCCTTTGGCTGAGATTGAGGCACGCAGATGGCGGCGCAGACAAGCTGCGGTCCACCGCCGGGAAGTGCGCTGCGCTGTTTTGCAGCCCCTATCGCAAACTCAAATCACGTCCCACGGGTAGGCGCCGTTCTCCAAAATGAAGCCGGCCAAGCCATCACGGTCGTCGTCCTCGTTGCGTGCCATCGCGCGGATGTTACCGACCATCCGTCGTTTCGCCTGTTTGGCGAAGGTGGCGGCAATGGTGACGGCATGTTGACCCTGTTTGGGATCGGATTTACTCAGAAAATCGGCGCGCGCCAAGGTGCACAAACCGACAAACAAGTCGATCGCAATATCGCCGACCCGTTTTAATTGATACTGCTCGCCAGCGATTTTTTTGCCGTGCAAACGCAGTAAGGCATCGCCCGCTTTGGATAATTCGACCACATATTTTTCATAGGTTTTGGCTGCCTTTTGCAAACGCGGATCAAGTTTCGACAGAATTTTGTCGTTGCCAAAACCGGTGGTTTCCCGCAGGCGCTTGCCCGCGTATCCGGACAGCACACCAAAGCCCTTTATTGGATTGTTAAAAATATCGCCAACCGCATTTTTTAGTTCAGACAAAGACGAGCCCACATCTTTGAGGCCGGATAGCGCGATATACAAACGCAGGATTTCATTGGTGCCTTCAAAGATCGACAAGATACGGCTGTCGCGGGTGACCTGTTCGTAAGGAAAATCCTTCATAAAACCGTTGCCCGCGGCAATCTGCAAGGATTCGTATGCGCAGCGTTGAATAGCCTCGCTGGCGTAGACCTTGCTGATCGCCGCTTCAATCGAATAATCATCACAGCCCGAATCAATGTAATGAGCAACCATCCACACCGTGCTTTCAGCGGCGAAACAATCAATGGTCATTTGGGCGATTTTCTCGCGCACCAAGCCAAATTCGGCGATGGCTTTACCAAACTGTTTGCGGTCCTTAGCTTGCGCCGTGGCCAATTGAATCAGGGTTTTCATGCCGCCAACGGCACCACCGCCCAGACCGGTACGGCCATTATTCAAAATACCCATCGCCACTTTGAAACCTTTACCCTCGTGGCCGAGCATATTCTCCGGCGGGACGCGTACATCTTGAAAGGCAACGGTGGTCGTCGATGACGCACGTATGCCCATTTTGTCTTCGTGCGGGCCGTGGCTCACGCCGGGCCAATGGGCTTCAACGATAAATGCGGTCATTTTTCCCTCTGGCGAATCGGTGCGCGCGAATACCGTATACAGCTGCGCGATACCACCATTGGTAATCCAAATCTTTTCGCCGTTGAGGGTAAAGCTGCCATCCTCATTTTTCTTCGCAGTGGTGCGAATGGCTGCGGCATCTGATCCTGCACCGGATTCGGTCAAACAAAATGCGGCGATCATTTCACCGCTGGCCAATTTGGGCAGATAGCGCGCTTTTTGCTCATCATTGCCCGATAGCAAGATGCCCTTCATGCCAATCGACGAGTGCGCACCAATGGTCAGCGACACCGAGCTATCGTGGCGACTGGACTGCGACAGCACGCGGGCATAACCGGCGTTGGAAAGCCCAAGCCCACCATGTTCCTCGGGAATGATCAGCCCAAACAGACCCATATCACGCAAACTTTGGATGAACTCCGCCGGTTGGTGGGCTTCTTTGTCCCATTTTTTCAGATCGGCGTGTTGCGGGGCTAAAAAGTCGTCGATCGAGTCGGTCATCATGCCGAGCAACTCGCGATCGCGTTCACTCATTTGTGGATACGGGAACAAGTTTTCTTCAAGAATCTCGCCAAAAAACAAATTCTTGGCCGCGCTCTGATCGGTACGGAGTGTAATTTCAACCGCAGCAGTGCGCTCGCTCGTTTCGCTCATCTTGGGCTCCCTGTGGCCGCTCGTGATGGCGCTGAGTGTCGGCTGCTTTTGGCGAGCGAGCAAGTGGTGTTGGTTGTTGTTGGTAGTTGGTTCCTGGTTCTTGGTTCTTGGTTGGAAGGTGGCCGAAGGGGTTTCGCAAACATCCAGGTCAGAGAGGCGCCGAGAGCCGAATGCCTCTCACGCAGTAAGTCATGGATCAGCAACAGCGCGCAGCTTTTGTGGGTGCGGACTTGTCCGAACGCTGTTGCGGTTGCTGTTCGTTGTGGTTCCGCTAAAAGGAAAAGCCGAAGCAGAAGCGTTTGGACAAATCCAAACCCACAAAAAGCGGGCTCGCCGAGCTTTGCGGTGTTCCTCCGCAGCCGCGCGTGGGCCTGTGATCTTGGGACTAAACTTCGATCAACCAGCCACGTTTGCACAGTGCAACGACGCTGGCGCGGTCGGGCTCGGACAGTGCTGCGAACTGGGCGCTGTCGATGGAAAGGTCCCATTGCGTGCACAGCTTCGCCAAACGCAGCGTGGTGGGCAGCGATTCGCCATTGCCGTGCAGCATCGCCATCTGATCATCCTGGCTGTAGTTCAAGCGCAGCTTGGGCGAGACTGTAAAATTTGATCCACGTTTTAACCGTGCCTCGATTTGTGCGGCGGAGAGGCGTTTGGGCGTTGGTGCTTCGGCGGCGCGATAGACGCTCAGAAAGCGCCCGAACCAATCGGCCATAGCGCGATCGTCCTGCGCCAGTGCTGCGGTCAACGTTGCGCGGACGCGGCGCACTGCTTCGCCATCAACTGCTCCCGGCGCGTGAGCAACAGCCAAGTCTGGATCGGCATAACGCTGTGCCTCGTCCATTTCCAGCGCATGTTGCGCGGCGAAGGCTGCCAAAAGTTCGCCAGCACTCGGCGCGCGCATGCCGATCGACAAGGTGAGGCATTCATCTTGCGCTACGCCAAAATGCGGCACGCCAGGTGGCAAATAGAGCATATCGCCAGGGCCCAGTTGCCAATCGTGGCTGGCGTTAAACTGCTGCAATAAGCGTATCGGCGCGTCGTCCCGGAAGGCCAACGGTGGGTTGGCGCTTGCATCAATCTGCCAACGGCGCTGACCTAAACCTTGCAGCAAAAACACATCGTATTGATCAACGTGTGCGCCCACCGAGCCGCCCGGCACCGCGTAGCTGATCATGATGTCGTCGATCCGCCAGCGTGGCAAAAAATCGAAGGCATGCAAGAGCTTGCGTACATCCGGATCCCAGCGATCGACATCCTGCACCAACAAGGTCCAGTCGCGTTTTGGCAAGCTGGCGAAGCGTTGTTCTGCAAACGGGCCGGTTTCCACAAGCCAACGATCGCGGCGCCGTTCATAGCGCACTATGCGGCCCAGCGTGCCTTCGATACAGGCAAGGCCAGCTAGATCGTCGGGTGTGAGCGGGCAAACAAAATCATCGCAAGCGCGAATCAACAGGGGGCGCTTTTGCCAATAATCTTTCAGGAATTGCGCTGCGCTCATACCTAGCGCGTGCATTTTGCTCGCGCGGACTTCAATGGGAGGTTTGTCGTTAGTCGTCACTGTCTACCGCTGATGATCTTAAAAGTTTGATTCGATTAGCGCCGCGCCAACGCGCTTGCCAACCCGATGTAATTGCCCGGTGTCAAGGCCAGCAAATTCTGGCGCGCGGCATCTGGCAATGGTAATTCTTCGATAAACTGGCGCAACGCAGCGGCGTCAATTCGCGCGCCGCGGGTAAGCGTTTTGAGTCGCTCATAGGGTTCTGGTAAACCGTAGCGACGCATCACCGTTTGTACGGCTTCAGAGAGCACTTCCCACGCTGCATCTAAGTCTTCGGCAATGCGCAGCGGATCAGTGCGCAGTTTGCCCAAGCCGCGCTCCAGGGATCGTAAGCCGATCAGCAAATAACCAAAAGCACTTCCCAAGCTGCGCAGCACGGTTGAATCGGTTAGATCGCGTTGATAGCGACTAATGGGTAGCTTTTCAGAGAAGTGGCCAAACAGTGCATTAGCCAAGCCAAAATTGCCCTCGGCATTTTCGAAATCAATGGGATTCACTTTGTGCGGCATGGTCGACGAGCCCACTTCACCCTCTACGCGCGCTTGTCGGAAATACCCTAGCGAAATATAGCCCCAAACGTCGCGGCATAAATCAATCAAAATAGTGCCCAACCGGCGGCAAATATCACACAGCTCGGCGATGAAATCGTGAGGTTCGATTTGCGTGGTATGTTCGTTCCAGGTCAAACCCAAGGATTCGACAAAAGCACGCGCCAATAGCGGCCAATCGACTTCCGGGTAGGCAATCACGTGTGCATTGTAATTACCCACGGCGCCATTGATTTTGCCGAGCAAGGGTTGCGCCTCCAATTGTCGAAACTGGCGCTCGATGCGCGCGCTGATATTGCGGATTTCTTTGCCTAGCGTCGTTGGTGATGCAGTTTGTCCATGCGTACGCGACAGCATTGCCAATTCGGCGTGGTCGTGGGCCAGTTTGCTGAGCATGCCGAGCACCCGAGTAAGCGCCGCGACCATCACCCCTTCGCGCGCGTCCTTGAGCATCAGCGCATAAGCGAGATTGTTAATATCTTCGCTGGTACACGCGAAATGCACAAACTCGGAAACATGAGCCAATTCAGCGTGCGCCGCTAACTGGCGTTTAATCCAGTATTCGACTGCCTTGACATCGTGATTGGTGGTCGCTTCGATGGCTTTAACCTCGGCGGCCGAACTAGCATCGAAATTTTCACCCAGTTTGCGCAAAAAACGAATCGCGTCGGCCGAAAAAGCGGGAACTTCAGTAATGGCGGGATCCGCAGCCAGTGCTTCTAGCCAACGCAATTCAACTAATACACGGCGGCGAATCAAACCGGACTCGCTAAAAATCGGACGCAGGGCATCCATTTGACGCTCGTAGCGTCCGTCGAGCGGGGAAAGCGCGGTCAACGCAGTCATGGATGCAGTCAATGCCGGTAAAGATCGCGATGATAAGCGGGATGGCGCGGCTGGGGTCAGCCTGATGCTGAATGCTTGCGCGTGCTCCATGAATCGTAGGTTGGGCTTAGGCGCAGCCGTGCCCAAAGCGGGTGACAATGTTGGGCATGCTGGGCTTAGCCCAACCTACATTCGCCGATGACAAATCAGTGACTTGCCCATCGGGCTAGTTCTGCAGCGCGCTGGCCAACTTCAAAAAACCAGCGATGTCGACTTGTTCGGCGCGTAATTCGGGTCGGATTCCGCAACTGGCGATGGTGACCGGATCGAGCACGCCGTGCAGCGCGTTGGACAGCGTTTTACGGCGCTGCGAAAACGCTGCGCGTAATACGCGCTCCAAGGCCGGGGCCAAGGCTTCACGCTCGGGGTCGTGCAAGGGTGTCAGGCGCACAATGGCTGATTCGACCTTGGGTACCGGCCAGAAGCTGCCCGGCATCACGCGAAACAATTTCTCAACCTTACAGCGTGCTTGCAGCGCTACGCTCAAGCGGCCATAAATTTTGTCACCGTGCGGCGCGGCCATACGCTCGACGACCTCCCGTTGCAGCATGAAGTGCATATCGTGAATCGCGGCGGCATGATCGAGTAGATGAAACAACACGGGTGTCGAAATGTTGTAAGGCAGATTGCCGACGACGCGCAACGAGCGGCCGGCCGCTAGCGCGCTGAAATCGACCGACAATACGTCGGCCTCGACCACTGTCAACTCGCCATATTGGGCGCTTTGCTCGCGCAGCAGCGGTACCAGATCGCGATCGATTTCAATCGCGGTCATGTGACCCAGGGCCTGCAACAGCGGCCAAGTCATCGCTCCCCGACCGGGGCCAATTTCAACTAAGGATTGTCCAGCCTGGGGATCAATTGCGCGGACGATTCGATCGATAACGTTCTGATCGCGCAGGAAGTTTTGTCCGAAGCGTTTGCGTGCGTGCACCTTAAACTTGCCCGCTGGCATGGCGCGCATCAAGCATCCGGGCGGCTTCTGTCAAAGCGGCTTGCAGTGATCCTGATTCAGCCTGACCGGTGCCGGCGATATCCAGTGCGGTGCCGTGATCGACCGAGGTGCGCACATAGGGCAGGCCGAGGGTGACATTGACCGCCTGTCCGAAGGCGGCGAATTTCAACACCGGCAAACCTTGGTCGTGATACATCGCCAAAAAGGCGTCCGTGCGCGCCAAACGTTGCGAGGTGAATGCGGTATCGGCCGGCAGCGGTCCTTCCAGATGCATGCCTGCGGCGCGCAGTCGCTCCAGCAAGGGGCTGATAATGCGTTGTTCTTCGTCGCCCAAATGACCATCTTCGCCGGAATGCGGATTGAGTCCGAGTACCGCAATGCGTGGCGCACGGATGCCGTAATCGCGCACCAAACCGGCGTGCAACACTCTAATACAGCGTTCCAACGAGACCGACTGGATGGCATCGGCGACCGCCCGCAACGGTAAATGGGTGGTCACCAGCGCGATACGCAAAGGCGGGCGCTTGGTATCACCCGGCGCGACCAGCATCATCACCACATGCTCGGTGCCGGCTAGCGACTGGAAATACTCGGTATGTCCAGAAAATGGTCGACCAGGGCCGTCAAGCACGCTTTTTTGCACTGGCGCGGTCACGATGGCGTCAAATTGGCCGCTCAACGCGCCGTCCGCGGCGACGCGCAACATCGCCAAAGTTGAACTCGCGTTGCCCGGATCGAGCACGCCTGGGGCCGCGGTGTTAAGCAGCGGCGCTGACAGCAACGCGAGTTGACCGGCTGCTAAGGCCTGGCGGTTGCTTGGCTCATCTTCAACCAAAGTCAGTGGCAGTTGCAAACGAGCCGCCGCGCCATGCAGGCAACGGCGATCAGCGATGGCGATCACTCGAAAGGGCCATGCGCGTTGCGCAATGCGGACCAATAATTCTGGGCCGATGCCGGCCGGCTCGCCGGCCGTCAACGCGATGCGGTGCGCCATGATTAGGGCGCTTTCGCCAATCGATAGCTGATGTAGGCTTCACCGCGCAACTGGCGCAGGAACAATTCGTAGGCTTCTTCGCCCTTGCGCTGCCGCAAGCTCTCCATCACCTGACCACGCACGTATTCTTCGGTTCGATCCGCTTGGCGTGTGCCGACCCGTTTCACAATCAGCCAGCCGCTGGCGTCGCGGAAGGGCTTGCTGTACTCGTTATCTTTGAGTACTGACAAGATCTCGGAAAACTCCGGGGCCAATCCTTCCAGCGCAAACCAGCCAATATCCCCGCCAAGAGGTGCGGTGGCATCGTCGTCGGACATTTCGCGCGCCAGTTTCTCAAAATCCTCCGCTTTTTGCAGACGCGTATAGAGCGCCTCAATTTCGCGCTTGGATTCCGCTTCGGTCTGTAACTCGCTGACGTTGACCAGAATTTTCCGCGCATTGTACTCGGTGACGACGATCTGGCTGGTTTCGCGCTTGTCGGTTAACTTGATCAGATAGAAGCCGCTCGGCGTGCGCATCGGCTGCGAGACTTCGCCGGTGTTCATGCCGGATACCAAATCGGCAAACGATGGCGGGATTTGATCGTAGCGGCGCCAGCCCAAGTCGCCACCTTCTAAGGCTTGACCGGAATCCGAATAACGGATGGCTGCCGCGGCAAAATCCATGCTGCCCTCGTCGAGCAACTTTTTGACGCCTTCGGTTTTCGCGCGTGCGGTTTCAATCTGATCCGCTTTGGCGCCATCGGGCACGCCGATGAGCAGCACCGACAAACGCACTTCACCGGTGCGTTGCGAACCACTGGTCAGCGCGATTTCCAATTCGGAAGGGCTGACATCGGAGCGCGAATCAACCACGCGCTGGCGCAGTTTCTGCACCATTAATTCTTCGCGCATCGTTTTGCGGAACTCCGCCAACGAGAATCCGTCCTGCTGCAACTGTGTTTGCAGCTGTGCAAAATCAATCTGATTCTGGCGCAGGATGCGGTTGATCGCTTCGTCGACCTCGGTGTCGGTCACCCGCACACCGGTGCCTTCCGCGCGCTGCAACTGCAGGCGCACCAGCGTGAGGCGTTCCAGCACTTGACGTTCCAAAACCTCTGCTGGCGGCAGCTGGTTTTCTCGACCGGCATATTGGCGACGCACGCCAGCCAAAGCTTGGTCCAGTTCGCTACGTAAAATGATGTCTTCGTCAACCACCGCGACGATGCGCTCGACATTGTTGCCGAGTGCCTGCCCGTAGGTCTTGGGTATGCCGCCAAATATGGACAATAAAGCTAACAAAAACAGTGTATTACGATTCATTCCGAGATGCCCCCGAACGGCTGATAGCCGAGAATAGCACGGCGTAGAAAATCGCCCGTATCGCGCCCCAGCGAGCCCAAGCCATTCAGCTCGAACTCCAGGTAGATCGCATTACGACGTTCTGTGCCAATGCCGCGAAGATAGTTCCTTGAAAGCAAACGTACGCTGTAGCAACAGCTGACATATTCGAAACCGGCGACGGCTTCGAGTGTCGTACGCTCCAATAACGAGTAGTTCCAGCGAAAAACTGCGCGCCAATTATCGTTGATTGGCACCAGCGCGGAGATATCGCTTTGTTCTAAGCGATCTGGCCGGTAGCGGTATCCAATGTTCAGTAAGCCATTGGCGCCAAAGCGTTTTTGCAAGCGGACGGCACCAAAATCGGTACTCTGCGTTTCTGGATCGTAGCGTAAACCACCGCTTATCGACCACGTACCACTGAGGCGCGCGCGGATTTCGGTAACATAAGCTGAACGCTGACGATCGCCGACGATGCCACCGCTAATTTCATCTGGCAGGTAGACGGTCGGTGCGTCGAAATACTGCACTTGACCCACGCTGAGCGCGACGCGCTCGCTACCATTCTCATCATCCAGCAAACGCGTAGTCACAGCCAAAGTGAGCTGATTGG
>Ga0105048_10003986_pt1 | contig 24165 bp, 22 predicted proteins | sample MAT05_FD_78382 | JGI IMG/M metagenome (GOLD analysis project Ga0105048, IMG submission 78382) | Freshwater microbial communities from Lake Fryxell liftoff mats and glacier meltwater in Antarctica - MAT-05 | ecosystem: Environmental > Aquatic > Freshwater > Ice > Liftoff microbial mat | place... | reverse complement strand
AAATCGAACCAACAAGTCTGGGCATAGATCAGCAGAACGAGGACGCTTAGTCCGAGAGCGATACGCACGATCGTCGAAGTCTGACCAACCTGGGCGGTAGCGGGCGTCGCTTGATTCATTGACGAGGATTCACCTGCTCAAGCGACGACAATCTAGGGCGCTGGTCAGTTTATCGTAGTCGCGGCTCCTGTTCGAGCAAGCACCGATCCCGGGACGACGACGCGGTTGCGGCTCATTATCCCGCCGCCGCGACTTCCCGGTGACGACGCGCATCGAGATTGACGGGTGCTTCGGGCAGCGGTGTCAGGACGCCGTGCGACGCTCGGCTCGGCAAGCTGGCCAGACTCCCATCGACATAGGTGTGATGCCAAAGTTGCGTGGCGACGACGCCCGCCAGGCCGATCTCGGTTGCCAACCGACCGCCGCTGCGAGCGCCCAGTTGCTGGTAGTTCTTACGCCAGTGATGGACCGCGGCGACGTCGAAGTAACCCGTGCGCCGCAACGATTCTTCGCTCAGCAATTCCTCGACGAACGCCGGGGCGCCTTCGCCGAACAACGTGTCCCAAGGTGCGGTGAAATCGGACTTGGGCCGCCAGGCGATGTCCTTCGGCAGCCAGCGCTGGGCGACGCCGCGAAGGACGTACTTATCGCGTAGGCGGTGCAGCTTCCACGAGGGATGCAACCGCGACGCCAGGGCGACGACTTCCTCATCAAGAAACGGGTGCCGTAGTTCGATGCCCGCATGGGCGGCTAACCGATCGCCCTTGCCTTGCAACAACAAGCCTGGCACGTGTACCTTCATGCCCATGTAGAGGCCCTGATTGAGCGGGTGCCAGCGTTTCACCCGGTCCAGGTTCAGTTTCAGGTCGTCATAGGGCACGCGATCGTTCAGCGACTCCCGCATCTGGGGGCTATAAAAGCGAAGCTTGGACAGGCCGACCAGGCCGTAGAAATCGAGCCAGGCGTGATGGCCGCCCACGAGCTTCTGAATCCGTTGAACTTTGCTCCAGGGCACTTGGGAAGTCATCCGCACGTACAGGCGGCGAATCAACTGGCTCGGCTTGATGCCCGGAATCACGTCGAATGTGCTGAGCAGGCGATCGGCCTTGAACCAAGGGTAGCCGGCAAAAAGGTCGTCGGCCCCATCGCCCACGAGGGCGGCCCGGTATCCGGCGGCCCGGACACGCTCGGCCAGCATCAGGAGGGTGGCGCCGGATGGCTCGGGAACGGGGCTCTCGACGGCTTCGATCAGGCGCGGGTAGGTTTGCAGCATCTGGTCGCGGTTACACGTGAGCACGACAGGCTCGGAGCCTCCGGCTCGGGCCGCCCGCCCGGCGCGTTCCGATTCGTCGTACTTGGGATCCTCGAAACGCACCGTGAACGACGGCACCGGTTTCTGTTGAACGTTTCCCGCCAGTGCGAGAATCGTGCTGCAATCGATGCCGCCACTGACATAGGATGCGATGGGTAAATCGCCTTGAAGACGTCGGGCCACGCCTGCCTTCAGTGCATCTTCGAGTTCGGTCGCCCGGCGTTCCAGGCTGCCGCCGCGCTCTTCTTGACCGTGATCGGGAAAGTCGAGGTCCCAATACTGCCGTTCTTCGAAGCGAGGTTCTGCGCCTGACGAAACATGAACAAGGAGGTAATGCCCAGGCAACAGGGCCTGGACGCCCTGAAAGCAAGTCCTCGCGGCTGGCATGCCAAGGAAGGTGAAGACGTGATCAAGACCGGCACGATCGACGGCCGCTTCGACCAAACCTGAGGCGAGAAGTCCCTTGATCTCGGATGCGAAGAGGAGATGGTCGCCCTGACGGGTCCAGTATAGAGGAGCGATCCCGAAGCGGTCGCGAGCCAGGAGCAGGCAGCGGCGGCGCGGGTCCCAAAGAGCGAAGGCGAAGGCGCCGCGAATCTTGTCGAACATCGCGGGTCCGTACTCATCCCAGAGGTGAGCCAAGATCTCGGCGGGTTGGCTGCTACGAAGGTGATGCCCATGCGCTTCGAGCTGTTGCCGTAGCGAGTCGGCATCGCTCAGCCGCGCCTGGCAATAGGCAACGGTTCCCCGGGGCGTCGAGCCGACACGAATGGAATGTTCCGAAAGTGGGCCGAGATGGCGATAGCCAAGAGCGATGCCCGGACCGACGTGATAACCTTCGCCATCAGGCCCGCGATGAGCGAGCGCCTGATTCATCGCACGTACCACGGCAGGTACGGCATTTTGGTCGCCGGTTAAATCGACCAATCCTGAGATGGCAGCCATGAAATTCCTTGGTGGAGAATGATTCCTTCAGCAGCACGAACTTCCCTCCGTGCTCGGCCAAGCGAGAGCCAATGTTATTATAGGTAATTTGGGATGTTTGCGACGTTGCTGCCGGCTGATTCACAATTTAGGCGTGTCAAACAACGTAAGTTGGGGACGATATGAACGATTATGCCGATAATGATCTCTTAACCGGGATAGGGCGTGATCGCCCGGGGCGCGTGAACGGGCTCATAAGGGGTCGTGATCGTCGCCCCTTGGTTCCCCGTCTGCGGAAGGTCCGTGATCGGCTTCGTCGCATCAATTTTCGAAGGAACCACGACGGTATGAAAAGCCGGCGTGGCGTCGGTTTGCGTCCCTGTTTGCGGAAGCTCGGAACTCGTCTTGGTCGCATCGACCTTTAATGCTCGGATCACTTCGGATCCGGTCAGAGCCGGCAATTTGCTGCTCATGCGGGGATCCTGACTCGCTGGACCCCGACAAACTCCAAACCCTTGGCCGAATCGGCTTCGACCTCCAGGCATAAAGCGATCGCTTCTCGCGCGCGTTCCATCAGCTCGTCGAGCGACCGTGCCTGGGTATGACAGCCCGGCAACGAAGGGACCGAACCACAAAATATCCCTCTTCGTCCCGTTCAATGACAACGCTGTATTCGCGGCTCATGGAATCTCCAACGGACGTGTCAGTTCAGCGATTACTCCTTCAACATAACCTACGTCTTTGTGCGGGGCAACGGTAAGCACAGACGACGGGCGTCGTCCGTCGGCAAGCGAATGGAACGGAATCCGCGGAATACGACGCATTCAGGGGCGAACAATTCCCTGATTCATCCCACCCCCATTTCCATTTCTACCGACCCCTCTTCCATTCTGTAAAACACCTTGATGGACGATGCATCCCTGCGCCTGACGTTCGATGGCGGCACCGTGGTCATTATGGGTGGAACGCCCGCGCTGCGAGCTTCGTTGCCTCACGTGACCGCCGATCCGCGTATCGGGGGCGAGCGGGCTCAAGGGCGTGACTATCGCGCCATCGTTGAATTTCTGCGGGCGCAGAAGATCGCCTACACCGATGAGGCCCGCGCCTGGGGCGAGACCAAGTGGACGCTCAAGAGCGAACGCTCGCCCTATCCGCATCAGGTCGAAGCGGTGAAGGTCTGGTGGAAGCAGCGTGGCCGCGGCGTCGTCGTGCTGCCGACCGGCACGGGCAAGACGTTCATGGCGATCCTCGCCATCGCTCAGACGGCTCGGCCGGCGCTCGTGATCACGCCAACGATCGACCTGCTGCATCAATGGCACGGCGAGCTTGAAGTCGCTTTTGGTGGGCCGGTCGGCCTCCTCGGCGGCGGTCATTACGATCTGCAACCGCTGACCGTTTCGACCTACGATTCAGCCTACATTCATCTCGATCGCTGGGGCAACCGTTATGGGCTGCTCGTGTTCGACGAGTGCCATCACCTGCCCGGACCGACCTATTCACTCGCCGCCATCGGCAGTCTCGCGCCCTTCCGACTGGGGCTCACCGCGACGCCCGAGCGGGGCGACGGCCAGGAGAACGCCTACCCAGGGCTGATCGGCCCGATCGTCTACCGCAAGGAGATCACAGAACTCTCCGGCGAATTCCTGGCCGGGTATCGAGCAATCACCGAATTCGTTCACCTGACGCCCGACGAACAAGCCCGCTACGATGCGGCCCGCTTGACGTACCGCCACTTCATCGATTCACGTGGCATCCAGCTGGGTGGTCCGCAAGGTTGGCAACGCTTCATCGGCGAGGCTAGCCGATCGAAAGAAGGCTGGGAAGCGTTCCAGGCCTATCGCGAATACAAAAGGCTCGAACGGGCGGCCACCGGCAAGCTCGCCAAGCTTGAAGAACTTCTGGCTCGCCACACGCGTGATCGCATCATCGTCTTCACGGCCGACAACGCGACGGTTTACCAGATCGCCCGCAAGTTCCTCGCGCCGCCCATCACGCATCAGACGAAATCGAAGGAACGCAAGCAGATCCTGGAACGCTTCCACAGCGGTGAATATTCGATCGTCGTCACCAGCCAGGTATTGAACGAAGGCGTCGACGTCCCCGAAGCGAACGTCGGCATCGTCCTGTCCGGCACCAGCACCATCCGCGAGAACGTGCAACGGCTTGGCCGACTCTTACGCAAGAAGGGCGACAAGCAAGCAATCCTCTACGAGGTCGTCGCCCTCGGCACCATGGAGACGTTTTCCAGCGAACGGCGGAGGCAACATCTTGCTTTCCAATAATCTCGTCCGCGTCAAGTTCGCCCGAGAGCGTCTGGTTCCTCATTACATCGATGAGAACGATCCCGCACTCCAAGACGTGGCGAAATTGCTGCTCAAGCTGTTTCGCGAGTCGATCGGCCGAACACGCGGGGAACTGGAAGAAGAGATCATCGCCGAGGTTGGCGACACTCCAGCGCAAGTAGTCGAACAAGGTCTGGCCAAATTGCTTGACGATCGCTGCGACTTCGCCGTCGATTCGGGCAAGCCGCCGGATGAGATCCGCGAGAAGATCTTCATGATCTCGGCTGCCCGCCGGGCGGCGGGGACGTTCGATCGCGCGGAAGTCTTGGCCGCGGCGGCCCAGGAACTTGAACTGACGATCGAGCAGGTTGAGTTGGGACTATTCGCCGATCTGAAAGTGGAACAGCGGTTGATGAAGTTCGACGACTTCACGGCCGAGCAATTGCTGCGGCGCTACAACGTCGCTCTCGCCCAGTCGATCTTGCTCCGTTCGACCGGCATGACGGTGACGATCGAAGGCGAGACGCCGGCCCGCTTCCGTCAGGTGTTTCGCGCCATCAAATTCCATCGGCTCATTTGCGAGATCATCCAGGCGGGACCGAAAGCGTATACCTTTCGGCTCGATGGGCCGATGAGCCTTTTCTCGTCCACCCAGAAGTACGGCGTCCAACTGGCGAACTTCCTGCCCAACTTGCTGCACTGCAAGAAATTCGAGTTGAAGGCCGAGGTCCGCTGGGGCGCCCAGCGCAAGGAGAAGACCTTCGTCCTCACGGCGGGCGATGGCCTGAAGTCGCACCTGGTCGATCATGGCGATTACGTCCCGAAGGAACTCGAGATGTTCGCCCAATTGTTCCGCGGCAAGATCAAGGATTGGGATCTTTCCGGTGAGACAACGGTGTTGCCGGCGGGCAAGTCGTTCTGGATGCCCGATTTCGTTCTGGAACATCGCAAGAAGAAAGAACGCGTCTACCTCGAAATCTTCGGCTTTTGGCGGAGGACCGACGTCGAGAAACTCTACGGCAACTTGAAGGCGAACCTGGCCGAGCCATTCATCCTCGCGGTTTCCGAATCGTTCAACATCGATGAAGAGACTGCCAAACTGAGTGATGACATTTACGTCTTCAAGAGATCGCCACTGCCCGCCGAGATCGTCGAACGCGCGGAGCGACTTGTCTGAACCAGCCTATTCCTCACGCGGAGCGTGAGGTCTACGATCGTAGGAGCGCGACGTTTATGATCGTAGACCTCACGCTCCGCGTGAGGAAAAACGTCGCGATCCGCGTGAGATCTACGATCGTAGACCTCACGCTCCGCGTGAGGAACAGCTTCCGAGGACAAATAAGCTATGGCTTTATCTGGCAACTCAATGCCGTTTCATCTTTTCGAAGACAAATCTGATGTGTTGATCATCGAGCGGCGATTACCGCACTGGTCTCAGGCCGGAGCAGTCTCTTTCATCACCTGGCGCACAGCCGATTCCATGCCCAAGGCGGTTGTCGATCGATGGCATGCGGACCGTGCCGCGTGTCTGAACCATTATGGCATTGATCCCACTCAATCCGACTGGCGACAGCAATTCATGCTACAACATCCGGAGGCCGCCCGCAATTGCCTCGACCTATTCTGGAATCGCTGGGAGGATGAACTCGATTCGTGTCATGGCGCATGCGTCCTTCGCCAGCCAGAACTGGCCCGCATCGTCCGCGACAGCCTGCTACACTTCGATGGCGATCGATATTTGATACTCGACTTCGTCGTCATGCCGAACCACGCTCATTTGCTTGCCGCATTTGCCGACGAAGATGCGATGCTCAACCAATGCGAATCGTGGAAACGCTACACAGCGACACAGATCAACCGGCGACTGAAACAGCACGGGCGATTCTGGCAATCGGATGCATTTGACCACCTCGTTCGGACCGAGAAACAGTTCGAGTACCTGCGCGGATACATCGCAAACAACGGAATAAAGGCCAAGCTTCGACCAGGCGAATACGTGCATTATTCACGAACGTAAACCGTTAGGCGAAGATCCTCACGCGGAGCGTGAGGTCTACGGTGATGATCGTAGACCTCACGCTCCGCGTGAGGAAATGAGTGAGTATCAGGTCTACGAAGTTCTCATCAACGCAAGACTCCTCACGCGGAGCGTGAGGTCTACGATCTTAAACGTCACGCTCCGTGAGGTCTCTTGAAGTTCGTTCAAACCGTCTTTAAGATAACTTCTCCCGCCGTCATTGAGGCGCACTAAGGCCTCGCCAGTTGGAGATTTATCCATGTTTTCGTTCGAACAACTTCGCACTCTTGCCTCGCGGCGCTCATTCCTCGGCCGGGGGCTCGGCTCGCTGGCTCTTGCCTCGCTGATGGAGCCGCGCGTCTTGCGGGCGGCGGAAACACCGAAGCCGGGGGTGCTGCCGGGCGTTCTGAAACCGCTGCATCATCCCGCCAAGGTCAAGCGGGTCATTTATCTCTACATGGCGGGCGGGGCGTCGCATCTCGAGACCTTCGACTACAAGCCGAAACTGGCGGAGTTGAACGGCAAGCCGATGCCGGAATCGTTCACCAAGGGCCAGCCGATCGCTCAACTACAGGGCAAGGCGCTCACCTGCCTTGGGCCGCAACATCCGTTCAAGAAGCATGGCCAATCGGGTCAGGAATTCTCGACGCTCTTCCCGAAGTTGGCCGAGGTGGCGGACGATCTCTGCATCCTGCGCTCGCTGAAGACGGAGGCGATCAACCACGATCCCGCCCACACTTTCATGAACGCGGGGACGACCATTTCCGGCCGGCCGAGCATGGGCTCCTGGCTTTGGTATGGCCTGGGCGCCGAGACCGACAGTCTCCCCGGCTTCGTCGTCTTGACCTCGACGGGCGGCTCCGGTCAACAACAGCCGATCGCCCAGCGGCAGTGGCATAGCGGCTTCCTGCCCAGCCAGTATCAGGGCGTCCACTTCCGCTCGAAGGGCGACCCGGTTCTTTACGTGACGAACCCGAACGGCGTGACCAGTGGGCAGCAGCGCGATGTCATCGATGCCACCCAGCAACTCAACAAGATTTTCGACAAGAGCGTTGATGATCCGGAAATCGCCACACGCATCAGCCAGTACGAAATGGCCTTCCGGATGCAGACGAGCGTGCCGAACTTGATGGACTTGCGCGACGAAACTAAAGAATCGCTCGATCTCTACGGGGCCAAGGGGGGCGATGGCACCTTCGCGTCGAATTGCCTTCTGGCTCGCCGGCTCGCGCAACGCGGGGTCCGCTTCATCCAACTCTATCATCGCGATTGGGATCACCACAACGGCGTGCAGAAACAGATCGAAACCGTCGCCAAGGAAGTCGATCAGCCGATGACGGCCCTGATCAAGGATCTGAAACGCACGGGGCTGTGGAAAGACACGCTCGTCGTCTGGGGCAGTGAATTCGGCCGCACGCCGATGGCGCAAGGCAACGGCCGTGATCACCACATGAAGGCGTTTTCGATGTGGCTCTCGGGCGGGGCCGTCAAGGGCGGCACCAGCTACGGCGAGACCGACGAACTCGGCTACAACGCCGTCAAAGATATCGTCACCGTCCACGATCTGCACGCGACGATGCTCCATTTGCTGGGCATCGATCACGAACGATTTACCTTCCGCTTCCAGGGCCGCGATTTCCGCCTGACGGATGTCAGCGGCCGGGTCGTGAAGGAAGTGCTTGCTTGAAATCTCTCTCCCGTATTGCACTTTTACGTGAGGTCTCCATGCGTCTTGCAACTGTCGGCATCCTCTTCGGTTTGGCAATTGGCGGCACGAACTTCGCCCATGGCGACGATTGGCCGCCGGTCCTCAAAGGCGCCAAGGACGGTACCGTCACGATCAATTCCGACCTGTTCGTAAAGACGCCTGAATTCATCCCCAATCCCCGGAAAAAGGGCGAAGTCGTCGGCACCCCTGTGCCGTACACGGTCGCCAAGACGGCCCCAACCGTTGCATTTGCCTACCATCGCGACCTCGGTCCCGATGCCGACAAACGCCGGCTCTGGTCGAACTGGGGTGACATTTGCCTGGCTAGCGATGGCGCGGTCTACGTCGGCCTGGGCGACCATGGCAATGACGTCGGCGGCGACGCCCGCTGCTACATCTATCGTTGGGACCCGAAACGCGAGGTGCTGGAACGCGTCGTCGATATGAGCGTGGTCGTACCGCCGCAAAAAGGGCAGCCGGCCTGGTCGAAGGTCCATGCCAAGATCGACGAAGCTCCGGACGGCGGCATCCTCTTCTGTTGCACCTTGAACGACGGCAACAGGGCGAGCAAGCCCGATTATCATTGGAATGAAAACCTGCCGGGCGGGCAGATCTATCGGTACGATCCCAAGACGGGCAAGACCGCGGTCTTCGCCAACCTGCCGCCGAAACGCTGCACGGCCACCTCGCTGTTCGACAAGGAACACGGCATCTGGTGGTGCAATCTTGAGGCCGGCGAAGGGGCCTTGTGGGCGTTCGATGTGAATACGAAAAAGACGGTCTTCCAGGCGGAAGAGGGGACGATGGGGTTCAATCGTGCGTTCGCCCTGGCGAAAGATGGAGCCATCTACTTCAACGGCAAGGACTCCATCTGGAAGTACGACCCGCTGAAGAAGTCAATCGCGCCGACCAAAACCAAGTGGGAAAACACGCCCGGCATGCGCTCGGCATCGCGCGAATCGAAGGATGGCTGGATCTATGGCACGACCCACACGAGCGGCCAACTCTTCCGGTACAAGCCAGCCGACGACAAGTTGGAAATGCTTGGCCATAACTGGCAGACCGGCGACTATGTCACCGTGTGCGAACTCTCCCCCGATGAACGCTTCCTTTATTACATGCCCGGAGCGCATGGCCAGGCCTTCCGCACCGGCACCCCCGTGCTGCAATACGAGATCGCCACCGGCAAACGCAAAGTCATCGCCTTCCTGGCGCCCGCAATGGAAAAGGAAATCGACTACGTCCCCGCCGGCACCTACGGCGTCAAGATCAGCGCCGATGGCTCGACCCTCTACGTCAACTTCAACGGCCACCCCGGCGAGATGTCGCGACCGAAGACGATGAAGCCAATCGGCTTCGGCCTGACCGGATTCGCGGCGATTCACATTCCGGCTTCGGAGCGATAGGGCGAGGCACAGTTCAGCCGAGAGGAGATTCAAGCCATGTTGCAGGTAAAGGACATTCGCGAAACGCGTGTTTATCGGGAAGCGACGGAAGAGGGTAAAATGGAAAAGGCTGCGCGGACGATTATTAGCATGGCAGCCAAGAGTGTGCCTCCGGAAGAAATTGCTGCCATGGTCGAAGTGGACATTGAATTTGTTCATCAGGTGATAAAAGGCCAGACCAACGGCTGAAGCTGACAGGGCCACCGTCCTCGTTTTCCAAAACATCGACGCTTCGGACGGCGGCCCCGGCAGCTTAGCCGGGACCGTTTTTCTCTTCGTCCGGGGTCGTGTCCCGCGAAGTCGCAGAACTCCAACCAGCACAATCGAGGCGAGATCATGCCGCTCCATGACTGGACCGATGAGCGAGGCTGGGATAGCGTCCACCCACTGTGGTTGACGTATCTGCTGGAGCACGTCCAAGAGCGACTGCCTGAGGGATTTAAAGCGTTCCTCGGGGGCGTTCCATCTTTAACGGTGGATTCAGGGCATGGCAAGCCGGACGTGGGTGTTCGTCAGTGGGGCGCCGGCCCGTTAGCTGACACCACGGCGAGCGTTGCCGGCGTCCTTGAACCTGATTTGGAAATGAGCGTCGCGTTTCATCTCACGCCGCAGCGTGCTATCCACGTCGATTTTCACGGGCAGTTGATCGCGGCCCTCGAAATCGTTTCACCTCGAAACAAAGATCGTGTTGATGTGAAGGAAGCGTATTCCAACCGTTACTTGGGGTATCTTCGCTTGGGGGTGCACCTGCTGCTTGTCGACGTGATTCCACGACCAAAGGGATATTCATTCTCGGATGCCATTACAAATGGATTGGGCATGGAGTTGCCGGTGTTGCCGGCGCCATTCGCCGCCGCCTATCGGGTTGGGGAAACAGTCCCGGTGGGCGACGAAACCGGCAGCCTCGTCGGTCTGTGGCGTCGTCCACTTCGAGTAGGACAAGCGCTCCCCACGCTTCCATTGCCCCTGAACGTGCATCAAGCCATCATGGTCGACTTGGAGCAGACATATCAGCGTGCAACGAAAAGAGCCTACCTCGATTGACGACGATCTCCAGCGTCGAATAAGACGTGCGGCATCGTCTGTGTACAATACACTCATGGCTGCTTCTGACCTTGAACCGCCGTTAGATCGCTCCCGCTTGCCGCGGCACGTTGCCATCATCATGGATGGCAATGGCCGTTGGGCTCAGGAACGTGGCAAGGAACGCGTGGAGGGGCACCTCAAAGGCGTGCAGGTTGTCCGCACCATTGTTGAAGAATGCTGCCAGCTGGGTCTTCAGCAACTGACCCTCTACTGCCTGAGTTCCGAGAACTGGAAACGGCCGCAGACGGAACTCGATTTTCTGATGATGATTCTCAAACAGTATCTCATCGAGGAACGGGCGGAGATCCTGCGACAGAATATCCGCTTCACCGTCATCGGCCGACGGCAAGGGCTGCCCGATGAAGTCCTGCACGAAATCGATGAGAACATCCGACTCAGTCAGGCGAACACGGGCATGACGCTGGCCCTGGCCATCAACTACGGCGCGCGGACGGAGATCGTCGACGCCGTCCGCGCCATCGCGGAAAAGGTTCGGGCCGGGACACTGACTGTCGACGCGATCGACGAGGCGACCTTCAGCGAACATCTCTACACGGCCGGGATGCCTGAACCCGACCTGCTGATCCGCACGGCCGGCGAGATGCGCGTCTCCAACTATCTCCTCTGGCAGATTTCCTACGCCGAGATCTGGGTCACCCAGCATTGCTGGCCTGATTTCGATCCCGACTTGCTCCAGCAGGCGTTCCGCGATTACGCCCAGCGCGTCCGCCGCTTCGGTGGGCTGGTCACCTCTCCTCCTTCCTGAAAATACATGCTGCGAACCCGCTTATGGATGGGAACGTTGCTGATCGCCCTGGCGATCGTCATCCTGCTGGAAGAACGCTGGTTCGCGCCGTGGTATCCCTGCCTGTTCCTCGCGACGACGGCGGCGTGCTTGCTGGCGGCGCGAGAACTGGTGCGCATGCTCGATGCCGCCGCCCGGCCTTCCCTTGTCGTTGTCCAGATCGGTCTGTTCACGATTCTGCTCGCCAACTGGTGCGAACCCTTGCGTGCCTCTGGCCTCTCTATCGGGAGTACTTGGTTCGTGATTTTCGGAGCCTTCACCGCGTGCGGCATGGGGGTGTTCCTTCTGGAAATAAAGAACTTCCGCGGCCCTGACCGGATTGTCGAACGAATCAGCAGTTACCTATTTATCTTCTTCTATCTAGGGATTCTGCCGAGTTTCTTCCTTCAATTGCGCTGGCGGCCGGAACAGGCGATGCTGGCCCTCGCCTTGACTGTGTTCGTGCCCAAGGGGAACGACATCGGCGCCTACTTTACCGGGAAATTTCTTACCGGACGCCTTCTCGGCCGAACGCCGATGACGCCGCTCTTGAGCCCCAAGAAGACCTGGCAGGGCGCCGTCGGCGGCATGGTCGCCTCGGTGTTGGCAGCAATCGGCATCGCTTCGCTGGGGCCGATTCTACCGAGCACCTGGGCAGCGATCGGCTTCGGCCTGACCGTCGGCCTGGCGGGCGTCCTGGGCGATCTGGCCGAGTCTCTGATCAAGCGCGACCGGGAAACGAAGGACGCTTCGTCCGCGGTACCCGGGTTCGGCGGCGTGCTGGATGTGATCGATTCCCTGTTGTTCGCCGCGCCGGTCGCGTATATTTGGTTGATGCCCCCTTGATAAGGAACCCTGATGACCGAACAACCGTCCGTTTCCCGCTCCCTGCTTCTCGATTCACGAGATGAAGCAATTTTGCTCTTCGGCCAGCGCGATCAGTTCCTGAAACTGCTGCGTGACTCGCTGGGGTTGCGCCTGATCGCGCGTGGCGATACTGTGCAGATGGACGGTCCGGAAGAGACCGTCCTGCTTGCGGAGCGGTCTTTTCAGCAACTTCGCTCCATCTTGCGCACTCAGGGCAAATTGACAGCCGAGGACGTTAAAACGGTCGTTGAAGTGGTCCGGGCCGGGAACGAGCACGCACCCAGCACGAAAATGACCGTAACAGAAGGGGGAAAGTATCTGCGCCCAAGAACTGACGGGCAAGGGAGATACGTCCAGGCACTTCGCGAAAACGATGTGGTGATTTGCGTGGGTCCGGCGGGCACGGGGAAGACGTTTCTTGCCGTCGCCATGGCCGTGACATTGTTGCGGCAAGGTGCGGTAAAGAAGATCATCCTGGTAAGGCCGGCAGTTGAGGCAGGGGAGCGGTTGGGCTTCCTTCCGGGAGACTTTGTCGCCAAAATCAACCCTTATCTGCGGCCGCTGCTGGATTCCCTCAGCGACATGATGGAAGCCGAGCAAGTTCGCCGATATATGGAAGGCGACGTGATCGAGATTGTGCCGCTGGCGTACATGCGTGGCCGCACCCTGAATAATGCCGTCATTATTCTGGATGAAGGGCAGAACGCGACGGTCGCCCAGATGAAAATGTTCCTGACGCGCATGGGGAACAATTCACGAATCATCGTGACCGGCGACATGACTCAGTCGGATCTGCCGAAGACGGTGAAGAGTGGGCTGATCGACGCCGTCCAGCGGTTGGCGGACATTCCGCGGCTGGCGATCGTGCATCTGGATTCAACCGACATTGTGCGGCATCCGCTCGTGCAGCAAATTGTCAAGGCGTATGACGAAGGGCCGCGCAAACGCGCCCGCGATTAACGAACAGACAGAACGGGTTCAGGAAGAACCAGCGATGATTTGGGGCCGACGACAGGAACGTCGATTGGAGAATTGGGACGGACGTTGGCGCTCGACGCGCGACGATCCGCTGGTTTTGCCGCGCGTCTGGAATCGCTCTGTATTCCTGCGCCTCTCGCTCGTCGTCATCACCACGATCATTCTGATCGCGTTGATGTTCAACAACAGCCCGCCGTTCCCCCATCGTCTTGGCTCTGTTCTCGATTATAACTACCGGGCGCGCGTCGCGTTCGAGGTCCCCAATCAGGCGTTCGCGGCGCAACAAAGTGACACCGACGATCCGAATAAGCTGGAAGTCGCGGAGCAGGCTCCGCCGATTGACCGCTACCCGTCGGATGCCATTCTCGTCCGCCGCGGTCAGAAGATTGACGCTCCGAAAATTGTGCTCCTGATGGCCGAGCACCGCGCGTTTGCGAACAGCCAGGATCTAGGGGACCGACTAGCGACGCTGCTGTCGCTCAGCATGGTTCTGATGCTCTTGGCAATCTTACTCACCGTTTACAGCACGCGCTTCCAGCCGATCCTGGCAAAGAGCACGTCGCGGACGGCCGGCGTTTGCCTAGTCATTCTCGGAAGCGTCTGGTTGGCGTTGATGTTGAGTAAACCACCCTGGGACGCGGCCATTATCCCACTAACGCTGGCGGGAATGCTCCTGGCGATCGTTTACAATCCGCCGTTTGCCTTGTTGCTGTCGTTCTGCCTGTCGATCGTTATGAGCATTGGCCTGGGGACGGGCCTCGGCGCCATGTTGACGTATAGCGGAGGGCTGGCGACGGCCGTCCTCATGATGAATAAAGTACGATCGCGCACGCGCCTTGTGCATGTCAGCATCTTGGCCGGGCTTTCCTATCTGGCCCTGACGGCGGCCACGGGCATGCTAGGCGATCAACCCACGCGCCTCTACCTCGTCGATGGCCTCCGTTATTTTTTTTGGAGCCTCTTGGCCGGCTTCATCCTTTGTGGCAGTTTGCCGGTGGTTGAACGCCTTTTCGGCGTCATGACGGACGCCACGCTCCTCGAACTGGCCGACGGCAGCCACCCGCTCTTGCAAGAGCTCGTGCGTCGGGCGCCGGGAACCTACACCCACAGCATGACCGTCGCCACCTTGGCCGAGGCCGCCGCCGAGAGCGTGAGAGCCAACCCGCTTCTCGTCCGTGTCGGCAGCTACTTCCATGACATTGGCAAGATGATGAAGCCTCACTACTTCATCGAGAATCAAACCGGCGAGAATCGGCACGATCAACTGGAACCAGCCCTGAGCACGCTTGTCATTCTCGGCCACGTCAAAGACGGCGTCGCCCTTGCCCGCCAGTACGGCTTGCCCCGGCCGATCATCGACGTCATCGAGCAGCATCACGGCACCACGCTCGTCGAGTACTTCTACCGCGAGGCTCGCCGGCTGCAAAAAGAAGCGGGCCAAAGCGAAAGTGAGTTCGAATTCGCGTTCCGTTATCCGGGTCCCAAGCCGCGGACGCGCGAAGCGGGCATTATCATGCTCGCGGACGCCGCGGAAAGCGCAAGCCGGTCGCACGTTCAGCCGACGCCGACTTGCTTACGGAAGATGGTGCATGACCTACTGATGAAACGGTTGCTCGACGGCCAGTACGACGAGTGCGATCTAACGCTGGCCGAATTGCGCCTGGTCGAAGAGAGCATCGCCAAGAGTCTGATTGGCGTCTACCACGCCCGCATTCGCTACCAGGAACCGCAAAAAGAAGCGTCCTGAAGCCCGACAATTTGCTCGTGCCAGTTCGGGAAACGCGGCATTTCTCTTGAAGACGGGCCTGCCCCTCCCCCATACTATGGTTAGAGATAACGAACCGGACGAGCGGAAACGGCTGGACCGTGAGCATGTCTCGATGGCCGTTCCTTCGTCGCGAGTTTCGTCAGGTCGGTTTTGAGTTTCGCCCTTCCCGTCGCTTCGTCGATCGAGCAGGAGTCCGCAAGCATGGCGAAAGCCCGTGGTGATTTCACTGACATCCTGATCCGCAAAAAAATCATCGGACCCGACCAACTCGATGAGGCCGTGCGCCTCAGCGAGTCGAACGGCTCCAAGCTTCAAGACGCCCTGGTCAAGTTGACCTACGTCACCATGGCCGAGGTGATGGCGGCCGTGGCCGAGTTCCACAACCTGCAATTCATCGACCTGAGCAACAGGGAAATTCCCAAATCGATTATTGAGCTAGTGCCGGAATCCGTGGCTCGCGAGAATGGCGTGCTGCCACTCGAGCTCGATGGGAATGTTCTCAAGCTAATCACGAGCGATCCATCAAACTATGATGCGATTCAGAAACTTACGTTCATTCTGAACAAAGATGTAGTACCCGTCCTGGCCGACAGCGAGCAGATCCGCGAGGCGATCAACCGCCACTACGGCCAGACCGAAGCGGAGTCGATGGACTCGATGTTGGTCGAGTTCACCGATACGGCCATCGACTTCACGCAGACCGAGTCGGCGTCGCAAATGGCGAATGCGGACGATTCCGACTCCCCAGTGGTGAAGCTGTGCAACATGATCATCCAGGAAGGGATTGCCCACCGAGCGTCAGACATTCACATCGAACCGTTCGCTGATCGAGTTCGAGTCCGTTACCGGATCGACGGGGTGTTGGTTGAACGCGATGCGGTCCCGCACCGATTGATGTCATCCATGAATTCCCGCTTCAAGATTATGGGGAACATCGACATCTCGGAGAAACGCCGGCCGCAGGACGGCCGTATCAAGATGGCGACGGGCGGCAAACACTTCGACCTTCGTGTGAGCTTGCTACCGACTGTGCATGGACAGTCGATCGTCATGCGTATTCTTGACCGAGGGAGTATCCAGGTAAACATTCGCGACCTGGGCTTCGGTGAAGAGGACTACACCCGCTTTCAACAAATCATCAAACGACCAAACGGGATTTTCCTCGTCACGGGTCCCACAGGCTCTGGCAAGACGACGACGCTCTATGCGGCACTCAACGAACTCAACCGGCCGGATCGCAAGATCATCACGGCCGAGGACCCGGTTGAATACTACCTGCCGGGCATCAATCAAGTCGAAGTGAAACATTCGATCGGCCTCGATTTCGCACGAATTATCCGCGCTATGTTGCGTCAGGCCCCGAACATCATCCTGGTGGGGGAAATTCGCGACAAGGAGACTGCTGAGATCGCCGTACAGGCCTCCCTGACTGGACACTTAGTTTTCAGTACACTACATACGAACGATGCGCCCAGTGCAGTGACCCGTTTGGGCGACATCGGCGTTCAACCGTTCTTGATCGCGTCCTCGGTCATCGCGGTCATGGCCCAGCGTCTGGTGCGGGTGAATTGCCCGAAGTGTAAACAACCGTACACACCTTCGGACGCGGAGCTGAAAGGTGCCAATGTCGGTCCCGAGGCGGCCAAGAAGGCCACCTTCCTGAAGGGGCGTGGCTGTAACAACTGCAACCAGGGCGGCTACCGGGGGCGCATCGCGATCTTCGAGATGATGAAGCTCAACTCGCAGATTCGTGAGATGACCTTTGCCCAGGCGCCGTCGCAGACTTTGCGTAAAGTGGCACGGCAGAATGGGATGCGCACTCTACTGGAGGACGGAATTGCCAAGGCACTCAAGGGGGCGACAACTCTCGAAGAGGTGCTGAGCACCTGCCACGCGGAAGTGCAGGAATTGCAAAGCTCGTCGATGTGACAATCAGACGATCGATAAGGTTGGCAGGATTGAAAAGGCGTGCCGGGAGCGTAAGCAACCGGAGCGGCACAAAGTAAATGAAATTGTACCTCGGTTGACTTTGGTGCTCCCACGCTCCAGCCGTGAGAAGGCGACACGAGACCGAGTTCATTGAATATCGAAGTGTGATTTGGGTTAGGTGATTGCCTTCGTGATAATAGGTGCAAGAGATCGTCTGCCCATATCTTGTCCGCGTCGAAGTCGGAATGGAAACCTGAACCGCCAATCGTCTGGCCGACATCCGAGGGATTTTCGTGGCCACTGTCGTCATCGATAAATTGCTCTCGACCGTGATTCAGTTGAAGGCATCTGACCTTCACCTGACCGTCGGTCAACCGCCCGTCGTTCGGCATCAGGGCCGCATGAAAAAGCTCGATGCGAAAAGTTTGGAGAATGAAGACACCACCTCGTTGATGAAGTCGATCACGCCCGATCGCTGTCAGCAGGAGATTCAAGAAAAGGGCGGGTCGGACTTCGCCATCGAGTTCACCGATGGGTATCGCTTTCGCGTGGCCGTGTTCAAGCAACGCGGTTCGCTAGGCCTGGTGCTTCGCCGCATTCCAAGCCAGTTCCTGACGTTCGAACAGATCGGCATGCCGGACGCGATCCGCTCGTTGATCGTTCGACCGCGCGGCATGTTGCTCGTGACGGGACCGACCGGTTCGGGCAAAACGACCAGCCTGGCGTCGATGTTGAATTTCATCAACGATAATTACGACCGCCATATTATCACGCTGGAAGATCCGATCGAGTATTTTCACAAGCACAAGAAATGCACGGTCAACCAGCGCGAGATCGGCGTCGATGTTCCGGATTTCAAGGAAGGCATCCGCCGGGCCTTGCGTATGGACCCGGACATCATCCTGGTCGGTGAAATGCGCGACTTGCCGACGATCCATGCCGCCATCGAGGCCGCAGAGACCGGCCACGTGGTGTTCGGAACACTGCACACCTCCGGCGCGGCGTCAACGATCAACCGCATCATCGACGTCTTCCCCAAGGACCAGCAAGACCAGGTCCGCACGCAGCTTTCCACCGCTCTGATCGGCGTGCTCTCGCAGACGTTGCTCCCCAAGAAGCCGGAAGGCGTCATCGCCGCTTATGAGATGATGGTCGTCACCGACGCCATCCAGAACTTGATCCGCGAGAACAAAGTTTACCGCATTGATTCGAGCATCCAGACCGGCCGTAAGCATGGCATGTTCCTGCTCGATGACAGTCTCTTCAAACACTGGAAAGACGGCCTGATCGACAAAGAGGAGGCCCTGCTCCGGTCCAAGAAACCCCAGACGCTCTCCGAGAAAATGGCGGCCTACGAACGCGGCGCGATGGAAGACGATGAGGATGAAGATGACGACGATGAGGATGAAGACGAGGATGATGAGGACGAGGATGATTGACGGCGGAAACATTGTCTGACTGGGGTGAGGAAGACCATACAGAAATGGGCAAGGTGCGCGAGTTTCACGTGTCTTCCTCACAGCATCACGCTGCCGCGAAGTATCTATTGAGTGCATGTCTCCCGAATGCTTCAAGTCTCATGGCAACCGAAGTTGTCTACTTGGGCGGATATGTGATCGAATGTCTTTTGAAAGCGGTATTGTTTGCCAACACAAGACCTCGCAAACATGAAATGCTGGAGCGGGAGGTTAAATTTGAGATTGGACATGACCTAGAAAAGCTTCGCCTGCGGCTTGAAAGACTGCGTAAACCGATCCGGTTGCCAATACAACATGGTCGCTTATTTCGATTGATCAACACTCAGTGGCACACGAATCTTCGCTATGAGGGTAAGAGAATGGTTACCCAAGAAGCCCAACAGTTTATGGACGCGGTTGATTCGATTGTGATCTGGGCCAATGAGGGAGTTCGATGACCAAGACGAAAAACCCTGCCGCGGGCAAGGTGCAAACCAAGGCGACCCGAACGATCTATAAGCGATTCAAAGAAAAATTCCCCGACCTGCCGGATGAGGTTGAGGAGGTCGTTTACCAATATCTTCCAGGGGCGATTCGGGTTCGAATTATTCACCCTTCATTCGCTGGAAAATCGTTCGGAGAACGTGAGCTTTTGGTCGCAGATGTTTTAACCGCATTGGGTGAAGAAATTGAAGGCAGAATCACACTGCTGATCCTCATGACGCCGGAAGAGGCAAAAAAACAGTCTAGGCACATGAGCCGCGTATTCGATGACCCGACCGGTGAACGGCTTTGAGGATGGATGAGCGCATGGCAACCCCGACCCCTCCGAACCCGAATAACCCGAACCCGGCCAAGAAACCGGTTCCGCCGGGAACCCCCGCGCCGAAGCCGGTCCCGCCAGGGACCGCGCCGGTGAAGCCCCCGACTTCCGGTGGCGGCGTTCCCCCCAAACCGACCACGGGCGGCGCACCTCCGGTTGGCAAACTGGTTTCTTCAGGTCCTGCTCAACCGAAGCAGCCGGTCGTCGGCAAGCCGCCCACCCCGACCGGCGCCAAACAGCCGGCAAAGCCCCCGGCACCCACGCTGAAACCCACCCCGAAGCCGGTCGCCAAGAAGCCGGTCAGCTCCGGGAACCGCAAACTCGGCCAGGTGCTCGTTGATCTCGGTTTCATTGACGAAGCCCAGTTGGAACAACTCTTCGAAGACACCCGCACCCGCGATTTGCCGCTCGAACGTGTCGCGATCGAGAGCGGTCTCGTCACCGAAGGCCAGATGCTCCAGGCCACGGCCGAGCAGATGGGGCTTCGCCTCGTCAATCTTGATGAAATCAAGCCGCAAGCGGTCGCCATCGCCATGGTTCAGCAGCAGATGGCTGAACTCTACAAGATGCTGCCGTTGACCTATGAGAACGACGTGCTCACCGTCGTCATGGCTGACCCGAACAACTTGCAGGCGCTCGACGACATTCGGAACTTCTACGGCATTCAACAAGTACAGGCCGTGCTGGCCCCGCCGCAGAAGATTGAAGAGGCGCTCGCCAAGGCCTACTCGACGACGAAGGAAGAGACCATCGGCGACCTGATCGCCAGTCTCGAATCGGACACGTCGCTGGGCAGCACCCGCCGTGAAACGAGCATCGACCTCGAAGATCTCGGCGAAATGGCGAACGCGGCCCCGGTTCGTAAGCTCATCAACATGGTCCTGTTGATGGCCATCCGCGATCACGCGTCGGACATTCACTTCGAGCCGTTCGAAGAAGAATACAAGATGCGTTATCGCTGCGACGGCGTCCTCTACGAGATGGTGCCGCCGCCCCGGCATCTGGCGATGGCCATCTCATCGCGTATCAAGGTCATGGCCAATCTCGACATTGCCGAGCGGCGCATGCCCCAGGACGGCCGCATCGAACTGAACCTCGGCGGCAACTCGGTCGACATGCGCGTGAGCATCCTGCCCACCATGTTCGGCGAGAGCGTCGTCATCCGCGTGCTCGATCGCTCGGTCGTTAGCCTCGATCTCGAGAAGATCGGCATGGCGCCGGAAATGCTTGCCGACTTCCGCAACTTGATCAACCGGCCCAACGGCATCACGCTGGTGACGGGTCCGACTGGCGCCGGCAAGACCACGACGCTTTATTCCGCTCTCAACGAACTCAACCAGATCACCGAAAAGCTCATCACCACGGAAGACCCGGTCGAGTACGAAATCGACGGCATCGTGCAGTGTCCGATCAACTCGGAAATCGACATGACGTTTGCCCTCGCTCTCCGGGCCATTCTGCGTCAGGATCCGGACAAGATTCTCGTGGGCGAAATTCGCGACCTCGAGACGGCCCAGATTGCCATCCAGGCCGCTCTCACGGGGCACATGGTCTTCTCGACGCTGCACACCAACGATGCCCCCAGCACGGTGACCCGGCTTCGCGACATGGGCGTCGAACCATACCTCATCACGGCCACAGTCGAAGGGATTCTCGCGCAACGTCTCGTTCGCAAGATTTGCACGAACTGCCGAACGCCCTACGACCCGAATCGCGACCAGTTGATGGAACTGAACCTGAAGCCGGAAGAGGCTCACGGCAAGAAATTCTACTACGGCGAAGGCTGCGAGAAGTGCAGCAACAACGGCTTCAAGGGCCGCAGCGGCCTGTACGAATTGATGATGATCAACGACGACCTGCGCGACCTGATCTCGAAAGGTTCGTCGACCGACCAGATGCGTAACTACACCCGCTCGAAGGGAGTCCGAGGCCTCCGCGAAGCCGGCCTGACGGCACTCTTCAACGGGGTGACGACGCTGGACGAAATCGTGCGTGAAACCGTTCTGGAAGATGAAGGTTGATCGATTGGCAATCGCCTCGATTAAGACAGCAAAGAAGAATCGATGAGTTGAATTCGGGAACGTCGGATTTGGTTTTCATTCCGCATTCCGCATTCCGCATTGGAGAGAGTATGCCAAGTTATAAATTCGACGCACTCGATGCTTCCGGGAAGGAAGTCAAGGATGAGATCGAGGCCACCAATGAAGAGGAAGCGACGGTCAAGATCAAGCAGATGGGCTATTTCGTCACCAAGTTGACGAAGGCCACCGGCGCGGGCGGCAAGGGCAAGAAAGCCAAGAAGAAATCGGGCAAGAAAGCCAAGACGTTTGTCATCGGCGGCGTTTCGAACAAGATGCTGTGCACGTTCACACGCCAATTTTCGACGTTGCAAGATGCCGGGTTGCCGTTGTTGCGATCACTGCGCATTCTCGAAAATCAGATGAAGCCGAGCGCGCTGAAGAACGCGTTGATCGATGTCGTTGATGACGTCGAATCGGGCGCCTCGCTTTCGGAGGCGTTCAGCAAACATCCGAAGTGTTTCGACCGCCTGTATGTCAACATGGTGAAAGCGGGTGAGGCCGGCGGCGCGCTCGAGATCATTCTGCAACGTCTAGCCGAGTTCAAGGAAAAGGCCCAGACGCTGAAGCGCAAGATCATCGGCGCCATGGTCTACCCGGCCGTCGTCATCTTCGTGGCCGTCGGCATTTTGACGTTCATCATGGTGGCCGTCATCCCGAAGTTCAAGAAGATCTTCGACGAGTTCGGCATGAAGCTGCCCTATGCCACCCAGGTGCTCATCGACACCTCGGAGTGGTTCGCGGAATACTGGTACTGCCTGCCGGCCTTTCCGGTGTTCTTGTACTTGCTCTTCAAATTGATCCGCATGAATAAAGCGGGGTGTTACGCCCTGGATCGAGCATTGCTCTGGATACCAATTGTCGGTGCTCTCGCGAGAAAAGCGATTATCGCGCGGACAATGCGCACCCTGGGCACCCTGATCGCCTCCGGTGTACCCATCTTGGAGGCGTTGGCGATCGTCCGCGAGACGGCCAACAACCTGGTCTTTGAGCGCATGTTCCAGCGTGTTTACGAATCGATCCGCGAGGGCGATACGATCTTCGAGCCGCTGAGGGAAAGCCAGATGGTGGACGACATGGTCGTTAACATGGTCGAAGTCGGCGAGGAGACCGGCGACCTCGACACCATGCTCTACAAGATTGCCGACTTTTATGATGAAGAAGTCGACACGCTGGTGAAAAGCCTCATCAGCTTGCTCGAACCGATCATGATCGTCGTCCTCGGTCTCGTGATCGGCGCCATCGTGATCGCGCTATTCTTGCCCATGTTGAAGTTGCTAGAAGGACTTAGCAATTAATTCTTTCGAATGCGGAACGCGGAATGCGGAATGAAATACATGGGAAGCCGCGACGCGGAGCGGAACGCGGCTTGCAATTAATATCGGGAGTTTAACGTGAGTACTTTGAAACATCGGCGAATCGGCTTCACCCTCATCGAACTGCTGGTGGTCATCTCGATCATCGCCGTGCTAACAGGCATCACGTTGCCGGCAATTCAGCGCGTGCGTGATAGTGCCAAGAGGGCTCAGGCTAAAGCGGACATCGGCCAGCTTTCAACTGCGATCGGCGGCGCCAAGACGACGATGTCCGCCAACTACGTGCCGAGTTCGATCCAGTCGGCCAAGGATCTCACGCAGTTCTTTGGTCCCCGTTTCACGCAGGCTGCTTCCGTTCCGTCACTTCCTACTGGCAACCAGTGTCTCGTTTTCTTCCTGGGTGGCTACTTGGGCGGCACGACGTTTGCCCAAGGTTTTTCGGACAGTTCAGCCACCCCTTTCACGGCTAACGGGCAGAAACGCGGACCTTTCATGGACTTCCCCGGCGGCAATAGGCTCACGGGAAATCCCCCCGTGTTCCTCGATCCGTGGCTTCGGCCTTACACCTATCTGAGTACGCGATTTGTTCCTGGCAGCTACGATACGGGCGCAGTCCTCGATCCTAGCGGTAAGCCGTTCAACTTTAGTTCGTTTCAGATTACATCACCCGGTTCGCCGCTGCTAGCGAATGTCCCCATCACTAATTGGTAATCGAGGAGTGACAGCCATGAGTCGCATCCGCAACTCGAATGGAATTCGTACCGGCTTTACGCTGATTGAACTCCTCGTGGTTATTGCCATCATTGGCACGCTGGCGGCGTTGGGTGCCGGCGCGTATTTTCGAGTCATGAGCAGTCAGACGCTGAAGAGATCCGAGGCAACGATCAAGAAGATTCACACGGGTCTGGCATCACAGTGGACGGCCGCTATTGACGATGTCAATAACGAAGTCAAGAACGCGAAAATGACAGGAACAGGCGATACGGCGAAAATTACCTATATGACGGATCGCCTTACCAAAGAGTTCCCGATGACAATCTCAGAAGGCGTCGCCAAGTATCCGACCTTAGCCTCGGCGGGCAGCCCGCCACCCGATATTGCGAACGCGATCTGTCTTTACTTGGCGCTCTCCAAGACGCGACGCGGCGCCATCTTCAATGCCGACGATGTGGGGCCTTCAAGTACTAAAGAATATGGGTCGTTTAAGTACTTCGTCGATGCTTGGGGATCGCCGATCAAGTTGGTTCGGTGGGTGACAAACCCAACCACACTGACGGATTTGACGCAGCAGCCATTCTTACTATCGGCGGGACCTGACAAGGTATTCGGCACGAACGATGATATACGAGGCGACTTCATGTTGAAGGAAGGCCAGCGCGGCAATTAGTTTT